>Ga0209172_10006110_pt1 | contig 13757 bp, 10 predicted proteins | sample LarsenN4metaG_FD_184113 | JGI IMG/M metagenome (GOLD analysis project Ga0209172, IMG submission 184113) | Hot spring sediment bacterial and archeal communities from British Columbia, Canada, to study Microbial Dark Matter (Phase II) - Larsen... ... | reverse complement strand
GGCGAACCTGCCGCAGCCGGTGCCGGACCCGCCGCGGGCGCCGAAGCGGGCCCGGGGGCGGCCGGCGAAAGCGCCGGGCCCGGCGCCAGCGACGGTCCGCGTGAACGTGCCGGGCGGCGCGGCCGCAACCGGCGACGCGGCCGCCGCGGCGGCGAGCGACGCGAAGAGGCGACGGGTGCCGGCGCGCCGGAGGGCGCCGCCGAGCAGCGCGGCGCGCTCGCGAACGAGTTGTTCGCCGAAGTGCTTTCCGGGGCATTTGACGTCGCGGTGGACGCTCCGACGGGTGCTGACATCACCCCGGGTGTCGATGCGGGCGAAGATGCCCTCGACGACCGGTCGGCCCGGCCCGATCGGCCGGTTCGCGAGCCCGGCGAGGGGGCCGACGGCTCGGCCGTCACCGCCCCGTCGCATCCCGAGGGCGCGTTCGCAGCGGGCGAGGACGAGCCGCCCGTCGCCCGGCCCGAGCCGGTGGACTCGGTGCAGGAGGGCACTGCGTCCGCGCCGGTGGCGCCCGACGTGGGCAGCCGCCCCGCGCCGGATCCGAGCGGCCCCAGGCACGAGGGCAGCGCCGAAGCGAGAGCCGGCGAGGCCGGCCGCCGTGTCCTCGCGCCCGAGCGCGACGCGCCCAAGCTGCACAAGGTGCTCGCGCAGGCCGGCGTCGGTTCTCGGCGCGACCTCGAGCAGATGATTGCCGAAGGGCGGGTGAGCGTGAACGGCGCGCCCGCGCACACGGGGCAGCGCATCTCCTTCGGCGACCGCATCGCGGTGGACGGCAAACCCGTCCGGGTCCGCATCGCGCCGCCGACGCCGCGGGTGCTGGCCTATCACAAGCCGGCCGGCGAGGTCGTCACGCACGACGATCCGCAGCAGCGGCCGACGGTGTTCCGCCGCCTGCCGCGCCTGCCGCAGGGCAAGTGGCAATCGGTCGGCCGGCTCGACATCAACACCGAGGGCCTGCTGCTGTTCACCAACTCCGGCGAACTGGCCAACCAGCTGATGCACCCGCGATTCGGCGTCGAGCGGGAGTACGCGGTGCGTTCGCTGGGCATGCTGAGCGAGGAGTCGAAGGCCCGCCTCATCGAGGGCGTCGAGATCGACGGCCAGCGCTGCGCCTTCAAGAGCATCGACGACGGGGGTGGCGAGGGGGCGAACCACTGGTATCGCGTCGTCATCACGGAAGGGCGCAACCGCGAGGTTCGCCGGCTGTTCGAGGCGGCGGGCCACGCCGTCAGCCGGCTCATCCGCATCCGGTACGGCTCCGTCGTGCTGCCTCGAGGCCTGCGCCGTGGCGCCTGGGTGGACCTGCCCGAAGGGGATGTGCGCGCGCTGCGCCGGTTGGCCTCCAAGCCGCAGCAGTCCAGCCCGGCGGGTGGCCGGCGCGGCCACGAGGGCGACGCCGGCGAGGCGAGGCGAGGCCCCGGTCCCCGACCGGGCGGGCCGGGGCGCCGCCGCCACGATGGCCGGCCCGAGGGGCCCGCTGACGCACGTGGCGAGGAACGGCTGGCGGGCCGCGAGGCGGCTCTCGAGGAAGGGCCGCCGGCCTCGTATTTCGCGCGCCAGGAACGCGCCATGCGCCAGGAGCGGCTGGTGATCCTCGACCGCCCCGCGAAGGGTCGGCGCGGCCGGCGCGGCGGAGGCGAGATGCCGGGCGAGCCCACGCTGGCGCCGCATCCCGAGGAGGGCGACTTCGGCGCCATCCCCAACCCATTGCAGCAGACGTTCGACAAGCGCGCGCTGCAACAGGAGCAGCGGGCCATGCGCCAGGAGAACCTCTCCGACGAGGACGGGCCGATCCCCAACCCGCTGCAGCAGACCTACGACAAGCGCGCGCTGCAGCGCGAACGGCAACCCAAGCGCGAGTACTCCGACGACGGGCCGATCCCCAACCCCTTGCAGCAGACCTTCGACAAGCGCTTCGCGCAGGGCGGCGGGGGCGGTTTCGGCGGCGGCAAGGCCGGCCCCGGCGGAGGCCAGCGACGGCGCAACGCCGGCGCGGCAGGCCCCGGCGGCAAGCCGGCCGGGCGCGGCGGCAAGGGTGGCGGCAAGGGCGGGGGCAAGGGCCCGGGCAAGGCTGGCGCCAAGGGTGCCAAGGGACAAGGCAACGCGGCGGGCGGCCAGCCCGATCCGATGCGCACCTCGGTCGGGTACATCGGTGCCGACGCCTTCCTGCGCAAGGGAGCCGGCGGCCGCGGCGGGCGTGGCGGCCGCAGCCGCTAGGCGATGATGTCGCTCATGTGGCCCACGGCCGGGCATGGCGGGCGGACGCGTGCGCGGCCGGGCTTCGGCGCCGGAGCGCGCAGATCCGGCCGCTAGAATGAGAAGTTTTGCAAGTTCTTGATTCAGGAGTCTTTTTTCATGGCCACCGAACGCACCCTGTCGATCATCAAGCCCGATGCCGTGGCCAAGAACGTGATCGGCCAGATCTATGCCCGCTTCGAGGGCGCGGGGCTGAAGATCGTGGCGGCCAAGATGGTTCACCTCTCCAAGGGCGAGGCGGAGGCCTTCTATGCCGTGCACAAGGCACGTCCGTTCTTCAATGACCTCGTCAAGTTCATGATCTCCGGCCCGGTGATGATCCAGGTGCTGGAGGGCGAGGGCGCGATCGCGAAGAACCGCGAGTTGATGGGTGCCACCGACCCCAAGAAGGCCGCGAAAGGCACGATCCGCGCTGACTTCGCCGACAGCATCGACGCCAATGCCGTGCACGGCTCGGACGCTCCGGAGACCGCCGCGGTCGAAGTGGCCTTCTTCTTCCCCGGCATGAACGTCTACTCGCGCTGAGCGAGCCACAGGACCCTCCATGGCCGTCAATCTGCTCGATTTCGATCTCGAGGGACTGGCGGCCTGGTGCGAGACGCTGGGCGAGAAGCGCTTCCGCGCCGTCCAGCTCTTCCGGTGGATTCACCAGAAGGGCGAGGCCGACTTCGCGGCGATGACCGACCTCGCGAAGTCGCTGCGCGAGAAGCTCGTGCAGCACGCCGAGGTGCGTCCGCTGCGCGTCATCTCCGAGCGTCGCTCGGCCGACGGCACCGTCAAGTGGCTCTTCGACGTCGGTGGCGGCAACGCCGTCGAGACGGTGTTCATCCCCGAGGAAGACCGCGGCACGCTTTGCGTGTCGTCGCAGGCCGGCTGCGCCGTGGGCTGCCGCTTCTGCTCGACCGGTCACCAGGGCTTCAGCCGCAATCTCGCCACCGGAGAGATCGTCGCCCAGCTCTGGCATGCGGAGCACCGCCTGCGCGCGCGGCTCGGCAGCGCCGCCGGCGAGCAGGCCCCGGGGGCCGGCGTCACGCGCGTCGTGGACAACGTCGTGATGATGGGCATGGGCGAGCCGCTGCAGAACTACGCGGCGCTGGTGCCGGCGTTGCGCACCTTCCTCGACGATCACGGATACGGGCTCTCGCGGCGGCGCGTCACGGTGTCGACCTCGGGCGTGGTGCCGATGATCGATCGCCTGCGCGAGGACTGCCCGGTGGCGCTGGCGGTGTCGCTGCATGCGCCCGACGACGCGCTGCGCACGTCGCTCGTGCCGCTGAACCGCAAGTACCCGCTGGCCGAGCTGCTCGAAGCCTGCGCGCGCTACCTGCCGAGCGCGCCGCGGGACTTCGTCACCTTCGAGTACTGCATGCTCGACGGCGTCAACGACAGCGACGAGCACGCGCGCGCGCTCGTGCGCCTGGTGTCAGGAATCCCGCCCGAGGGCCGTGGCGGCCTGCGCATGCCGTGCAAGTTCAATCTCATCCCGTTCAATCCGTTCCCGGCCTCCGGGCTGAGGCGTTCATCGCGTGAGCGGGTGTTGGCCTTCGCGGCCGTGCTGCAGGAGGCGGGCATCGTGACGACAGTGCGCAGGACCCGAGGTGACGACATCGACGCTGCCTGCGGCCAGCTCGCCGGCGAGGTGCTCGACCGCACGCAGGCGGCCGAACGCATGGCGCGTCGGCGCGACCTGCCGGCGGGCGCCGCGACCGCCGGCGAGCCGGCCGCCAGCGCCGGCGTGGCGACCGCGGTCGTGGTCGTGCGGAGGCCTTCGGCGGGCTCCGGCACGGCCTCCGGTCCGGCCGCCAGGAGCCACGCTTGAGCGCCGCATCGCTCCGGGCCGCGAAGGACGCCGTGCGGACTGCAGGACGAGCCGCCGGGCCGTTGCTGGCGGTCTTGTGCGCGTGGCTCGTGGGTTGTGCCGGGCCGGCCACGGGCCCCGGCACGCCTGCCGGCTCCGGCAACCCGGGCGAAGGCGGCGCCCCCGTCGCCGCGCCGAGCGCCGCCGATGCGGCGAGTGCCGATCGGCGTGCGCGCGTCCGCCTCGAACTGGCGGCGCTGTACTTCAGCCGCGGGCAGAGCAACACGGCGCTGGACGAGTTGAAGCTCGCGCTGGCCGCCAACCCCGACCTGCCCGAAGCGCACAACCTGCGCGGCCTGATCTACGCCAGCCTGGGCCAGGCGGCGGTGGCGGAGGAGGCCTTCAAGCGGGCCCTGGCGCTGCGGCCGGACGACGGCGACACGCTGCACAACTTCGGCTGGTTCCTGTGCCAGCAGCGTCGCTACGACGAGGCGGAGGCAACCTTTCAGCGCGCCGCCGCGCTGCCCGGTTACGGCGAGGCGCAGCGCACGCTGCTGGCCCGCGGCGTGTGCCTCGCGCGGGCGGGCCGCTGGCCGGAGGCCGAGCGCGCGCTGTCGCGCTCCTACGAGCTCGACCCGGCGAACCCGGTGACGGCCTACAACCTCAGCGACGTGCTGCTCCGCCGCGGTGAACTGGAGCGGGCGCGCTTCTACGTGCGCCGCATCAACCAGGTGCCGGAGCAGGTGACGGCGCAGAGCCTGTGGCTGGCCGCGCGCATCGAGCGCCGGCTGGGCAACATGGAGGGCGTGCAGGACTTCGGCCGCCAGTTGCGCGAACGCTTCCCGCAGTCGGCCGAGACGCTGCAGTTCGAGCGCGGCCGCTTCGACGACTGACCGTCCAGCGCCATGCCGCCCCCTACCACGATGGACGATCCGGCTCGCACCGATACCGGCGACGGCAGGCGCGAGGAGCCGAGCGCCGGCGCACTGCTGCGGGCGGCGCGGGAGCGTCAGGGCATGCACATCGCCACGCTGGCGGCGGCGATCAAGGTCGCGCCCCGCAAGCTGGAAGCGCTCGAGCACGACCGCTGGGACGAACTTCCCGGTCCGACGTTCACGCGGGCCCTGGCGCAGGCCGTCTGCCGTGCGCTCAAGGCCGATCCGCAGCCGGTGATGGACCGGTTGCCGGCCGCCGACACATCGATGCTCGACAGCACCTTCGGCACGATCAACGAGCCGTTTGCCGGCCCCGGCGGCCGCGAGTCCGGCCTGCGCGGCCTGATCCCGCGGGGGCCCTGGTTGATCGCGGCGCTGCTGCTGCTGCTCGCCGCAGCGATCGTCATCTGGCTGCCCACGGGGTTCTTCTCGCGCATGCTCTCGCGCGGGCCCGCCGCGGGCACGCCGACGGCGACGGCGGAAGAGGGCTCGGCGCCTTCGCCGGCCGTCTCGCTCACCACGCCCGTCGCGGCCGCGCCGGGCGCGGCGCCACCGGCGACCGTGACCGTGCCGCTCGTCGCGGGCACGGTCGCCGGGCCAGCGCCGTCGGCGGCTTCCGGGGCGGCCCCGGCGGGTGCGGCGCCACCGACGGCGGCGCCCGCGCCTGCCGAGGCCGGCCTGAACGCGGCGGCGCTTCCGGCAGGCGAGCTCGTCCTGCAGTGCAGCGCACGTTCGTGGATCGAGGTCGTCGATGCGCGCGGCCGCGTGCTCGTCTCGCGCAACCTCGAGGCAGGCGAGGCGCTCGGCCTGGACGGCGTGGCCCCGCTGCAGGTGGTCGTCGGCAACGCGGCTGCCACCCGTGTGTCGTACAAGGGGAAGCCGGTCGAACTGGAGTCGCGGGCACGCGACAACGTCGCCCGCTTCGAACTGAGGTGACCATGAACGCTCCCGACTCGCCGGACCGGCTCGCCACGCTGGAGCCGATCGATGCCGCGGCGCCGGCGCCCCGCCGTTCGCGGCAGGCCATCGTGCGCTGGGGCGGACGCGTCGTCACGATCGGCGGTGACGCGCCCGTGCGCGTGCAGTCCATGACCAACACCGACACCGTGGACGTCATCGAGACGGCCATCCAGGTGAAGGAGCTCGCGCAGGCCGGCTCGGAGCTGGTGCGCATCACCGTCAACACGGCGGAGGCGGCGGCGGCGGTTCCGCACATCCGCGAGCAGCTCGACCGCATGGGCATCGACGTGCCCCTGGTCGGCGACTTCCACTACAACGGGCATCGGCTGCTGACGGAGTTCCCGGCGATGGCCGCGGCGCTCAGCAAGTACCGCATCAACCCCGGCAACGTCGGCAAGGGCGACAAGAAGGACCGCCAGTTCGCGATGATGGTCGAGGCGGCGATGAAGCACGACAAGGCGGTGCGCATCGGCGTGAACTGGGGGAGCCTCGACCAGGAACTGCTGGCCCAGCTCATGGACGAGAACGGCCGGCGCGCGCAGCCCCTGGATGCGAAGCAGGTGATGTACCACGCCCTGGTGCAGAGCGCGCTCGGCTCTGCCGCCTACGCGGCCGAGCTCGGGCTCGACCCGAACCAGATCATCATCAGCTGCAAGGTCAGCGGCGTGCAGGACCTGATCTCGGTCTACCGCGCCCTGGCGGCGCGATGCGACTACGCGCTGCACCTCGGCCTCACCGAAGCCGGCATGGGCACCAAGGGCACCGTGGCCAGCGCCACGGCGATGGGTGTGCTGCTGCAGGAGGGCATCGGCGACACCATCCGCGTGAGCCTCACGCCGCAGCCGGGCGAGGCCCGTACGCAGGAGGTCGCGGTCGCGCTCGAGATCCTGCAGAGCCTCGGCTTGCGCACCTTCAATCCCAGCGTCACCGCCTGCCCCGGCTGCGGGCGCACGACGAGCACCACGTTCCAGGAACTGGCCAAGCAGATCGACGACTTCCTGCGCGCGCAGATGCCGGTGTGGAAGAGCCGCTACCCGGGAGTCGAGAACCTCAAGGTGGCGGTGATGGGCTGCATCGTCAACGGCCCCGGCGAGAGCAAGCACGCCGACATCGGCATCAGCCTGCCCGGCACCGGCGAGGCGCCGGCCGCACCGGTGTTCATCGACGGCGAGAAGGCCATGACGCTGCGCGGCGAGGGCATCGCGCAGGAGTTCCACAAGATCGTCGAGAGCTACATCGAACGCCGGTTCGGCGCCGCCGCGCACGCGCGACATTGACGCGGCACCGAAGCCGCACCGAACCCGCATTCCCGGCCGCTGCCACGCGGCACTGAACCGCGCCCGGCGCCGCCGGGCCCCGCTTCCATGAACGACACCTCAGGAGCCGCCAAGGCCCAGAAGAGCGCGCCCGCGCCGCTGCAGGCGGTGAAGGGCATGAACGACCTGCTGCCCGAAGAGGCCCACCGCTGGGAGTGGGTCGAGGGCGTGATGCGGGGCGTGCTCGCCCGCTGGGGCTACCGCAACCTGCGCACGCCCATCGTCGAGCCGACGGCGCTGTTCGTGCGCGGGCTGGGCGAGGTGACCGACATCGTCGAGAAGGAGATGTTCTCCTGGACCGACGCGATGAACGGCGACCAGCTCACGCTGCGCCCCGAGGCCACCGCCGGCATCGTGCGGGCCATCAACGAGCACAACGCGCTGTACAACGGGCCGCTGCGCATCTGGCAGATGGGCCCGATGTTCCGCCACGAGCGGCCGCAGAAGGGCCGCTCGCGCCAGTTCGACCAGCTCGACGTGGAGGCGCTCGGCCACCCCGGTCCGGACGTCGACGCCGAGATCATCCTCATGCTTCGCTCGCTGTGGCGCGAGTTCGGCATCGTCGAGGGCCGCGACATCGTGCTCGAGGTGAACAGCCTCGGCCAGCCCGAGGAGCGGCGCGCGCACCGCGAGGCGCTGATCGCCCACCTCGAGCGGCATGCGGACCGGCTCGACGAGGACGCCCGCCGTCGACTGCACAGCAACCCGCTGCGCATCCTCGACACGAAGAACCCGGCGATGGAGGCGGTCGTGGCCGGCGCGCCGAAGCTGATCGACTTCCTCGGCGCGGAGTCGCTGGCGCACTTCGGGGCGCTGCGCGCGATCCTCGACGCGGCGGGCCTGGCCTACACCGTGAACCCGCGCCTCGTGCGCGGCATGGACTACTACAACCTGACCGTCTTCGAGTGGAAGAGCCCGCACCTGGGCGCCCAGAGCACCGTGTGCGGCGGCGGCCGCTACGACCGCCTGATCGAGACGCTCGGCGGCAAGCCGGCGCCGGGCATCGGCTTCGGCCTGGGCACCGAGCGGCTGCTGCTGATGCTCGCCGCCATCGGCGTGCAGGCGCCGGCGGCGGCGCCCGACGCCTATGCGGTGGTGCCGGATGCGTCGGCGTTGCCTAGCGTGCTGCCGCTGCTGGCGGCGCTGCGCGAGCGGGGGCTGAGCATCGTCATGCACGCCGCGGCCAGGGAAGGGCAGGGCAGCATGAAGAGCCAGTTCAAGAAGGCCGACGCGAGCGGCGCGCGGTTCGCGCTCGTATTCGGCGGCGACGAGCTGGCGCGTGGCGAGGTGTCGCTGAAACCGCTGCGCGACGCCGCTGCGGCGCAGCGCACCCTGGCCCTGGGCGACCTCGACGGGCTCGCGGCGGCGCTGCGGTCCCCGCCGGCGTGAGCCGGCGGCGTCTCGCCGCTGATGCGCGCGCCATAATCCGCCGCTTCGTCCGCGGCCGCGGTGTGCCGTAGTGGCACCTCTGCACCGGTGCAGCGCGTGCCCGACGAGCCCCCGATCCGCCCTGTCGCGCCCGCGCGCCGAGACCTGCAACGCTTGCTTCCATGGCCACCTCCCTCGACCTGCAGGAGCAGGAACAACTCGACGCCGTCAAGGCCTTCTGGGCCAGGTACGGCAACCTGATCACCTGGACCCTCGTGCTGGTGCTGGGCGCCTTCGCTGCCTGGAACGGGTGGCAGTGGTACCAGCGCGACCAGGGGGCCAAGGCGGGGGCGCTCTTCGACGAGCTCGACCGGGCCGCCAGCGCCGGTGATGTCGAGAAGGCCGGCCGGGCCTTTGCCGATCTGCGGCAGCGCTACCCGGGCACGGCCTACGCGCAGCAGGGGGGGCTGCTCGCCGCCAAGGTGCAGTTCGACAAGGGCAAGGTCGACGACGCGCGCGCCTCGCTCACCTGGGTGGCCGAGCAGGCCAGGGAGGCCGAGGCGCGCACGGTGGCGCGTTTGCGGCTGGCCGCCTTGCAGGCCGAGGCCAAGCAGTTCGACGAGGCGCTGAAGACGCTCGACGCTGCCAAGGCCGAGGGCTTCGAGGCCCTGGTGGCCGACCGGCGCGGCGACGTGCTCATGCTTCAAGGGCGCAGGGACGACGCGCGCGCGGCATGGCAGTCGGCCTATGCGGCGATGAGCGACAAGGTCGAGTACCGCCGGCTGGTGGAGGCCAAGCTGACCGCGATCGGCGCGCCGCCCGGCGCGGCCTCGGCGCCGGCGGCAGGCTCACCGGCCGCGCCGGTCGCCTCGGCTGCGCCGGCGACATCGGGAACGTCGGCTTCGTCGGCGCGCCCTGCCGCCTCCGCTGCTCCTGTCGCTGCGCCGGCTGCGGCCGCGTCCAAGTGATCGCGCTTGCCATGGCCCCGGCCACGCGGCGTGCCGGCCTGCTCGTGCTCGCGGGGGCGCTGGCCGCCGGATTGGTCGGCTGTGCGTCCGACAAGCCCGAGCCCCGGCCGCTGGAGACCTTCGAGCCGAAGATCGCCGGCCGCCAGGTCTGGGCCGATCAGGTCGGGACGTTGCGCTTCCCGCTGGTGCCGGGCGTGCGCGACGGGCAGTTCTTCGTCGCCAGTTCCGACGGCACCGTTCGCGCGCTCGCGGCCGACAACGGGCGCGAGGTCTGGCGCGGCGACGCCGGGGCCGACCTGTCCGCGGGCGTCGGGAGCGACGGCCGCTACACGAGCGTCGTGACGCGCGCCAACGAGGTCGTGGTCTTCGGGGAGAAGGGCGACCTTCTGTGGCGCAAGCGAGTGCCGTCCGCGGTCGTCAGCCCGCCTTTCGTCGCCGGCGAGCGGGTGTTCGTGATGACGGTCGACCGCGTCGTGCATGCCTTCGACGCCCAGGATGGGCGGCGCCTGTGGGTCTACCAGAAGCCGGGCGACGCGCTGACGCTGGCCCAGCCGGGTGTCCTCGCCGCGTTCCGCAACACGCTGCTGGTGGGGCAGGGCCCCCGGCTGGCCGCGCTGGAGCCGACCAACGGCACGCTCAGCTGGGACGTCGCGCTGGCGACGCCCCGCGGCACGAACGAGGTCGAGCGCCTGGCCGACCTCGTCGGCCCGCCGGTGCGCCAGGGCAGCCGCTTCTGCGCGCGTGCGTTCCAGTCGGCCGTGCCCTGCGTCGATGCCGAGCGTGCAGCGCTGATCTGGATGCGCAACTTCGGCGGCTCGCGCCCGCTGGCCGGCGACGCCGAAAGGGTCTTCGGCGCCGACGGCAGCGACCGGGTGACCGCCTGGCGGGCCGACACCGGCGAAGTTCTGTGGAACACCGAGCGCTTCATGAACCGCGGCCTGTCGGGCATGCTGGCCGTCGGCCCGGTGGTGGTGTTCGGCGACTTCGAGGGGCACGTCCACTTCGTCGCCGCGACGACCGGCGAGACCCAGTTGCGCCTGAGCACCGACGGGACGCCGATCGTCGGCACGCCGGTCGTCAGTGGCACGACGGTGCTCGTCACCACGCGCGGCGGCGGCCTGTTCGCCTTCCGGCCGAACTGAGCCAGGTCACGCGACGATGAAGCCGGTCATCGCGCTCGTCGGCCGGCCCAATGTCGGCAAGAGCACGCTCTTCAACCGCATCACGAAGAGCCGCGACGCCATCGTCGCCGACTTCCCCGGGCTGACGCGCGACCGCCACTACGGCGACGCGCGCTTCGGCGGCATCGAGTTCCTCGTCGTCGACACCGGGGGGTTCGAGCCGGAGAAGCCCACCGGCGTGGTCGCCGAGATGGCCAAGCAGACGCGGGCCGCCGTGGCCGAGGCCGACGTCGTCATCTTCGTCGTCGACGTGCGGGCGGGCCTGTCGGCCCAGGATCACGACATCGCCCGCTACCTCCGGGTGCAGGGCAAGCGGGCGCTGCTGGCAGTGAACAAGGCCGAAGGCATGGTCGATTCGCCGGCCCTGGCCGAGTTCCACGAACTCGGCATGGGCGAGCCGCACCCGGTGTCCGCCGCCCATGGCCAGGGGGTGCGCAGCCTGCTCGAGGCGGCGCTGGAAGGTTTCGAGCCGGCGCCCGAGGAGACCGGGGACGAGGCCGACAAGCCGATCCGCCTGGCCGTCGCCGGCCGGCCGAACGCCGGCAAGAGCACGCTCATCAACGCCTGGCTCGGCGAAGAGCGCCTGGTCGCGTTCGATCAGCCCGGCACGACGCGCGATGCGATCCACGTGCCTTTCGAGCGCGACGGTCGCCGCTTCGAGCTCATCGACACGGCGGGTCTGCGGCGGAAGGGGCGGGTCTTCGAGGCGATCGAGAAGTTCTCCGTCGTCAAGACGCTGCAGGCCATCGCCGATGCCAACGTCGTCGTGCTTCTCATCGATGCCACCGAGGGCGTCAGCGATCAGGACGCGCACATCGCCGGCTACATCCTGGAGTCGGGCCGGGCCGTCGTCGTGGCCCTGAACAAGTGGGACGCCACCGACGACTACCAGCGCCAGATGCTGGAGCGCTCGGTCGAGTCGCGCCTGGGGTTCTTGAAATTCGCGCCGGTGCTCCACATCTCGGCTCTCAAGCGAACCGGACTGAGTGCCCTTTGGAAAGCCCTGCTGCAAGCGCACGCGTCGGCGATGGTGAAGATGCCGACGCCGACGTTGACGCGCGTGCTGCACGACGCGGTGGCCCACCAGCAGCCGCGGCGGGAGGGACGGTTCCGGCCGAAGATGCGTTATGCGCACCAAGGCGGCATGAATCCCCCCATCGTGGTGATCCACGGCAATTCGCTGGAGCACGTGCCGGAGGCCTACAAGCGCTACCTGGAGGGGCGCTTCCGGGAGTACTTCAAGCTCGTCGGCACGCCGCTGCGCATCGAACTGCGCTCCGGCCGCAATCCCTTCCAGGACCGGGGCGCTTGACTGCCGCGAGGGCCGGAGGAGGGTGGGCCTGTGGTAAGGTGACCCCTTCATGCCCTTCAACACGGAGCATATCGTGAGCAACAAAGGCCAACTTTTGCAGGACCCCTTTCTGAACCTGCTGCGCAAGGAGCACGTGCCGGTGTCGATCTACCTCGTCAACGGCATCAAGCTCCAGGGCCACATCGAGTCGTTCGACCAGTACGTGGTGCTGCTGCGTAACACGGTCACCCAGATGGTCTACAAGCACGCGATCTCCACCGTCGTGCCCAGCCGCGCGGTGAACTTCCACCCGAACGAGAGCGCGGGCGACCAGGCCTGACCGGGGGCACCCGAGGCACCCGAGCCTGTCGCGACCTGCCGAACCCGTCTTCCTCTTGAACCAAGGCGTTGAAACCGTCGCCGGCCGTGCCAACGCGGCCAGCGCTGAATCGACTCGGGCGCTGCCGACGCGCGCGGTGCTGGTCGGTGTCGACCTGGGCGGCGCGGAGAGCTTCGACCCGTCGCTCGAGGAACTGGCGCTGCTCGCAGCCTCGGCCGGCGACGAGGCCGTCGCGCGCATCACCGCACGACGCAAGTCGCCCGACCCGGCACTCTTCGTGGGAAGCGGCAAGGCCGACGAGATCAAGGCGATGGTCGCGGCGACCGATGCGCGCGGTGTCATCTTCGATCAGGCGTTGTCGCCGGCGCAGCAGCGCAACCTCGAGCGGCACCTGGGGGTGCCGGTGGCCGACCGGACATCGCTGATCCTGGACATCTTCGCCGACCGTGCGCGCAGCCACGAGGGCAAGCTCCAGGTCGAACTGGCGCGCCTTCAGTACCTCTCGACGCGGCTGGTGCGGCGCTGGTCGCACCTGGAGCGACAGCAGGGCGGCATCGGCACGCGCGGGGGGCCCGGCGAGGCGCAGATCGAACTGGACCGCCGCATGATCGGCGAGCGCATCAAGCAGGTGAAGGAGCGGCTGGAGAAGGTGAAGCGCCAGCGCGGCACCCAGCGCCGTGCCCGGGAGCGCCGTGGAACGGTGCGCATCTCGCTGGTGGGCTACACGAATGCGGGCAAATCGACGCTGTTCAACGCGCTGACCAAGGCACGGGCGTACGCCGCCGACCAGCTGTTCGCGACGCTCGACACGACGACTAGGCAGCTCTGGCTGCCCGACGCGGCCGGAGGCGGCGGCCATGCGGCCGCGTTGTCCGACACCGTGGGTTTCATCCGCGACCTGCCGCACAAGCTCGTGGAAGCGTTCCAGGCCACGCTGCAGGAAGCGGCCGACGCGGACCTGCTGCTGCACGTCGTCGATGCGGCCAGCCCGGCGCTGGACGAGCAGATGCTCGAGGTCGAGCGCGTGCTCGAGGAGATCGGCGCGGCCGACGTGCCGCAGCTGCTCGTCTTCAACAAGTGCGACCGGCTCGAGCCGTCAAGGCAGCCGCGTGAGGCCGAAGACTGGGTCGAGGGCCCGCGGGGCGTGCGGCGACGGCGCGTGTTCGTCAGCGCGCTGGCCGGTACCGGCCTCGACGTGTTGCGCCGGGCCCTGGCCGCCGAAGTGGCGGCGCGCGAGGGTGGTGGGGCCGTCACTGCGCGGGGCGCAGCGGCATCGGAGGGCGAACCGTCCGACGGGTTCGCAATGAGCGAGATGAAAACGATGAACGAGACGAGCGACGCGGT
>Ga0209172_10006109_pt1 | contig 13758 bp, 9 predicted proteins | sample LarsenN4metaG_FD_184113 | JGI IMG/M metagenome (GOLD analysis project Ga0209172, IMG submission 184113) | Hot spring sediment bacterial and archeal communities from British Columbia, Canada, to study Microbial Dark Matter (Phase II) - Larsen... ... | reverse complement strand
CCTCAAACTCCGCGAACTGGTGATCATCCCGCAACTGGCCTACGGCCGCGTTGTCTAAGTTGCTTTTCCTGCCTGCTTCGCGCAGGATCTGAATGTAGAGGTACTAACGAAGCTCCTTCCGGCATGCTCACCCCCCGCTCTGGATGACATGGAGTAGCTGCCGGGATCCTTCTGTTGCCAAACCAGCCCCGCGGCTTGGTCTCGTTCACACAAGATCGTCTTGAACCGAACGTAAGCGGCCAGCGGAGGTCTCCCGGACCTCCCGTCAGTAGACGCCTGGGCGACGGAGCCAAGTCTGCCGGGGGTGGAAGGATCGCTTGCGACCTCCCGCTACTCTGAGGCGGCGCGCGGACCGCTGAGACCGTTCCGCAGAATGCGAATTTCCTGAAACGTTTCCGGCCTGGCGTGACATATCTGATCGAAGGTCCTATGTCGAACCGCGAGCCTGTCGGACTGCTTCTTGGTTCCACTCAGCCGGTTGGCCCACTCGAGCCCGAAACAGCCAAGCCTGGTGATGGGTTTCGCATCAAGGGGCGGACGGGTTTGGTTATGACCGCGATGCTGCCTGGGTCCGCGTGCGCAGGCCGGCACGTCGGGGAACGTCGGGCCCCAGCGGTTCTGCCCCGGACCCGCCGTCGCCGGTGTTCATCGCCCGGCGAGTTGGGTTCCGGTCGGACGTGATGGAAGGAGTTGAGATGGCGGCGAGACAGGTCCCCCTCATTTTTGCGTTGAAGCATCTTCACCTGGCATGGGACTCCGACAACCCTGCCGGGTCCGCTCGACTCATGCAAGGTGATCGCGAAATCCCGCCGGCGCCGGAGGCGCGCGTCAGAACCTTTCTCAGCCGATCAGTCCCCGCTGGCAAACCGACGGAGGCTCTCGAGTTGGCAATGCTGGAATTGATGTTGCCCGGGCTTCCTACCGAGGTCAGGCTCTCCTTTGACGGAATCTCGAAGTTCGGAGCCAGGCGACTCGATGACGCGACGCGCTGCGCGTACCAGGCCTTACACCTCAATGAAAACTGCGCCCTGGCCCGGCAGTTGCTCAGTCTCCTCCTTGCGAAGAACGAAGTTCGGGTTCCGTTCGGCGGAGGACCTGCCGACGCGCCCGACGTTCCCAACATCGTGCTCCGCGATCTCTTAGAGGAGTGATCCGCTGAAAGGAGAAATTCTATGTCTGTTGTGCGCCTGTTGCTGGTGTCCGCCGCGCTCTCGGCGTGGATCTTTTTTTCCACGCCCATGCCAGCTGCGGAAAAAGGAAAGTACTCGAACATCGAGATCCAGCGTTTCGATGTGGCATCCGGCGTCGAGTTTCCGGCTGACTGGTTGGCCACGATGATGGATGAGGTCGTCCGTCACATAACTGAGACCAAGCGATTCAAGGAGGTGCTGCGGCAGGGCGAGAAGCCGAATCAGGCAGCCCCGACTTTGAAGTTGACAGGTACGGTGGTTCAATACAAAGCCGGGAACCGCGCTGTGCGCTACATGGTCGGCTTCGGCGCGGGCAAGACGAAGATCGTAGCGAACGTGAAGTTCGTCGACGCCGCAACCAGAAACGCCCTGCTCGAGAAGAAGGTCGACGGCAAAGTCTGGATCGGATTCGCGGGTGGCGACTCGGTCGGCGCCACACGCGGCCTTGCCAAGGAACTGGCGCAACTGGCGCGAAAGTCATTCTGACGAACTGAACGTCTCCCTGGAGACCAAACTGATGCGATCTCTCCTCGTAACGTTATCACTGGTTACGGCGGCGTGGTGCGTCGAACCCCGGCAAGAGGCTTATGTCGTCAATACCAAGCCCGCCTCTGTGACGGTTGTCGACATCGCGCACTGGAAAAAAATCGGAAGCATTCCGCTTGACCCCGAACCGACTTATGCCGTGATCTCCGCCGACAACCGCTTTCTTTACGTCTTGCACAAAGGGCTGTACAGGCTGGATGGGATGTTGCGGGAGGCGGAATCCGAACTGGCGGTGATCGACCTGGAGAAGCGCGCTTCCGTCCGGAAGATCGGACTGGCATGGGGAACAACCAGCATTGCGCTTTCGGGTGATGGTCGCTATTTGCTGGCCGTCAGCCAGGGGAAAACAGGAAAGAAGCGCACACGGGAGGAGTTCGGCTCCGTCACGATTGTCGACACCCGGAACAACGAGGTGGCGGTGACGTTGAGCGCGGGCCGCCTGGGTTTGACCGTGGCGGTCACCCGGGACTTAAGCCGGATTGCCGTGCTCAGCCGGGGCGAGCCTCCCAGGAACAACGGGAAACCCTACGTCAAGCCGGTAGTGACTCTCTTTTCGATCGATCAGGAAAGGCCTCTGGCGGAAATCGAATTCGATCGAGCTGGGGACCTCCAGATTTCCCAGGATCAGAAGTGGCTCTATGTTCTCGACCCGGGCTTCGCGTCGAAGAAAGCGAGCGAGAACAAAGACGGGATGGTTCATGTAATCGACCTTGCGGCGACGAAGCTGGTGGCCGGGTATAACGTCGGATCAATGCCGCACTCCATGCACGTTGATGCTGTGTCCGGCGCCCTCCACGTGCTCGCTCAGAAAGGGGTCAAGGACCGCGCGGGTTTGATCTGGCGCTTTGACGGCTCCGGCACGCCCCAAAGAACGGAGGCCGGGACCGACCTTCTGTTCCTGCGCCGCCTCGGCGCTGAACCGGGGCTGTTTGCCATTGGCAGCGCAGATATGCGCTTTGTTCCTGATCGCGGCGCCGTCACAACAACCGTGCTTCCGCTCAAGTCCACAAAGAGCAGTCCGCAGGTCAAGGGGCTGGGAGGGTTGCCCGGCGAAGTTCTCTACTTGCCGGGCGCGCGGAAAGTCGTGCTGACAGTGCGAACGCCGACCGGGGCGCCTACCAGCAAGGTGGCGATCATCAGCTTGGTGGAAAGCAAGGTCGAGAATGTCATTACGACGGGCCGGGGCAGCGTCAAGTTCGGCAAACTTGCAGCTGCGGCGGCGCTGTCCGGGGCGCTGAGTGGACTCAGCTATTACTCCGGCTACTCGATGGCCCAAGCCACCGGATCACCCTTCTTCTTTTACAACATCTACAGCTTCACGCCGGCCCTGCCGAACATCGAACTCAGCTCCAGCCCGGATGAAAGATTCGTCTACGCGCTCAACACACTGTCTAATGATGTCACCGTCATCGACACGGCCAGCGGCGCCGTGATCGACAAGATCGCCGTGGGCGGGGGATGCAGGCGTGTCGCCCTCGCTCCCGGCAGCCGCTTCATCTATACGTACACCGGCAGTCAAGTGAATCTGATCGACGCACAAGCCAACAAAAAGCATCTTGAACATCATGTCGAGAACGGCCGCATTCGCAGTCTCAGAGTTATGGAGGAGCAGAAGCAACTCGTCGCGTTGGCCAGCAAGTCGCTGGTTGTGATCGACGCTGACAAGGGCGCCGTGGTCCACACCATTGACGGCTTCGACGAGCCATACATCCTGGTGCAGCCCGGAAGGTCGGAGTGATGGGTTCCCGGCTCTGCAAGAGGTCGTGAGATGAAGTTTCGAAACTTTGCGTCTCCGCCGCCGCCCACCACCCGCCGCCTGCATCACAACCTTCGGTGCTTCCGGAAGGGACCTTCATCCCGCAGGACATCCGCCGTCCAACCGTGTGTCCGGTTTGGTCGAGGGACGGGCCATCTCCGGGGTGTCCTTGCGTCGACGGGAAACGAGATCCGGGGCTTGGACGCGATCGCGGCTGCTGCCCGGTGGCTTGTTGACTCGGCCACGCAATTGCTTGCGACAGGCAGTGTCGACTCCGCTCACGGTCTCCGGGCGGCGGGACGCGCGCACCGGATGGCGGACCCCGGCCGGCGCTCGCCGGTCTCCAGTCACGCGAAGCCTCATTCCGCCGGGAAGGGGGCTGCCGGGTCGAGTCTCCCATGCCGGTGCGTTGGTTCCGCCGCGAAACAGCGGAGAAATCACGGCGTGTTCAACAGCCGGCTGCGTACCCCCGTTTCCTTCATTTCGAACTTCGGATCGAGACCCTGCGGCGCGCTCAAGGGCTGCGGGTCTTGATGAGGCGCGGCGGCTGCCGGCGACCCTGAGAGGCACAGCGGTCGGAATCGGCAGCCCGCCCGCGCCTCTTTCGTCGGTCCGGCTCACCTTCAGTCCGGCGTCCTTCCTCTCCGCCACGCCGGGCGAAGGACTCAGGCCAGGATGCCTCTGACCAACTCCCCGTGAACGTCGGTCAGCCGGAAATCACGACCCTGGTAGCGGTAGGTCAACCGCGTGTGATCGACGCCCAGGCAATGAAGAATCGTCGCATTGAGATCGTGTACGTGGACGGGGTTTTCGGTTATGTTGTACGAATAGTCGTCCGTCGACCCGTAGGTGATGCCCCCCGCGATGCCCCCTCCGGCGAGCCACACCGAAAAACACCGCGGATGATGGTCCCGGCCGTAACTCTCGCGCGACAGGTTGCCCTGGCAGTACACCGTCCGGCCAAATTCTCCGCCCCAGATCACCAGCGTCTCGTCCAGCATTCCCCGCTGCTTGAGATCCTCGATCAGCGCCGCCGACGGCTGGTCCGTGTCGAGGCACTGCGGGGGCAGCTGGCGCGTCACGCTCTCGTGGTGGTCCCATCCCATGTGATACAGCTGGATGAACCGGACCCCCCGTTCCGCCAGCCGGCGGGCCAGGATGCAGTTCGCCGCATAGCTCCCCGGACGCCGCGCGTCGGGCCCGTACATCCGGAATGTCGATTCGGGCTCCCGCGAAAGATCCGTCAGTTCGGGCACGGACGCCTGCATCCGGTACGCCATTTCGTACTGCGCGATCCGCGTGTCAATCTCCGGATCGGCGAACTCCCGGCGGTTCAATTCGTTGAGCGCGGCCACATCGTCCAGGATGGACCGCCGCGTCCTGCCGTCAATGCCGGCCGGATTCGACAGGTACAGCACCGGATCGCCCCCGGACCGGAACTTCACGCCCTGGTAGCGCGAGGGAAGGAAGCCGCTGCCCCACAACCGGTCGTATAGCGGCTGGTCGAACCGCCGGCCCGTCCCGCGGGAGATCATCACCACAAAGGCCGGAAGGTCCTGGTTCTCGCTGCCGAGTCCGTATGAGATCCACGACCCCATGCAGGGACGTCCGGCCACCTGGCTGCCGGTCTGGATGAACGTGATCGCCGGATCGTGATTGATCGCCTCGGTGTGCATGCTGCGGATCACCGTGATGTCCCCCGCCACGCGGGCCGTATGCGGCAGCAGTTCGCACAACCACGTTCCGTTGGAACCGTGCTGCGCGAACCGGAACATCGATGGCGCAACCGGGAAGCTCTTCTGGCCCGAGGTCATCCCCGTCAGACGCTGCCCGCGCCGAACCGAGTCCGGCAGTTCCTGGCCGAACCGCGCGGCGAGTCCCGGTTTCGGGTCGAACAGGTCCATCTGCGAAGGCGCTCCGGACTGGTGAAGATAAATCACGCGCCTCGCTCTCGCGCGGTGGTTCGGAAAGCCGGGCAGCGCCGGGTGCGCCGCGGCTCCCGGCGCCGAAAACAGCCGCGGGTTGAGGAGGGATCCAAGCGCCGCCGTGCCGATGCCTGCCGCACTGCGGCCGAACAGCTGCCTGCGCGTCAACAGCAATGCGCGCTCGCGGACCGGGTTCATTGCTTCGTCACCGTCTCGTCCAGGTTCAGAATCACGCTTGCCGCGGTTGTGTAGGCGGCCAGTTCCGCGGTGTCGAGCGCGGGGTCGCGGGGAGATTCCCCCGCGCCGAGGAGCGCCTCGGCGGCCGCGCGGTCGCGCCGGAACCGGGCGAGCCGGCGCTCGAAGCCCGCGCGAAGCACCGCCGCCTCGGCCGCCGAAGGCGGGCGCATCGTCGCAAGGCGGAACCCGTGGGCCAGACGCGACGGGACTGCGGCCCCGCCCTCCCGCATCATACGCTCGGCCAGCTTCCGCGACGCCTCGATGTAGGTTTCGTCGTTCATCAGCGCCAGCGCCTGGAGCGGCGTCGAACTCATCGGCCGCTTGATGACGCAGAACTCGCGCGTCGGCGCGTCGAACGTCGTCAGAGCCGGAGGCGGGACGGTGCGTTTCCAGTATGTGTACACGCTCCGCCGCCACAGGTCGCTCCCCTTCGACCGGATGTACAGCTTCCGGTCGTCGATCACCGACAGTTGCTCCCAGAGGCCGTCCGGCTGGTACGGCTTCACCGGCGGGCCGCCCAGCTTCTCCGTCAGCAGTCCGGAGACCGCCAGCGCCTGGTCGCGGATGGCCTCCGCCGGCAGCCGGAAGCGCGGGCCGCGCGCCAGCAGCCGGTTTTCGGGGTCGCGAGCCGTCAGAGCGGCCGTGGAACGGGAGGATTGCCGGTAGGTCGCGCTCGTGACGATCAGTTTTTGCATCGCCTTGACGTCCCATCCCGTGCGGACAAATTCGGTCGCCAGCCAGTCCAGCAGTTCGGGATGGCTCGGAGGGTCGCCCTGGGAGCCGAAATCCTCCGATGTTTTCACCAGCCCGGTTCCGAAGTAAGCTTGCCAGAAACGGTTTACCGCCACCCGCGCCGTCAGCGGGTTGGCCGGATCGGCGATCCAGCGGGCCAGGCCCAGGCGGTTCCGCGGCGCATCCGGCGGCAGCGGAGGCAGGAAGCCGGGAACGGCGGGCGCCGCCTTCTCGCCGGGTTTGGTGTAATCGCCGCGGACGAGCACGAACGTTTCGCGCGGCTTGTCCATCTCGCTCATCACCATCGTGGACGGAATCCGGTTCTCCGCTGCGCGCCGCCCCGCCTCCGCCCTCGCCACCGCCTCGTTGGCGATGCGCCGCGGCAACCGGTGCGACAGGTAGTAGCGCCGCAGTTCGCGTTTCTGCTGCGCGCTCCTCCCGCCGGCCGGCGTCGCCAGCGTGCGCAGGATGCTCTCCGGAAGCGGCTCCGGAAACTCCGAATTCGTGACGGAGATCCGGAACCGTCCCACGGTCGCGCCGGCGCCGTACTCGCAGGCGATCCGGAATTCGAACCGAGTCCCTCCAGCAAATCCGATGAGGTTCGCCGGCTCGATGACGGCGAAGTGGCGCCGGTCGAATTCCGGGTCCACCGCCCAGCCGCGCCTGAGCTGCTGCATGGGACGCAGCACCCGGTCGATGAGCGATTCAGCCGAGGAGAAGTCGGCCGTGATCCGGGCCAAGTCGACTTTCTCTTTCTCTCCGGAGGCCCCTGACACGGGAGCGACGTACGCCTGAAACTCGGTGAGCACCCCCTTGCCGTTCCGGCCCCGCCCCGAGCCGCCCCCCGGCAGCCGCGGGTCGGGTATCAGTTCGAACCGGATGCCGGTGATGCCCGTCATCCTCGTCTCGGCCGTGAACGTATACACGGCCCGGTCCGGCCGGGCCCCGCTCACGTACACGGAACCATCCGGTTGTGTTTCAAACAAAAGCCCTGCTTCCTGCGAGGTCACCTTCAGGGGCCGCAACTCCTCCCATTCCGGCTGGCGCTCCGCTGCCGTCGCCTCCCAGTCCGCCTGACCTCCCTCGAGCCCGGCCTCCACTCTTTGCAACTCGCGTCTGGCTTCGGCGACCTTCGCCTCCTCGACCGCCAGCGCGGCTTCCAACTCCGGGGCCGGCAACCTCAGCACGGGCTGGAGATTCCCGCGTCCATCCCGCGGACCGCCCGTTCCGACCTCGTTCACGTTGTTGAAGAACGCGTACAGGCTGTAGAAGTCGCGCATGGAGATCGGATCATACTTGTGATCGTGGCAGCGCGCGCAGCCGATCGTCAGGCCCAGCCACACCGAGCCCGTCGTGCTGACCCGATCCACGATGTTCTCGGCGTGGAACTCCTCGGCGATGCTTCCCGCCTCCGTGTTGACCCGATGGTTGCGGTGAAACCCTGTCGCGATCCGCTGCTCTATCGTCGGGTTCGGAAGCATGTCGCCCGCCAGCTGCTCGATCGTGAAACGGTCGAAAGGCAGATTCCGGTTGAACGCGCCGATGACCCAGTCCCTCCACGCCCACATTTCCTTTTCCGGGTCGACCTGATAGCCGTGCGTGTCGGCGTAACGGGCCGCGTCCAGCCAATCGCTGGCCATCTTCTCGCCGTACCGCGGGGAGGCCAGCAGACGGTCGACCGCCCTCTCGTAGGCCCCCTCACCCCGGTCAGCTTCAAACCTTCGCAGTTCTTCGAGCGTCGGTGGAAGCCCCGTGATGTCGAGCGACACCCTCCTCAGGAGCCGGGCGCGATCCGCTTCCGGAGACGGCGCCAGACCCTCGCGCTCGAGCCTCGCCAGGACGAAATGGTCGATTCCGTTCTTCGGCCACGAGCGGTTCCTGACCGCAGGCGTCTCCGGCCGGACCGGCGGTACGAACGCCCAGTGTGACTGCCACTTCGCGCCTTCGTCGATCCACCTCCGGATCAGTTCCGCCTCACGCGCCGTCAACGGCTTCTTGCCGGAGGCGGCGGGCGGCATGCGAAGCGCCGGGTTCGCCGCGGTGATCCGTTTGAACACCTCGCTCGCCGCCGCGTTGCCCGCTACGATCGGCGTCCGGGCGCCGCGGGGTCTGCGGGCCTCTTTCTCTTCGTCCAGGCGCAATCCGGCCATTCGAGTTGATTCCGCCGGGCCGTGACAGTTGAAGCAGCGGTCCGACAGCAGCGGACGGATCTCGCGGGCGAAATCGACCCGGTGGGTGGCGGCGAAAGCACACCCCGCCCACGTTGCCGCGGCGGCCAGGGCCACCGCCCGGATGGCCTCCCCTCTCACTCCGCCTCCTCCGGTTGCGCTTGCCGCCGTCACCGGGGTCAGCTGCCCAGGCCAGCCAGGATCCGACGCATGTTGGCGAACGACCGGATCATCCCCGGAACCGGGTTGTCGGCCTCGATCTCGTACTCGAGCATGCAGCCGCCCTTGTAGTTCATCTTCTTCAAGGTGGAGAAGATCTCCTTCATCGGCATCGCGCCCTCGCCGACCACGCATTGGGAGTCCTTCGCCATCAGGTTCTTCAGATCTTTGATATGCAGATCGTGAAGCCGGGAGCCCGCCAGCCGGATCGACTCGACCACGTCCACTCCGGTTCGCGCCGTGTGACCGATGTCGATGCACAGGCCCACCAGCGGGTCGAACCCCTTGATCGCCTCCAGAACCGATTGCGGCGACGGAAAATGCTTGTCCTCCGGCCCGTGATTGTGAATGGCGAGCCGGATCCGGTACTCCTTGGCGAGCTTATGCACTACCGGCAGAGTTTCGTGCGTCGGAGCGCACACCATCATCGGCATGCCCGCCGTCCTCGCATACTCGAACATCGCCCGCAACTTCGATTCCTCCTTGGCGGCGAGCGAAATGTTGCCTCCGCTCAGAATCGTAATTCCCGCGTCACGGAACTCCTTGGCGCCGGCGGCGATCTCCGCCGGCGGCAAGTCGTAGCGGAGATGGAACTCCTTGATGCTCACATACGGGGCGTCCATCTTCTTGATGGCCGCGATGGCGTCGGCCCGCGACAGCTTCCGCAGCGAGTAGGAAGCCACTCCAAGCTTAAACGGAACCTTCGAAGGCGCCGCCAGAACGGGAAGGGCGGCCGAGGCAAGGAATCCACGCCGGTTGATCATGGGTCCAGTTTATACCCTCCCGCCGCGGGGCGGAAAGCGACTCCCCGGCCTGATCTATAATGCTGTCGTAGTGCGTCCGTCGGGTTTGCCGTCCGCTGCCTTGCTGGCGCTGCTGACGGCAGCGCGCGCTTTCGGTGTGGACGCGGACGCCGCCGTGCGGCTTCTGAGCTCGAACTGTCTGGCGTGCCACGGCGCCGCGAAAATGTCCGGCCTCGATCTCCGCTCGCGCGAAACAGCCTTGGCGGGCGGCTCCCGCGGCCCTGCCCTCGCGCCGGGAAAACCCGCCGAAAGCCTCCTGATGAAGGCGATCTCGGCCGCCGCCGGCGTTCCCAAGATGCCTCCCGGCAAGCAATCTCTCGACCCGGCGCAGGTGGAGACGATGCGCGCCTGGATTGCCGCCGGCGCGCCCTGGACCGCCACTGCGCCGGCCGCCGAGCCCTCCTGGTGGTCTTTCCGGAAACCGGTCCGCCCGCCCCTGCCCGCGTCGCGGTTCACCAACCCCGTGGACCGCTTCCTCGACCCGAAGGAGGATCCTGCCGGACGGCGCACCCTTATCCGACGCCTCTCGTTCGCCCTCCACGGGTTGCCGCCCGCGCCCGAGGAAGTCGAAGCGTTCGTCAACGACCCGGCGCCTGACGCCTGGGACAAACTCGTCGACCGGTACCTCGCCTCGCCACGATATGGCGAGCGGTGGGGCCGTCTCTGGCTCGACGTCGTCCGCTACGCCGATACCGGCGGCTACGAAACCGACGTTCTGTTCGCCCACGCCTGGCGCTACCGCGACTATGTGATTCAGTCGTTCAACGACGACAAGCCATACGATGTTTTCATCAAGGAGCAGATCGCGGCCGACGAAATCTGGCCCGATAATTTCGATCTCGACGGCTCCTACGACCTGCCCGAATCGAAGCGGCAGAGCCTCCACCGCCGCCTGGGGACCATGCTCTACACCCTCGGCGCGTTTCCCGTCGAAAACAGCTTCTACGGCGACCAGTACCGGTCCGAGTGGCAGGCCGAGGCGGTCGAGACGACGGCGTCCGCCTTCCTTGGTCTCACCTTCGGATGCGCCCGCTGCCACGATCACAAGTTCGACCCCATCACCCAGCGCGATTTCTACCGGCTTTCGGCGATTTTCGCCGGCAGCGACGACCAGGAAGTTCCCATCACGAGTCAGATGCGGATCTTCGAATACACCCGGCACCGCACGCGCCACGTCATGGTCGACCAGTTGCGCGACCAGTATCTCAAAGCCGACCCCAGGGACAAGGACACGCGGGAAACGCTTCTCCGCCGCATCGGCGAGGAATACGTCAAGGCGCCCGTGATGTACGACCGCGCCAATCTCCTCGTCCACGTAGCCCCCGTCCCTGACACGCACGTGCTGGTTCGCGGCGACTGGAAGCAGAAAGGCGAGAAGGTCTCGCCGGGGTTTCCGGCTTCCCTCGGCGCCGCGCCCGAGATCCGCGAGCCCGATGATCCGTGGTTCATTCCCCGGCGCCGCAAGGCGCTTGCCGAATGGTTGGCTTCGCCCGGCCACCCACTCACCGCCCGCGTGATGGTCAACCGGATCTGGCAGGGCCACTTCGGGCGCGGCATCGTCGGCACGCCCAACGATTTCGGCCGTCAGGGTGAGCCCCCGTCCAACCAGCCGCTGCTTGACTGGCTGGCCGTCGAATTCATGGAGAGCGGGTGGAGTGTGAAGAAACTCCATAAACTGATCCTCACGTCGAACGCCTGGATGGCGAAGCGGGGAGCGTCGCGGCTCGACGCCGAATCGATCCGCGACGCGGTGCTGGCCGTGTCCGGCTCGCTCAACTTAAAGATGGGCGGTCCGCCCGTGACTCCGGCGCTGTCCCGCGACGAACTGGAAGGCATGCGCGCCCTGGCCGAGTGGCCCGTTCATCCCGACCGCCGCGAGCATGACCGGCGCTCCGTCTACCTTTTCGTCAAACGGTCCTTCCGCCTGCCGATGATGGAGCTGTTCGATGCCCCGGACACGAGCCAGAGCTGCGCCCGCCGCGACGTTTCCACGGTCGCTCCGCAAGCCCTCGCGATGATGAACAGCGAGTGGATGGTGGAACAGGCCGCGCGCCTGGCCCGGCGCGTCGAAAAGGACCCGGACCCGGTTGCATCGGCGTTCCATCTCGCCCTCGGGCGGCCGCCTTCCTCCGAAGAGGCCGCGCGCGGGCGGGAGTTCGCGGGCCGCTACAATCTGGCCCGCTTCTGTCTGATGCTGTTCAACCTCAACGAGTTTGTCTATGTGGACTGATCTGTCTCGACGCCGCTTTCTCTTCTCGGCCGGACTTGGTTTTCCCGCGCTGGCGGCCTCCGCCGTCATCAATCCGCTTGCAGCGCGGAAGCCCCAGTTCCCCGCGACAGCCCGTAGCGTCATCTTCCTGTTCATGCACGGCGGTCCCAGCCACCTGGACACGTTTGATCCAAAACCCGAACTCGAGAAACTCGACGGAAAGCTCGTGCCCCCGAGTTTCGGAACGGTTCAGCTTCAGTTCTCCCGGTTCAACGAGCAGCCCGTCATCGCCTCGCGCAGAAAGTTCCGCAAGCATGGCCAGTCAGGCATTGAAGTGTCGGACCTGTTTCCCCACGTTGCGCGCCACGCCGACTCCCTGGCTGTCATCCGTTCCATGCACCATGACGGATTCACGCACACCGCCGCTCTTAATTGGCTCAACAACGGGTGGCCCCGTCTCGGCCGTCCCAGCATGGGCTCGTGGATCGTCTACGGCCTCGGAAGCGAGTGCGACAACCTTCCCGGTTTCGTTGTCATGCTCGATGGCGGCATCAAGAGCGGAAACACGGTCTACGGCTCCGGGTTTCTGCCCGCCGTCTATCAGGGAACCACCCTGCGGCCCGGGCCGGCGCCGATCCTGAATCTGCGTCCGCCCGAGGGCATGTCCGCGGACGACCAGCGCGGCATGCTCGATTCGATGCGATGGTTCAACGAGAACCATCGCCAGGCCCGGCCCGCGGAAACCGAACTGGAAGCGCGCATGGCCGCCTACGAACTCGCCTTCCGGATGCAGACCGCCGCTCCGGAACTGGCCGACCTGTCCCGCGAAACGGAGGCGACCCGCCGGCTCTACGGCGTCGATGACGGCGTTACGGCCGACTTCGGCGGCAAGTGTCTGATGGCGCGGCGTCTGGTTGAGCGCGGGGTCCGCTTTGTCCAGTTGTGGTCGGGATCGACCACCGGCATGAGCGACTGGGACGGCCACAAACAATGCGACGCCAACCACCGCCGGATGGCGCTGCGGACCGACAAGCCCATCGCCGGCTTGCTCGAAGACCTGAAGTCCCGCGGGCTGCTCGATTCCACGCTCGTCATCTGGGGCGGAGAGTTCGGACGAACGCCCACCTCAGACGGCAGCCTCAACGGCGGCGGCGACGCCTTTGGCCGCGACCACAACCCCTACGGGTTCACCATCTGGATGGCCGGCGGCGGCGTCAAGGGCGGTCGGATCATCGGACGTACTGATGAAATCGGTCTACGCGCCGTGCAGGATCCCGTTCACGTGCACGATCTGCATGCCTCCATCCTGCACCTGATGGGAATCGACCACACCAGGCTTACGTACCCCTTCCAGGGCCGCGATTTCCGCCTCACCGATGTCCACGGCTCGACCGGGCTCGCCGAGCGCCTTCGCGCATAGTACGGCCGCTGGTACGTTCTGCCCCGCTTTGGGTGTGCCGTCCTTTTCTAAGGTGCACGAAATACCGGAAAGAATTGCCGGGTCGGTTGTCCCGCCACACGGTTCACGCCCGCTTTCACACATCCTGCACGTTGGCAAACCACGTGCATCCCAATGCGCAAGGAACGGCATGCGGAAACGGGTACTACTGGCGTTGATCATTTCCTGGTCGCGGTGGGTGGAGTTCGGACGGATGGAATCCGATCGGGCCGCCGCGCCGGCTCACGCCGCCACGCAACACGTGGCCCGGTAGGCGCTTGCATTTCCGGTCCGGCCCGGTTACTCTCCGTTCATGGTTGAGCCGGCGGGCCATCTGGGCGTCGATCTTTCCGCCATCGCGGACAACCTGGACCGGGAGGGGAACGGGTTTTGGGTCTCCCGTCAACACAGGGCGGTCTCCTACCCGGCCGAGGGCAAGAGCAGTGCCGGAAGATCGAGGAAACGTCTTTCTGGTTCAACCATAGAAACGATGTGATCGCCAGCGTCGTCCTCCGGTTCTCTCCGCGCGACACTC
>Ga0209172_10006103_pt1 | contig 13778 bp, 14 predicted proteins | sample LarsenN4metaG_FD_184113 | JGI IMG/M metagenome (GOLD analysis project Ga0209172, IMG submission 184113) | Hot spring sediment bacterial and archeal communities from British Columbia, Canada, to study Microbial Dark Matter (Phase II) - Larsen... ... | reverse complement strand
GTGGAGCTTGTCCACAGAATTGTCCACAGTTGTGGATATTCGTTGCCGACGCTCCTAAACGCTCGGGCGCTGACATAGGACAACAAGGAGGAGATCAGGACCCCGTCGAAGAGTCTAGGGCTCCGTGCACTCTATCCACAGTTATGGTTGGCTCTTACCTGCCGCCGGCCCGTCATGAAAAGCTGATCCCGCCGCGGGTGGGAGTAGGGAAATCCGGCGGCAGGGTGAAACAACGCTTCCTGTGCGGCGTGCCTGATGTCTTTGCGTGAAGTCGTCCGCCGGCTGATGACCGAACGCGGGGTGACCGCCGCGGTTCCCGACGACGAGCCCGAGGTCCGTCTGGCCATCTACGACTCGCCGCTGACCACGCCTCGGGTGGTGTCCCTCGCCGGGGAGAATTTCGACGCGTTTGTCGGTGAGTTGGCCGCGCAGACGTATAATTACGCGCACGAGCGTGGAGGGCGGATCCCGTTCGTGGTCATCCGAGAGGTCGTGGAGAATCTCATTCACGCCTACTTCCGGGACGCCGTCGTCACCATCCTGGACGACGGCGACACCATCCGCATCTCCGACCAGGGCCCGGGCATTCGCGACAAACCCCGGGCCCTGCAGCCCGGTTTTACGACCGCGACCCGTGAGATGCGGCACTACATCCGCGGGGTTGGATCGGGCCTCCCCGTGGCCAGAGAGCAACTGGCCTTCCTCGGCGGCACGCTCGCGATCGAGGATAATCTGGACGGCGGAACCGTCGTGACCCTGTCGCTCGCCAAGCCGCCCACCGGCCCCGGCGCTGTCGCGCCGGGCCGGCTCCGGCGGCCCGAACTCTCCGCACGCCAGAAGAAGGTCCTGCTGTTGATCGGCGAACTGGGATCGGCCGGGCCCACAACCATCGCCAAAGAACTCGACATCAGCCACAGCACAGCCTACCGCGAGCTCCGGGCCCTGGAGAACCTGAGACTGGTACAGAGCAAAGGCAGCGGGAAGCGCACGCTCACGGAAGACGGGATCGCCTTCCTCGGGGAGATCTTCGCGACCTGATCGTCGGTATCTCTACGGCGGACGGGCCGGGGGCTCCCGAGCCCAGGCGGCACCCGCAGGACAGATCTGGGGGTCAGGAGGACTACATGTCTGTGAATACCTCTTCCGCGCAGGAGCTCTGGCAGGTTGCGTTTCCTCAGATTGAAGCCCAGTTGAGCAAACCGGGGCTAGAGATGTTCGCCCGGTCTATCCGCCCGGTCAGTCTGCACGGGGACACCCTGACGCTGGCGGTGCCCAACCGCCTGGCCAAAGAATGGGCCGAAACCCGGCACTTTGAGGTAATCCGCGGCGCCGTGCGTGCCGTGGCCGGGCGTGATCTGACCATCACCTTCTCCGTCACCGACGGTGGCGGATCGCCGGCGGCCGCGCCGGCTCTTCGCAGCCAGGCTCCCGCCCGAACCATCGATGGCCTCACCCTCTCCCCGAAGTACAGCTTCGACACGTTCGTGGTCGGTGCCGGCAACCGTTTCGCTCATGCGGCCGCGCGCGCGGTCGCCGAGGCCCCCGCGCGCGCCTACAACCCGCTTTTCATCTACGGCGGCGTCGGGCTGGGCAAGACACACCTGCTCCACGCCATCGGCCATCACGTGCTACTTCTGGAGTCCTTCTACCACGTCGTCTACGTCAGCAGCGAGAAGTTTACGAATGAACTGATCAACGCCATCCGCGACGACAAAACCGTGGATTTTCGCAACAAGTATCGGACAGTCGACGTCCTCCTCATTGACGATATTCAGTTCCTGGCCGGCAAGGAACGCACGCAGGAGGAGTTCTTCCACACCTTCAACACGCTCTACGAGTCCTCGCGGCAAATCATCATCACCAGCGATCGTCCCCCTAAAGAGATCCCGACACTGGAAGACCGCCTGCGCTCCCGATTCGAATGGGGTCTGATCGCCGACATTCAACCCCCAGACCTGGAAACACGGATCGCCATCCTGCGCAAAAAGGCCGAAACCGACAGCATTGCTGTTCCGGACCAGGTTGCTGAGTTCATCGCCACCCGAATCCCCACGAACATCCGGGAGCTCGAGGGGGCCCTTGTTCGCGTGGTCGCCTACGCCACGCTCACCAAATCCGCAATCTCCACCGAGCTTGCCGAGGAAGTCCTACGGGAACTCTTGCCGGTGAGCCAACCGCGGTTAATCACCATCCCGGCTATTCAACGCCTTGTGGCGCAGTTTTTCGACATTCGAATCGAGGAGATGCGCGCGAAACGTCGCACTAAATCCGTGGCCTTCCCCCGCCAGGTCGCGATGTACCTTTCCCGCGAACTGACCGATGCCTCGCTCCCGCATATCGGCGAACAGTTCGGCGGACGCGACCATACCACCGTCATGCACGCCTGCGACCGGGTACGAGAGGTCCTGCAGCGCGACAGCCAGCTCGCTGCAACCGTGAAGCACCTTGTTGACCAATTGCAACACAATGCGTAACCTGTGGAGTTCCAACCCACAAGCTAAACACGATCACTTTTCCCCCACATTACTGACACCTTCGTCCACACAACCAAACCACATACTCGCCTGGTTCAACGTCACATTCACTTACCCATCCACATTTCAACAGACACTATGACGATGAATATTTTAAGTATCTAATATACTAGAAGGGAAAAATATGCACATCACCTGTGAACAACCAAAACTCCTTAAAGGAATTCAGATCGTCAGCCGGGCGATCTCTAGCCGGACGACGATGCCGATACTGGGAAATGTGCTGATTGAGACGACAAAAGATGGAGTACGTCTGGTAGCAACGGATCTGGAATTGGGGATTCAAACTACGGTGCCGGCTGGCGTGAAGCAAGGTGGAGCGGTGACGCTTCCCGCGCGGTTGTTGGGTGAGATTGTTACGAATCTTCCGGAAGCTTCCGTAGATTTACGGGTTCAGGAGAGTGGAGCGCAGGCGGAGATTCTCTGTCAGGACACAGCGGTCGAGGTTATGGGGTTACCGGCGACCGATTTCCCATTCATTCCCGAGCCGGATGCGACCGTGGTGGCTATGGTCGAGGCAGGATTACTGCGCAGTATGATCCGGCAGACCGCGTTCGCCGTGTCCACGGATGAAACCCGACCGTTCTTGACTGGAGTATTCTTTGCGACCGAAGACCGAACCGTACGTCTGGTGGCAACAGACGGTGGGCGGTTAGCTCTGCGTACAGCTGTGCTCGGCCAGCAGGCGAAGCAGAAATTTGCGGTCATCGTTCCGGCGAAGACTATGCACGAACTGGCTCGGGCTTTGTCGAGCGCCGCGGGAGAAGCCACCGTTGCCCTGGCTGAGAACCATCTGGTCTTTACGTTGCCGGAGGTGCGTCTGGTTTCACGACTGATCGCGGGGCAGTTCCCGAATTATCAGCAAGTCATCCCGCAGGGGCATAAACAACGCCTCCGCCTACAGACGGAACGTTTTCTGCGAGCGATCCGCCGGGCGGCGGTGACGGCACGGGATTCGGCTAATGTGGTCCGCCTGGTGGCGAAGGGCGCGGAGTTGACCGTCAGCTCCAGCACCCCCGAGGTGGGCAAGACCGTCGAGAAAGTCCCGGTACAGGCCGAAGGGGAGCCCGTGGAAGTAGCATTCAATGCCCGGTATTTGATGGAGTGTCTGTCCATTCTGGAAACCGACGAACTGATGTTTGAACTCACCGGTCCGCTCAGCCCCGGGGCCATCCGGCCCGTTGACCAGCAGGAGTACGTGTACGTGCTGGCGCCGGTGCGGGTGTATGCCTGAGCGGCAAGTGGGGATCCGGACCGAGACGATTGCGCTCGATGCTTTCCTGAAATGGGCGGGGGTCGCGGGAACCGGCGGCGAGGCGAAGCGCTGGATTCAAGCGGGTCGTGTGCAGGTCAACGGCACAAAGGAGCGCCGGCGCGGACGCGCGCTGCATGCCGGTGACCGTGTGCAGGTCCCCGGCGGAACGAGCCTGGTGGTGGTGCGACTGCAGGCGCGATCCCTGTAAGCAGCGTCTGGATCGGCGATGTGCTGAGATGAAGGACGCGCGGCCGTGCTGATGGCCCTCCGCGAAGTCCTGCGGCGCACGGCGCGGACACTGGGGTTGGAACCCGCGTTGCACCTGGCGGAGGTGCGCGCGACCTGGCCGGATGTGGTGGGCCCGGCGCTGGCGGCGGCGACGACTCCACGCACGCTGCGAGGGCACCTGCTGCTGGTCAGTGCGGACCATCCGCTGGCCGCGCAGGAGGTCCGGCTGCGTGAGGCAGAGATTCTGGGGCGGCTGCGCGAGCGCTATCCGGGGGCCGACCTGCGGCAGGTCCGGGTCGTCGTCAGGGGCGGAGTAGGAGGAGGCGCATAGTCGTGTACCTGTATCTGGGCGCGGATGTAGCGGTGCCGGCAGGGGAGGTGGTCACCATTCTCGATGTCCGCCTGCTGCAGAGTTCGGAAGCCAACCGGCAACTCGTAGAGCAGGCGATCGCCTCCGGGCGGCTCCAGGCGGGCGCGCTGGAGGGATGCCGGGCCCTGGTGGTGACAAGCCGAGGGCTTTACCCGTCCGCAGTCTCTCCGCAGAGTCTGGCCCGCCGGTTGGGCGCGCTTTCATCCTACCCTTGATGGCCTGATCTTCCGGGGGAACCGTCCGGCCCTTTCCCTGAGCACCCGCCGACGTTGACAGTCCGAAAAACCCCATGGTATACTTTAGGATAGTTCGCGGGGCCTAAACGGGCCCTGGAATGTGGAAAAACGCTAGTTATCGTGAAAAGGGGCGGGGCGTGATCAGCAGTCACGCCCCGTTTGGACGCTTATAATGGGCCTTCAGGTACCGCAAAATCAGTCGAGAGTGCACCATGGCTGAGACTTCCACCTACGACGTTCAACACATCCAGGTGCTGGAGGGGCTGGAGGGCGTCCGCCGGCGGCCGGCCATGTACATCGGTTCGACCGGTCCGGACGGGCTGCACCATCTCCTCTATGAGGTCGTAGACAACGCCGTCGACGAGGCCCTGGCTGGGTACTGCACCCACATCGATGTCACCCTGCATGCGGACGGATCGGCCTCGGTCGTGGACAACGGCCGGGGCATTCCGGTCGGTCTTCTCCCGAAGATCGGCAAGCCCGCGGTTGAGGTTGTGCTGACCACCCTGCACGCCGGTGGCAAGTTTGACGGCGGGGGCTACAAGATCTCGGGGGGATTGCACGGCGTCGGCGTCTCCGTGGTGAACGCCCTGTCGGAATGGCTCGACGTTGAGGTCTACCGGGAGGGCAAGACCTACCGGCAGCGCTTCGCCCGGGGCAAGCCCGCATCCGCGCTGCGGTCTGCGGCCGGGTCCCCGCTGCCCAGCGGGACGCGCGTCGCCTTCCGGCCGGACCCGCAGGTGATGACCGCCACCGACTTCAGCGCGGAGGTCATCGCCCACCGTCTGGACGACGTCGCCTACCTCAACGCCGGACTGGAAATCATCCTGCTCGACGAGCGCAGCGGCAAGACCCAGACCTTCAAGCATGCCGGCGGCATCAAGGAACTGGTCGGCGTGGTCAACAAGAACCGTCCGCGGCTGAACGAGACCCCGATCTACGCCCGCCGGGAGCGCGAGGGGACCGAGGTCGAGTTTGCCGTGCAGTACACCGATAGCTATCTGGAGCACACGCTGACCTTCGTCAACACGATTCCTACCACCGAGGGCGGCACGCACCTGGTGGGGTTCCGTGCCGCGCTCACGCGCACGCTCAACGACTACGCGCGCCGCGCCGGCCTCCGGGACGGTGAGTTGACTTTCTCCGGTGAGGACGTGCGCGAGGGCCTCACCGCGGTCCTCAGCCTCAAACTGCGCGATCCGCAGTTCGAGGGACAGACCAAGACGAAACTGGGCAACACCGAGGTCAAGGGCCTGGTGGAGTCGGTCGTCGCGGAGGCCCTGCAGGAGCATCTGGAGACCCACCCCGGTGACGCCAAGCGGATCATCGCCAAGGCGGTGACCGCGGCGCGGGCGCGCGAGGCGGCCAAGCAGGCCCGCGACCTGGTCCGGCGCAAGAACGCGCTAGACATCTCCACCCTGCCTGGCAAGCTGGCGGACTGCGTGGAGCGCGATCCCGAGCGTGCGGAACTGTTCATCGTCGAGGGGGAGTCCGCCGGGGGATCGGCCAAGCAGGGGCGCGACCGCCACTTTCAAGCGATCCTTCCCATCCAGGGCAAGATTCTCAATGTGGAGAAGGCGCGGCTGGACAAGATGCTCAACCACGAGGAGATCCGCGCCATCATCACCGCGCTGGGGGCGGGCATCGGTGGTGAGTTCGACCTGAAGAAGGTCCGCTACGGCAAGATCATCCTGATGGCCGACGCAGACGTGGACGGGTCCCACATCCGTACGCTGCTGCTGACGCTCTTCTACCGCCACATGTTTGACTTGATCGACCGCGGCAGAGTCTACATCGCCCAGCCGCCCCTCTACCTGATCAAGGCCGGCAAGGAGCGTACATACGCGTACAGCGATGAGGAGCGGCAGGTCGTGGTGCGCGAGCTGGAGGCGCGCGGCGGCAAAGTCGAGATCCAGCGCTACAAGGGCCTGAGCGAGATGAACCCCGAGCAACTCTGGGAGACCACGATGGACCCCAAGACCCGGACGCTGAAGCGCGTGGAGGTGGCGGAGGCCAAGGAGGCGGCCGATCGGCTCTTCTCCACGCTGATGGGCGAAGAGGTCGAGCCGCGCCGGCAGTTCATCGTGCAGTACGCCCGCGAAGTGCGCAACCTGGACATCTGACCTGTGGGCCTGGAAGAACGGATCGTTCCCCGGGCCATCGAGGAGGAGATGAAGGCCTCCTACCTCGACTACGCCATGTCCGTCATCGTCAGCCGGGCGCTGCCGGACGCCCGCGACGGCCTCAAGCCGGTGCAGCGGCGGATCCTCTTCGGCATGTCCGAGCTGGGGGTCCGGCCGGATTCCCCCTACAAGAAAAGCGCCCGTATCGTGGGGGACGTGATGGGCCGCTACCACCCCCACGGGGACGCCCCGATCTACGAGGCGCTGGTGCGGATGGCGCAGGACTGGTCCTTCCGCTACCCGCTCGTCGACCCGCAGGGGAACTTCGGGAGCATCGACGGCGACCCGCCGGGGGCGCAGCGGTATACCGAGGCGCGCCTCTCCCGCCTGGCGATGGAGATGCTGGCGGACATCGACCGGGAGACGGTCGACTTCGCCCCCAATTTCGACGAGTCGATGCGCGAACCGGTCGTCCTGCCGGCGCGCGTCCCCAACCTGCTGATGAACGGGGCCAGCGGCATCGCCGTGGGGATGGCCACCAACATCCCGCCCCACAACCTGGGAGAGATTGTTGATGCCCTGGTGGCCCTCATCGACACGCCCACACTCGGACTCCCCGGGGTGCTCAAGATCGTGCGGGGGCCCGATTTCCCGACCGGCGGGCTGATCCTGGGACGTGACGGTATCGCCTCCGCCTACACGACCGGGCGCGGAAGCATTGTCCTGCGGGCCAAAGTGGAGATCGAGGAGGTGCGCGGCGGGAAGACCGCCATCATCATCACGGAGATCCCGTTCCAGGTGAATAAGGCGGCGCTGATTCAGCGGATCGCCGAGCTCGTCCGGCAACGCAAACTCAACGGGGTGACCGATCTGCGTGACGAAACCGACCGCCGCGGCCTGCGCATCGTCATCGAGTTGCGCCGCGACGTGAACCCGCAGATCGTCCGCAACCAGCTCTTCAAGCACACGCAGTTGCAGACGACCTTCGGCGCCATTCTGCTGGCCCTGGTGGACGGTGTGCCCAGGGTCCTGACCCTCAAGGAACTGCTGGAGCACTACCTGGCGCACCGGCGGGCCGTCGTGATCCGCCGCACGAAGTTTGACCTGGCGCGCGCCGAGGCCCGCGCGCACATCTTGGAGGGGTTGAAGACCGCGCTCCAGCACCTGGACGAGGTCATCGAGCTCATCCGCAAGGCGAAGGACGTGGATACCGCGCGGAGCGGCCTGATGAAGAAGTTCAGGCTCACCGAAGTGCAGGCCAACGCGATTCTGGACCTGCGGCTGCAGCGCCTCACCGCGCTGGAACGGGAGAAGATCGACGAGGAGTACAAAGGACTCCTCAAGGACATCGCGCGCTTCCGGGAGATGCTCGCCGATGCGGAGTCCCCCCGCCCGCGCCTGATCATGGCCTCGATCCGCGAAGACCTGCTGATGGTGAAGGAGCGCTACGGGGACGCCCGGCGCACCAAGATCGTCAGCAAGGAAGCCGAGATCTTCGAAGCCGAGGACCTCATCCCCGATGTGGATGTGGTCATCACCCTCACCCGCAACAACTACATCAAGCGGCTGCTGCTGGAGAGCTATCGCCTGCAGCGGCGCGGCGGGCGCGGCGTCGTCGGCGCGGCGCCCCGCGAAGAGGACGTGGTGGAGCACCTGGTGGTAACCACCAACCACACCTACCTCCTGATCTTCACGAACAAAGGTAAGGTCTACCGCATGAAGGCCCACGAGGTGCCGGAGGCCGGTCGGACCGCGCGGGGGATCGCGCTGGTGAACCTGATCACCGTGCTGCCGAACGAGCGGGTCACGGCGATCATCCCGCTGCGCTCGTTCGAGGAGGCCGGGTATCTCTTCATGGCCACGCGCAGCGGGTACGTCAAGAAGACCGGCCTGATGGAGTTCCTGAATGCCAAGCGCGCGGGCATCTACGCGATCACGCTGGGGCGAGAGGACGAACTGGTGGGGGTGCGCTTCATCCAGGCCGACACCGAGGTCGTCCTGGCCACCCGGCAGGGGCGGGCACTGCGCTTCAAGGCCGGACAGGTCCGGGAGATGGGCCGCACCGCCCGCGGGGTGATCGGTATCCGCATGCGCGGCGGCGACGCCGTCGTGGGCCTGGCCGGCACGAAGGAAGGACAGGCGCTGCTTACGCTCACCGAGCACGGCTTCGGCAAGCGCACGCGGTTCGCGCAGTATCCGGCGAAGCACCGCGGCGGCATGGGCGTGATCAACCTGAAGGTGACGGCGCGGACCGGGCCGGTGGTGGCGGTCCGCCCGGTGGAAGATGACGACGAGATCTTGATCATCTCCGGCCGCGGCGAAGTGTTGCGGATCCCGGTACAGGACATCTCCCTGATGGGCCGGGCGGCGCAGGGCGTCCGGGTCAAGAAACTCGGGGAGGGTGACCGTCTGGCCGCGGTGGCGACTATCAGCAAGGAGGAGCAATGAGTCGCTGGCGGCAGTGGGCCCGGGCGATGGCCGTCCTGGGGAGCACCGTGCTGGTGCACGAACTGGCCCACGCGCTCGCGGCCTGGCGGGCCGGGGGGGGCGTCCAGGAGGTCGCCGTGGGGTTCGGTCCCCGGCTCCTGGCGCGGCGCCTCGGCGATACGATCGTGAGCCTGCGCCCGCTGCTGGTCGGTGGGTTTGCCGCCATTGACGTCGAGGCGCTGCCGGCGCAGCGGCGGATCCCGGTGCTGCTGGCCGGGCCGTTTGCCAACCTCCTCCTTGGGCTCTTTCTGCTGCCGCCGCGCGTCCCCGCTGAAGCCGCCGCCACGGTCGGCTCCGTCCCCGGTGTGCGGATCGCCGGCATTGTCGGCGCGACCGACATGTTGCTCCGCGCGCATCATCCCCTGGCCCTGCGCTTCCTGGCCGCGCAGATCAATCTCAGCGTCGGCTTCGCCAACCTGCTGCCGCTGCTGCCGCTTGACGGTGGCCATCTGGCGCTGGCCAAAATGGAGGCGCGGGGAGTGTCCGCGTCGGGCCGGCATCTGTACCGGTACGCCAGCGCCTTGGTGTTCTTCTGGCTGCTGCTGCGCGTTCTGGCCGGCGACCTCCGCCGCCTGGGGGTGGCGCAGCGCTTCGGTCGCTAGCTGTACGGCCCCGCGCTGTCCGTCCCCGCCGCAGAATTCAGGTAGCCCATGCGCGTTGAGACTCTGCCCCTGACCGCACGCCCGGCGGCGCTCGATCCCCTGGCCGCGCTCCCGGCGGAGTGGGACGCCTGGGAGGAAGAGCCCGCCCACCAGGTGCTGGTCGAAGAGGACGGCGCTGTGGTCGGCGCGGTGCATGTGGCGCTGGTAAGCGCTGCTGAGGCCTGGCTGGAGGGCCTGCGGGTCCGGGCCGACCGCCAGGGGGCCGGAATCGGACGGCGGTTGATCGCTGAGGGGGAGGCGCTGGCCCGGCGGTACGGCGCGCGGATTGCACGCACGGCGATCCCGGCCCACGAGTACGGCGCGCAGGCGGTGGCCGAGCGGGCGGGATTTCGTCCGGTGGCGCGGGCCGTGGTGCGGGAGGCGGCTATCGGGACGGGGCCCATCGACGTCTCCTACGACGCCCTGGTGCGGGAGGCCGGGGCCCGCGAGGGCGCGGCGCTGGCGCACTGGCTGAAGACCGGAGAGACCCTGTCGGCCTGGCGCGGGCTGGTGCCGCTGGGGTGGCGCTTTCGCGAGACGGTCCCGGAGCTGGTGGTGGGACTGGCCAAAGACCATCGGGTGCTTCGGGCGGGCGAGACGCTGGAAGGGGTGGCCCTGTTCGCGGTGCGCCGTGACACGGTGGTGATTCACCTGGTCGAGGGAGGGCCGAATGTGGTGCCCGCGCTCGTAGGAGCCGCGGCGGCGCGAGGTCGAGAGCGCGGAGCCGGGCGGCTGGCGCTCTTTGCGCCCGACGAGGCGGCGGTGCGCGACGTGCGCCGCGATCTGCGCCCCCACCCGTGGTGCCCCGACGGCCTGGTCGTGGTGGAGAAAGGACTCTGAGATGAGCGCCGCCAGTTGCACCGTCCACACCCTCATCAGCGACATCGTGGTGCTCGCCGACAGCGCCGTCCTGCTGGTACAGGATGCCGCGGGCGCGCAGGGGTGGCGCCTACCCGGTGGGGAGTTGCGTCACGGCGAGCACCCCGTCGATGCGGCGCGGCGGTTCCTCCAGGAACAGATCGGCGTGGTGCCGGAGTTTGTGGACCTGGCCGACGTCGAGTCCATTCCCGGCACCCCGTGGCACCTGATCTTTCACTACCGGACCGACCTGGACCGACGGCCGGAACCGGGCCCCGCCATCGGCGCGCTGCGGCTCTTCCAACTCGAACACCTCCCCGACACCGCACACGGCCAGTGGGAGCGTGAAGTGATCTACCGGGTGGTGGCGCGGTGAGCGACAGCGCGCACCTGTATCTGGCTGACGCCTACGCAGCGGACGTGGAGACGGTTCTCCTGGAGACGGGCCCGGGCGCCGCGGCGCTGCGGGAGACGCCCTTCTACCCGGGCGGGGGCGGGCAGCCGGCCGACCGCGGCTGGCTCCGGTGGTCCCTGGGGGAGGCGGCGGTGACCGGTCACCGCCGCGAAGGGGAGCGGCTGTGGCACGAGGTGAGCGGCGAGTTGCCGGAACCGGGGACGCCGGTGCGCGCGGTGCTGGACTGGCCCCAGCGCTACGCCGTGATGCGTCACCACACGGCGGTGCATGTCTTGTGCGGGGTGGTCTACCACCTCTTCGGCGCCACCGTGACCGGCGGGCAGATCTACGCGGACCGGGCGCGCATGGACTTCACCCTGGCCGATCTCAGCCCGGACCGGGTGGCCGCCATCGAGCGGGAGGCGAACCGCGTCATCGGCGAGGCGCGCCCGATCCTGGTGCGGTCCGTCACGCGGGAGGAGTTCGAGCGGCTGGATCTGGTGCGCACCGCCAAGAACCTGGTACCCGCTCATCTGCAAACCATCCGGGTGGTGGAGATCGAGGGGTTCGACGCCCAGGCGGACGGGGGGACACACGTCCGCAACACGTCGGAGATTGGGGCGCTGCGGGTGGTCAAGACCGAGAACAAGGGCAAGATCAACCGCAGGCTGGAGATCGCGCTCTCGGTATAGCGCGGAAGGAGGCCGTGACGGTGGATCCCCAGGTGGGCGCGGTGTATGAGGTGCTGGAAGACCTGCGCGGGCAACTCTACCGGCTGCTGGAGGGGTTGGAGGATGTCGACGTGAACCGCACCTACCCGGGACTGCAGAACACGATCGGGATTCTTTTGCGCCATCTGGCCGCGGCGGAGACCTACTGGGTCAGCGGTGTGGCCGGCGGCGGGTCACAGGAGCGCCACCGCGACGCCGAATTCGGCCGGGAACCGCTGAAGAAGGCGGACCTGGTGGCGGCGCTGCGCGCGGCGCAGGAAGCGTCGGAGCGGGTGCTGGCGCGGCTGGACGCGCAGGATCTGCAGACACCGGTCCAGGCCCAGCGGGCGCGCGGTCCGGTGCAGACGACGAAGGGCTTCGCCCTCCTCCACGCGGTCCAGCACCTGGCCTACCACCTGGGACAGATTCGCCTCCTGGCCGCGCTGGCCCGCCATGCGCGCACGTCCTCCCCGGCGTAGTCGGCGTTCGGCCCAGCGTCCCGCCGGTCTGCGCTGGGAGCCGGCCCCGGACATCCGCGCCCGCCTGGTGCGGATCGCCGCGGCGCTGGAGTTCCGGCACGTGGATCTCCCCCGGCTCGCCGCCGTGCGGACCTTCGGATCGCGGGCCAATGCCCTGGCCCGCATCTGGGGCCTGCCCGGGATCTTCCAGTTCGCCCTGCGCCAGCCCGCGTGGTACGTGGTCGAGGTCATCATGCCCGACTTCGCGCGCCTCCCGCGGGCGGAACAGGACCGCGTCCTCATCCACGAACTGCTGCACATTCCCACGACATTCTCCGGCGGGCTGCGGCCGGAGCGTTCTCCGGGGTTTAGCATCACCAGCCGGACGGTGGACCGCCTCTACCAGCTGTATCTGGCCCGCCGCCGGCGTCGCTGCCGGTCCCGCCCGCCGGGCTTATAATGACGGCAATGTTGCGCTTTCTCACCGCGGGGGAATCGCACGGGCGCGCCCTGGTGGCCATTCTCGAAGGGATGCCCGCGGGGCTCCCCCTGACCGAGGACGACATCGCGCGGGACCTGGCGCGCCGGCAGCTCGGCTACGGGCGCGGCGGGCGCATGCAGATCGAGCAGGACCGCGCCGAGATCATCTCCGGCGTGATCCGCGGCGAGACGATCGGGGCGCCCATCGCCCTGTGGCTGGAGAACCGGGACTGGCGGAAGGACGAACCCGACATCACCCGGCCGCGCCCCGGGCACACCGACCTGGTGGGCGCCCAGAAGTACGGGTTCCGGGAGGTCCGCCGGGTGCTTGAGCGGAGCAGCGCGCGCGAGACCGCCGCGCGGGTGGCGGTGGGCGCGGTCTGCCGCCGGCTGCTGGCGGAGTTCGGGATCAAGATCATCAGCCACGTGACAGAGATCGGCGGCATCGCCGTCCGTGAGCGCCCCGCCGCCTGGGAGGAGATTGAGGCGCGCGCCGCCGCCTCCGCGGTGCGCTGCGCCGACCTCGCGGCGGAGGAGGAGATGAAGGCCGCCATCGACGCCGCCGGGGAGCGTGGCGACACCCTGGGCGGCGTCTTCGAGGTCGTGGCGCTGGGGGTCCCGCCGGGGCTGGGATCCTACGTCCACTGGGACCGCAAGATCGACGCGCGGCTGGCCGCGGCGCTGATGTCCATCAACGCGATCAAGGGCGTCGAGGTGGGGCTGGGGTTTGCGGCGGCGCGGACCCCCGGGTCGGCCGCGCACGACGAGATCCTCTACAGCCCCGAGCGCGGCTTCCACCGTCCCAGCGACCGCTCCGGCGGCACCGAGGGCGGCACGACCACCGGGGATGCCGTCATCGTCCGCGCGGCGATGAAGCCGCTCTCGACGCTCCGCACCCCGCTCCGCTCCGTGGACCTGGTCACCAAGGAACCCGTGGAGGCCGCGGTGGTCCGCAGCGACGTCTGCGCGGTCCCGGCCGCGGGCGTGATCGGCGAAGCCATGGT
>Ga0209172_10006102_pt1 | contig 13779 bp, 12 predicted proteins | sample LarsenN4metaG_FD_184113 | JGI IMG/M metagenome (GOLD analysis project Ga0209172, IMG submission 184113) | Hot spring sediment bacterial and archeal communities from British Columbia, Canada, to study Microbial Dark Matter (Phase II) - Larsen... ... | reverse complement strand
ATGCCCTCTCCCGCCCAATGGGGGGAGAGGGAACAGTGAGGGGGAGTTTTCTGAGCAGGCCGAATGTCCTGTGGCCTCCGGCCCAGGCTCCGCCCCCGAGGGGCTTCTGCCCCGGAGGGAGGGCTCTCCGGCCCGGAGGGGGAGGCCGAGAGAGCGGCGCAGAAGGAATGGGTCAGCGGGAACTCAGGACCACTATGGGGCGCTACGGGTATTTCCCTCCACGGCAGCTCGCATAGAGGGGAGACGTCGATCTACCCTGGCCTCTTTTTTCGGATCGGGCCTAATGTCCTCCCGAGAGACAGCATGTAATCCTGTAGTCTGAGGAACAACCGAACCACCGACCGACCGAACGACCGAACGGTCTTCCCCTTTCCCTAGTTAGACAAATCGACAAATTGACCAATTGACTAATCGACAGAGCGGCTGCTCCCTGCCTGCTGCTCGCTGCCAGCTGCGCCATGCGCTCTGCGCCATGCGCTATGCGCTTTGCGCAATGAGTATGCGTCGGCCGCCCTTACACTTTTCATATTCATGGTCCCTGCTACCCTGCTGCGGATCGTCCACGGCAATGGTGGTCCAACTGTCGAAAATCATTGGGAAGGAAACAAAGTCGAAGGTCGTGGTTTCCCTAAATGAGACGGGCGGGAACGTTTCTTGCGTAGGCCTTGGCCGCGCGGAGGGTGAAGTCCGTCCGGCGTTCGGCCTCCCGGACGCCCGTTTTGCACCTTCGTCGGCCAAAGACCGGCCGCCGGAGGACTTTTTCTGTCCGGCGCCACCCATCGGTTGCAGAGGCTAGCCTTCTTCTCCGAAGGGTGTGGAATCTTCTTGCTTGGCGCCATTCCCCTTAAATTTCGGTGAGATATGGTCTAGCTTTGCGCTCTTGTCGCCTTGGCGTGAGGTATTTGAGCTGAAAGGCAACCCATGCGAGACCGATCGGAGCGACGCCAGTCTCGCCGTTATCCAATTCAGGTCCCGCTCCAGCTCTCACCGAAGGCGCCCACGGGTAAGGCAATGTGGGTGGGTTGGACCCGTCACCTGAGCGAAGGGGGCGCCGGCGTGGAACTCCCCCTGCGGCTCCCGGCGCATACGCCCCTCCAGGTTCACCTCAGGACGGACCGCGGCTTTATCGAGGCCGAGGCAGAGGTGGTATGGACCAAGGAGTCTCTGCTTCCAGGTGAAGGCATCCTCCACGGCGTGGCCTTCACCCACATCGCCCTTGACCAACTTCAGGCCCTGTGGAACCTCCTCGTCTCGAAGGGGCTGTTTCGGCCCGCCGGGCTCCGCCTGCCATTCGAGCTCGCCGTCACCTGCCGGCTCAAAGGGCAGTCCGGACCACCCCTTCAAGGACAAACACGAGACATCAGTCGCGGGGGGGCTTTGCTTCGTCTCCCGCAAGTCGTGCCTCCTGGCACAGCGCTGGAACTCACGCTCCACACCCGGATCGACTCCTTGACCGCAGAGGGAACTGTGATCTGGGTGGCCCCGCCTGAGGGGCGGACCCTGGGTGAACCGATCTTACACGGCCTGCGGTTCACCCCCCTTGGTTGGGCCAGCTCGCTGCTCCTCGCTTTCGTCCTGGCAGAACCGTCTTAGGGGTCCAGATACTGGACCCAGACAATGCAATTTAACCGCAAAGGACGCAGAGAACCCCTAATATTTCTAGGTTCGGGGAGCCGAAATCCGAAGGAGGGTCCCGAAGATTCTGGACAGTCATATGTCTTCGATATGGTGAAGTTCGGTTGCCCTTTGCGGGCCCTGCGCCCTCTGTGGTGAGGTATTTGGGTTGAAACCTAATGGCCCTTTGCGGTCTTTGCGTGCTCTGCGGTGAAATCCTTGGGGTTAGGAAAAGGCCTGCAGCAATGCCTACAGACCAGCGGATATTCGACCTCACTTCTGCCTTGACTGATCTGCCCATGGCCGAGATTCCGCTGGGGGTCGCGCAAAATTATGCCATCCAGCGTCGGGGCGCTCGGGTCCGGCTGCAGGAGCGGCTTCCGGTCCAGCTCAACTTCTGGGACGCCCACTTCGTAGACATCAGCCTCTCAGGCGCCCTCCTCGAGCACACCGAACGGGTTCGCCCGGGTCAGGTCTATCGCCTCGCCTTCCCGGGCGAGAGGTGCCAGGTGCAGGTGTTGGCCCGGGCGATCCGCTCCTTCGTCAGCCAACTCGTCCATAAGGGCAACGGTGAGGGACAGATCGTGTATCGGACGGGGATGGAGTTCGTCGGGAACGGGAACGGCATCCCCGACCTTGTCTCCGCCTCAATCGAATGGCACCCTCATATGCCAGCAGGCAGCTAGGCGTGCGCAAAGCGCATAGCGGTAAGCGCATAGCGCGAAGCCCAGAGCGCCACAACCAACGCGCACAGGAGGCAAACGGATGGCGAGTGTGAAGTTTCGATTTGAGGATTTGGAGATATGGCAACTGGCGATTGAGGTCGCGGATCTGTTGTTTGACGTTGCCGATGAGCTGGAAGCCAAGAAGCTCTACCGTTTCGCGGAGCAACTCCGGGCTGCGGCTATTTCTGCTCCAAATAACCATTGCCTGCCCTGTTAAGTAGATTTCAATGGAATATGTCTACGTTTTGCTGAGCCTGAAGGACAGCCGATTCTACACAGGTTACACGAAGGATTTGAAACAGCGGATTGAGGCCCATACCCTGGGGACAGTCAGCACAACAAGGAACAGAAGGCCTCTGAAGTTGGTGTACTACGAAGCTTGCTTGGACCAGGCAGATGCATTGCACAGAGAGCGGTACCTGAAGACCACCTGGGGAAAACGATACCTGAGAAACAGACTCAGGTTCTATATGGAATCAACGGCCTCACTTACTTAACAGGGCAAGAGGGCTCGGGGAGCGGGTCGAAACGTGAATTCAGCCAATTCTTAAACGTTGCTCGTCGTTCGACCTTCGAGAACGCCAACATGCTCATTATCTTTGACCGCAGAAAGCTCATAACCCGGTCTCGTCGAGATCATATCTTAGAACGTTTGGATCACCTTGCTCGCACAATCACCTCGTTCCAGCGCAGTCTGATGCGGTGAGGCTAAGAGCACCGCGCGGAATCTCCCACCGCAAACTGTCTGCCGTACGCACTTCGCGGTATGCGCTCAGCACTTCTCGTCTTGCCCGCTGCCACTTGCTCTCTGCGCTTCGCCCCTTGGTTTCGCGCTTTCCGCTGCCCGCCTTGGGTCTTGTGACCTACGCTATGCGCTATGCGCTTTGCGCTTAGCGTTTTCCGCCATGCGCTCTGCGCTTTGCGTCTTGGGTTTTGGGTTTGCACCATGCGCCATGCGCTCTGCGCTTTGCGATTCGTCGCGGCCCGCGATGAGGATGACCATCAAGAGGACTCCCAGCAGGAACCCGATCGTGAGGGCAAGGATTATCCCGCTCACTTACGCTCCCTTAGCCCGACCCGTCTCTTTGATGGGCCGCCCTTTCTGTGCTCCGGCCGCAGGGGTGCTCACTTCCATGGTGCAAAGAATCCCTGTGCACTCGCCATCCTCTACGGTGGAGGCAAATCGCAAGGACACCGCCTGATTGCTCAGGCTGATCACCGCCTGATACACCTCGGGCAAGCGTGCCTTCGCCAGCCTGTCCAAGATTTCCTGAACGGCGCTCCGATCCTGCGCCTGACAAAGGGAAGGCAGGGCTTTCCCGATCAGCCGTGCCTCCTTGTCCCCCAACAGTTCCCCTGCGGCAACGTTCGCCAAGAGGATCCGGCCGCCGGGGTCGAGCTGCAACACCCCGTAGCCAAATGTGCGAATGAGCGTCTCCCAGTGGCGCTTCAAGAAGAGCATCTCGCTGATGAGCTTCCTGGGGCGAAACCCTTCGTAGCCAAAGATGCCTCCCCCAAGGTCCCCGCGCCCCTTCTCCTCCAGATGCTTGAGGGCCGCCAGAATGTTGCCCGCAACAATTGCCAGGGGTCCCTTGGCAACATACGCATCTGCGCTCAGCTCGGGGAATCGGCGGATGTCCTGCGGGCTCAGGCCGGAAAGGGCAATGATGGGGGTACCTCGAAGAGTCGGATCTTGCCGGACAAGCCAACAGACACGGCTGCCGTCAACTTTTGGCATCACGATGTCCAGGATGACACAGTCGGGCTTCACTTTGCGGATGGTCAGCAGGGCCTCGAGGCCGTCCCGGGCGATATGGACCTCGTACCCTTTGTCGCGCAGAAGTTCGCTGAGCGCCTCCACGAGAAGGGCGTCGTTATCGGCAAAGACAACAGTCTTCGCCGATTTCCTGGCGTCGGATTCCTGGCCGGGCTGCGGACCTTGAGATGGCATCCGACCCCCGAGCTTCTATCTGGGGATGAAAAGCTTGCACTTTCTTACCAGAAACCCTCGTCAAACACCAGCATTTTTTGCTTGACCCCCCCTGGCAAACCGCCAAGACGCCAAGAATGCCAAGGACGGAAACTTTCTAGGCTGCACTCCCAATAGCGTCGTCGGGTAGTAGCTCAATTTCCCGACTCTACATCTCATAACGCCACAAGGCGTGCGGGGGCCCCGCCGGCGCCAGCCGAGAACGCCCGGGGGCTGCCCGCCCTTCTCGTGGCCATTGGCGCAGCAATCCGCCTGAGGCGGACCGTTGGTACCGCCGGTAAGGCATTCGAGATCAATTGACCCCGATCCGAAAAAGGGGCCAGAGGTGAATCGACCTCTCCCCTCTATGCGAGCTCCCGTGGAGAGAAATATCCGTAGCCCCCTCTAGGTGTCCTGAGGCCCCCGCTGACCTCTGCCTTCTCCGCCGCTTTCTGGGCCTCCCCCTCCGGACCGGAGAGCCCTCCCTCCGGGGCAGAAGCCCCTCGGGGGCGGAGCCTGGGCCGGAGGCCACAGGACATTCGGCCTGCTCAGAAAACTCCCCGTCACTGTTCCCTCTCCCCCCATTGGGCGGGAGAGGGCATGGCTGAGGGGGGTTTTCATGGTGCATGGGTGGGCCCGGGCCCATGAAGACTCAGCGGAATTTCGGATCGGGGTTGACTTACGGGTAAGAAATCTCTGGGAGAGGTAGACCTTCGCGAACTCAGCGTCTTGGCGTGAAAAATCGGGCTTAGGGTACGGAATTTGCTAACCCAAGGAGAGCCCTTCCTGCAAAGGCCGTCGAACCATGACACTTCAGAAACACGTCCTCCAACCACGAAACCCGAGAGAATCACTCGATGAACATCTTTAGCCAGCCCCTTCTGCAGAACGCAAAGCGATTCGGACCTTCCCTCCATATCCGATACTCTGAGAGAAAGGGACAATGGGTGGACAAGTCGGGAAGGGGTGGAGATGGTAAGGAAGTTGATCTCCCCGCGAAATCAGGAGAAACCGGAAAGACTTCTTACGTGATCATCCACAAACCTTACACGTACCTCGAGCCGGTCGTCCGCTCGATGTTCGAAGAAGCCGAGGACGTCAAGGTCATTGTGGACCGCCGGTTCCACGAAAGACGTCGAGCATCTGCCTCATCTCGGATATCGAACCGCCGAAAACAGCGGGATCGGAGACAGACAGCCCCGATGCTGGATATCCTCATAAACGTTGATCCCTGACAATCGAAGTCAATCGGGCGATCTGGCAATCCCGCCCTAGGCGGGACAATCCGGGGTTCCAGGTTGCCCAGATGCCAGGAAGTTATAGCGGCCTTGGCGTCTTGGCGGTTGATGATTCCGGATTGGGAGTGTCGGGAGATCTTACACTTTTCCTGATAGGGTTCATCTGACCGATCTCCACGGAATTTGTTGGCTTGACGCCGGGGCTTGCCCTTCGACCTGCTCGGGGGCGTCGGGAAACTTATCGTGATCCATGGCACTCACAGCAAGACGTCCGGTACAGCGCGCTCCTGACGGCAGACAGCCCTTCGGCCACAAGGCAAGAAGCTTCATCCCACGCAACCTGGCTCTGAAATCTTTGCACTGATGCGCAAAGCGCAAAGGGCATGGCGCATAGCGGCCAAAGTGCTGATTGCTGGTTGCTCCGAGAGAACAACCGAACCACCGACCGACCGAACCACCGAACGTCTTGTCTTAGCGTTCTTGTCCCGCCCTTGGCGGGATCGGCGGTTAGCAGGAACAGGGGAATGAGGAGAATCCCCTTCTGACCTTGGCGTTCTTGGCGCCTTGGCGGTTAAATGGATCCGAAACGCATGACTGGTAACGGCTCCCGTACTGAACTCCGAAAAGACCCGACCTCCGGCCGCTGGGTCCTCGTCCAGAACCGAGCCAGCCGCCCCAGTGACGGGACCCGATGCCCTTTCTGTCCTGGGCATGAGGCAGAAACTCCGCCGGAGATCGCCGCCTACCGGTCCGACGGCCAACCGCCCAACAGCGCTGACTGGCTGGTCCGCGTGATCCCGGAGCGCGCCCCCCTGCTCCAGATCGAGGGCGACATCCAGCGGGAAGGGCTTGGCATGTTCGACAAGGTCTCGGGCCGGGGGGCCAGCGAGATCGTCATCGAAACGCCTGATCACGGGGCCTCATGGGATGCCTTGGCGGTCGGCGACATTGAACGCGTCCTGTGGATGTACCGGGAGCGGATCGTTGATTTGTACCGGGACCCCCAGATCCGCGCAGTCCTCGTCTCCCGCCGGGAACCCACCCCGGCTGCCCGCATCAGCCACCCGTTCTCCCGGATCATCGGGGCCCCGATCATCTTCGACGACCTCCGGCAAGAGCTGGCCACCGCCCACCAGTACTTCGCGTACAAACAGCGCTGCCTCTACTGCGATATCAGCCGCCAAGAACGCCGCGATGGCCAGAGGGTGGTGACCGAGACTCCACATTTCCTCGTCTATACCCCCTACGCCTCCCGCCGCTCCTTCGAAACTTGGGTGGTCCCCTTGACTCATCTCCACCGCTTTGAGGGGTCCTCGGCCCCTGGTATGGCGGATTTGGCACAGGTGCTCCAGGACATCGTCCGGCGGCTGCATGCTGCCCGGCCTGGGGTCCCGCTTGAGCTTTGCATCCACACAGGCCCGAACCGGGGCATGCGCCTTCGGGACGACGAGTGGCGGACCCTGGCCGACGACTACCACTGGCACATCGAGATCGCGCCGGATGGGTCGGCCCGGGAAGCTGTCGGAGGGTTCGCGGTGAACCCGGTCCCTCCCGAGGCGGCCGCGAGGCGCCTCCGCGAGGCGATCTGAACCCAAATCTTTGAGCCCCAAGGTCGCCAGGTATTCCAGCTAAGTCTAGGTCTCTTGAGCCCATAGAGTCTCTTGAGTCCTCTGAGTCCGGGGAACTACCGAACGGTCGAACGCTTTATCCTACGGATACCGCACACCCGTACCGTCGTACAGTCGAACGCCTTCTCAATGGATCCGGTGCATCAGCCTATTGGTCTCGGAAAACCTAACAGTGAGAAAGTCTGGGTCTGGGCAGCTTGTGGAACCGCATGAAAGGCCGGGAAGAAACAGACTTCCGTTGGTAATTCTAACCATGCAATAAATCTGGAGGTCTCTCCCGGACTGCCGGCGGAGATTACGGGTCCCAGGGTTCAGGAAATAACTCCTCTTTGTCTTTTCCTGAAAGGTGCTGTGGCCTGGCGGAGTCAACGCAGCAATTTCAATAGATTATGTGACACCCCTCCAGGCTTCTAGATCTATCGCCCCTAGGTGGCACAAGGCTTGCTAACTTATCGAGCACTGGTTATGCGCTTCGGTTCAGGTCTTATCTTGATAATCTCGAACGGAATGGAAAAGCTGGAGGACGAAGGGCGATGCGAAGAGCGGCCTTGAGCCTGCTGATTACGGTAGCTGTGGTCGTCTGGCTTAGCGGAACTGCCGGTGCAACGCTTATATACTACAGTACACCCACCGGGCAGACCGCGACCGCCGATTTTACCTTCATCGATCCGACCCTCTCCACAGATCCGACGCGCCTCCAGATTATTCTGACCGAGACGACTGCCGCCGAGGCGTCGAACGTCACCGGTTCAAACGCGATTCTTACGGCAATCGGTTTTCGACTCCCGGACTCGGTAGTCATCGGCGCGGGAACGGTTATAGTTGGACCGGAAAGCACCTCTGTGGGGTTTGTCCCGGGGTGCGGTGCTTTGAACAGCCCATGTGGTCCGGGCTCCAACGTCTCCGGTGAGTGGGGCGGAACCCTAGCAGGCGAGAAGGATATTGGAAACGGTCGGAAATATGATTTCGTAAGCGTCCTTTCCTCAAACGTTACCCGATTCGCTGGCGATAATCGCGACGGTCCCACGGGGCTTAGTGGACCACAAGGAGGTCTCCTAAACGACGCAGCCGCTCGGGGTGGCCAGGGGGTGATCGATAACCAAGTGATTATCACACTCACCCTGGACGCAGATCCGAAAACGACTGGTCTGCAAACGCTAACTGTAGCCCAAATGAATAAATTTCTCGATTTCAAGAGTCTTTCCACCTCTTCTATCGTGAAATGGGGGTCTAGTTCTTCCGTTGGTACCCCCGTCCCCGAGCCCGGTACACTTCTCTTGCTGGGGTCTGGTTTCGTCGGGATAGCGGCCTTTGGTCGACGCTACCGCAAACAGAGGTGACCGGACGATCTCGAGGATCCAACAGAAAAGGCGGGAACGGATTCCGTTCCCGCCTTTTCTGTTGAAGGCGATCAATTCACCGAGACATTAAAGACCGTTGAGGCGTCTGGTAGTTAGGTCGTTCGTCTTACCACCCTATTCTCTTCAGTTTAAGCCAAATCGACAATTTGACGAGTTGACCAATCGACAGGAGAGGAACCACCGAACCACCGAACGCCTTTGGTTTGATGCCTCCTGCCCACTGCCCGCTAATTCTCGGGCTTATCCCCCGAGTTCCTGTATCAACTTTCTCGCAGCCGCCGCCTCCTCAAATTCGGGATTGAGCAGCAAGGCGCGCTTGAATGCGGTGCTGGCCTCGACCGCTCGGCCCTGCCGATGCGCGACCAGGCCCAGATGGTACTGGATGGCAGCCTCCCTGGGCAAAAGGTCGGCGGCTGCCTTGAACTGCTGTTCGGCCTCGGCAAGCCTGCCCTGATTATAGTAAACCCAGCCCAACGTATCCATGATCCTGCCGTCCTTGGGGCGTAACTGAAGCGCTCGTTGCGCGACGGCCAGCGCCTCCTCCTGCGAGCCTTTCTCTTTCGCCAAGAGCCATGCAAGATTGTTGTGGGAACGGGCGTCGTCGGGATTCATCTCGACGACTTTCCGGTATGCTTGGATCGACTGATCCCGCTGCCCCTTGAGCTGATAGGCGTACGCCAAGCCAGCATGGGCCGAGGTCAGCTTTGCATCCATGGCCAGGCTTTTCTGGAATTGGCCGATGGCCTCATCGGGCTTCCAATGTGCCAAGGCGACGTTTCCAAGGACGACATAAGGACCCGGAAGGTTGGGATTCGACTTTACAGCGACTCTTGCATATCTCGCCGCATCTTCCAGCCGGCCCCGAGCCAGGTTGATTTCCGCCAGGGCGGCGTTCGGCGCACCCAGGTCTGGGTTGACCCGAAGAATCGTTTCGTAATGTATCGCTGCATCCTCAATCCGACCCCGGACCAGTTCGACCTGCGCCGCCATCAGGTTCGCCTCCAGATCCCTTGGGTTCGTCTCGAGTACCATGCGAATAAAACCCGCCGCCTCGTCTGCCTTCTTTCGCTGCAGGGCGATCCGCGCCATGTTCAACAGGGCGGGTGGGTAGCGGGGCGACAGCTTGAGCGCCGCGCGAAATTCGGCCTCGGCCTCGGCATCCTTCCCGCGGAAAAGCAAGATAGAGCCCAACTGATTGTGGATCACCGGTTGGTCGGGTTGCTTGCCGAGCTGGTCGCGAAGCTCCTTCTCCAGGAACCCGCCACTCGCGACAGGATCCTGGCCTGCCTCCAGCGCCGCCAACTCAGCCCATCCGATCTGCTTCGTGGGATCCAACCCCTGCGCCTTTTTCAGAGAGGCGATGGCCTCGGACCGCCGATTCCGAAAGAGTTGAACCCGCGCCAGCAGGTAGTATCCCTGCGGGGACGTCGGATCCACCTCGACAGCTTTGCGGAAGGCTGACTCCGCCTCGTCCAGGCGGGCGCTCTGTAGCGCGACCGCTCCCTGAATGACAAGTGCTGGGGCCAATTTGGGATTTGTTGCCAGCAGCTTCTGCGCCGCTGTCATGGCCTCTTGATACCGCCCGGTCTTGACGTATAGCTCCCCCAGGCTGAGCTGCACGATCAGGAGATCCGGATTCAACTTGACCGCAGCCTCTAGATGGTGAGTTGCCTCCCCGAATTTGCCCTGGGCGGCCAGCACCGTGGCCATGTGAAATATGGCTGACAAGTCGGTCGGTGCGGCCTCAAGTGCTGCGCGCAGGTATCGCTCTGCCTGATCGAGTTTTCTATCCCGCAAGGCCAGTTTCGCCAGATTTTGAGAGGCGGGCGTAAACTTTGGATCGGCCTCCAGTGCCTTTCGGAAGGCCTTCTCCGCCTTGCCGGAATCTTCTTTCCCTATATGGGCCAAACCGAGAAGGTTGTGCAGCGCGGCGTCTTTTGGATCCAAAGCCAGAGCCACCTGTCCCGCCTGAATGGCCTGGTCCCACTGCTGGCGGCGCAGGTGGGATCGGATCAATGCCAGGCGCGGGGCCAGGCTTTTCGGGTTAGCCTGGATAGCAGACCGGTATGCCAATTCTGCCTGATCCGGATCTCCCTGGAGTTCGAGAATCTGGGCCTTGGTGAGATGGGTGCGGAACGAGGCCGGATCAATAGCCAGGGCACGCGACAGGGCCTCCAGGGCCTTGGAGTAGTCTTGCGTGGCTGCATAGATGATAGCGAGCAGGTCGTAGGGTCGGATGTCGTTTGGATTCTTGTTCAAGGCAGCCTGGGACTCTCGCAGGGCGTTTTGGATTTGCCCCAGACGAAGATACGTGCTGGCCAGCTCGAGGTGAAGGTCTGGCATTTCGGGAGCGCTGGCCGCGACCTCTCTCAGGTGTTCCAGCGACTGCTTGGGTCGTCCCTCCCGGGACATTGCCTGGGCCAGCCGGAATCGAACCAACGGACTCTTCGGGGCCAAGGCCAAGGCCTCACTGAGGGCTCCATGTGCCGCCCCATATTTCTCCTGCGCGAGGTATGCTTCCCCCAACAGATAGTGTGCCTCCGCAATGCGCGGGAAGTACTTCGTAATCGGAATCATGATAGGGACAGTTTTCTCGAACTTCTTGATCCGATTGTAGAGGCTCCCCAAGGGCACGGCCACCCGGGGATCAGGAATCCGACCGGTCGGCAAGGTCTCGAGATGGCCCACCGCTTCTTCCAGCTTTCCGTCAAGTGCCAAGAGTGCGGCCAGACTTACCCTGGCCATGACGCTGGTCGGCCCCGCCTTCACCGCAGCCTCAAAGCTCTGTCTTGCCTCGTCGCGCCGGCCACCAGCCAGGGCCAGACCTCCCAGCCCTATGTGCGCAGCGACGAGTGAAGGATTTATCGTAGCGGCCTTCCGATAGTTTGCCTCCGCCTCTCGTCCTTTTTTCTGCACATTGAACGCATCCGCGAGGGCGAGATACCCCTCTGCCAGGCCCGGATCAAGCTCGAGTCCCCTTTGAATCAGTGGCAACGCCGCCTCGGGCTGATTGCGATGCGTCAGGACCATGCCCTTCACCACGTGCCCCCGAGGGTTCTTGGGATCCAACCGGACTGCCTCGTTTGCCGCCGTCTCTGCCTCGGCCAGGGCGCCCATTTCCAGGTTGACAGAGGCGAGATTCAAATAGGCATCCACCAATGCTGGTTCAATCTGAACGGCCTTCTCGTATTGCCAACGGGCGTCGAACGCCCAACTCTTCCGCTGGTAGGCACGCCCGAGCTGATTGTGTGCCTCGGCAAACTGGGGGTCCACCTGGAGCACGTTTCTGAGTTCGATGATGGCCTCGTCCAACTTTCCTTGGGTAAAATACTGCTGGGCGCGCGAGAAATGCTTCTGTTTCCTTGCCTCGGGATGCTGGCTGCACCCGAGGAGCACTAGACCAAGACAGCCAAGCAGAACCACTGCCCGCAGTTGAGATGCCCGACGTCCCTCAACCACGTTCATCCTCCCAACCCTTGGGGGTGCAAGTCTTGCGTAGTTCGCCTCCTCTAGCGACCCACCTTCTCGGCCCACGTAATATCAGGATTACCCCCGCAAGACCTGTCCTTCCAGCACGGCCGGTATAGTTGGAACTTGGCAATAGGCATAAAGCTCACCTGTCGCAGAGGGCACTTACCAACGACCGGGACATAGATTGTTTCCACCCCACTGGAGAGATACGCGAGCACACATGGGCTGACTTTCCGAACCCTGAATCAGCGAATCCTTGCGCCTACGATGCAACCAGAAGGCCAGTGACCGCATAGAGGACCGAGGTTCACCGAAGCGGGGAGGTAAAGAAACTCATTGACAATCAAGAACCTGAATGGTAGGTAAGGCGTCACTCTTCGCCCCCCAGCCAAGAGAGCAGCACAATGTCCTACAACTCTGGCCTACCAAGAATGCCCTCGCTCCCGCACAACTGCCCATCAGGATTGAGAACCTGGCTCGCTCAAAAGCTAACGTCGTTTCCCGGTAAATTAAAACCTAAGGGCCTGAATCTTAAGGAGCGACAGCCCTAGCCGGCAAATCCCTATTATTTTAACCCTGCAAAATTGTCCTTCGAGGCACGGCGATTGCAGCCAGGCTAGCAGCCACGCGCTTGTCCGGCTTTCGACCGTGGGAAAGGACAAACGACGATGCGAAAAGGCCGTGTCCTCATCGTAGACGACGAAATCGGCCAGTACGAAGTGATGCGCCTGTATCTCGAACCGCTCCCCCTGGAAGTTCAGGTGGCAGAGGGAACGGCGCAGGCCATCAAAATGCTCTCGGCCAATCGCTTTGACGCGGTCCTCTGCGACCTCGTAATGAATGGAGGCGGAGGCATAGAGGTTCTTCAATTCGTGCAGAGCCGGGGTATCCAGACCCCAATCATCATAATCACCGGCTACGGGGACGAGGAGACGGCCGAGGAGTGTTTTGCGGCCGGCGCCTTCGATTTCGTCTCGAAGCCGATAGATCGCCTCTCCCTCATCGCCGTGCTCCGCCGCGCACTCCTGCGAAGCGGGCTGATTTTCGACGAAGTCGGCGCTAAGCCCTCCGAACGCTCTATCCCGCAATTTCCACACCTGGTGGGAACCTCGGATGCGATGAACGAAGTCCTCTGGCGCATCGCCAAGGTGGCCGAAGCGGACACCAACGTCGCGATTTACGGCGAAAGCGGCACGGGAAAGGAGCTGGTCGCGCGCGCCATCCACTACTCGGGCCGACGGGCGAAACACCCGTTGATCGTCCTGGACTGCGCGGCCATCCCCGAGGGCCTGATGGAAAGCGAGATGTTCGGCCACGTTCGGGGGGCGTTCACCTCGGCCATGAGTGACCGCGAGGGCGTGTTCCAACTGGCCAATGGCGGGACGCTCTTTCTGGACGAAGTTGGAGAGCTGAGCCTCCCCCTCCAGGCGAAGCTCCTTCGGGTCATCCAGTGCCGCGAGTTCCGGAAGGTCGGGGGAAAGCACCCCATCAAGGTGGATGTCCGAATCATCGCTGCCACCAACAAGGACTTGCGGAACATGGTCGCCGAGGGCAAGTTCCGCGAAGACCTTTTCTATCGCCTGGAGGTGATCCCCCTGGTCATCCCCCCTCTTCGCCACCGAAAGGAAGACGTTCCCCTGCTGGTAGATCACTTCATCCAGGAGTTCAACCGGAACAACAAAAAGCAAATCCGGGGAGTCAGCTCCCGGACAATGGGTGTCCTGCTGCGCTATCACTGGCCCGGAAATATTCGTGAGCTGGAGAACTGCATTG
>Ga0209172_10006097_pt1 | contig 13787 bp, 11 predicted proteins | sample LarsenN4metaG_FD_184113 | JGI IMG/M metagenome (GOLD analysis project Ga0209172, IMG submission 184113) | Hot spring sediment bacterial and archeal communities from British Columbia, Canada, to study Microbial Dark Matter (Phase II) - Larsen... ... | reverse complement strand
TTGACCGAGCCCAAGTCGTAAGGCGCCCGCGGCCGCTTCACAGTGGTCCGACTTTCAACCAAAGACGGTATTACAGACGTTGAATCAGTCGCACTGTGCCTGTAAGTTGAGTCTTTCCGCAACGGAGATTTTTGCGCTTCTTTCCCCCATTGTTTTGAGGGCGCGCCGCTCGAGCGGAACCGGCCACAATCTTTTTCTTAAACTCTATAGCGGCGGACCAATGACAATGCAGCATTGGCCGTGATAATAATCAACAGCAACGGTCTACAGATCATTGCAGAGATTAATCGATCCATTTCTGCACCGATCTGCGCAAGAAGTTAGACGACCGAAGGAGTTGCTCACTACATCCTCTGCGCTGAAGATGTCCGGGGGGCCAACTCGGGTAATTTGAATCTGCGCGACTGCTTGCAGCATAAGGTTAACCCTGGAACGCTGCGAACAATCGAGATTTGAGGAAAGGCTATGTTTGCAGAAGGAGTGACAGCCGAGCTTCTATCGGAGCTTTGCCAGCAATGCGGCAAGTGCTGCATGACTATGACATTCGATGGTGGGCGCGTTACTGAAGAAGAGCGCGATACGATTCGCTGGATGGAGCTTCACGGATTGAAGATAGACTATTTCCATCGGGGGGGCCGCCTCTATTATGCTTTCACCGTGCCTATGCGCTGTCAGGAGCTGGAAGAGAAAGACGGACGATTCCGCTGCCGCATCTACCAGACGCGACCTCAGATGTGCCGCGACTATGATGGCAGCCAGGATGGGCCCGCCGGCGTGCCTGATTGCCTGTGGCGGACGGTGATGGTGCAGATACAGAAGTGAGAGGCGCCGCCTCTGAACTATGTCCGCAGAGCCGCGCCCGGCCTTTTTCCTTGACCGGCTGAGGTCACTATACTAGTATTGTCAATGTATGAGGCTTCTGCGAAGTTAGTGCATGATGGCAAAATTTTGAGCCAACGGCATTTGAACGGGAGGCTGATGCACATTTCCATGTCAGTGCGCCCTATCACAGAATAGGGTCGCCAGCGACTGGAGCTATAGGCCACCCACCTGATCTTGCAGGTTCAAATGACGGCCATCACACGGCCAAGCGGAAGCCCTCATCTTTAGGGAGCTTCACCTTTCCCTGGCTTGAGCAGCCTCGGCAATATCAAAAGAGAGTCTCACATTTTATGACGCGCCAATCAGCTCTCAATCTAATTGCAGCTTTGAGCCTTTTTGTTGATCTTTATCTTCACTCAACCTCACAATATTCAGCGAGGTTGATATGAAGATCCTGATGATCGGCGATGTCTGCGGTCGCCCCGGCCGCAGGGTTATAATTGAGCGCCTGCCCGAATTGAGAGAGCAGCACAACATAGATTTTGTCGTCGCCAATGTTGAGAACGCCGCCGGTTTCGGAGTCACTCCGCATATTTGCATCGAGCTACTCAGCGCAGGCGTAGATGTGATGACTTCAGGCAATCACGTCTACGACAAAAAAGAAGGCATTGAATACATAGAATACGAGCCGCGCTTGCTCAGGCCCGCCAATTATCCTCCTGGGGCCCCAGGGCGCGGCCTGTGGATGGGGGCTGCTAAGGCGGGCATCGCAATAGCCGTGATCAATCTACAGGGCCGCGTCTTTATGCCCCCTTGTGACTGCCCATTTCGCGCGGCCGATTGCGCGCTCAAAGAGATCGGCGCTCAAGCGCGAATAATCTTAGTCGATTGCCATGCCGAAGCTACATCGGAGAAGGCTGCAATGGGGCGCTACCTGGATGGGCGAGTCACAGCAGTTGTAGGGACGCACACTCATGTCACCACCGCAGATGAAGCAATCCTACCGGGGGGCACGGCCTATATTACCGACCTCGGCATGACCGGCCCCCACAGCGGCATCATCGGCATAGAGACAGAGCAGGTGCTGGAGAGATTTTTAACCGGTTTGAGCAAACGATTTGAGACCGCTACGGCTGATATTCGTCTGAACAGCGCGATAATAGAGGCTGACGAGCAGACGGGCCGGGCAATAAGCATTAAACGACTAACCATCCGCCATGAATAGCCGGACGATGCCGGACAGATTTAATGCAGCTTCTAAAAAGCGACTGAATTATAGTCACAGAGTAACCCATCCAACGTCCTACGTTCGCCGTCGGATGGGTGCCTACTCCTTCTTTATCACCTCTGTGTCCTCTATGGCTGCGGCGGCTATTTTAAAGGACTTTCCTCTTCAAGAAACTCGACCCGCGCGCGTTCGAGCATCACATTGCGCCCGAATTCAGTGAGGCTCAAAGTCGGATAAACTTCTTTCGAGACTTCTATGCAGCCGGCAGAGATCAGGTTTTCAACATAACTTTTAAGTTCATCCTGGGGTAACTCTTTCAACAGACCATAAGTCGAAAGCTTGTCGAGTTTGTTGCTGAGCACCTGCCTGGCGCGCGAGCCGCGCAGCACATTGATAAGCACTCCTTTGCCGAATCTGCCTTTCAAACGAGCGACGCAGCTCAGGATCTTTCTTACAATGAGAATCTCCTCATCAGAGAGCTGCCGGGCGCGGGGCCCTTGCTCCTGGAAAAGCTCATTAGTCGTCTCCATTATCTGCTTGCGGCGCGAGTTGCGGCTCAGCTCCCGGCGCAAACTTTCGCCCGTAGGCGCACTATCAATGATGAATTCATCGAGCCTGGAAGGCCCTATGTTAATGCGTTTGATTGTAAGCGTGCCGTCTGCTGCGCCGGCCGAGGCGGGCTTTGCCGGCTGATGTCGGTAACCGGCGCAATTGCTGCATGCGCCGCAGCGACTCAGCCGTTTGATGTCGTTGAAATAGTCGAGGATGAAAGCGCGCAAACAGTTGTTAGTGTAAGCGTAATCGACCATGCGGCGAAGTTTCCACTGCTCGTTGGCGGCGCGGCGCGCCAGCTCCTGCCGGTTAATGCGAAGCGACTTGGCCGGTTCTTTGTCGAGCATCTGAATGCCCCTGCCGCGAAATGAAGGGCGATAATTGATCAACTCCAATTCCGACAATTGGCTCAGCCCCCTGAGCACCTGTGGGCGCGTCATTCCCAGCGATTCGGCCAGTCGGTCGGGGCTGACAAGCTGGGGCACATCTTTTACCAGATCGTAATTGTCGAGCAGAGCGCGCAGCACTTCCCAGTGCTGCGCGCCACGGCGCGCCCTCTCCAGACACTCCAGCGGCGAGATGCGCAGCGTGACAGTAGCTAGATTCTCCGACGCCTGCCCGCGCTCTATATGTCCGGCCTTCTCCAGGATGACTAATGCCGATTGCACTGCCATCTCATTCTTGATTCCTGTAAGCTCCACCAGCTCGTGTGAAGTCATCTCGATTCGCTCTGCGCCTATTTTTATCAGCGCCTTGTAAACTTCCTCGATGATCTCCGGCGGCGGATAGCTCCCTTCGATGAAGTAATCCTGCGTGCGCCTATCGGCGTAGTTAAAGAGCAAGGTGCACAGAGCAGGCAGGCCGTCGCGGCCGGCGCGACCTATCTCTTGATAGTAAGACTCGATTGAGTCGGTGAGGTGGTAATGGATGACGAAGCGGATGTCGCGTTTGTCCACTCCCATGCCGAAGGCGTTGGTAGCGACAATGGTCTTTATTTGCCCGCTCATGAACTCATCCTGCACGCGAGTGCGCTGGCGCTCGTCCATTCCGGCGTGATAGGCTGCTGCGCTGATGCCGCGATTGATCAATTTTGTCGCCACGCTCTCAACCGCTTTGCGCGTGGCAGCGAAGATGATGCCTGACCCTTCGATAGAGTTTGCGGTCTGGACCAGGTAATTGATCTTCTCTATTTCGGTCTTGGTATGAATCACGCGCAAGATCAAATTCTGTCTATCGAATCCGGCGACGAAATGGCGGGCCCGGTCCAGGCCGAGCTGCTCGGCAATGTCGGCGCGCACATAGGGAGTGGCAGTGGCAGTAAGGGCGATGACCTGAGGCCGACAGGGATTTGAGATAGATTCAACGGCTCTTTGCAATCTCAGGTAATCAGGGCGAAAGTCGTGGCCCCAATGCGAGATGCAATGAGCTTCGTCAACGGCGAAGAGCGAAATCTGGATCTCTTTGAGCGCTTCGACGAACCGCTCGTTGCGGAACCGCTCAGGAGCAACGTAGACGAGCTTATAAGCGCCGCGCCTCATCGCCCGCAGCCGCTCCATCTGCTCATCGTAAGTGAGCGAGCTGTTGATGAAAGTAGCGGGAATGTCTCGCTGCCAGAGTGCGTCTGTCTGATCTTTCATCAATGCAATGAGAGGCGAGATAACCAGTGTAGTCCCCTCCAGCATCAGCGCGGGAAGCTGGTAGCAGAGCGATTTGCCGCTGCCTGTAGGCATAATGACCAGGCAATCGTCGCCTTGAAGCACGGCGCCGATGACATCGGCCTGGCCTTCGCGGAAATCCTCAAAGCCGAAGTACTCGCGCAAAAATACTCTTGCTCGGTCTAATGTTGCGATGTTCTTAGACATTTTCTCTTCGCAATGATTTATAAATATAGCTTACCAAGCGGCAGTTGATAAACAGGAGTTCTGAATGCATAATGAGCTGTATGGCCAAATATTCTGACTGCGCGGAAATTATCAAAGGCAGGCTTTATGTTGGCTCCTGTCCCCAACTGAACGAGATCAAGAGCCTGAAAAGATACGGCATCAGCGCCGTGCTCAGCCTTCAATCTGACGCCGACCTGGAGTTATACAAGATAAATCTGGCCGATCTTGAGCGCGCCTACAGATCGGCGGGGATAGAGTTTCACCGGGCGCCGATCCTCGACTTCGACGTTGAGGACCTCACGTCGAAGATTGAGGAATGCGTCAATCGCCTCAGCCGGTTGATCGAGCAAGATCACACAGTGTTGCTGCATTGCAATGTCGGGATCAGTCGGGGGCCGACCGTAGCTGTCGGTTATTTGATGAGTTTCGGTATGGCGCCGCATGATGCGATCAAGCAAGTCGCCGACAAGCGTCCGCGCTCTATGCCCTGTCTGGAGGCGCTGCTGGCGTTGCGCAACGCCCTGTCAATGAGCCCTCCGCCTTCAACAAACAATCTGCCAGACGCTTCATAGCCCGCAGGTGCTCGCGCTCGCGACCCAGATGGCTCTTCGGGATAAAGCGAGCTTCTTCGCATATTTGATAAAGCTCTACCGCCTGCGCTATCAAACCTGGATCCAGCCGATGCTGTCGAAGCGTTTGCTCAATTCTTTCAAGAGTAAATTGTGAACTTGACAATCCGTAGCTGGCTTTCAACACCATCTCCAGGGCTTTCGCCAGCTCGTCGTAAAAGCCTTTGCTATTAAATCGATTCAGGCAATTTTCTGCCGAGCGGAATATCTCCTCAAGCTGGGACGTATCAAGCAGATTCCCTCTCTGCGCTTGCCTCAACGCAAGGGGGCCCACTGCGGAATCGGCCGCGGGTTTTAATCTCTGTCGTCGCAGCAGCCACACAGCGAAGAAGAGGGAAACTCCCAGGCCAACGGCAACAACCGTTTGATAGATAACTTTACCTGATAGGATAGCAGTAATCCCAACCGGCTTCGCATCCGTCTCCGGCAGCGATTGAAGGGGCCCCTGATCGACAATCGGATTAATTCCTGCTTCGTCAACTGTCAGGGTTATCGGTTCAGTCTGTTTTGTTATGTAGCGACTCTCTTGCGGGTCGAAGTAGCAGAAGCGAATGCGAGGCAAGTAGACCTTTCCTTTGCGCGTGGGAACTATCTGCGACTCCCAGGTGACGGCGCCGCCTCGGATGCGGCCGGGCATTACCGGTTCGGTTTCGCTCTTGACTATCTTCGGATCATAAACTTTGGCCCCTTCTACCGTCTGGATATGCGGGATTGCCAGGGCGGCGATGTTGCCCCGACCGGTTATTTTGATCTGTAAAGTCACCGGCGTTCCCACTCTGGTCTTCGTCGAGCTGACCTGAGATGCGATGGAATAATCTCCTACCGCTCCGTTGAAGCAATCATCGCGCCCTCTTTCCGGCAATGGCAGCGCCTCGATTACAATCGGCTTGGTTTCACAGATCAGCAGCTTCGCAGCGGGAAAAGGGTTTAAGATGTCGCTCTGAGGATAGGCTCGGATTGAGAATGAGACCGGATCGATGCGCAATTTGCCTGCGACTGTCGGATAGAGCAGCACGCGCTCAAAGATCACTTCGCGGTATTCGCGCCCCTGTATTGCCACAGTGCGCTCTTCACGCACAGAATGCTGGCTATCTTCAATCCAGAAATTGATGTATTGAGAACGACTCTGCGCCTCAACGCTCTGAACGTGATTGCGCGTGAGCAGTCTATAGGTAAGCTCGATCTGCTCGCCGACGAAGACGCGCCGCTTATCGACGCTGGCTACGATCTGAACGTCAATGCCGCTTGCCGAAAATGCGCTGCTATAGAGTTTAAGAAAAAGATTGTGGCTGGTTCGGGCGCCAAGCGCCCTCAAAACAAGTTTATTCTTGAACGAGTGAACCAGCCGCCCAGACTGGAATTGCAGCGAGCGGGCGCCAAGCGCCCTCAAAACAAGTTTATTCTTGAACGAGTGAACCAGCCGCCCAGACTGGAATTGCAGCGAGCGGGCGCCAAGCGCCCCCAAAACAAGTTTATTCTTGAACGAGTGAACCAGCCGCCCAGACTGGAATTGCAGCGAGCGGGCGCCAAGCGCCCCCAAAACAAGTTTATCCTTGAACGAGTGAACCAGCCGCCCAGACTGGAATTGCAGCGAGCGGGCGCCAAGCGCCCTCAAAACAAGTTTATTCTTGAACTGTTCTGAGGGCGCTTGGCGCCCGAACTGGAAAATGTTTTTCTCAAAAACTATAGAAGCGAAGAGCAAAAGGCAGAAGGCAAGAAACGCGCGACGAGCGACGAGCGACGAGCGACGAGCGACGTGCGACTCGCAGTCTTCAAGATAGGACGTAGAACGTAGAACATAGAACGTAGAACGTCTTTTGCCTTTTTCCTCGCCCATCTCTTCACCAATCGCGCGCATTAGGTGGATTGATTCGCGCGCTGTTCGAGTGGCTTCGCCCCAGGCGGGCGCGCTCGCGCTGGCGGAGAGAATCCAGAATTCGCTCCGCTTCCTCGCGGGTCATCCTGGGGGCCTCTATTTGAGAGGCTTTGCTGCTGGAGTCTTGAGGCTGCTTGCCGGTTTGCGGCGGCTCTGCCTCCGGCGGTCGATTCGGGGGCCCCTGATCTTGCGACTGAGAAGCGCCCTGGCTGCTGCCTGATTGCTGATCCTGCGCCGGGTCGGGCGGCGAATTCATTGACTGCTGGCGCAGAGCCAGCTCCAGATTGAACTTGGCGTCTCTGTCATTGGGGCGCAAGCGCAGAGCCGATTTGTAGAACTCTATGGCCTCATCGATCTTCTCTGAGTAGTACTGCGCGTTTCCCAGATTATATAGAATCCGGGCCCGAAGGCCGGGAGATGGATTCAATTTAAGCGCTTCATTGAAATGAGCTATTGCTTCGTTGTATCGCTTAAGCTGATAAAGCGCGCATCCGAGATTGGTATGCAGAGCAGGAGAGTTCGGGTTTCGCTTCAACTCTTCGGTGAATGCTTGCGCTGATCGGTGAAACCGCCTCTGACGGTATAACTCTTCGCCATCGTTGACTACGCTGGTTGTAGCTGCTTGCGGGAGCAGCAAGGCAACGAGGCAGGCAAAGATGGCGATTATCCTGAGCATTTTCAGTCACCGTGAGCAGGAATCTCTACAGCCTTTTTCGATTCCTGCTGCATCAGCTTGATGAAGTTGCCAAACAGATATCTAGCATCGTGGGGCCCAGGAGATGCTTCTGGATGATATTGCACAGAGAAGATAGGCAGACGGCGATGGCGCATCCCCTCGACGGTTCCATCATTGAGATTGACATGAGTCAACTCAACTTCGCTCGATGGCAGGGAATCTTCATCAACTGCGAATCCGTGATTCTGCGCAGTAATCTCGACGCGGCCGGTCAGCAAGTTCTTCACCGGCTGATTGCCGCCGCGATGCCCGAATTTCAACTTGAATGTGCGACCGCCGAAAGCAAGCCCCAGGATCTGATGTCCCAGGCAGATGCCGAAGATCGGCAATCGTCCCATCAGCTTCTTTATATTCTCAACTATGCCTGTAAGGGGCTCCGGATCGCCCGGCCCATTGGAGAGAAACAGCCCATCCGCGTTGAGCATCAGCACATCTTCGGCCCGCGTATGCGCAGGCACAACCGTGACGCGACAGCCTGATGCCCTCAGTTGGCGCAGGATGTTGTATTTGATCCCGAAATCATAAGCGACGACATGAAAGGGGACGCTGATGAGTTCCGGTTCTGAACGGCCGGCGCCATTGCCACTGTCAGAATACTCGTAGCCAAATGGTGTCGCGTAACCATCCCATTCAAACGAGCGGTCGCAAGTGACCAGGCTTGCAAGGTCAAGCCCTGTCATCGTTGGCAGACGGCGGGCTTTGGCTACCAGGCTGGCTTCATTCAGATCGACGGTGGATATGACGCCGCGCATAGCGCCTCGATTGCGAATATGGCGCACAAGCGCGCGGGTATCGATCTCGGATATGCCGACGATGTTGTGTCTCTTTAAATACTCGTCAAGACTGCTCTGCGCGCGCCAGTTGCTGGACAGTTGGGAGAACTCTCTTACAACAAACCCTTCGACGAATGGGCGGCGAGATTCCACATCCTCGCTGTTAATGCCGTAATTGCCTATTAGCGGATACGTCATAGTCACAATCTGGCCGGCGTAGGATGGATCGGTGAGGATCTCCTGATAACCTGTCATGGAAGTATTAAAGACCACTTCGCCGCCAGTTTCGCCGCTGGCGCCGAAGTTGCGTCCGCGGAACGTTCTTCCGTCTTCGAGTGCTAATAATGCGTCCAATAGGCTCTCTCCATATTATTGTGATCTCAAAAAGCTCTGCGCTTCAATCATCCACCTGCGGTCGAGACGATACTTGTAAGCCGGGGCAGTGCGCACCGTCTCGATTACTGCCCTCATCTGAGAAGCAGCTTCATCTGAGCGCCCCAGTTTATACAGCGTCAAACCGTGGCGGTACATTCCTTCTGCATCCGAAGGCCGTCGGGCTAAAAATCGTTCAAACGCTTCAAGCGCATCTGTGTATTGCCCGGCGGCAAAGTAAGTGCAACCGATTTCGCGCCAAACTTCGCTCTGCGAATGGTCCATATCCTGGCGCACTACAGTATCAAAATGGCTTATGGCATCGCTGTAGCGCCCTTGTTCTAAGGCAATGCGGCCTAACTGATAGTGCGCATCTGTCTCATAAACGTCTATCTCAACCGCGCGCTTGAAGCTCTCTATCGCTTCCTGGTACTGGCCGCGCTTCTGATAGATCAGGCCGAGGTTATAGTGCGCGCTGGCATCGGCTGGATTCAACGTAGCGGCTTCGAGATTTTGCTTGAATGCTATCTTTGCCCGATGCTCAGCCATCACCTGGCTGAAGTACCCCCTCAGCAAAATAATAAGGATTATCAGCAAGAACGGCGACATGAATGATAACAGAGTGACCGTGCCGAAGAGAAGTAGTGGAATGAAGATCAAAGATAAAAGGATGGTGACGGCAGCCAGTCCGGCTGAGATTCGCAAGACGGCGCGCAAACCGATCACCAGAAGCAACAGAAAATAGGGCATAGGCGCAAGCGACAGCCCGTATTCAAACCATTCTCCATCTCTTTTGAAAAGAAGCAGCGCCGGCAGGAACATCAGCAGATGGGCTGCGGCCCAGGCGTAGAAGAAGCAGCTCAACATCGGGCGATAATCTTTCCTTATATTGATGGGGGCGCCGCGCCTGTCGAACAGGCCAGCTATCCAGATGCAAAGCGGAACGAAAATTCCCGCCAGGAAGATTATGATGACCAGATGGCTGCCAGCATAGACAACCGCTTCGTAGATCAGGCGGGCAAAGAACGACTCGTCGATGCCATCTTGAAAAAATAGCAGATAGCGGAGGTCCTGGCGCAGGGCGATTGCGTAAGAGTTGGGGCCAATCAGGTTGTAGATGAGCGAAGCTAGCGTAGCGGCTGAAATAGCAAAGATGAATGGCGCGCGGCTGCGTATCTCTGCCATCGAATGCACCGGATCATATAAGAGCTGCGCGAGAAGTTTCAATCTAGTTAGCATCTTGAAAATGCAAGATAAAGCAAAAGGTGAAAGGCTTAGGGGACGATAACGTATCCACCAATCTTTCACTCTTCATCTGTCTCAATTCTGTCACTTGTCCTCAGTTAATATGCCGACATTAGCCGGAGGCCAGTAACGGAACATGGCCTTGCCATAAATATACTTCTCAGGCACAGGCCCCCAGGTGCGACTATCGTTGCTGGCGTCGCGATTGTCGCCCATGACGAAGTAATGGTGATCGGGGACCCTGGTCGGAGGATAGGAGCTGGGAAAGCGCGTATGTTCGGCGGAGAGATAGGGTTCATCCACCGGCTTATTATTGATGTAGACCTTGCCGTTATCGATTCGAACGACTTCTCCCGGCAGTCCAATGATGCGCTTGATAAATGATTTTGATGGATCCAGCGGATACCAGAAGACTACTATATCTCCTCGCTCAATTGACTCGAACTGATAAATAAATTTATTGACGAATATGCGCTCGCCATCGTGGAGTTTGGGAAGCATGCTTGTGCCTTCGACCTTCACCGGCTGGACGACAAAGACGACTATCAAGATGGCCGTGACGGCTGCGAAGATGATGTCTCGCGCTAAAGATTTGACCTCTGCCCAGAGGGTCGAGTGCGCTTCCGTCTTCTCTTCTCCAAGATCAATTTCTACCGCATCTTCTCCGAAGATAGATTCCAGTAATCGCGCCTTTGCTCGCGAATCCGGGCTCGGCGAGCGGTCGCAGTAGACCGGCGCGAGCGGGAGCGCATTCCAATCAATCGGCTCGGCGAAAATATCTATTGGATCGCTCGCATCTGCAATCTCACTGGTTGAATAGCCGGCCGAACGAATAGGCTTGAGATACTGCGGCTCCGGTTGGATGCTGCGAGTATCTCTATCACAGGCAATGTCTATTACCTGGTCGTCAATTGTAGGTCTATTGGCCAAAGGTTCAACCGGTTCTGTTTCAATTGAAACAAGCTCAGCCAGGTTTGGCGAAAGATCTCCCCGCGCGCCTGCGCCATTATTTTTCGGCTGCATTAATCTACCTTGACCATCTGATTCTCCATCCGGTCCGGAGGCAGCTATTTCAGAATAGCTGTAGTTTACAGCCTCTACTTCGTGAGCTTTCACATTCGATTCGTTCGGCTCAAACAAGTATTCTTGGGGTTCCGCCTGTTGAAGATATTGGGGAAAGTCGTTCAATTCCAGAACCTGTAGCGCCCGGAGGGTATCCGGATTGTTTTTTGATGCCTGATCCAGACCAGCTTGCACCTTTTCCTTTTCAGGATCAAAAATCTCAAACTCCCTGTCCATTCCTTGACCACCTTAATAATATAGCGAAGGGTACTAGGAGACTTGGCTCCTAGCTCGAAAAGATTATTACGATTAGTCCTATTTGTCAATTAGCAAGGCGCGCGAGGCCAGGACGAGATAATCAAGATCGCTCAGCCAAAATTTCCTTATTATTCAATTACCATTTCCCTGCCTATCGGTCGCTGGCGCAGGGCAAGACGCGCGATCTCGGCTGCTATAGACCTTAAGAAAAGATTGCAGCCGGCTCGGGCGGTTTTGCGGGCCAAATACTTCGGGCGTCGGGCGCCCTCAAAACCGCCCGAAGTTCTTGCGCCCTCAAAACAATTCTAAAAATAAACTTGTTTTGAGGGCGCTTGGCGCCCGAACTGAAGAAGGATTTTTCCCGAAGACCTATATTAACTTGCAGTATCCTTGCTTTTGGGTTGAGGCGGCGAATATTCTGGAACCCCAAGCCGCGCAGTAGTCTGTTCGGTGACGCTCCCAGGTGTGATGTATTCTTCCTGTTGCGGCGGCAAAGCTTCGATCTCCGATCTAATCTGAGCCAGCTCGCGCTTTCTTGATTCGACCTCCCGTTCAAGCTGCCGCGTCTTGGTAAACAGAAGGCCGTTAATTATAAGGCCGATTCCAATGAAAAACGGCACCATACCCAGCGCCCAGAATGATTCCAGTATCAACGCCCCTTCTCTATCATTCTCAGCCATAGCGATAGCGCCGAAGAAGAGGCGAAGAAAGATTGCCGCTCCCAGGCCGACAGAGGCTGTGATAATACCGCTGCGTATACGCTTGAGACGTTGTTCTTCAGGAGTCAACAACAGCTCATCAAGTTTGGGCGATAGCTCTTCCAGTGTCTGATTTATCTTTCGCGGCTCCACTTCTTCTATCTTGCGCAAAATTGTTTGCGCCAGCGCCTCTTTGGTAAGGGGCTGAGAGGCGGATGATCTGGGCCCACTGCGCCCCATTGCTTCAAGAACCGGGCCGAGGCCCGTCCCACAGTTGCGACAGAACCGGTAGTTGTCTTGATTATCAAGTCCACATCTGGGGCAGAACATATTATCGCGCTCCTTATGAGTAATGCGTAATCCGTGATGAGTAAAAAGAATCAGGCAATCTTTGTTCTTTTCTCATCGCTGCTTGCTTCTCGAGAAACACTGGCCGTAATGCGCAAGAAGAATCAGGCAATCTTTGTTCTATCGCATATATACGATCTCTGTCAATTCACGCATTATGCTTTACGTTCTGCCCTGTGATACTTGCGTAACACACGATCGACTATAGAAGGGGCTATTGCGTTTATAACGGTTAGCAGCCGCGCGGGGGCAAAGGGATATACTTCGCGCCTGGGATGCTGAATGCATTTGACTATAGTCCTGGCAACATCGGATGCCGATTGAACCGGGCCCACGGGTTTGAGCTTTTGGCCTCTATAGGTCCTTGCCGCCTGAAGAAACTCTGTGGCAGTGGCAGCCGGGCAGATCACACTCACATCTATTCCTGTGCCTGCCAGCTCCGCGCGCAGAGATTCAGACAGCGCCTGCATTGCGAACTTGGTCGAGCAATAGGCGCCGGAGAAAGGGAGCGCGCGTTTTCCCGCCACAGAAGAGACGTTGATAATGTGGCCGCCCGCCTGAGCCTTCATCACAGGCAATACGGCGCGGATAGCATAGAAGGCCCCCATGAAGTTGACATCCATAATCCGACGCATATCTTCGGCTGAAGTCTCTTCGACAGGGGCGAAGATGCCAAAGCCAGCATTGTTTATCAACACATCGATTCGCCTGAATCGCTCGATCGTAGACGAGACCATACGCTCGACCTGCGCCTGGTCGGCCACATCGGTCGGGATGGCCAGCGCCTCGCCGCCGATAGCGTTGATCTCATCAACGAGTGAAGCGAGGCGCTGCTCGCGCCGCGCCGCTACGGCAAGCTTCGCTCCCTGGCGCGCCAGCATCAGCGCCGTTTCCCAGCCAATGCCGCTGGAAGCTCCGGTAATTAACACAACCAATCCTTTGACGGTCTTAGCCATGGTCATTAGAAGGAGCTATTAATAATGACTTGCTCCGGTCAACTAGAGGCAATGTCAGTGTAACTGCTCAGCGGGGACAGTACTTAGCTCCGGTAGGAGCGACCCGCTTTATAGAAATTGAGAAATAAAAGGCCTCCTTAGCTCCGTAGGAGCGGCCTGTAAATCGAGACCGGTAGGTCGCTCCTACCGCAGCTGGTGAAGATTTCATCAAGCTGCATGCTATAACTGATGTTACGCAGTCAGAATCGAAGAAAAGAACTTGACTCCGTCACGGCCCCGTTAGGGGCAGTTGAGAGTAGCCCAGCGATTGATCGCTGGGAACAAGAGAGCAACCATCGGTCAGTGCCCG
>Ga0209172_10006095_pt1 | contig 13793 bp, 14 predicted proteins | sample LarsenN4metaG_FD_184113 | JGI IMG/M metagenome (GOLD analysis project Ga0209172, IMG submission 184113) | Hot spring sediment bacterial and archeal communities from British Columbia, Canada, to study Microbial Dark Matter (Phase II) - Larsen... ... | reverse complement strand
CGCCGAGTTCTGGAACCCGCCCCAGCCACCCGGAGATCTGCAGGGGCAGGGTCCCGAACCCCTCCCCACCGCGGGCGACGGGCAGGCCCCCAGCCCCGCGCTGCTGGAGTGGCTGGATGAAGCGCTGCAGGCCCAGGGCGAGGAAACCGCGGCGGCCTACAGTCCGGTCGAGACCTTGACGCACAAGGACTTCAGCGCGTTCACGGCCGAGGAACTCGACGAGGTGACCCGGCTCGTCGTGGCCATCGCCCGGCGCGTGGCCACGCGCCTGTCCCGCCGGATGCGCGCCGCGCGCCGCAGCGCCAGCGTGGATCTGCGTCGCACGATCCGGCACAGCCTCCGGCGCGGCGGAGAGATCGTGGATCTGGCCTACCGGCGGAGGAAGATCGCCAAGACCCGCGTTGTGCTGCTGGCCGACGTGAGCGGCTCGATGGATCTCTACAGCCGCTTCCTCATCCAGTTCATCTACGCCCTGCAGCATGCCGTCGGCCACGTCGAGACGCTGGTCTTCAGCACCACGCTGACCCGGATCACGGACGCGATGTCGGAGGATGACCTCCGGGCCGCGCTCGACGAAGTGGCCCGGCAGGTGCCGGACTGGTCCGGCGGCACGAAGATCGGGGCGAGCCTGCGCCAGTTCCTCGACCGGCACGCGGGAGAGTTGCTGGGACCCCGGACCGTCGTGATCGTCATCAGCGACGGATGGGATACCGGGGACATCGACGTCCTGGAGCGCGCGATGGCCGAGCTGCAGCGCCAGGCCGGCCGCGTCATCTGGCTCAACCCGCTGCTGGGCAGCCCGGGATACGAGCCGATCTGTCAGGGGATGCGGGTGGCGCTGCCCTATGTGGACGTCTTCGCCTCCGCCCACAACCTGGAGAGCCTGCGACAGCTGGAACGGCATCTGGCGGTGAGGAAGCGGTGAAAGAGCTGCTGGACGTCCTCGATGCGATGCGGCGGTTTGCCGCTGCGGGCCAACGCATGGCGCTGGCGACGATTGTCTCCGTGCGGGGCTCGACGTACCGCCGCCAGGGCGCGAGGCTGTTGCTCACCGCGGGCCAGCAGATGGTCGGGAACATCAGCGGGGGCTGCCTCGAGAGCGACATCATGGTCGTGGCCGATGAGGTCATGGCTTCAGGCGCACCGCGCCTGATGACCTACGACCTCACGGCGGACGACGACACGGTGTGGGGGTTGGGGCTGGGCTGCAACGGGGCCGTGGACGTGTTCGTGGAGGCGGTCGATCCCAGATCGCGCCAGTGGGCGGCGTTGGGAGAGATCATCGAGGGTGAACAGACCGCGGCGCTGGTCAAAGCCCTCGACGGGCCGGGCGCCGGCAGTTGGATGCTGGTTCGCTCAGGCGCCGCCCGTGAGTCATCGCTTGGCGATCCCGCAATCGACGAGCGCGCTGCCCGGGCCGCCGTCTCCGCGATGGTTGAGGGAGCCTCGCGTGTGGTCACCCTGCCTGCCGAGCCCGGAGAGTTGCGGTTCTTCGTCGAGGTGCTGCGGCCGCCGGTGCGTCTCGTCATCTGCGGGGCGGGGCACGACGCCGTGCCCGTCGCGCAGTTTGCCTCGCAGTTGGGCTGGCGCACAGTCCTGGTGGACCAGCGGCAGCGGTTTCTTATCCCCGACCGCTTCCCAACGGTCCAGCGGTTCATCCACGCTGAGCCGGCCGAGGCCGCCCGGGTTGCGCCGCTGGACGACCGCACGTATGTCGTCATCATGACCCACAACTACCTGCACGACCGCGACCTGCTGCGCGGGTTCCTCGCCACGCCCGCCCGCTACATCGGGATGCTGGGGCCGCGGCTGCGCACCGAGAAGATCCTCGACGAGCTCGCGGCTTCCGGGGCCACGATCACGCCGGAAGACCGGGCGCGGATCTACGGGCCGATTGGTCTGGACATCGGCGGGGAGGGCCCGGAGGCCATCGCGCTGGCGCTGCTCGCGGAGATCCACGCGGTCGAGGCCGGGCGGAGCGGCGGGCTCCTGCGCGAGCGCAAGGGTCCGATCCACGCGCCGGCCCGTTGAGGTGACCGCGACCGTCGGGGCCGTCGTGCTGGCCGCCGGAGAGAGCCGCCGGTTCGGCCGGCCCAAGCTCACCCTGCCCTACAAAGGCGTCCCCCTCATCCGCCGGGCGGTGGACGCTGCATCCGACGGAGGATGTAGCGACATCGTGGTCGTGCTCGGCGCCGCGCCGGAGGCTCACGTCCCCCTGCTGGCCGGGAGCCCGGCCCGGATCGTCATCAACCCCAACTATAAGGAAGGAATGAGCGCCTCCATCCGGGCCGGAATCGAGGCCCTCCGCCCCGAATGTACGGCAGCAGTGATCATGCTGGCGGACCAGCCGCGGATCGACGGGGGAACCATCCGGGCGCTCCTCGAGGCCTACCGGACGTCCGGGCGTCGTATCATCACGGCGCGCTACGGTGAGGTGAGAGGGGCGCCGGTGCTGTTCGACCGGGCGCTATTCCTGCATCTGCTCGTGCTCGACGGGGACCATGGGGCGCGCACGGTGATGGAGACGTACCCACACGAGGTGGCGGAGGTTGTCATCCCCGAAGCGGCGGCAGTTGATGTAGACATGCCGGAGGATCTCGAACGGGTTCAGCATGAAGACGACACAGATACCGGCCGGGAGTAACGTGCGCAGGGCCGACACAGCGCGGCCCGTGCTGCGCCTCTCCATCGTCGTCCCCACCTTCAACGAGTCGAGTAACGTCCAGGAGCTCGTGCGCCGTCTCGAAGCCACGCTCGGCCCCACGGGGTGGGAGGTGCTGTTCGTCGACGACGACTCGCCCGATGGAACGGCGGACGCCGTCCGCGAGCTGGCCCAAGCCGATCCTCGTATCCGCTGCCTCCAGCGCGTCGGCCGGCGCGGGCTGTCGTCGGCGTGTATCGAAGGGATGCTGGCGGCCTCCGCCCCGACGATCGCCGTGATGGATGCCGATCTGCAGCACGACGAGACGATCTTGTCCGTCATGCTCGCCGAGATCGAGCGCGGCGCGGATCTGGTCGTGGGGACCCGGTATGCGCCGGGGGGAAGCGCGGGCGCCCTGAGCACCCGCCGTCAGGGGATGAGCCGTCTTGCGGCCACCGCCGGCCGCTGGGTCGCCAGGCACAGGGTGTCCGATCCGATGAGCGGGTTCTTCATGCTGCGGCGAGGCGTGGTTGCGTCAACGGTGCATCACCTATCAGGCCTGGGATTCAAGATCCTGCTGGACATCCTTGCGACGGCCAAAGGGCCCCTGCGGATCGCCGAAGTCCCCTACGGCTTCCGCCCCCGCTTCGCCGGCGAGAGCAAGCTCGACGAGGCCGCGGTCTGGGACTACGGGATGCTGCTGGCGGACAAGACGATCGGCCGCTTCGTGCCCGTCCGCCTGGTCGCCTTCTCCCTGATTGGGGGCCTGGGCATCTTCGTCCACATGGCCACCCTGATTGCCCTGCGCCAGGGCTTGGGGACGGGTTTCGTCACGGCGCAGTCGGCCGGCATCGTGGTGGCCATGATCTTCAACTTCACCCTCAACAACCTGCTGACGTTCCGCGACCGGCGGCTGAAGGGCTGGGCGTGGGTGAAGGGGCTGTTCAGCTTCATGATCGCCTGCAGCGTCGGCGCGCTGGCCAACGTGGGGGTCGCCGCGTATCTGTTCGCCGGCCGCGCGCAGTGGATCCTCGCAGCCCTGGCCGGCGTGCTGGTCGGCGCGGTGTGGAACTATGCGGTCACGCAGTTCTACACCTGGGGACAGCGGTCCTGACCTGCCCATCCTGATCCGTCCATCCTGATCCGTCCAGCGCATCCCTGCTGCGGGGGCCCTACCGGGACGTCTGCGGCGCGGGGAGCACCAGCAGGGCGTCGGGGACGGCGCGTTCACCGGTTTCTTCCGACGGCACGGTGACCACCCGGCCCCCGGCGACGAGCACAGACGACCCGCCGCCGTCGAGGTTCATCGCCTCCACGGCACCGAGCCCCCGGAGCTCCGCAGCGAGCTCGAGCAGCGTCATCCCAAGGCTGTGCGACGGTCGCCGCCCGTCGGCGACAAACAGAACGATCCGTCCGTCGCCGAGCACGCCGACGGCGGTGCGGGGATGCCGCCGGTCCGTCAACGTCACGGCGAATCCTTCGAACCCCGTGAACTGCGCCGCGGCGAACTGCCCGCCCGCGAGCAGCCTCGGCCCTCCGCCGATGGCGTCGCGGATCTGGTCCCACCGGGGGTCTCCGCCGGAGGCCACCAGGGCGGTCTCGACTGTGACCGCCGTCCCCACACGCAGCGACTGCAGGATCCACAGCCGGGCGCGGCCGTGGCCTGAAAGAACGAACCCGTCCGGAGGGATCGGCGTGTTCCCCCGGAGATCGGCCATCGCGGTGACGACGCCGCCGGCGACCACTGCCTCCACTCCGAACGCATTCGTGCGCGTGCTCTCGCCAAACGCGGGCCGGTAGAGGATGAGCTCATCCGCCCGACGCTCTCGGTTGACCCCGCTGATGGGCCGGCTGCCGTCCACAACGGCCGCAGCGAGCTCGCCCTGCACGCGGTCGAAGAGCAGCGAGCCGTCCGCGGCGATTCCGGCGCACGTGCGCCGCGGATCCGGCTCGCTCAGGATCTCGCCGTCGATGATGAGGCAGCCCAGCGGATCGCCCGTGGGGGAGAAGAAGCCTCCGTTGACGGCGGCGAGCGCTCCCGCGCGGCGGGCCATCTCGCTCGGCCGCTGGCGCTGCAACCGGACGCCGTCACCGGCTGCGGGCCTGAGCCTGGCGCCCGAGGCCGGATCGACGATGAGCGCGGTGGCGCGGAAGGGACCGGGCAGGGCCTCGAAGGATGGCAGGCTCTGCACGAGCCACGTCGTGAACCCCTCCGCCGCCAGCTGCGCCCGCGTCTGCTCGGCCTCGCCGGGGGTCACGAAGCTGCCCACCCTGACCTTGTAGAGTCCGTCTTCGACTTCGATGACGGCGGGCATCCCGCGCTCGCGGATCTGGCCGGCGAGGCGCTGCGCATTGGCCTCCGCCACGAACGCGGCGATCTGCACCCGCCACAGGGCGGCCACGCGGAGCACGCCCCGCTTCTCGATGCGGAGCTCGACCCCCGTCCCCACCGGCATGGACGCCAAGAGCTTCACGCCGCGCTCGCCGGCGAGCAGGATCCCCGCCGCCAGCGAGGCACCCTCGGCCCGGCTCATCCCCGTCCCGCCGTTGAACGAGGTCCGCGCGGACTCCCGGAGGAGCGGAGGATCCGTGAGCAGCGCCACCGCGAGGGCCCCCTGGAGCGGTGCCGGAAGTGCCGCCGTATCGTCGTAGGGCAGCGGGCTCCCCGCGAGCAGCACGCTTTCGGGCGTGTAGCCGAGCGCCCGCACCGCCGTGGTCACGGCTTCACCCCGCGGTTGCGGTGCGTCAGGATGGAAGAGGGGAGTCCGCGCCAGCCATCCCTGGGCCAGGGCCGTCTCGATCTGCGCCGCCGCGGGATGGTACGGCGGTACGTCGATGAAGGGCGCGGCCAGCACGGGCCGCGGGGCGACGCCCGAGGCCGCGACGAGCCATCGGATGAACTCGGCGCGCGTCACGGGATCGTCGGGCCGGAACGCCGGTCCTCCGGATGGCGGGATGATCCCCCGCTGGAGCAAGAGCATGATCCGCTCCTCCGCCCAATGACCGGCGAGATCGCCGAACGGTTGGGCGCGCGCACCGGGCGGGCGCGCAGCAGCGACGATGAGGATGACGATGAGCAGTGCAGCGCGCATGCGGGGTTCCTCCTTCGGTTGTTACCCCCGGCGTCCTGCCGGGATGCCCCGCGCTACATTACGCATGAATGGTCGGTCGGGCCGAACACGCGCTTCGTGACTTTGCCGGAAGCCGTGGACGAGGCGGCCGCCAACGCCGTGTACAACAATGGCGTGCTCTTCGTGATGCTGCCCGAGGTCTCCGGCAAGACCACTCGGGACAGGATCAGGATCGGGAAGCACGGAACGGCCAGATGCCGTCGCGTCCGCCACACGGGCTATCCGTCCGGTTCCACTCGGTCGTCCCGTCGCAAAGTAACCCTCTCCTCTCCTCGGGGCTTCCCTACTAAACATTGTGGTGTGGGTCAGGAGGAGATCTACATATGGTGGCGAACTATTGTGCCCGACGGCAGAGACCGTCTATTACCCGCGCGGGAGCGCTAGAGGGAGGGTGGTCATGGCCAAGAAGAAGGCGGCCAAGAAGAAGAAGAAGTAACACGACGCAGGCTTCACTGCGTTGAAAACAAGAGACGGCGAGATGCCGCCTCTTGTTTTCTTATCTCGAGTCTCTACCTGGGGAACCGGAAGCGCAGGTAGAACTCCCGCACGCCGAGCTCATCCGCGTGATGCATCTCGCTAATCAGGTGCAGCGGGACATCGGTGACCGGCGCGCTGATGATCCGCGGCTCGTCTGGTTCGCCGGCAAGCCGCAATGTGGTGGTGAGGAAGAGCTCATCGAGCAGTCCCGACCGCGCCAGGGCCACGTTGAGGGTGGGGCCGCCTTCGCACAGCATGCGCCGCACGCCACGCGCGGACTGCAGGTAGGGGAGCGCGGCGCGCAGATCCACTTCGCCCGCACTGTTGGGGTCCACCACCTCCACCGCGATCCCCCGTGCCCGGACTCGCTCCATGTCCTCCGGCGCCGCCCGGTGGGTCGTCAGGATCAGCCGGTCGAGATCGGTGCGCTGGAAGTACTTCTTCGTGGCCAGCACCTCGTCGCTAAACTTGCAGGTCGCCGTCACGACCACCGAGAGCGGATTGGGCGGCAGTCCGCGTTCCGTGCGGAGATCCTGGAGGTGGCGGTGCGTGGTGATGATGACGTCGTCCTTGCGCACCGTCCCCGCCCCGGAGAGCACGGCGTCGGCGTTCATCCGCAGCTGGCGGAGGAGATAGTGGTCCACGTCCGTGCCGATGGAGTAGGCGGTGCCACGCAGCACCGCCTGCCCGTCCAGCGTCTGCACCATGTTGACGAACAGGTAGGGGCGGTCCCCCGCGCCGGCCGGAAGCGGCAGGTCGAGGTAGACGTCGGCCAGCGGGACGTCGCGGGGATGCAGCTCCGACTCGTGATAGACCAGGCGGATTGATGCGGGCAGGTGAGGCATCGGCGCCTACTCACTTTCCCGGCCGGCGCAGGAATGCCTTCCGCGTTCCGCGTCGTTAGGTCGAAGCAGCACGTCATCCTGCCGCCCACGGCCACACACCACGTGAATCAGTGATGGAGAGCGAACCGATGCAACGCGACGCCGGCGTCAGCGGACCGGATCACCCGCAGGTCGTGGCGATCCCGCCGGTGATCTATGCCGGTGCCTTCGGGCTGGGGTTGATCCTTGAAGGAATCGGACGGACGGATGTCCCGGGACCCCTCCTCCGGTTCGGCCTGGGCGGATTGCTGCTAATCCTCGGCCTCGCGCTGATGGCCGCCGCCCTGCAGGCATTCAGGGCGGCCGGGACGCACGTCGAGGTCTATCTTCCTGCGACGGCGCTGGTCACCGGCGGGCCCTACCAGATGACCCGGAACCCAATCTACCTGGGGATGACCACGGCCTATCTCGGCGCCGGGCTGCTGAGCGACAGCCTCTGGATCATGCTGCTCGTGATCCCCGTCCTGGTCGTCGTCCACTACGGCGTGGTACAGCGCGAGGAAGCCTACCTCGCCGCGAAATTCGGGGACCGGTATCGCGACTACGTGGGCCGCGTTCGCCGCTGGCTTTGACGGCCGCAGATGACCCTTCGCATCCCGGCTCCGCGCTGATATAATGCGCTGTGCGGGAGTGTCCTCTCACGGGGGCGTGGTGTAGCCTGGTTCAACACACCTGCCTGTCACGCAGGAGACCGCGGGTTCAAATCCCGTCGCTCCCGCCAAACCCTGCCGGGGTAGCTCAGACTGGTAGAGCGCGGGCCTGAAGAGCCCGGCGTCGGCGGTTCAAGTCCGTCCCCCGGCACCATGGTTCCGTTCTCGGCGTTACGCCCAGATCTGATGCGTGGACGGCCGCAGACCTCTCCTGAGGCGTGCGCCGGGTGAGCCGCGAGCAAGAACTCCTGATCGTGGCTGGCCGCGAGATCCACGTCTCAAATCCCCGCAAAGTGCTCTTTCCGAAGCCCAAACACACCAAGCTCGACCTCGTCCGGTACTACCTCGCCATAGCCGACGGCGCCCTGCGCGGGGCCGGGGGGCGCCCGAACATGCTCGTCCGCTATCCGGACGGCATCGCCGGGGAGTTCTTCTACCAGAAGCGCGCCCCGCGCTCGCGACCGGAGTGGATCGAGGTCGTCTCGCTGCGCTTCCCCTCCGGCCGCAGCGCCGACGAGGTCGTGCCCAGAGACGCCGCCGCCCTGGCGTGGCTGGCGAACCTGGCGTGCCTCGAGCTCCATCCTCACCCCGTGCGGGCCGAAGACCTCGAGCACCCCGATGAGCTACGCGTAGATCTCGATCCGGTGCCGGGCGTGCCATGGGCTCAGGTCAGGACCGTAGCCCGCGTGGTCGAGGCCGCCCTGGGCGACTTCGGCCTCACAGGCTGGCCGAAGACCTCGGGATCCCGGGGGTTGCACGTCAACGTCCGCATCTACTCGCGCTGGACGTTCACGCAGGTCCGCCGCGCGGCGCTGGCGCTGGCCCGCGAGGTGGAGCGCCGCGCGCCCGCGCTCGCGACGAGCAAGTGGTGGAAGGAAGAGCGCCGGGGCGTCTTCGTCGACTACAACCAGAACGCCAAGGACCGCACGGTCGCCTCCGCGTACTCGGTCCGTCCCACGCCGGACGCGCGGGTCTCGATGCCGCTGCGCTGGGATGAGGTAGACGACTGCGATCCGCGCGACTTCACCCTGGCCACTGTGCCCCGTCTGTTCAGTAGGACCGGCGATCCACACGCCGGGATCGACAAGGCCGCTGGGTCTTTGGAGCCACTGCTCGAGCTCTCGGCCCGCCACGAGCGTGAGGGGCTGGGGGACGCGCCCTGGCCGCCACACTTCCGCAAGCAGCCCGGCGAGCCGGCGCGGGTGCAGCCGTCCCGCCGCCGCGCGGCCGTCCCCGAGGAGCAGCGGGCTGAGCAGACGCGACGGCAGCGGCCCTCGCGCCGGAAGTCCGTGCACCCGCTGATCGAGATCGGCCGCGCCAGACGGAAGGACGAGGCCCTGGCCGGGTTCGAGCGCTGGAAAGTCCGCCACCCCGAAGCCGCGTCACACCTCCAGGCGGCGGACATCCTGGTGGACTCGATGCGCGGCCGGTTCACGACCTGGACCCGCATCCGAGTGAACCTCCAGCATGTGCCGGTGGAGCTGAGGCCGCCTCAAGAACCGCTGGATCCGGACGAGGACCCGTACGCGGGCAACTAGCGCGGGCGACCAGCCTATGGGAGCGCGCACAGCTCGATCCGGGTGACCGCTCGTGAGTGTCCCGCTACAAGCGACCTGACCCCGGCGAGAAGACCTTCTCCAACTCGTACGGGCGGGTCACCTCGAGCTGATCGTACCGGCAGTCCCGCGGGCGCTTGTCCGGCCGCCAGCGCAGGAAGGTCGCGGCGTGGCGGAACCGGTCGCCCTGCAGGTGGTCGTACTTCACCTCACAGACCCGTTCCACGCGCAGCGGCTCCCACGACAGGTCCTTGCCGGCGCTCCACCGGCTCTGTCCGCCGGGCATCCTGCTCAATTGCTGCGCATCCACCTCCGCCCACTCCCGCCAGGGGTGTCCTTCGAGAGCGTTCTCCCGCAGAGGGGCAAGCTCACGGACCAGCTGCCGCCGCACGGTGAGGGTGAACGACGACGTCACCCCGACGTGATGGAGCCGGCCGCGATCATCGTACAGGCCGAGGAGCAGCGATCCGACCGCGTGCTTCTCGGCCCGGTACCAGCGGAACCCGGCGACCACGCAGTCCGCCGTGCGCATGTGCTTTACCTTCACCATCACCCGTTTGCCCGGCTGATACGGAGCCTCCGGGAGCTTGGCCACGACGCCGTCCAATCCCGCACCCTCGAACTCCTCCAGCCACCGCGCCGCCGTCTCGCGGTCGCGGGTCACGGGCGTGAGGTAGATCGGCGGGTCGACCTCGCTGAGGAGCCGCTCCAGACGCTGCCGGCGTTCCCGCTGGGGGGCATCACTCAGATTCCTGCCGCCTTCGGCCAGGAGGTCGAAGGCCACGAACGACGCCGGCGTTTCCCCGGCGAGTTTGGCCACGCGTGAGGCGGCCGGATGCAGCCGCATCTGCAGCGCGTCGAAGTCCAGGCCCTCAGGCGTGCGGATGACGATCTCGCCGTCCAGCACGCAGCCGCCGGGGAGCTGGTCCAGAAAGGCCGCGTGGAGCTCGGGGAAGTAGCGATCGAGCGGGCGGAGGTCCCGGCTCTGGATGTAGACCTCCGACGCGCCGCGAAACACGAGCGCGCGAAACCCGTCCCACTTGGGCTCAAAGAGCCACTCCCCCACCGGCAGGGCCTCGGCCAGCTTCGCGAGCATCGGCTCGACCGGCGGAACGACCGGCAGCCCCGTCAGGGTGGGAGGAGCGGTCATCGAGAGGAGAGGGACGCCGTCTCGAACGGCTCGGCCTGGGGGCGCGGCGCGCAGGGGTGGAGTTCTCCCCGCGATGCCGAATCTCTGGGAGAGAGAACATGCCCGGAGGGATCCGCCGTGTGCCGGAATATCAGAACGTTGTACAACTTCGATCCCCCCGCCACCGAGGCGGAGATCCGGAGCGCGGCGCTGCAGTTCGTGCGGAAGATCTCCGGGTTCACGGGGCCCTCGCGGGCCAATGAGGCCGCCTTCAACCGCGCGGTGGACGACGTCGCGGACGCGGCCCGCAGGCTGCTCGACTCGCTCGTCACCGCCTCGCCGCCCCGCGACCGCGAGCTCGAGGCGCAGCGGGCCCGGGCCCGCGCGCAGAAGCGGTTCGGCACCGCGGGGGCCCTCACCGCCGCATCGCCAGCAACAGCCCGTCGCGGACCGGCACCACGGAACTGATCCACTGCTCGTCGGAGGCCAGACGCCGCGTGAACTCGCGCACCCCTTCCGTGCCCGGCGAGCGGTCACGCTGGTCGAAGATCCGCCCACCCCACAGCATGTTGTCCGTGATCAGCAGTCCCCCGGACCGCAGCTTGTCCGCGATGATGGGCAGCGACGCGGGATAGCCTTCCTTGTCGATGTCGTTGAAGATCAGGTCGAACGGGCCGTCGGTGCGCCGCAGGACCTCCACCGCCTCGCCCACCTCATAGCGGACGACGCCGTCCAGCCCAAGGGCGGCGAGATGCGTCCGCGCCTCCTGCGAGAGACGGTCATCCCACACGACGTGGTAGACGGTCCCGCCGCCGTTCTCGCTCACCGCCCGCGCAAACCACGCCGTCGAGTAGCCGAAGCCTGATCCCAGCTCAAAGACCCGGCGCGCGCCGATCAGCCTGGCAAGCAGATAACATAGATGCCCGGCGGCCGGGCCGATGATGGGAAACCGGACCGCCCGCGCCCGCTGCTCCATGGCGGCCAGCTCCGCCGGCCGCGCCGGAACGAGGCTCTCCAGGTACCGCTCGATCTCCATGCTCCACCACCTCTCCGGATGGAGGAGCAGGTTCGACACAACTCCGGGTGGTCCCGTCTTGCTCGTGGGCTAGCGGCGGCGCCTGCCCCCGGACGTCCGCCTGGGCGGGACCTTCGCGCCTTTCCGCCGCGCTTCGGAGAGCCCGATGGCGATGGCCTGCTTGCGGCTGCGCACCTTCTTGCCGCTCTTCCCGCTCTTCAGCGTGCCGCGTTTCCGCCGGCGCATCGCCGACTCGACCGATTTGGACGCCTTCTTCCCGTATCGGGCCATCACAGACTCCTCCTCAGGCCGCGGCCGCCGTCTCCCGGCAGGACTGCGCGCAGCGGCGGCAGGCCTCGGCGCAGGCCTTCATCTGAGCATCGTCGCCGAACCGGGCGCGGTCATCTCGGCGGATCTGGCATGGGTCATGGGGTAACCGCCGCGTTGGCCGGCAGGGTGCCGGTCTCGATGAGCGACTTCATCCGCATCAGGTCCTCATCCAGCTGCGCGCGTGGATCGACGCCGAACACGCTCGCCACCAGGTGGCCCAGGGCGCCGGGCCGCGTCGTCGATGTCGCATCTCCTCCCCCGAGAGTTTTCCCCCGCGTGAGCAGCCCGCCACCCCTCGCCGGCGCCCGGGGAAAGCCATCTGCTGAGTGGACAGCGAGTATAATCAAGGAGCGGGGACGAAGGAGGTGGCACGATGAACGAGAGAGCGAACTTTCTCGCGGGGATGGTGGTCGGCGCGTTGGCGGGCATCGGGCTGGGCATGTTGATCGCGCCGCAGACCGGCGAGGTGACCCGTCAGAAGATCCGGGATCGCGCGGACGAGATGGGGACCCGCTTGCGCTCCGGCACCGACGAACTTTCGGGCCGCGTGCGGAAGAGCGCCGATGAGCTCGGCCAGCGGAGCCGCACGATGGTGGACGAGCTCACCCAGCGGGGGCGCTCGGCGGTGGACGAAGGCTCCCGGAGGCTCCGGAAAGCGTACGAGCGGGGACGCGAGACCATCGGTGGGGTCGAGCAGGCCGGGGAGTCCGGAGAGAACGAGCCGGTCTAGACCACCCGGCTGATCCCTCCACATCCGGCGCGCGTCTGCGCGAAGGGGTCCCGCCCCGCGCGCAAGGACCTTCCGTGTCCGACGGTTCCACTTTCTTCGTAGCCTCGTGTCCTCCCAGAAATTATATTGACAAACGTCGATATATCTGCTAGCGTCTTGGTGTCGTATCATGGCACAGGCCAACCGTACCTCCCCTGACATCGTGGTCCGCCCGCAGCCTGTATCCCGCAGATGCTGCGATGACGACTGCATGCGGACCGTGGCCCGGACCGTCTTCAACCACGGCAGGCTCGCCCAGGTCGCCGGCGTGCTTGCCGCCCTGGGGGATGAGACCCGCCTAAAGATGGTGCAGCTCCTGACCGGGCATGAGGCCCTGTGCGTCTGCGAGCTGCAGCAGGCTTTCGACCTCGGCCAGCCCACCATCTCGCATCATCTGCGGATCCTCCGGGAGGCGGGGATCGTCGACGTCGTTCGCCGTGGGACCTGGGCGTACTACTCGCTCAGACGCGAGACCCTGCAGCGGCTGACCCAGGACGTGCTGGAGGCGGCGTGATGAACATCCCGCGCGTGCGCCCGGCCACGCAGGCCGACCTGCCGGCGGTGGAGCGGCTCCTGCGGGATGCAGGTCTGATCACGGCCGGCGTCCCGGCGCACATCGAGGACTTCCTGGTGCTCGAAGAGGAGGGCCGGATCATCGCCTCGGCCGGGCTGGAGCACTACGGCCCGCACGCGCTCCTGCGCTCCGTCGCCGTCGCTCCCGCCTATCGCGATCGCGGGTTCGCCCGCCTCCTGGTCGCCCGCCTCCTGGATGAGGCGGCCGGCCGCCACGTGCGGGATGTGTATCTCTTCACCAAAACCGCGCCCGAGTATTTCCGGCGGTTCGGATTCAAGCGGATCCCCCGAGAGGATATCGCCGGCGCGGTGCGCGCGTCCGAGGAGTACGGCGAGTGCTGCGCAGGCGCAGAGACCATGGTGCTCCGCCTCCGTCCGGAGGCCGATGGAGAAGCTGGAGCCGCCGCCGACTGGCGGCCCACAGAAGCGCAGGGATTAGGAGGATGAGCGTGATCCATCCGGATGAGATCAAGCTCCAGGTGCGCGAGCACTACGCCGCGCGGGTCACGACCGGCAGCGGGTGCTGCCGCGAGGGAGAGGCGTCCTGCTGCTCCCCGTCGGCCCCCGCGGTTGCGGAGGGCGCGCTCGAAGGGTTCGAGGGACCTGCGCTGGGGTGCGGCACGCCCCTGCAACATGCG
>Ga0209172_10006089_pt1 | contig 13802 bp, 16 predicted proteins | sample LarsenN4metaG_FD_184113 | JGI IMG/M metagenome (GOLD analysis project Ga0209172, IMG submission 184113) | Hot spring sediment bacterial and archeal communities from British Columbia, Canada, to study Microbial Dark Matter (Phase II) - Larsen... ... | reverse complement strand
TTTGACAGCCTTCCAGCCGCCGCTTTTCCATCTTTTCCTGACGCTTGGTCTGTTGTATCTTCATGCCCTGCTCTTGCAGCAGGGTTTGTACCAACATTAACTTCCTGTACGAAGCTCAGTAATTGGCTCCGCGACTCCTGATTGAATTTTAAGGGGTCTGCCCTGCCGCCAAATTGACCCGCCGTGGATCTGCATGGCTGCTAGCGCGACCAGGCTCCACGTGATGGTCAGGCGAAGCGCATTTGGCAAATGAACGGCACGAGGCCATGCAGGGATGAAGGCATAGAGCGATTGAGCAACGATCTCGCCGGGGGTAGGCGGCGGTTCTGGTGGCCAGGGATTCCTGTCTCTCACCCCATTGACAGGGCAGATGGATGATGTAAATCTTCCATCATGACCCGGACCCAGATTCAACTGCCGGATGAATTGTATCAGCGGGCCAAGGCCTTTGCGGCTCAGAAAGAAATTTCCCTCGCCGAGATGACCCGCCGCGGCCTGGAGCTGTTTCTGTCCCGTTTTCCCGAGGGTCCGTCTTCACCCCGCCGCTGGAAGCGCCCTGCGGTGCGCAGCGGGGGTGTCAAGGTCTCCTTGGAGAAGCTCAAGGGCCTGGGCCATGACGATGAGGCCTTCAGGAGTCGGCGATCCCGGTGACTTCCCTCGACACCAACGTCCTGTTTCCACTCGTGGTGGAGGATCATGACGCGCACGACAAGGCCGTGGCTTTCGTAGAATCCCTTCAGCACAGCGGAGAGGTCGCCATCAGCGAGCTGGTCCTGGTGGAGCTCTACAACCTCCTGCGCAACCCTGTGGTCATGACCCGGCCCCTGGGAGCCGCGGCTGCCGTCGACGTCTGCGACGCCTTCCGCCATCATCCGCACTGGCAGCTCATCGGGTTCCCGACGGACAGCCGTCGCTTTCACGATGCCTTCTGGCCACGGCTCCGCGTCAGGGACTTTGCCCGCCGCCGGGCCTTCGACTGGCGCCTCGCCCTCAGCCTGACGCGTCAAGGCATCACCGAATTCGCCACCGTGAACATCAAGGATTTCGAAGGCTTCGGTTTCAAGCGGGTGTGGAATCCACTTGGCGCCTGAATGCCGTCCGGTGTAGGAGCTGCTTGCTTGTCTCGCCATAGCTTCGGCGACGGCGGAACGCGCGACCGCCTGGGCCGCCGAAGCCTGGGCGAGGCGGCGGCGCGAGGGCACGCGCCGTTTTTATGCCCCCCGCCATTTCCGGATGCGTTCCTCGCAGGCCTTCCGGGGCAGGTAACGGTCCTGGGCCAGCAGGGATTCGAGCTTGTCCGCCGCATCGGCCGGTTTGAGCAGCCGGTGTTCGACCAGCCGGTCGAAAATCCACAGGGTGCCGTGAAGTTCCACCGGACGGGCCTTGGCGAATTGCCTGATCGGCCCATCGCCGGTCAGCAGCAAAGCACCCAATTCCTCGGCCAGCAGGCAGCATCCCACGTCTTTGAAGCCCATTTGGGGAACGGTTTCCGCCAGCGCCATGGATTCGGCCAGGCGTTCGGTGCTGGTGGGGTGGACGGTGATTCTGCCGGAATGGATGTTGGCGATGACCAAGGGATGGCGGCCCCGCCGGATTTCCAGTGCGATCAGATCGGTGATGTGCGTCTCATGCCCCCATTCCAACCACGTGCCCAGGATGCCAGCCAGATCCAAGTCGATGAGGATGTTGGCATCGTGGACGGTGACTCTCATGAAAGGATGTTAATCTGCTCCCGTAGCTCGTCGAGGTTGATGTCTAGCAAGGCAGCCGCCTTCGAACGGGTGATTTCCTGCTGGGCAATGGCGCGGTGGACCAGACTGAAGAAGCGTTTGGATTCCTCACGCCCCGCGTAGCGATCGTCGCCGGGCTCTCGGCGCGCTTTGGCCCACGCGTCCCCGTGGTCATCCCAGAACCGGCGGTAAAGGGCCTGGCTGATCAGGCCCAGTTCCTTGGCCCGCATGATGATCGAACTGATCGAGATGCCCCAGACCGCTTTCAATTCGATGAGCTCTTCCAAAGCCAGGCTTTCCCGGTGCCCGCCGAAGGCATCCTTGAAGGCTTTTTCGGGCAGGATGAACGCCGCGCCAAAGCGCCGCACCACCACATCTTCCTGAAGGGAGGGTCCGAGATGGCCCTTGAGCAGCAGGTGCCCCAGTTCGTGGGAAAGCGTGTGGCGTTTGCGGAGCGTGTTCTTCTGGAAGTTGAGGACGATCACCGGGTGGGCGTTGATCCAACCGGAGAACCCTTCAAAGGCATCGGGTGCTTCCACCTCGAAGAGTTTGATTCCGTGGCTTTCCAGCGTCTGGGTGAAGTTGAGGATCGGGTCCTGCCCGATCTTCCACTGCTTCCGCACGTGTTGAGCGGCATCCTCCATGCCAGCGGAAGTCGAGAAGACCGCCTTGCCCAGGGGATTGGCGAAGGCGTTTTTGAGCCCAAGCAGGCTTTCGATTTCGAGATAACGCTCGAAGTGGTCCTGGGCCTTGAACCGGATGGTGCGGGCCTCCTTTTCCCCGAGTTGATGCGCGTTACGGTATTCCACGGCCTGGATCGGTTCCTGCATCTTGCGGAAGAAAAACTCCGGTTTTTTGTCCAGGGCTTCCGAGAGGGCGATGAGGAGGGTGCCGTCAGGCATCATCTCCCCGCGCTCGTATTTGGCCAGGGCGTTGTGGGAGACAGCCCCGCCAATGCGGTCAGACAATTCGCGCAGGGAAAACCCCGCCATCTGCCGCGCCTGCCGCAACCGCGTGCCGAAGAGCGAGGCGTATTGGGTTTCGGACATGTTTACAAACTAGTTGACAATGGCCATTTTGTAAACCACACTGTTCGTCAATGAATAGAAATATTTTTGCCAGTTTAACTTTAGTTGCCGCAGTTGTTGCATTGGTCTGGGTGGCTTCCTGCCATCGTGTATTTCTCTCTGAAGTTGAGGACATACTTGATCAGGATAAAATATTAAATGAAGTAAGCTTGAAAGACATTCTTCGCGATCTTTCCAAGTAGAGAGCGAAGATCCATGGAGCCATGCAGGACGCAGACCACTTGAAGGAGGTTGCCCTCCACACGGAACAGGACGACATGGCTCCCCACGCTGGCCACGCGGCAGCCGGGAAAGAGGTCTTCGCGGGGACGGCAGGCTGAGGCTTCGCCGTTCCACAAAGGGGATTCGGATCTGATTCTTCCCTTGAGGCGAAATAATACAATTCCGTGAGCAAAGCCGAAATCCTTCCCGCGCTGCCCGGCCTGGGACCCGAGGACCGGGCGGAGTTGTCTCAAGCGCTCTGGGGACTGGACAGACCCAGGGCACGCCCTCGGCCTTGGAGCGCAGCCTGCTGGAGGATGAACTGCGCGATTACCAGAAAGATGGAGACCGGGGTGTTCCCTGGGAAGTGGTGCGGAGACGGTTGCCGGACGCTTCATGCATTTCCAGGTCCGCATCCGGTCCCGGGCGGAAGTCGACGACAAAGCTCCCGATTCTCGCCGGGTCCTGTCTTGAGCGCTTCGGGCGGGATGCCCGCCCTAGGAGAAAGGCAGCCGGCGGGACGGTCGCCACGGGACTCCTCGGCCGGTTGGTCCCAGGGGAGGCGGGGACAAGATTGACGTGCGTGTTTTTGTAATTTACAGTTTTACGTATGGAAACGACGATCAGCACGACTGAGGCGGCCCGCCACTTGGGCGATGTGTTGGCGCGGGTCAAGCATGCCGGCGAGCACTTCCTGCTGACCAAAAACGATCAACCCCTCGCCCGGTTGATTCCAGCCGGCCCTTTCGGACGGGCCACGGGCGCCATGATCATGAACGCGGTGGAACGCTTGCCGCATGATCCCGCGTTTGCGGACGATTTGGAGCGGGTGAACCGTCTCGACCGGATTCCCGAAAATCCGTGGGCCTGATCCTGGATACTTCGGCCCTGGTGGCCTGGGAGCGTTCCCTGGGCACGCCGCAGCCCCTCACGCTGCAGCCGGAGGAAACCTATGCCTTGCCCGCCATCGTCTGGGCCGAGGCGTTGATTGGGGTGCGCTTGGCAGCCGATGCGGCCCGGGCCGCCCGGCGGCTGGCACGTCTGGAAGCGATCCGCCGCGTGACGGGAATCGAGGCGTTCACTCCGGACATCGCGGAACATTACGCCGACATCTTTGCCGAACTATCCCGCAACGGGCGGCTGATTCCGCAAAACGACATTGCGGTGGCGGCCACGGCGCGGTCTTTGCGGTTCGGGGTTTTGGTGGGCCCTGGGGATGAGGCCCACTTCCGGGAAGTGGCCGGGCTGACGGTCCAGTGTCTGGGCCGTGCGTAAACGCGCGGCTCATCCTCATCCTCGTTCTCTTGCAGAAGACTTGCGGAAAGGCACAACCGGGCGGGACGCCCGCTCCGGCAGTCAAGATGCCTGCGCTACTTGAAAATCCAAAGGCCTCTTCCATCAAGGACTTCGTTTGCGTTTGCCTGGAGACGCTTCCTCTGCGTCGTTGCCGCGTGAGGTCCCGCGCCGCGGAATGGCGACTTTGCGTGGATCTGCTGTTTCTTGATCATCACCCCTTTCCTTCTCTGCGCCTCTGCGTTCATTCGATGGGAGATCGCGGGTTGGGCTGGGGAGGAGCGAAAGGCAGTCGCGACGTCCGCCGTCGCCAAAGCTAAGAGCCTATCCGGATAACCCCCGTGGCCCGCGTGATGAGTGCCACCGGCCCGAACCCGAGGAGGAGCGACCGCGCATATCGGAACGAGATACGCAAGGAAGCGACGACGAAGGGGACGGGCCGGTGCCGCCATCACCCTCTGGGCTGGAGCCCAAAAGCCGCCCCGCTTCGTTGCTCGTCGGTCACGGGTATATTTCATACCTGCTCCCTTCTCGCGCCTCGCTGGACGGCTTTTGGACCTCCAGCGCGGGTCACGCGGGTTATCCGGATAGGCTCTAAGGCGGGACAGGCGAGGCCACCCGCACTCGTATGCTCCGGTGGTATCTACTCGGGAGTGGCCGTCACCGCGGGTGCTTGCGCGGTCCGGATGGAACATGGCGGTGGAAATCCATCGCGGCATGCAGCACGCGGACCACTTGAAGGACGCGGCTTTCGATGCGGAAGAGGACGACATGGCTCCCGATGCTCGCCACCCGGCAGCCGGGAAAGAGGTCTTCGCGGGGACGACAGGCTGTGGGCTTTTGCAGGATTTCCTCAAAACGGGACCAAACGCTGTCCAAGTAGCGTTCTTCCTGTTCCGGCCCCCACTGATGCCGGGTGTAGTCGGCATTGGCACGCAGGTCTTCAACAGCCGCGTCCGTGAGTTCCAGCTTCATCGGCCGCGCCGGATGAGGGCTTTGAACGCTTTGGGAGAGGATACTTGCTGCGTCGCACCCGCTTGGAGCTGGGCATAACCCACTGCGGCCGCCTGGGCCATCCAGGCCGATTCCTGTTCGCGGAGCACTTGCGCCCGCAAGGCTTCACGCACCACCTCGCTGGCATTGTTGTAGAGGCCCGAGGCCACCTTCCGCTGCACCAGGGCTTGGAGTTCGGGAGTCAGGGAGATGTTCATGTAAGGATTGTCAAAGTTTGCCAAGAATTGTCAAGCAGCCCAAGGCCGGGCGGTTCGGTCCTCGAATTGGAGGGACTTCGACGGTCCATCACCCCTCCAGCAATCACGGAGAACAGCCCCACGCCTCCTTTGCGGCTTGGCGTCCCGCGAAGCGGGATGGCGGCTTTGCGTTGATCTGCTGTTTCCTGATCATCGCCCCTTTCCTTCTCTGCGTCTCCGCGCCTCTGCGTTCATTCGATGGGAGATTGCGGGTTGGGCTGGGGACGAGCGAAAGGCAGTCGCGACGTCCGCCGTCGCTAAAGCTGAGGCGGGACAGGCGAGGCCACCCGCACTCGAATGCTCCGGCTGTTTCTGCGCGGGAGTGGCCGTCACCGCGGGTGTTTGCGCGGTCCGGATGGAACATGGTGGGGGAAATCCATGGAGCCATGCAGCATGCGGACCTTTTACTGGACACGGTTTTCGACGCGGAAAAGGACGACAGGGCTCCCTATGCTCGCCACCCGGCAGTCGGGACAGAGGTCTTCGCGGGGACGTCAGTCTGTAGGCTTATCCAAGATTTCCTCAAAACGTGACCAGATGCCGCTTGATTTCAGGAATGATTCATTCAATGTTTCTTTATGAAACAAATGACGATTCGAAGCATGGACCCGGAGCTGGAAGCAGCCATAGAGGCGATGTGCCGCGAACGGCAGTGGTCGGTCAATCAGGTGGCCACGCATTTGATGCGCAAAGGGCTGGGGTGGACGACGGAAGCGGCTCCCCAGCCCATCGGGAGCCGTCTGGATTCCTTTTGGGGGGTCTGGAACCTCGATGAAGCCCGGGAATTTGACGCGGTGGTGAAGGAGGCCTTTGGCCAGGTGGATGAGGAAAACTGGAAGTGAAGCTTCTGCTGGACACCAATGCTTACAGCGCCCTGATGGCAGGCGTGCCGGATGCCCGGAGGATCGTTTCCCTGGCTGAGCATGTTTACCTGCCGCTGCCGGTGATCGGTGAGCTTCTTTTTGGATTCCAGATGGGGAGCCGGGCCGGAAAGAATTTGGAACGGCTCCAGGCCTTCCTGGCCCAGCCGGTCGTGAGCCTGGCCGGAGTGGATTTCGAAGTGTGTGAAGTGTATGCCCGAGTCGGCCGGCAGTTGAGGCAGGCGGGAACTCCGGTTCCGACCAACGATCACTGGATTGCCTCGATCGCCATCCGAAACAACGGGACGCTGCTGACTCGGGACCGCCATTTTGACGCCATTGCCGGTCTCGCGGTGGTGCATTGGGAAGATGGAGGGGAGTGACCCGGGGCAGTTTCCTCCCCAATCCAGTGCGTGCCTTTTGCCATTCGGGTCCTCAAATTGAACGGACTTCGACGGTCCATCGCCTCCCCAGCAAGCACGGAGGACTGCCAAGCACCCCCTTTGCGGCTTGGCGTCCCGCGAAGCGGGATGGCGGCTTTGCGTTGATCTGCTGTTTCTTGAGCGCCGAACGGTCCGGGCTCCGATGCATCGCCCCTTTCCTCCTCTGCGTCTCCGCGCCTCTGCGTTGAAGCCGAGGGTTCGGCCAGCGTTGCAGCTCAATGCCCGCAGGTGCAGGCGTATTCGGCGAGTTTGCAGCCGCCGCAGATGTGGCTCAGGAAATCGATGCGGAAGTTCTGGGGCTTGGCGGCGGGGTCGTTCTTGATTTGCACGACGATGCGGTAGCCGTCGCCTTCCGGCAGTGCGGTTTTGGAAACGAGGACGTTGCCGGCTTTCTCGAACTCCAGGGTGGCCTTGCCGGTTTTGGCTTCGGCGATGGCTTTGGCTTCCTGGCTGCCTGCCGCGGTGGGCTTCAGGGCCTCATCGAGGAAGGTGAGCCGGATCTTCCGGTCGGGCTGGACGAAGAACTCGGCGTGCAGGGGCTTGCTTTCCAGGACGCGCCCGCCGTTGGGGCCGGCGGCGTGCTGGTGATCGTGGGCCCCTTCGGGGGCGGCGACGCACGGGAGGGCGGACAAGGCGAGGAGGGTAAGTGAGGGGATGAGTTTCATGTGGGGGTTCCTTGGGGTTGTGGGTTATTCAGAAAACCATTTTAACCACGGATGAACACCGATGGACACGGATGGAGAGGCAGAACAGGGAAGGATGGTTTGGATTCCAGGTCTGGGAGTTGGATCTTATCCGTGTTTATCCGTGTCCATCTGTGGTTGATCCTCATGAATTTGGGTTTCGTCCGATCCGGGCCTCCATCCAGTCGTAGAGGATGGGGAGGATGACGAGGGTGAGGAGGGTGGAGGTGAGGATGCCGCCGATGACGACGGTGGCCAAAGGGCGCTGGACTTCGGCGCCCGCTCCGGTGGCGAGGGCCATGGGAACGAAGCCGAAGGCGGCGACGAGCGCGGTCATGAGCTTGGGCCGAAGCCGGGTGAGTGTGCCTTCGAGCACCGCCTCGCGCAGCCCCCTCCCCTGCTCGCGGAGCTGGTTGATGAAGGCGATGAGCATGACGCCGTTGAGGACGGCGATGCCGGAGAGGGCGATGAAGCCGATGGCGGCGGAGATGGTGAAGGGCATGCCGCGCACGGCCAGCGCGAGCACGCCGCCGGTGACCGCCAGCGGGATGCTCAGGAAGACCAGCAGGGCCTGGCGCAGGGAGCCGAAGCTGAAGAAGAGGAGGATGAAGATGAGGGCCAGCGCCATGGGGACCACGACCATCAGGCGGCGGGAGGCCTCCTGGTAGTTCTTGAACTGACCGCCGTATTCGATCCGGTAACCGGCGGGGAGCTGGATCTGGTCAGTCTTGCTGCGGGCCTCATCCACCCAGCTGCCGATGTCGCGCCCGCGGAGGTTGACCATGATGGCGGCCCGGCGCTGGCCGAGTTCACGCTGGATGGCGTTGACCTTCTCGGTGACGGTGAAGTCCGCCACCTGGCCGAGGGTGAGCAGGCCGCCGTCGGAGGTGCGGACGGGCAGGGCCTTCATCGCCTCGGTCCGGGAGCGCAGGTCCTCGGGAAGGCGGACGACGATGGGGGTGCGGCGGTTGCCCTCGACGAGCACGCCGGTTTCGTTTCCAGCCAGGGCGGTGGCGACGGCCTCGTTGATCTCGGCGGCGTGGAGGTTGTAGCGGAGCATGGCCTCACGCCGCGGGGTGATCTCGAGCAGCGGCGCCTTGCCCAGCGAATCGAACTCGACATCGGCGGCGCCAGGCACGGCTTCCAGGATTTCCCGGACCTCGTTGGCGATGCGCTCGATCTCGTCGTAGTCATCGCCGAAAATCTTCACCGAGATGTCGGCGCGGGTGCCCTCGAGGATTTCGTTGAAGCGCATCTCGATGGGCTGGGAGAAGAGGTAGGCTTGGCCGGGGACCTGGATGCCGAGTTCGGCGGCCATCTTGTCGGCCAGTTCGTCCTTGGTCCGGGCACTGGTCCATTCCTTCTTCGGCTTGTAGAAGATGTAGCTGTCGGCCACGTTCGCGCCCATGGGGTCGGTAGCCACCTCCGCGGTGCCGATGCGGCTGAAGGTGTAAGCCACTTCGGGGAAATGCTCCAGGAGGGCCTTGTCGGACTGTTTTTGCATCTCCACCGATTTGTCAATACCGATGCTGGTGGTGCGGATCATGTGGGTGGCGAAGGAGCCTTCATCGAGCTGGGGGATGAACTCCCGGCCCATGCGGGACAGCACGGCGAGCGAGAGGATGAAGAGCCCCATGGCCCCGGCGACAAAGAGCCAGCGGCGGCGCAGGGCGACCGCGAGGAGCGGGGTGTAGAGGTCTTTGAAAAAGGTGACGAGGCGGCTGTCTTTTTCCTCGATGCGCCCGCCGAGGAAATAGGAGCAGAGGACGGGCATGAGCGTGAGGGCGAGGACGAGGGCACCGGCCAGGGCGAGCATGACGGTGATGGCCATGGGCTGGAACATTTTCCCCTCAATCCCGGTGAGGGCGAAGATGGGGACGTAAACGACCGTGACGATGAGCACGCCGAAGAACATGGGCCGGGCCACTTCCCTGGCGGAGACCAGGACCTCGTGGGCGCGTTCCCGGTCGGTGAGGACGCGTCCGAGCTGCTGCTGGCGGTGGCCGAGGTGGCGGACGATGTTTTCCACCATGACGACGGCGCCGTCGATGATGAGCCCGAAGTCCACCGCCCCGAGGCTCATGAGGTTGCCGGACAGACGGCAAGTGGCGAGGCCGGTGATGGCGAAGAGGAAGGACAGCGGGATGGCGGCGGAGACGATGAGCGCGGCCCGCCAGTTGCCGATGAGGAAGAGGAGGATGACCACGACGAGGATGGCGCCCTCGAAGAGGTTGGTTTCCACGGTGCGGATGGTGCGGTCCACCAGGTCCATGCGGTTGTAAACGGTGAGGATTTCCACGCCCTCGGGCAGGGTGGGGCCGATCTCGGTGATTTTCTCCGCCACGCGCTGGGCCACGAGGCGGCTGTTCTCACCCGCGAGCATGAGGGTGGCGCCGAGGACGCATTCCTCGCCATTGTAGGTGGAGGCCCCGGTGCGGACGCTGGTGCCGATGGCCACCTCCGCCAGGTCGCCCACGCGGATGGCGGTGGCGCCGCCGCGGAATTTGACCGGCAGGGCGGCGATTTCCTCCGTGGTGGCGACGCGGCCGTTGGTGCGGATGCTGAGCTGCTCGCCGCCGATCTGCACCGCGCCGCCGCCGGTGTTCTCGACGTTCTCCGCGATGAGGGCGGCGAGTTCCGAGAACGTCATGCCCACACCCAGGAGCTGTTCGGGCCGGGGGGAGACGACGATTTGTTTTTCATAGCCGCCGGAGGCGTTGACCTCGGCGATGCCGGGGACGGAGCGGAGCTGGGGTTTGATGATGAAGTCGTGGATGAGCTTCAGTTCCATCAACTGCTGGCGGCGGTCCGCCGGCTTGTGGGGGCCCTCGTAGCCTTTTTTGTATTCGACCACGTAGTAGTAGATTTCGCCGAGCCCGGTGGTGATGGGGGCGAGCTTGGGGCTGACACCGGAGGGAAGGTCGTCCAGGGCGTTCTGCAGCCGCTCGCTGGCCAACTGGCGTGCGCGGTAGATGTCGGTCCCCTCTTTGAAGACCATGGTGACCTGGGAGAGGCCGAACTTGGAGAGCGAGCGGAGCTGCTCCATGCCCTGGATGCCGGCCATCTCCATCTCGATGGGATAGGTGACGAGCTTCTCGATTTCCTCCGGGGCGAGGCCGTCCACCTCGGTGTTGATCTGGACCTGGATGTTGGTGATGTCGGGGACGGCGTCGATGGCCAACCGGGTGGCGGACCAGAGGCCGACGGCCAGGAGCGCGCAAGCGGCCAGCACGATGAAGACGCGCTGGCGCATGGAAAAGTCGAGGAGGGAGTGGATCATGGGGAGGGGGGGAAGTGATTAAGGGATTGTGGGATTAAGGGATTGAGCAGTGAATCAGGCGGGCTCTTCTTAATTGCCCAATCACTTCATTGCTTAATCCCTTCCCTAGTGGCAGTGTCCGCCTCCTTTGGTGGCGCGGAGTTCGATCATGTAGAGCGCTTCGACGGGACGGACGGCGATGGTGTCGCCTTCGTAGAGGCCGCCAGTGACTTCCACGTGGGTGGCATCCTCGGCGCCGGTTTCGATTTCAGTGCGCAGGAGGTAAGGCCCGTTCTGCACGAAGGCGAAGGTGCCCATGGGCGTGCGGAGGACGGCGGACTTGGGCACGGCCAGGCGGGTGCCGCCGGTGGAGGGTTCTTTGTCGATCCCGGTCTCGACGAAATCGCCGACCGCGAGGCTGCGGTCCGGGTCCTCCAGTTCGAGGAGCAGTTCGACTTTGCCGAGAACGGCAGCCTGGCCGTGCTCGATGCGCCAGAGGCGGCCGGCGTGGGGGGCATCGGCCTTGCCGCGGACCTGGAAGGTGAGCGTGAGTCCGGGTTGCAGGCCCTCCGCCTGGGCGGTGGCGAGGAGCGCGGTGGCGTAGGCGCGGCCCTGCCGTTCGCCGCCATGGGTGCGGGAGGGCTCGCCCGCGCCGCGGTAGATCTGCGCGGGCAGGTCGAGCCGCGGACGGAGGGGCTGTTCGGCGACCCCGGCGAGTTCGAGGCCGATGGACTGGGCGGTTTCTTCCAGAAGCGTGATGCCTTTGCCCTCGAAATAACGGGCCCCCTCGCCTTCGGAGCCGTGGTCGTGTCCGACGTGTTGGCCGCTGGAGTTTTCCTTCGGAACTGGGTCCCCGGGCCGGGAATCACAGGAGGTAAAAAAGAGGCCAAGCGGCAATGAAAGGATGCAGAGACGCTTGACCAAGGCTGCGGGTTTCATGGGTGCTCCTTCGGGTTGGTTTCCCAGCCGCCGGTGAGGAGCTGGAGGTCGAGCCAGCTTTCCCAGGCGGCGAGGAGGGCCTCGCCGCGGAGGCGGCGGGCATTGATGGCTTCGCGCTGGACTTCGAGGTAAAGCGGCAGGGCGATGGCCCCGGTGCGGTAATTGCGGTCGGCCAGGTCGGCGGCCTCGCGCAGGGCCTCGACCGTTTCCGCCGGAATTTGCTGGGCGAGGCGGAGGTGGACCTGGTGGGCGCGGTGGCGGCGGGCGATTTCGGCTTCGACCTTGCGGCGGGCGTCAAGGAGCAGGGCGTCGGCCTGGACGCGGCGGGCCTGGGCGGTGGCGATGTTGCCCTGGTTCCAATTCCAGAGCGGCAGGGTGGTGGAGAGGGTGACGCCGTAGCCGGTCTCGTCCTCCCCGGCGCGTTCCTGGCTGAAGAAGGGGCCGATGGAAAAATCCGGGGCGATGTCGAGCTTGGCGGCGGTGACCGCGCGGGCGGCTTTTTCCAGTTCCAGGGTGCGGGCCTTGAGCTGGAGGTTGTTCGACAACCCGCGGAGGACGAGGACATCCAGGGGGGGGAGTGCGTCCGGGGGAAGGCCCGGGGTTTCGGCGAGATTCAGGGGCTGGGAGGCGGGCCAGCCGAGGAGGGTGTTGAGGGCGATGCGGGCCTCGTCGCGGGCGAGCACCGCCTCCTGTGCGGCTTTTTGCAGTTCGAGCAGGCTGCCCTCGATGACACGCATTTCCAGCAGGGCCTGGGTGCCGGCGGCGGGGCGGTCCTTGAGCAGGCGGGTGAGCGCGGTGCCGCGTTCGGCGGTTTCTTCAGCGGCCCGGGCGTTGGCGGCAGTGGTGACGTAGGTGAGGGCGAGGCGGCGGACCTGGCCCGCGAGGGTGCGGCGGAATTGCTCGAGTCCGAGTTGGGCCAGTTCGACGTCCTTGTGGGCAAGGGCCTTGCGAAGGGAGCCCTTGCCGGGGAACTCGAAGGTCTGGGTGAGGGAAGCGCCGCGGGTGAAGCCATCCTCGGCCAGCGCGCCGCCGGCATCGCGGACGCGGCGTTCGCCGTAGTCGCCGGAGAGTTCGGGATTCTGCCAGAGGCCGGCCTGGGTGCGCTGGCCGCGGGCGGCGGCCACTTCGGCTTCGGTGAAGCGGAGTTCGGCATTGGCCTCCAGCGCGCGCTGGACCAGGGCATCGATGGAAGTGGGCGTGCCTGCGGCGGCAAGGCCGGTGAGGGCAAGCATGAGGACGAGGCAGGCTGGGAGGGCAGGCATGATTTTCCTGGGTTTCCGGATGGGGACCGCCGGATCGGTGGCTAGGGAATGCGTTCTTTGCGACGAACGCGGAAGGGGCGGCAAAGTGCGGCTGAGCCGCGGATCAAGCCAGCTGGGGAGGGTGGTCGATTTCGGCCACCGGAGCGTCGGGCCAGGAAAGGGGCAATTCTTCCAGGGTTTGGATGAACCACGCGGAGAAAATCAAGGGGCGTTCGGAAGTGGGGAGGGTGAGGGGTGCCGAGTGCAGGCAGTGTGCACCGGAAAGGCCAAGGGGAGCATCCGAGAGGGGCGCGGGCGGGGAATCCGGGGAGTTTTCTTCTGCCGGGTGGCAGGCATCGGCGTGGGCGGGGCATTGGGCGAGCCCGGCACGTTCCGCAGCGGCGGCGGCCAGGTGCACCGCAAAGGCCAGCAACAGGGTGAATCCCAGTGCGGCGATTGTGCCGGGGCGGAAATGCATGGCTTTTTCTTACATCCAGGCTTTCAGGCTGTCAAGGCGAGGCGGGGCTGGCATGTTTCGGTTTGCGGTGTAGAAAGGCAACCGGCGGGACGGCCGCCACGGCGACTCCCCGACCGGCTGGTTCCGGGGGGCAACGAAAAACGTTCCGTTTTCCGCTGCGAACGAATCTTCTAGGCGTCTCTTTGCGGGCTTCCTGTTAAGAGCCTATCCGGATAACTCGCGTGGCCCGCGCTGGAGGTCAAAAAGCCGCCGCGCGAGGCGCGAGGAGGGAGCATATCGGAAGCGATACGTGACCGACGAGCAACGTGGCGGGGCGGCTTTTTGGCCCCAGCCCAGA
>Ga0209172_10006086_pt1 | contig 13812 bp, 10 predicted proteins | sample LarsenN4metaG_FD_184113 | JGI IMG/M metagenome (GOLD analysis project Ga0209172, IMG submission 184113) | Hot spring sediment bacterial and archeal communities from British Columbia, Canada, to study Microbial Dark Matter (Phase II) - Larsen... ... | reverse complement strand
CGCTTTCCGTTCGCGTACAACGGTCGCGCGCTCGGGCGCGAGGAGCCCGAGGGGTTCGTCAAGATCCTCGCCGACGCAAAGACCGACCGCATCCTCGGCGTGCACTGCATCGGCAGCCTCGCTTCCGAACTCATCGCCGAAGCCGTCGTCGCCATCGAGTTCGGTGCGGCGGCCGAGGACATCGCGCGCATCTGCCATGCGCACCCCTCGATGTCGGAGGTGATGCGGGAGGCGGCGCTGGCGGTGGACGGACGCAGCCTGAACGGCTGAGCGCCCTGGAGCCCCGCCGACGAACGCCGCGCGCCGCGCTCGGTCTCGGCCCGACGACGCAAGGCATGCTGTGGATGGCCGCGACCGGGCTGCTGTTCACGGTGCTGAACGCGGTGCTGAAGAAGATGTCGCACGAGCTCGATCCGTGGCTCGTCGGCTGGCTGCGCTACGCCCTCGGCGCGCTCGTCGTGCTGCCGGCGGTGCTGCGTGCAGGTGTCTCCCGCCTTGCGCCGAGCCGCCACGGTCTGGAGTTCCTGCGCGGGGTGTTTCACGCCGGCGGGCTGATGCTCTGGTTCGCTGCGCTGCCGGCGGTGTCGCTCGCCGAGCTCACCGCGATCGGCTTCAGCGGGCCGCTGTTCGTCTGCCTCGGTGCGGTGCTCTTTCTCGGCGAGCGCATGAGCGGGGCGCGTTGGCTCGCGGTGCTCGCCGGATTCGGCGGCGTGCTGCTCGTCGTGCAGCCGTGGGCAGGCGGCTTCGCCGGCGCGACGAGCGGAACGCTGCTCATGCTCGCCTCGGCCCCGGTGTTCGCCGGATCGTTCCTGGTCGCCAAGGTGCTCACCCGTCACGACCATCCCGACGTGATCGTGCTCTGGCAGCATCTCTGGGTGGCGGTGCTCATGCTGCCGTTCGCGGCGGCGGGCTGGACCATGCCCGACGCCCGCCAGTGGGCGCTGCTTGTCCTGTGCGGGCTGCTCGGGGCGGCCGGCCACTACTGCATGACACGCGCCTTGCGGGTCGCCGACATCTCGGCCACCCAGCCGGTCAAGTTCCTCGAGCTGGTCTGGGCGGGCCTGCTCGGCTTCGCGGTCTTCGGTACGGTGCCGGCGGGCTGGACGCTCGCCGGCGGCGCGGTCATTCTCGCGAGCACGCTGTGGCTTGCGCAGCGCGAATCGCGCGGCACATGAGCCGCAGCCGGGACGTCATCAGCGTTTACCGGGAGAGCCTCGCCCGGCGCGGCTTCGTGTCCGACCCGGCGCAGTGGCGCGCGGTCGAGCGGCTGCAGCGCCTGTACGAGGAATGGAGCGCCTACAAGGCGCGACGCAGCAATGCGCTCAAACGGCTGCTGGTGCATCCGCCGCTGCCGCGCGGCGTGTACCTGTGGGGCGCGGTCGGGCGGGGCAAGAGCTTCCTGATGGACGCGTTCTACCTGTGCGTGCCGCTGGTGCGAAAGCGCCGCGTTCACTTTCACCACTTCATGCGCGAGATCCACCGCGAACTCGACGAGCTGAAAGGCACGCCGGATCCTGTCGCCGCGGTCGCCGCCCGCACCGCGCGCCGTTGGCGCCTCATCTGCTTCGACGAGTTCCACGTCTCCGACATCGCCGACGCGATGATCCTCGGCCGGTTCCTCGGCCAGGCGATGGATCGCGGCGTCGAGTTCGTGATGACGAGCAACTACCATCCCGACCAGCTCTACGCGGACGGGCTGCAGCGCGAGCGTTTCCTGCCGGCGATCGAGCTGCTCAAGTCGCGCCTGGACGTCATCCACGTGGACAACGGCGTGGACTACCGGCGGCTGAAGATGGAGCGCCTCAAGGTCTATCACGTCGGCGCGCAGGCGGAGGCGGCGCTGGCGCGGATCTTCGAGGATCTGAAGGACGTCGAGGAGGAGCATCAGCCGCTCGACGTCGAGGGGCGCCGCATCCCCTACCGCAAGCGCGCCGGCGGCGTGGTCTGGTTCGAGTTCCCGGCGCTGTGCGGCGGGCCGCGCTCCTACGCCGACTATGTGGACCTCGCGCAGCGCTTTCACACCGTGCTCGTGTCCGGCGTACCGCGCATGGGGCCGCGCGAGGCCGATTGCGCGCGCCGCTTCACCTGGCTGGTGGACGTGTTCTACGACCGGCGCGTGAAGCTCGTGCTCGGCGCCGCCGCAGCGCCTGAGGCGCTGTTCGCCGACGGCGGCGAGGCGCGCACCGCCGCGGCGGAGTTCGAGCGCACCGTGAGCCGCCTGCACGAGATGCAGTCGGCCGGTTACCTGCAGGCCGAGCGCGCGCTGCCGTAGCGCCGCCGGCGCCGCCGGCTCCCGTACAATAGCCGCAGGAGGCCCCGTGCAGAGCCTGGACGCCAAGAGCCAGCGCATGATCGCGCTGTGCATGCTCGGCTGCGTGCTGTTCAATTTCCCGGTGCTCGCGCTGTTCAACGTGCCGGCGACGCTGTTCGGCGTGCCGCTTCTGTACGCCTACCTTTTCATCGCCTGGGCGCTGCTGATCGCGCTCATGGCCCTGGTGATCGAAGCGCGGGATTAGCGTCGCCCATGCTCCAGGGCTGGGTGATCGTCGTCGTCTCGTTCGCCTACCTGGGGCTGCTCTTCGCCATCGCCTACTACGCCGACAAGCGGGCCGACGAGGGGCGCTCGGTGATCGCCAATCCCTACGTGTACGCGCTGTCGCTTGCGGTGTACGCCACGGCGTGGACCTTCTACGGGTCGGTCGGCCGCGCCGCCGCCGACGGGGTGGGGTTCCTGCCGATCTACATCGGGCCGACGCTGATGATCGCCTTGTGGTGGATCGTGGTGCGAAAGATGCTGCGCATCACCAAGGAGAACCGCATCACCTCGCTCGCCGACTTCGTCGCCTCGCGCTACGGCAAGAGCGCGCTGCTGGGCGGCGTCGTGACCGTGATCGTGGTGATCGGCATCGTTCCCTACATCTCGCTGCAGCTGAAGGCGATCTCCAGCACCTTCACCATCCTGCTGCAGTACCCCGAGATCGTGATGCCGGCCAAGGTCGGGGCGATGCCGCTCCTGCAGGACACCGCGCTGTGGGTGGCGCTGATCCTGGCGGTGTTCACGATCCTGTTCGGCACGCGGCACCTCTATTCGGCCGAGCACCATGAGGGGATGGTGGCGGCGATCGCCTTCGAGTCGCTGGTGAAGCTGCTCGCGTTCCTCGCCGTCGGCGTGTTCGTGACCTTCGGCATCTACGACGGCTTCGGCGACATCTTCTCGCGCGCCGCCGCCGATCCCGCGCTCGCGCCCCTGCTCACGCCGTTGGAGGGCGTCGCCGGCGGCTACGCGAGCTGGGTGTGGCTCACGGTGCTCTCGATGCTCGCGATCCTGTTCCTGCCGCGCCAGTTCCAGGTGGCGGTGATCGAAAACACCGACGAAAAACACCTCGCCAAGGCGATCTGGCTGTTTCCGCTGTACATGCTCGCGATCAACCTGTTCGTGCTGCCGATCGCCTTCGGCGGCCGGCTGCACTTCCCGGACGGCTCGGTGGACGCCGACACCTTCGTGCTGACCCTGCCGATGGCCGAGCGCCAGGAACTGCTCGCGCTGCTGGTGTTCATCGGCGGGCTGTCGGCGGCGACCGGCATGGTGATCGTGGAGACGATCGCGCTCTCGACTATGGTGTGCAACGACCTGGTGATGCCGGTGCTGCTGCGCCTGCGCGCGCTGCGCCTCGCCGAACGCGCCGACCTCACCGGGCTGCTGCTCGGCATCCGGCGCTGGGCGATCGTGCTGACGCTGCTGCTCGGCTACCTCTACTTCCGCGTCGCCGGCGAAGCCTACGCGCTCGTCTCGATCGGACTGATCTCGTTCGCCGCGGTGGCGCAGTTCGCGCCGGCGGCGCTCGGCGGCATCTTCTGGAAGGGCGGCACGCGCCGCGGCGCGCTCGCCGGCCTGCTCGCCGGATTCGCGGTGTGGTTCTACACGCTGCTCGTGCCGGCGTTCGCGCGCTCGGGATGGCTGCCGGTGAGCCTGCTGGAGGAGGGTCCGTTCGGCATCGCGCTGCTCAAGCCGCTGGCGCTGTTCGGCCTGGCGGGACTGGACCAGATCACGCACGCCATGCTCTGGAGCATGATCGCCAACGTCGGCGCCTATGTCGGGGTGTCGCTCGCCGGCACGCAAAGCGCCGAGGAGCACCGCCAGGCGAGCCTTTTCGTGGACGTGTTCCGGCGCCTGCCGGAGGCGGGCGGGGCGCGCTTCTGGCGCGGCACCGCCTCCGTGCAGGACCTGCACAACGTGCTGGCCCGCTTCGTCGGGGCAGAAGCCGCCGACGCCGCCTTCCGCGCCTACGCCGCGCGCAAGCACGTGCGCTGGCCGGAGCAGCCGCTCGTCGCGGACGCCGAGTTCGTGCACTACGTCGAGACCGTGCTCGCGGGGGCGATCGGCGCGTCCTCGGCGCGCATCATGGTCGGCTCGGCGGTCAAGGAGGAGGCGCTGACGCTGGAGGAGGTACGCCAGATCCTCGACGAGGCCTCGCAGGTGGTGATCTACAGCCATCGCCTGGAGCAGAAGTCGCGCGAGCTGGAGCGGGCGACCGCCGAGCTGCGCGCCGCGAACGAGCGCCTGAAGGAGCTCGACCGGCTGAAGGACGACTTCCTTTCCACCGTCACCCACGAGCTGCGCACGCCGCTCACCTCGATCCGCGCCTTCAGCGAGATCCTCAACCAGGACCCGCGCGTGGACCTCGCGCAGCGGCGCAAGTTCCTCGGCATCATCACCAAGGAAACCGAGCGCCTGACGCGTCTCATCAACCAGGTGCTCGACCTCGCCAAGATCGAGTCCGGACGCGCCGACTGGCATGTCACCGACGTGGATCTGCGCGAGGTGGTGAGCGACACGCTCACCGCCATGGGGCAGGTGTTCCAGGAAAAGAACATCCGCGTCGAGGTGCGCCTGCCCGAGAGCGTGCCGCCGGTTCGCGCCGACCTCGACCGCCTGATCCAGGTCATGCTCAACCTGCTGTCCAACGCCGTGAAGTTCTGCAACCCGACCGACGGGCGCATCGAGGTGGCGCTGGTGGTCGAGGACGGCTGGTTGCGCGTGGACGTGTGCGACAACGGGCCGGGCGTGCGGCCGGGCGACGAAAGGATCATCTTCGACAAGTTCGCGCAGGCGGGCGATGCGCTCACCGGCAAGCCGCAGGGCTCCGGGCTCGGGCTGTACATCTCCCGCCACATCGTCGAGTACCACGGCGGGCGGATCTGGGTGCGCAACCGGCCCGGCGGCGGCGCGTGCTTCTCGTTCACCCTGCCGGTGGCGCCGGGCGGGCGCGCGGCGGCGAAGGCGGAGGCGGTGCATGGCGAAAAAGAAAGTACTGATAGTTGACGACGAGCCGAACATCGTCACCGCGCTGGAGTATCTGCTCACCAAAAGCGGCTACGAAGTGGCGGTGGCGGAAAACGGCGAGGAGGCGCTCGCCGCGGTCGCGCGCGAGAAACCCGATCTCGTGCTGCTCGACATCATGATGCCGCGGCTGAACGGCTACGAGGTGTGCCGCCGCCTGCGCGAGCGCCCGGAATGGGCGGGGATCAAGATCGTCATCCTGTCGGCGAAAGGGCGCGAGGTGGACGTGAGCAAGGGACTGGCGCTCGGTGCCGACCTGTACGTCACCAAGCCGTTCTCCAACACCGAGCTGGTGGCGCGCATCAACGCCCTGCTGGGCGGCGCATGAGGCGCGCGCGCAAGTTTCTTCTGTGGACGGCGGTCCTCTACGGCGCGCTTCTCGGCGTCGCCGCGGCGCTCGGCACTGCGCTGTTCGCCGGCCTGCCCGAGTCCGAGCGCGCGGTGCTCCTGGCGGTGCTCGCCGAGCGCGCGCCGGTGCTCGCCTTCGCCGCGCTGATCCTGCTGTTCGTGTGCGCCGGCGCGGTGAAATGGCTGTTCGACGAGTACGTGATCGCGATCCACGGGCTCGCCGAGCAGACCGGCGTGGTGGCCGGCGCGAACGAGTCGCTGCGCGTGCACACCGAAGGCGCGCGCGAGGTCGCCGAGGCCGCCGCCGCCGTCAACCGCCTCGCCGACGCCTACCGCGATCTGAAGCGCGACGCCGAGCGGCGCGCGCGGGAAACCGCGGCGAGGCTGGAGGAGGAGCGCAACCGGCTCGCCGCGCTGATGGCCGAGCTGGCCGAGGGGGTGCTCGTCTGCAACGCCGAAGGCCGGATCCTGCTCTACAACGAGCAGGCGCGCGCGCTGCTCGCGGCGGCCGCGGCGCCGGTGGGGCTCGGGCGCTCGGTGTTCGGGCTGATTGATCGGGCGCAGGTGGCGCACGCGCTGGAGAAACTTGCGCGGCTGGCGCGCCCGGGCGAGGCGCCGCCCACCACCCGGTTCGTCACGACCGTCGGCGCCGGCCGGCTGCTGCGCGTGCGCGCGGCACCGTTCGTCGCCGCGAGCGGCGCGATGGCGGGCTTCGTGCTGTCTCTGGAGGACGTCACCGGCCAGGTCGAGCGCGAGGGATCCCGCCGCAGGCTGCTGCACGCGTTCGCCGCCGGCATGCGCGCGCCGGTCGCGAACGTGCGTGCCGCCGCCGAGAACCTGCGCGCCTTTCCGGACATGAACGCGCAGGACCGCGAGCGCTTCGTCGGCATCGTCGCCGAGGAATCGCAGGCGCTGTCGCAAAAGCTGAACGAGGCGCTGCGCGAGTACGCCGACGCGCTCAAGGCGGGCCTGGAGCTCGAGGACATGCGGATAGCGGACCTGCTGGACGTGGCACGCCAGCGGATCGAGACGACGCTCGCGGTGAGCGTCGCTCTGGAGGAGGTGCCGGAGGACCTGTGGGTGCGCGCGGACAGCTTCGCGCTCGTTCAGGCGCTCGCGTTCCTCGCCGCCCGCCTGCATCAGGACTACGCGGTGCGCCTTCTGCGCTTCACCGCGCGCGCCGAGGGCGCACATGTCGCGCTCGACCTCGGCTGGCGCGGTGCGATCGTCGCGAGCGACGCGCTCGCGCTCTGGGAGACCGAACCGATGCAGGCGGGGGCGGAGCACACGCCGCTCACGCTGCGCGACGTGCTGGAACGCCACGGCGCCGAGGTCTGGTATCAGCGCGGCGGGCCGGCGGGCGAGGGCGGGGCCTGCCTTCGCCTGCTTCTGCCAGCGGGCGAAGCCGCGCCCGCGCGCGGCTGGGTCGCCGCCGCCGGACCCGAGAGCCGGCCGGAGTATTACGACTTCGACCTCTTCCGCGCCACCGACGCCTCGCGCGCGCTCAAGGACCGGGCGCTGCGCGAGCTGTCGTACACGGTGTTCGACACCGAAACCACCGGGCTTGAGCCTTCCGCCGGTGACGAGATCATCTCGATCGGCGCGGTGCGGATCGTCAATGGGCGCGTGCTGAAGAACGAGGTGTTCGAGGTCCTCGTCAATCCGCGCCGGCCTCCCAGCCGCGAGTCGGTGCGGATCCACGGCATAGACGCGGAAACGCTGGCGGGCCAGCCGCCGATCGAGCAGGTGCTGCCGGCGTTTCACCGCTTCTGCGAGGACACGGTGCTGGTCGCGCACAACGCGGCGTTCGACATGCGCTTCCTGGAGCTGAAAGAGCAGGCGGCGGGCGTCAAGTTCGACCAGCCGGTGCTCGACACCCTGCTGCTGTCGGCCGCGGTGCACCCGGCGCAGGATGACCATCGGCTGGAAGCGATCGCCGAGCGCCTCGGCGTGCGCGTGATCGGCCGTCATACGGCGCTCGGCGATGCCCTCGTCACCGCTGAGATCTTCCTCAAGCTGATTCCGCTGCTCGCCGACCGCGGCATCGTCACGCTCGGCGAGGCGCTCGCCGTCTCGCGCGAAACCTGGTACGCCCGGGTGCGGTACTGAGATGCTGGAAAAATACGTCCGGCTCGGGGAGCGGCTGGCGGCCGAGCAGCAGACCTTCGCTCGGCCGCTCGGTGCGCTGGTCGAGCGCCCGCCGGTGACCTGCCCCGCCGGGCTGCCGCTCGGAGAAGTCGCCGCACTCATGCGCCGCGAGCGCGTCGGTTCGGTGGTGGTGGTGGACGAGCGCGGCCGCCCCGCCGGCATCGTCACCTCCCACGACATGGTGCGGGTCGTCGCCGAGGACCGGCGCGCGGCGCCGGTCGCGGAAGTGATGTCGCGCGAGCCGATCGCGCTGCCGGCGCACGCCTTCGCCTACGAGGCGGCGCTGGCGATGGCGGCGCGCGGCATCCGCCACGTGCTGGTGATGGAGGAAGGGCGGCTCGCGGGCGTGGTGTCCGAGCGCGACCTCTTTTCGCTCCAGCGCCTCGGCCTCGGGGAACTCACCATGGAGCTGCGGCTCGCGGCCGACATCCCTGCGCTCGCCGCGCTCGCACGCGAGGTGCGCCGGCTGGTCGCGGTGCTCGTCGAGCAGGGCATCGCCGCCGAGCGACTGACGCAGTTTGTGTCGGTGCTCAACGACCGCCTGAGCCAGCGCGCGATCGAGATCGTGCGCAAGCGCCACGACCTGGCGCGCATCCGCTGGTGCTGGCTCGCCTTCGGCAGCGAGGGCCGTTTCGAGCAGACGCTCGCCACCGACCAGGACAACGGGCTCATCTTCGAGGTCCACGACGGCAGCGCGCCGGAGACGGTGCGCGCCCGGCTGTTGCCGTTCGCCCGCGAGGTGAACGAGGCGCTCGATCAGTGCGGCTTTCCGCTGTGCAAGGGCAACGTCATGGCCTCCAACCCGGAACTGTGCCTGTCGCTCGATGAGTGGCAGCGCAAGATGGGCGGCTGGATCGAGGTCTCGATGCCGAAGGCCCTGATGGACGCGGCCATCTTCTTCGACTTTCGGGCGCTGCACGGCGACGCGGCGCTGGTGGTCACCCTGCGCGAGCACGTGCTCGCGCGCGTGCGGGGCCATCCGGCGTTCCTGCGCCACATGGCCGAGGCGGCGCTGCAGGCGCGCCCGGCGCTTGGCCGCTTCGGCGGCTTCGCCACCGAGGACGCTCCAGGCGCGCCGGGCTCGATCAATCTCAAGCTCCAGGCCGCGCGCATCTTCGTGGACGCCGCGCGCGTGTTCGCGCTCGCAAGAGGCCTGCCGCAGACCGCGACGGCCGAGCGGCTGCGCGCCGCGCTGGGCGAATCTTCGCCGGAATGCGCCGCGGCGCTGTCGGCGTTCTTTCTCATCCAGCGCCTGCGGCTGCAGGCGCAGGTCGCGGGCGGCACCGGCGAGAACGCGAACCGCGTCGCGCCGCAGCGGCTGGACCGCGTCACGCAGGCCGCGCTGCGGGAGGCGCTGCACGTGGCGAAGGACCTGCAGAGCCGGCTCGCGCTCGACTACCAGCTCTGATTAGAATGGCGCACCGTCCGGGGGAGGCAAATGGACAGGTTCAAGGCGTTTCTCATCACGCAGGAGGAAAAAGGGGTCCGCTGTGCGTTCACCGAAATGGCGCTCGAGGACCTCGACCCCGGCGAGGTGGTGATCCGCGTCGCCTACTCGGACGTGAACTACAAGGACGCGCTGGCGGCGACCGGCAAGGGCAAGATCCTGCTGCGCCCGAGCTGTGTCGGCGGCATTGACCTCGCCGGTACCGTGGTGTCCTCCAGCGACCCGCGCTTCGCCAAGGGCGACGCGGTGCTTGCCACCGGCTACGACATCGGAGTGAAGCACCACGGCGGCTACGCGGAGTACGCGCGACTGCCGGCCGACTGGGTGGTGAAAATCCCGCAGGGGATGACCCTCTGGGAGGCGATGGCCTTCGGTACCGCCGGCTTCACTGCCGGACTCGCGATCCTGCGGATGGAGCACGAAGGGCTGAAGCCGGCCAACGGGCCGGTGATCGTGACCGGCGCGACCGGGGGCGTGGGCTCGATCGCGATCGCCGCGCTCGCACGCCTCGGTTACCATGTGGTGGCGCTCACCGGCAAGGCCGCCGAGGCGGAGTATCTGAAACGGCTCGGTGCGGCCGAGGTGAAGGCAAGGAGCGAGCTCGACCTGACGAAAATCCGCCCGCTCGGAAGCGCCACCTGGGCCGGCGCCGTGGACAATCTCGGCGGGGAGGTGCTCGCGTGGCTCGCGAGCACGATGAAGACGGCCGGAACGATCGCCTCCGTGGGCCTTGCCGCCAGCCCCGCGCTCCATACGACGGTCATGCCGTTCATCCTGCGCGGGGTGTCGCTGCTCGGGGTGGATTCGGTCAACTGTCCGATGCCGCTGCGCGAGCGCGTGTGGCATCGTCTCGCCGGCGACATGCGCCCGCCGATGCTCAAGGACATCTGCCGCACCATCGCCTTCGACGAGCTGCCGAAGGTGTTCGACGATTTCATCGCCGCCCGCGTCCGGGGGCGCATCGTGGTGGACCTGAACGCATGAAAACGTACATGGCATTTCACCGCCGCTCGATCGCCGAGCGGGAGACGTTCTGGGCCGAGGAGGCCGCGCGCATCCACTGGGAGAAGCGCTTCGAGCGCGTGCTCGACTACTCGCGCCCGCCGTTCGCCCGCTGGTTCGTCGGCGGGCGGACCAATCTCTGCTACAACGCGGTGGACCGGCATCTCGCGGCCCGCGGCGGGCAGAAGGCGCTGGTGTGGATCTCCACCGAGGTGGACGCCACGCGCACCTTCACGTACCGCGAGCTGCATGCGGAAGTGAACCGCGTCGCCTCGATGATCGCCTCGCTCGGCGTGCGGCGGGGCGATCGCGTCATCATCTACATGCCGATGATCCCGGAGGCGGCGTTCGCGATGCTCGCGTGCGCCCGGATCGGCGCGATCCACTCGGTGGTGTTCGGCGGCTTCGCCGCGGCGAGCCTCGCCGCGCGCATTGACGATGCGAGGCCGGCGCTGATGATCACCGCCGACGGCGGCAGCCGCATGGGCAAGGTGACGCTGTACAAGGCGCTGGTGGACGAGTCGCTCAGGCTCGCCAAGTCGCCGCCGGCGAAGGTGCTGATGCTTCGCCGCGGCCTCGATCCGAACCCGCCCGTGACGCCCGGGCGTGACGTGGACTGGGCGGAGCTGGCCGCCAAGCACGCCGGGCGCGAGGTGCCCTGCGAGTGGCTGGAGTCCAATGAACCATCCTACATCCTCTACACCTCGGGCACGACCGGCAGACCCAAGGGCGTGCAGCGCGACGTCGGCGGCTACGCGGTCGCGCTCGCCTCCTCGATGGAGCGGATCTATTGCGGCCTCGCGGGCGAGACGATGTTCACCACCTCCGACATCGGCTGGGTGGTCGGGCATTCGTACATCGTCTACGGACCGCTGATCGCCGGCATGACGACGATCATGTACGAAGGGGTGCCGGTGCGACCGGATGCAGGCATCTGGTGGAAGATCGTCCAAGACCATCGCGTCGCGGTGATGTTCTCGGCGCCGACGGCGATCCGCGTCCTCAAGAAGCACGACCCGCAGTACCTGAAGAAGTACGACCTGTCCTCGCTCAAGCACCTGTTCCTCGCCGGTGAACCGCTCGATGAACCGACACATGCCTGGATCGCCGAGGGACTCGGCAGACCGGTGATAGACCACTACTGGCAGACCGAGACCGGCTGGCCGATCCTTTCGGCGGTGCCGGGAGTCGAAAAGACCCCGATCAAGTACGGCAGTCCGTCGTTCCCGGTGTACGGGTACGACCTTCGCCTGCTGCGCGAGGCAGACGCCTCGGAAGCGGCCCCGGGAGAGAAAGGGGTGGTCGCGATCGTGCCGCCGCTGCCGCCGGGGTGCATGAGCACCGTGTGGGGCGACGACGAGCGGTTCGTGCAGACCTACTTCACGATGTTCACCGCGAAGCAGGTCTACACGACGTTCGACTGGGGCATCCGGGACCCGGACGGCTACTGGTTCATCCTCGGACGCACCGACGACGTGATCAACGTCGCCGGTCACCGGCTCGGCACGCGCGAGATCGAGGAGGCGGTCAACATGCATCCGGCGATCGCCGAATGCGCCGTCGTCGGCGTCGCCGACCCGCTCAAGGGACAGCTGCCGATGGCTTTCGCCGTGCCGAAGGATCCCGCGCTCGTGGCGACGGCCGAAGGCCGAATGAAGCTGGAGGGCGAGGTGATGCAGACAGTGGACCGCAGCCTCGGTGCGATCGGACGTCCGGCACGCGTGTATTTCGTGTCGCTCCTGCCCAAGACGCGTTCGGGCAAGGTGCTGCGCCGCTCGATCCAGGCGATCGTCGAGGGCCGCGACCCGGGCGATCTCACCACGATCGAGGATCCGGGCGCGCTCGCCCAGATACGGGAGGTGCTGGCATCTAGGTAGGCCATCGTTTGGCGGACCGATGGCGTATGCTTCGGCCGATTCTTCACCGAGGGAGGAGAGCGTGAGCGAGACGAACGAAGGAATGGCGATGAAGGCGGTGCACCCTGGCCGGAGGTCGGCCCTGCGCGGCATGCTGGCGCTGGGCGGTGCTTTCGCGCTTGGCGGCTGCGGACTCGGGATGCGGCCGGGACCGGGCACCGGCGGAAGCGAGCGCCTGTCGGGCGGGCGCATCTCGGTGCGCTGGCTGGGCGGCGGGGTGGTGGAGCTGGCCACTCCGGACTACAAGCAGATCGCGTACGGCGACGCCTGGATCTGGAACAACGCCGGATGGACGCGGTTCAACATTCCGAAGGCCCCGGAGTACGCCACGAAGGAGGCGTTCGCGCGTTACGTCGCCGGAAGGAAGCCGGAAGCGGTGTTCGTGCTGCTCACGCATGATCATGCCGACCACATCGGCGACTATTTCGAGATGCTGAAGGCGCTCGTGGATGCGGGCGTGCCCGTCATGACCGCCGGCCAGAGCGACCTCATGCGCAAGGGACTCGTTCCGGATTTCAAGAAGGCGGGGCTCGATCCGGCGAAGGTGGTCGCGAACAATGGCGCGGGGATGAATTTCGGCGGCGTTGCGCGGCACGGCGCGATGACGGCGCGACTCGTGCCGGCGGTGCACTCGACGCTCGCGGCGTTCCCGGCGGCCGGCTTCATGCTGGACATCGGCGGCGTGCGCGTCTACATCAGCGGCGACACCGACCTCTTCGGCGATATGAGGACGCTCGGGGCGCGCTACCAGCCGAACCTCGGCATCGTGTGTGTCGGCAACGGGCCTTTCACGATGGGGCCGGAGGAAGCGGCGCGCGCCTGCCAGTGGCTCGGGGTGTCGCACGCGATCCCGGTGCACTATGCGCACAATCCGTTCGTGCGCGGCGTCGAGGCGGGCGGCGAGTTTCAGCGCGCGCTCGCGCAGATCGCGCCCGGCGTCCAGGTGAGCGTGATGAAGCCGGGCGAGACGCGGGTGATCGCGACCTGACCGGTCAGGGCAGGGCGATCACGCCGGCGCTGCGCAGGGCCGCGATCTCGTCGCGGTCGTAGCCGAGGGCGGCGAGCACATCGGCGGCCCCTTCGCCGACCGCCGGCGGATCGGCTCGCTTGCAAAGGCGTGCCCCGTCGAGCGCAAGCGGCAGGGTCGGGGCGTGGAATGTCCGGCCGTCGGGGAGCCGTGTTTCCACGAGGCCGCCGGAGGCCGCGAGGTGGGGGTCCGAGAGAAGATCCCAGGGCTTGGCGATCGGCGCGTAGGGAAGGCCGATGGATTCGAGTTTCTTCTCCAGCTCGGCGCGCTTCCAGTTCCGGAAGATGGCGGCGAGGCGCGGGATCAGCCAGCCTCGTTCCTTCACGCGCGCGCCGTTGCTGGCAAGCCGGGGATCCGACCGCAGCTCGGCCTCGTCGAACTCGCGGCAGAAGATCTCCCATTGCGTGTCGGTGACGATGCCGATGAAAAGGCGGTCGTCGGCGGTCTCGAAGATGTCGTACACGCCCCAGGCCGGGCGCTTCACCGACATCGGCGGCGGCGCTTCGCCCGTCAGCTCATACTGGGCGATATGCTGCGCGACGAGGAACGCGGTCGTCTCGAACAGGGCGCTGGTGACGCGCCT
>Ga0209172_10006085_pt1 | contig 13813 bp, 18 predicted proteins | sample LarsenN4metaG_FD_184113 | JGI IMG/M metagenome (GOLD analysis project Ga0209172, IMG submission 184113) | Hot spring sediment bacterial and archeal communities from British Columbia, Canada, to study Microbial Dark Matter (Phase II) - Larsen... ... | reverse complement strand
TTTGGCTCCGCAGGCCAACGCTCTATCCACTGAGCTACGGGCGCGCGCGCACCGATTATAGCACAGGCCCCTGGCGACCCGCAGATGGCTGACGCTCCCGGCCTCAGCGCGGGCTGATGTAGTGCAACGCGAGGACGTGGCCGTCGTACGTCACGGGCACGAGGATGACCCGCGTCTCAACCGCGCCGCCCGACTTCGTCTGCCAGGTGACGTCGATCGCCGAGCCCACGAACCGCTCAATGGCGTCCTGATAGGCGGAAACCAGCGTCCGCCGGCTCTTCGAGGCGACAAAGACCATCGGGAACGGCTCTTCCACGGCGGCCCATGCCCGGGGCGAGTCGTAGCCGAGGAGGTCGGCGAAGCGCTTGTTGCAGACCTTGTGGACGTCATCCAGATAGAGATACATCGCCTGCTCGGAGTTCTCGAACACCGGCTTCAACTGCTTGTAGAGCCCGCCGACCAGCGCTTCGTGGCTGTGCCCGTCCATTCGCCCTCCTTGACCTATCGGATATGCCTCTACCCGTTCCGCACCCTGTGGATGACTCCTGCGCAGCGACAACTGCGGTCACGGCCGCGAGCAACCCCGGCCGCGACCGGCTCCGCCCGCGAGCGCATAGCCAACGAGGCCCCCCCTGGGGAGGCCCCGTCGGCCTGCATCCGGCTATCTAATCGACAGGACTACTGGCCGGGCGTCAGCAGGTGCTTCAAGATCGTCGGCAGCTGGCTCCAGGGGACATTCGCCATGGATGACCCCATGGTCGCGGAGTCGTACGTCAAGAGCTTGTCGGCGGCCGCGACCTTGCTGACGCGCTCGTCCACGCCGAGCTCCTGGATCTTCGACGGATCGGCGCTCTTGATGGCGGCGATCTCTTCCGGCGTGAGGTCGAACTGCGCCAGCGTGGCCTCCGGGCTGGCCTTCAACTGCGTGCGGAACCCTTCGTCCTCCATCACCTTGACCAGAAACGAAGCAACTCCCTCTCGCGACATGCTGACTCCCCCCTTTGAGTGGGCCGTTCGTCTAGATCGGCGGCAGTAGCTTGCTGATGCGCTCATCAAGCTGGCTGGCGTCGACGCCTTCCTGCAATGAGGACACATCGTGGAGTGCGGCCAGGAGCTGCGGGGTCGGCTGGATGCGATGCTGCTCCAGGGCCGCGCGCGGATCGCGCTGGACCTCCGTCCGCCACGCCGGGTCTTCGATCAGGCGCTGGAGGAACATCCTGACCCGCAGCCGCTGGCGGATCTGCTCCTGGGTCCGGATAACGAGCTCGGAGGATACGGCGAAGGTGCTCAGCGCGGTGATGAGGCTGCGGTAGCCCTGCGCGGTGGCGCGGCAGACGGGGCAGGTCCCCAGATGCACCGCGGCCGCGTCCTGATCGGGCCCGGCCGGCAATCCCGCCGCGTGCTGAGCGATGGTCTCTTCGTCCAGGTGAAACATGAGTTTCCTCTACTTAGACAGATGCCGGGGACCCCCTCTTTCTTCCCGTCCGCCGCCCACATCTTGCACGATCTTCCGCAGGCGCACCAGGCAGCGCGCGATCCGGCTGGCCACCGTACCGGGAGCCACCTGCAGCGCCGAGGCGATCTCGTCGTACTTCTGCTCCTTGATGAAGAATCTCCGCAAGACATCCTCGCAGGAGGGCTCCAGCCGGGTCAGCGCACCGTGGATAAGCAGCGCGTCCTCGATGGTCTCGATCGCCTGCTGCTGGGCGACGTCCGGGGCCTCATCGGGCAGGAGGGTTTCTGGATGCCGCCCCCGCGTCCGCAGCCGCTGGCGGGCGACGTTCCTCGCGATCGTCCCCAGCCACGCGGCCAGCGGGCCGGTGCCCCGGTACTCCCTCAGGTGCTCGAAGGCCTGGGCGAAGGTGTCCTGCATGACTTCCTCGGCCTCCTGGGGGGTGAAGCGGAACCCGCGCACCGCGAGCGCGTAGAGATACCCGGCGTACCGCTCGACCATCGCGGCCCAGGCCTCCTCGTCGCGGGCCAGGCAGCGCCGGATGAGCTCGGCCTCGTCGGCCGGTGTGCCGGACGTCATCCCAGCGGAACTCCTCCCGGGCCGACCATCGCCACGGCCACCCGGTCGAGGTCGAGCAGTTCGGCGGCCACGTCCTGGACGTCATCCGCGCCGACCTGCCGCAGGCGGGCCACCGCCTCCTCGAACGTCTCCGCGCAGCGCAGGAGCTCCTCGATCCCGATGATGCTCGCCACCGAGAGCACGGTCTCGAACCGCCGGGCCAGCATCCCTTCGTAGCGCATCCGCGCGCTCTCCAGCTCCGCCGCATCCACGGGCGTCCGTGTCATCCGGCCGAACTCCTCCAGGACAACCTCGAGCACGCGCCCCACGTGCTCCGGCGCGCAGGCGGTGTAGGCGCAGAAATATCCACGGTCTTCGAAGGCCATGGTCGCGGTGGCGACCTCGTAGACGAACCCCCACTGCCCACGCAGGACACGGTGCAGCCGCGACGACGCCCCCTGCCCGAGGATCATGTCCAGCATCTTCACCGCCGGCCGCCGGCGGTCGCCCAGGGCTACCGCGTCCACTCCGGCAATCAGGTGCACCACGGCGGTCTCCTTCGCCAGCCGACGACGCTGCGGCGTGGTGGCCGGGCGGGAGAAGCGGTCGTCCCACGAGGCTCCCTCGAGATCTCCAAGCGCATCCTCCGCCGAGGCGAGCACCTCGTCGAGCTCTACCGGACCGGCGATCGCCAGGACCACCCGCTCCGGCGACGTATACCGCTCGAAGTGCGCGGCCAGCTCGGAAGCCGTCACGCGCTGGATGACGTCGGGGTCGCCGTAGATCGGCCGGGCGAACGGGTCGTCTCCCCACAGCGCGGTGAGGAAGAGGTCCCAGACCGCGGGCTGCGTATCCGCCGCGCGGTCGATCTCACGGAGGATCACCTGCCGCTCGCGTGCCAGATCGTCCGGGCCGGCCTCCAGCGGACGCAGCAGGTCACGGACGAGCGCCAGCGCGTGCCGGGCCTCCCGCGGCAGCACGACGGCCTGCAGGGCCGTGTACTCCCGGTGCGTCACGGCATTGATCTCCCCGCCACGCGCCTCCACCTCTTCTCCCACGGGGCGGGCGTGCGACGGACGGTGCAGCATGAGGTGCTCGATCAGATGCGCCAGCCCCGGCCGGCCGCCGTCATGGCGGCTCCCGACCTTGATGAAGAGCTTCAGCGCCACGAGCGCCGCGTGCGGCCGCGGGGCGAGGACCACCCGCAGGCCGTTGGACAGCCGGTGGATCAATCGAGCTCCTCCATCGGCACCGGCTGCGGGCGGGGCCGGCACACGCCGCAGTACAGGGCATCCTCGACGACCAGGGCCTGCGCGTGCTCCTTCGTGCGCGGATGATAGACCTCGAGGATGAACGGCATGAACTTGGCATGGTCGCCGCAGATCCCCCGGCCGCAGAAGCGGCAGGTGCCCAGCGCCGTCGTCTTACAGATCCAGCAATCCACTCGTCCAGCCTCCTTGCCGGGAGTGATGCGCTAGGCCGGTCCGGCCGCCCGGCTGTGCTCGACCCGCAGCTCCGCCTCCATCGCGATGGCCGGAAGGAGGTTGCTCAGCAGCATCTCAAAGTCGGCCCGCTCGAGCGAGCGCGCCTCGAGCGGCGTCAGCGCGCGGACGGTGGCGGTCCGGGGCACGTCGAGCAGGAGGGCGACCTCGCCGAAGTACTGGCCCGGTCCCAGGACCGTCAACCGGCGCGCGACCCCGTCGCGCTCCTGGACCACCTCGGCCTGCCCGGACTGGATGATGTAGAACCGCGTGCCGGCCTCGCCCTGGCGGACGACCTCCGCGCCGGCCGCGAACGGTTCGCGGCGCAGCTTCCGGCCCACCTCGGCGAGCTCCGCCGGTCCGAGACCGGCCAGCAGCGGCAGCTGCCGCAGGTCCTCCGTCTCGCGGATGGCGTCGTCCACACGCTCGGAGACCGCCAGATGCGGGGCCAGCAGGCGGTCGAAGTCGCCTTTGCGCAAGACCAGCAGTTGCAGCGTGCCGAGCGCGCGGATGGTCGCGGTCCGGGTGACGCGGCCCAGCAGGGCGATCTCCCCAAAGTAGTCCCCGGGCCCAAGCGTCCTCACCACCTCCTCGCGCCCGCCGCGCATCTGCGCCACTTCCGCCTGTCCACTCCTGATGAGATAGAAGGCATCTCCGGGCTGTCCCTGCCGGAAGACCGCGGCCCCCGCCGGGACGCGCAGCGACGTCAGGCGGCGCGCCATCTCCAGGCGGGCCTCCTCGGGCAGCGGATCGAGGAACGACACGCGGCGGATCATTGCCAGGCGGTCTCTCACCGTCGCCCTGCGGGGACGCTCCCACCACGTGCGCAACCGGCGGGCTCCCATCAGCAGGCTGGCTCTCGCCGCGAGCGCCAGGCTGGTCAGCAGCGGCACGGCCAGCACGGACACGAGGAGGATGGCCACGCCCCGGCCCGCCGGGCCTGCCGACCAGAGTTCCCCAAGGACCAGGCCCAGGCGGGTCTGCCAGAAGCCGACGGCGAGAAGCACGAGCCCCACGGTCACGGCGAGCGATGCCGTCCCGAACCAGCTGAACAGGCGCTCCTGGGGGGCGAACCGCTCGCGGCGCCACAGCTTGCGCCAGAGATCCCTGCGGACAAACGCCAGGGCCCGCGGCCGCAGGCGGGGCATGTCCAGCCAGTCCACCAGGATGTAGTATCCGTCCAGCTCTACGAACGGGATGAGGTTGAAGATGAGTGTGACCACCCAGATGAACGCGAGCCGGTGCAGATTCGCGGCCACCGGCAGGTCCGGGTACGCGGCGATGAGCAGCGAGATCGCCCCGGCCAGGATCAGGCCGCTGTAGGGACCGGCCCAGGAGACGGCCAGCCGGGCCCGGCGCGGTCTCGTCCAGATGTCGGTGGTATCGACGAAGAAGGCCGGCAGGCCGAAGAAGAGCAGAAACCCCGCCCCGTTCACCTTCGCTCCGTAGTGCCGGCAGGTCAGCGCGTGGGCCATCTCGTGCACGAAGATCGCCACGTAGTTCAGGAGGAACAGCAGCCCCGCGCCCTTCGCCCGGGAGCCCTCCGCCTCCAGCAGGCTGAACTGCCCCGAGGCGACCTGGTGGAAGAACAGCGCTCCGCCGGCGAATGCCACCAGGACGTAAAGGATGAGCATCGGGGGTGCGTAGAGCCAGCGGGCTCCCCCGCGATACAGGGCATCGACGAAGCGGTCGATCCCGCGGATGACGAACACGCGGCCGAACACATAGCTCATCGCCTGCTGCCAGAGCACCATCGGGCGGCGCGCCGACAACTGCCTGGCGATCCCCCCGAAGAGGTTCGCCGGCCGGTCCGTCAGGAACCAGCGCTGCTGGAGATAGGACACGAATGCCCCGACGCGGCCGAACGCCAGCGTTCCGAACTGCGTGAAGTGGGCGATGATCAGGTCCTTGACGGCCCGGGAGCCGTCCATGAGCCCCCAGAGGAACTGCTCCTCCGGGTTCAGGCGCAGGTAGCTGAGCACCCGGCCCTGCCTGAGGACCTCATAGGGCGGCCGCCCGGGATCCTGAACGGTAAACGCCTCGACGCCGGGGTCGCGCTCGGGGCGGAAATTCGCGGGGTTGAGCCGTTCCTGCAGCCGGCTCCAGATGCTTGCCGCGTCCGAGGGGCGGGGCGTCTTGCGCGCCACCGCCTCGTAAATGGTCAACAGCGCATACGGAGTCTCATTGCGGATTGGAGGTACTTCTTTGCGGGGGCGCCGGCCCCTCTGTTAGAATGGCGTCGCGGGCCCGTAGCTCAGTGGATAGAGCAGGGGACTCCTAAGCCTCTGGTCGGGGGTTCGATTCCCTCCGGGCCCGCCAGTCCGTGAATCTCCAGCACGGATGCGGGGGTTCGCCACTTCTCTCTGCCTGGAGGAACTTCACCTTTGACTTCGAGACCAAGGGGGTCGCGCCCTGAAGCAGCCCCGACTCGTAGGGGATCCTACGGCGGAAGGCTGCTCGTTGACCGTACAGGCTTGCCGTGTCGCTTGGCGCCGGCGCCACCGCCCTCGCTGGATGGCTATAGTAGAATTACGTGGGCAGGGGATGCGCGAAACCAACAGCTTCGGGTGGACTGGGTGAGGCCTTATGCAGACACGTGTCCGCCATATCACGGACGTTCTCTCGCGGCACATGCACGTGCTGCGCGACGCGTATCACGTCGGGACGATTGGAGTCTTCGGGTCGGCAGCCCGGGGAGAAGACACGCCGGGCAGCGACATCGATATCCTGGTAGAATTCTCCGAGCCTATCGGCTTCTTCAAGTTCCTCGAACTTGAAGAGTACGTATCCAGCATCCTGGAGCGGAAGGTGGATCTCGTCACCAGGAACGCCCTCAAGCCAGCCATCAAAGACGCGGTGCTCCGCGACGTCATCTATGTCTAGGCGGACACCGAAACTCTACCTTTGATGATACTGACCACACTCGAGAAGATCGCGCAGTACACTCAGGGCTTCTCCTTCGAGCAGTTTCGAGCCGGCAGCAAGACAGTGGACGCCGTGGTGCGAAACCTCGAGGTGATCGGTGAGGCAGCCAGACAAGTGCCAAAAGACTTCGCCGCTGAGTACCCTGAGATTCCCTGGGCGAAGATGGTCGGCTTGCGCAACAAGATCCTCCACGAGTACTTTGGCGTTGACGTAGAGATCCTCTGGCAGACGATTCGGGAGGATTTTCCCCCACTCAAAACGCAGGTGAAAAAAGCCTCCGAAAGTCCAGGCTAGTAGTAAGCGATAGCAGCAAGGTAATTTCGTTGTTGCTGAAACTACAAGTACCAGAAGGAGAGCTGGTTCTTGGACGCGGTGGGCATCTATGTGGACACCGTCCGCGCGCTCCGAGATCGCCTGGCCCTCGCCGACATCGCCTCGCGCGGCTTTCTGGCCTTCCGCGAGTATCTCGCAGAGTACCTCGCGTCCTCTCCATACACGGCCCTCGTCGCCGAGACCGCGCAGGTGAAAGAGGATCTGGCCCAGGTGACGTACTGTCTTCGCATCCAAGGGAGCCGCATCACGGTCAGCATACTGGCCTTCCCGGTAGCCCAGCATCCGCGCCATGGACAGCGCCGCGGCGATGTCACAAAGTGCCTCGCCGCTGCGTCCCATGGAGGTGAGGGCCAGCTCCAGGCGGAGCAGCTCGGCGCGGACACTCAGCGTCCAGAGCCTGTCGGCGGGTCCCCGCTGCGCCGCCGGCTCCACTGCCCGGGCTACTTCAGGCGCATCCCCACCATCTTCAGCTCGGTCATCTCCTGGACGGCGTACTTCGGCCCTTCCTTCCCGAACCCGCTCTCCTTACAGCCCGCCGTAGAGCATCAGGTCGGCGTGCCACTGCGGGCCCCAGTTGATGTGGATGTCGACGGCCGGTGGCCCGAGGACGCGCGGATGGCGGCCGCGGCGGCGCGGAGCCGGGGGCTTCCCGTCGTCTTCGACCTGGACATGGCATCCGCGGACCGCTGGGACCTCAGGGGCTCCAGGCGCTCGAGGCGGTTTCGCGCAGCCGGGCGACCAGGCTCACGGCGACGCGGTTCGTCTGGCACATGCTCGGCGTGCTCCGCCTGCGCGACCGCTTCGAGAGACTGCCCGACTGACCCGCGCGCCGGCGTCAGGGCACGCCCCGCACCAGCAGCACCGCCAGGGCGACGATGGCCAGTGCGATGGCGGCGTTGAGCCGTCCGATCCGGGTGGCCGCCCGCCGGAGCCGGAGCACGCCCCCCGCATCGGCGCGTTCCCGCTGCGCCAGCCGGCGGGCCTGGGGACCGATGCGGAAGTCGTGGAGCGCGCTGAGCCCCAGCGTGAGCACGACCAGGATAAGCTTGACGCCGAGGACGCGACCGTACGCACCGCCGAACAGGCGGCCGGTGAGCAGGCCCTCCCACGTGGCGCCCCGATAGGCCAGGTTGATGACGCCGGTAACGACCAGGATGGCCAGCGCTCCCCAGGCGATCGGGAGGAAGCGCCTGCCCAGCAGCGCAGTGACCCGAGCGCGTTCCGGCGGAGGCAGCTGCCTGGCCGCGGGCACGGCGACCAGGGCCAGGAACAGCAAGCCGCCGACCCACACGGTGGCCGCCACGATGTGGAGGTAGACGCTGAGTTGGTACACCGCGCCCCGCTGCCGGCCCGGGTGAGCCCTACGGCGGGCTCAGCGGCAGATCGCCCAGTGTGGCCGCCCGGCTACTGCGGCGGCCGCTCGCTGCCATCGCCCTGGGACGGCAGCTTCTCTTGCGGCCCGGGCGTTTCGGGAGCCGGGCCGCGAAGCACCGCGATCGCGCGGCGCCCGGCGTCCACGGCATCCTGGGGAACCTTCTTCAGGTTCTCCTTGAACACCGCCAGGGGCTTCGCTGCGGCCCCTTCCGGTTTGGGCATGAGCAGGGCGAGGAGCAGATAGAGCAGCACGCCGAACCCGTTGGCGAACACGAGCAGGATGAAGATCACTCGGACGATCACGGGATCGATTTTGAAGTACTCGGCCAGCCCGCCCGCCACGCCGAGCAAGATCCGGTTCTTGCCCTTCTGCAATCTTCCGGCCATCGTTGCACCTCCCGTGAGTCGCACCCCTATTGTACGCTACCCACGGGCCGGCGCCGGGCACCGCTACTTCACGGCATTGCCATAGTTGACGCGCCCGTACTTCCACAGCGTCCCTGTGCCGGCAATCGGATCGGCGCTGGACTCGATCTTGCTGCGCACGCACGCGTTCGTCGCGCACTGCCCCGTGGCCCAGATCAAGCCCGCCAGCCCGGCCACATGGGGGGTGGCCATGGACGTCCCCGAGAGGGCATCGTACTCGCCGCAATACCCGTATCCCCAGCACAGGAAGCTCCAGTCCCATTGATCCTGCATCGTGGACAGGATGTTCACGCCGGGCGCGGCCACGTCCACCCAGTCCGCTCCGTAGTTGGAGAACCCGGCGCGCTCGTCGTTGGGGCCGGTGGCGGCGACGGCGATGCAGTTCGGGTAGGCTGCCGGATACGTCCGCGCCGCGGTCCCACTGTTCCCTGCGGCGCAGGCCAGGACGGCGCCCTTGCTCCAGGCGTAGTTCACCGCGCGCTCCAGCGTCTTGTACCGGGATGATGTGCCGAGGCTGAGGTTGATGACCTTCGCCCCATTGTCCGCCGCCCAGCGGATACCCGCTGCCACGGCGCTCAACGTTCCCGAGCCCGAGTAATCCAGGGCTTTCACGCCCATGAGCTGGACCAGCCAGTTGGCCCCGGCCACTCCTTGACCGTTGTTGCTGCAGGCTCCGATCGTCCCGGCCACGTGGGTCCCGTGGCTGTTGTCGTCGTTGCCGGACTCGCCGCTGACGAAGCTCTTGATGATCGGATCGGAGCGGCCTTCACAGCCCACGAGATCCTCATGACCGGTGTAGTCCGGCCAGGGATAGTTCAGATTTCCCACGTCGATGCCCGTGTCCACGACGGCGACCCGTACGGTGGGGGATCCTGTCGTCACGCCCCAGGCGGCGTACGCGTTGACCTTCGCCCACGCCCACTGGCTCACGCAGCCCCCCTCGGAGATCGGCGCGCAGCCGGTGTTGTCGAACGGGTCGTTGGGATCCGCGAACGCGCGCAGATACCCGTTGGGCTCGGCAAACTCGACGTTCGGGTTGCGGGAGAGAGCGGAGACCACGCTGAGGACCGCACCGGACGGCACCTTCAGGACGTGTACTCCAAGACCTTGCAGTTCCGCTTCCACGCGCCCGCCGCTGCCCCGGGCCACGGCGGCGGCATTCGCGCCCGGCCGGAACGCCACCAGCACTTCGTCCGCGACGAACGGCCCGCGGGGCTGAGGAGATTGCAGTGGGGCTCCCGCACCGCTCGGAACCAGCACTGCCAGGAGCAGAACAGCCCCAATGAGTGCCGCACGTAGACGCCGCATGAGACCCCCCCCTTGGTTCGTGCCGGGCGCCGCGTATGAGGTTCGATCGGAATGAGACGAGTAGTAGGCCTGCGCCGCTGCTATTGACACTGCCCATTCACTGGCCGCGGTAGGCGTTCCTCTTGCGTGGAGCCCCGGCGCTTCCGATCGGGGGACAACCCCGCGTAGGAGGTGAACGTCCATGGAGCAGAAGAGCACTTCCCAGCGGCTTCACCGGCCGATGTGCGGAGCGGAGTTCCGCACGCAGGAGGAGATGGATCGGCACGCCCGATAGGTTCATCCGAAAACGAGTGAGGTGAGGCATGAGCGGGCGGGTCGTGATCGTTACGGGGGCGTCAAGCGGCATTGGGGAAGCCACCGCCCGCGCGTTTGCGGCGGCGGGGGATCGGGTCGTCCTCACCGCCCGCAGGGCGGAGCGGCTCCAGCAGCTGGCGGAGGCGCTCCCGGGAAGCCTGCCGGTGCCGGCGGACCTTGCGCGCAGCGAAGACATCAGCCGCATCGTCGCCCAGACGCTGCATATCTTCGGGCGGATCGATGTGCTGGTGAACAACGCCGGGCGGGGAGGCTACGACTGGCTGGAACGACTGGGGGAAGAAGACATCCGGCAGGAGATCGCGCTGAATCTGCTGGCCCCGATCCTCCTGACCCGATCCGTCCTGCCGACGATGCAGGGGCAGGGCCGGGGGGTGATCATCAATGTCGGATCGGCCGCCGGACGCATCGGCGCGCCGACGCTGTCCATCTACAACACAACCAAGTTCGGCCTGGACGGGTTCAGCGAGGCGCTACGGCGCGAGGTCGGCCCGCAGGGGATCCGGGTATGCGTGCTCTACCCGGGGGGGGTGGCGGGCACGGAGTTCGGCCGCGCCGGCAAGCGCGTAGATCTCGGCGTGACCACCCCCGCCTGGCTGCGGCTGCGCGTCGACCAGGTCGCCGCAGCGATCATCAGCCTGGCCGACCGGCCGCGGCCCCGGGTGGTGATGCCCTGGGTGTACCACGCCGCGATCGCCGCCAACACGCTCCTGCCTTCCGCCGTCGACCGCGTCATGGCTCCTGCGGTCAGGCGAGCGCGCGCCGCGACAGGACGGGAGCCGGGCGCCCGGGCCTGAGCCACGCGCTCGAGCGTGAGCCGTGCGGCCTGGGGCATACGCCGCTTGGGTCAGCCCGAGACGGCGGGAGCGGTGGCGGCCTGCCAGGTTTCCGCCACGGCGCGGCCGATGGCCTCGACTTCGTCGTCGGTGTGGGCCGCGGTCACCGTGACGCGCAGCCGGCTCGTGCCGGCCGGCACCGCCGGAGACACCACGGGCGGCACGAAGAATCCGCGATCGAACAGCTCGCGCGACATCCGCATCGCCGCCGCATCCGAGCCCGTGACGACAGGGATGATGGGCGTCGGGTCCTCACGGACCGCCAGACCCGCCTGCCGCAGCAGGGTCCGGAGCTTGCGGGCATGGCCCTGCACCCGCAGGACGCGCTCGGGCTCGGCGTCGATCACGTCGAAGGCGGCCTCCGCGGCCGCCGCACTGGCCGGCGGAAGCGCCGCGGAGAAGACGAACGGCCGGGAGGCGTGCTTGAGGTAGGTGATCAGCGAGGCATCGCCCGCGACGTACCCGCCCGCCGACGGGATGCTCTTCGACAGCGAGCTCATCTTCAACTGAATCGTGCCGGGCAATGCGCTGCGTTCTTCGATTCCCCGTCCCGTGGGGCCGAGGACGCCCAGCGAGTGCGACTCGTCCACCATCAGCCGCGCACCGTGGCGCCGGCAGGCCTCGACCACGGCCGGGAGATCGATGGCATCGCCGTCCATGCTGAACACCGCGTCCACGACCACGAGCTTCCCGGCCCCACGCGGGGTCTCGGCCAGGGCCCGTTCGATGCCCGCCGCGTCGTTGTGGGGCACCCGGACGAACTTCGCCCGGGACAGCAGGCAGCCGTCCACGATGCTGGCGTGATTGAGCTTGTCGCAGATGACGACGTCGCCTTTGCCGACGAGGCTGGAGATGACCGCAACGTTGGTCAGGTACCCGCTGGAGTAGACCACGGCGGCGTCCGCGCCGACGAAGGACGCGATCCGCCGCTCCAGGCGGTCGTGCAGGGCGGTGTTCCCGGCCAGCAGCCGGACGCCGTGCGTGCCTGTGCCGTACTGTTCCAGGGCCTGCTGCGCCGCGGCCTGGATGGCGGGGTGGCCCAGCAGTCCCAGGTACGAATACGAGGAGGCCAGAAGCAGCCGCCGGCCTTCGATGGTCACGTATGCCCCCTCCACCGCCGTGACCGGCTGGAGGTAGGTGTATTGCGCCCGCGCGACCAGCTCGGTGACGCGGCCGTCGATCTCCCCGATGCGCCGCCCGATGGGGTCGTCGGCAAACCCCCTGGCGGAGGGACGATGGTCTTCCGGAGGCGGACTGGACATAGGCGCTCGGCGCGAACCTGCCCAGGAAGATTCGGTCCGCCCTCCCCGTTTCCATGCACGAGGGCAGGACTCCCAGGAGCAAAGGAGGCGCGCGGATGCCCAACCCGGTCGCGCACTTCGAGATCTACGGCGATGACCCGGGGAAGCTGGCCGGCTTCTACCGGACCTCGAGATGAACGTCTTCGGGATCTGGCAGGACGATCCGAACGCCGGCTAGCACCAACCGCATCCCTGAGGGCCCGCGGTGAAAGGTGACGTCGGAATCCTGATCGGCGCGCGCGCCCTGCGCATGTTCGCCTACGGGTTCCTCTCGGTCATCCTGGCGGTCTACCTCACCGACGTCGGCTTCTCCGAGACCGAGATCGGGATCGCCTTTACCGTCGCGCTGGCCGGCGGCACGCTGATGACCGCCGGCGTGGGGCTGCTGGCCGACCGCTGGGGCCGCCGCAGGGCGCTGATCGTCTTTGCCGCCGTCATGGCCGCGTCCGGCGCCGCGCTGGCCGGGGTGCGGGACTTCTGGCTGCTGCTCGTTGTCGCCGCACTGGGCACCGTGAGCCCGAGCGGGTATGAGATCGGGCCGTTTCAGTCATTGGAGCAGGCGGCGCTCTCAGAGGCCGGGGGGGCGGTCCGGGTACGGTTCTTCTCCTGGTACAACCTGGCCGGATCCCTGGCCGTCGCCCTGGGAGGCCTGCTGGTGGCCGTCCTGCCCCGCGTCCTCACCGCCGCGGGATCGAGCCGGGAACCGCAGCAGGTGCTCGTCTGGACGTTCGCCGCGATCGCAGCAGCGCTCGCCCTCGTCTACGTCCGGCTCTCGCCCGGCGTCGAGGCGCCGGAGAGGGCCGGCCGCGCCCGCACCGCCACGGGACTGCGGGAGTCACGCGGGGCGGTGGCGCGCCTGTCGCTGCTGTTCGGCGTGGACGCGCTGGCAGGCGGCTTCGTGCTGCAAAGCCTGGTCGCGTACTGGTTCACGCAGCGGTTCGGCGTGCCGCTGGAGCAGCTGGGGCTGGTCTTCTTCGGGACGAACGTGCTCTCGGCGGCGTCCTTCCTCGCGGCGGCGCCGCTGGCGGAGCGTTTCGGGCTGCTGAACACGATGGTCTTCACCCACCTGCCATCCAACCTGCTGCTCATCTCCGTGGCCTTCATGCCGACGTGGCCGCTGGCCGCGGGCGCGCTGTTGCTGCGCCACGCGCTGTCGCAGATGGACGTCCCGACGCGGCAGGCGTACACGATGGTCCTGGTCACTCCCGGCGAGCGGGCGGCCGCCGCGGGCGTCACCAACGCCGTGCGCACGGGAGCCGCGGCATTCTCCCCGACGTTGTCGGGGGTGGCGTTTCAGACCGCGCAGCTGGGCCTGCCGTTCATCATCTCGGGGGTACTGAAGAGCGCGTATGACGTAACGCTGTGGCTGATGTTCCGCGGCGTGCCGCTGAGAGAACCGGCACCGGGAGCGGTGCCCGCCGGACAGGGATGAGCACGAATCTGTTATGATGTGGGCACCCTCCGAATTTAGTCCAGGATGGTTGAACTAGGAACCTGTCGCGCCAT
>Ga0209172_10006081_pt1 | contig 13817 bp, 6 predicted proteins | sample LarsenN4metaG_FD_184113 | JGI IMG/M metagenome (GOLD analysis project Ga0209172, IMG submission 184113) | Hot spring sediment bacterial and archeal communities from British Columbia, Canada, to study Microbial Dark Matter (Phase II) - Larsen... ... | reverse complement strand
AGCTGCAGGAGCGCCTGGCCAAGCTGGCGGGCGGGGTGGCGGTCATCAAGGTGGGGGCCCCCACCGAGATCGCCATGAAGGAGAAGAAGGCCCGGGTCGAGGACGCCCTGAACGCCACCCGGGCGGCGGTGGAGGAAGGGATCGTGCCGGGGGGTGGGGTGGTGTTTCTCCGCGCCATGGCGGCCGTAGACACGCTCCGGCTCTCGGGGGACGAGAAGACCGGCGCCGGGATCATCCGGCGCGCCCTCGAGGAGCCGATTCGCCAGATCGCGGAGAACGCCGGCGCCGAGGGCTCGATCGTGCTGCAGAAGGTCCGGGAGGGTCACGGGGCCTTCGGCTTCAACGCCGAGACGGAGACCTACGAGGACCTGATGACCGCCGGGATCATCGACCCGACCAAGGTCACCCGGGTCGCGTTGCAGAACGCGGCCAGCATCGCCGGGCTCATGGTGACCACGGAGTGCATGGTGACCGAGATCCCGGAGAAGGAGAAGACCCCACCCATGCCCCCAGGTGGTGGTGGCATGGGGGACATGTACTAACCCGCATCATCCGCGAAGCGTGAATGACCCGGGCCAGAGGAACAGGGGTTGGGTACGAAGCGGAGAAGCGAAGAGGGGGTCAACGATGAAGGGAATGTGCATCTATGAGAGCAACAGGGGTCTCGGGGATTGTGCTGGTCAGATCGAGAAGATTCGGGTGGCGAATAAACGGAGTCCCGAGTGGAAAGGGCTTGAAGGTCTGAAGGAAAGATTGCAGAAGATTGGGGAGGAGCCCGGGGTGTGCAAGGCACATGAGAAGCGGGCGGAGGAAAATGGGTTCCTTCTCGGAGGGGAGATTCGAACGACACCGGGGAAATCCGGAGGGGGACGCCTGAGACCCCAGCTCGGGGATCGTCCCCGCTCGCCTGGGTCAACTGGCTCTGCCCGCCGCGACAACGGGAGTTGATCCTGGGGTTCCAGTATCCCTTCAACTGAAAACAGACAGCGGAGAACCACAGATCGTCCGGATGTCAGGTGTCAGTCGGAAGTTTCGAACTCCCAAGAAAGTGCATTGCCCTGGGATCAGGGGCCACAAGGAAGAACCTTGCACTGGGAGATGCAAGGGATCGTTTTACCGTTGCTCCTCCGAGCAGGGCCGGGCAGCGGGGAGAGGTGGGATCATGATCTCTGCGCAATTTACTGGCTCACCGATCTGGCGCGGGAGGGGAAGGTGCGAATCACTGGGGTGGAATTGGTGCGCGCGGCCGTCCTCCCCGTGCCTGGACCAGCCCCGATCCCGCCGGAGGACTACTGAGAGGGGGAGCGAACACGGAGGTGTTGGGGCTTTTCATGGGATGGAGGCACACCGATGGAGTTGAACGGGCAAGTGGCATTCGTGACAGGAGGGTCGCGCGGGATCGGACGCGCCATCGCCCTCGCCCTGGCGGAAGCCGGGGCCAGCGTTGCAGTCAACTATCTGACCTCCGAAGACCGGGCCAAGGAAGTTGTCCGGGCGATCGAGGTGCTGGGGAGGCCGGCGATTCTCTGCCAGGGGGACGTGAGTGATTACAGCGCGGTCCTCGCCATGCGAGAACGCGCCACCGCGCAACTCGGCCCGGTGGCAATCCTTGTGAATAATGCCGGGATTGCCGCCGACAAGAGCTTCATGAAGATGACCCCAGCCATGTGGCGGCAGGTGCTGGCGGTGAATCTCGATGGCGTCTTCAACTGTACCAAGGTCTTCGTTGACGACATGGTGCAGGCGGGGTATGGTCGCATCGTCAACATCACCTCGGTCATCGGCCAGATCGGCAACTTCGGCCAGGCGAATTACGCCGCATCCAAGTCCGGAGTGATGGCCCTGACCAAAACCCTCGCCAAGGAACTGGCGGCGAAGGGCATCACCGTCAATGCCGTGGCGCCTGGGTTCATAGAGACGGACATGGTGGCCGCCATGCCCCAGGCAGCTCGAGAGCGGGTCCTTTCTCAGATTCCCCTCCGGCAATTCGGTCGCCCCGAGGAGGTTGCCCGCGCCGTCCTCTTCCTCGTTTCGCGGGACACCCGCTACGTCACGGGGCAGGAGATCAGTATAAACGGGGGGCTCTTCGTCTAACCCTCAAGGATGAGCATGCCCGGGGGTCCCGGCCGAAGTCGTCCCGGCCTGGTGTGACAGAACCTTCTGCACAGCCGACCGGCGCCGATTATTCGCACGGCGGCCCTCTTCAACGCAGTGGGGATCGTCACGCCCATGCCGCATAACCTGCAGCCAGAGGGAGAGGGAACCATATGGTCGTCGTGCTGCTGGTCCAGGCCCTGCTTGTGGGGGCGCTCTTCGTCTACGCGAGCTTTTTTGAATGGAGCCTGCATCGATTCCTGATGCACCGGCCATTGGTTGTTTCATATCCCTTCCGGACTCATACGCTGACGCACCACCGGAACTTTCGCAGTGACGCCAGTTATCACCTGCACCCCGGCCAGAGCCGTGACAGCTTGACGTTTGCCTGGTGGAACGCCCCGCTCCTCATCGGGCTGCACATCCCGGTGTTGTGGGCTGTCGAGCGATACTCCGGTGTGCCAATTGTGTGGACGGGTGTGGCGACCCTCGGCCTCTACTACTGGCTCTACGAATACGGGCACTGGTGCATGCACGTGCGGAAGAATCGGTGGATCGAACGGACCCGGGTCTTCCGATGGCTGGATGCTCACCATCGCGGGCACCACCGGCTGCACTCGGCGAACCTGAATGTCGTCTTCCCGCTTGCGGACTATCTCTTTCGGACGCGCCGCCACTTCGCGTGGAACGCTGAGGAGAAGGGGTTCTCTTCGGTCGGCGACCCTTCCGGAAACCGCGGTCGGGATTGAGGCGGTGCTGCCCCGGTTGTCGATGAGCAGACCGCGGCTTGGGTGGGTCACGGGACGTGACATGTCTGGACACGCGCAGGAGGAGTGCGAAGCCCTGCGACAATCCCCCGGCAGTTCGCTTTGGCGTACGGCGGGAAGCTTGGGGCGATGGCCAGCCGGCTGGTCGCGATCCGTGCTGGGTTCCTGGCCCCGGGCGTCGGCGTGCAACGCGTGAGAGCGACCGTGGGCCACCCTTCGTGCCCTGAGCTGCATCTCCTGGCCGCCTTTTACCATTGAACTCCGGACACCCGTCCGTAAGCCCACGTGCCAATCGGCGCGACACCAGAGGAGTCAATGAACATTCAGGAATGGCTCACCCAAGTCCTCGCCCGCCCCGCCGCCGACCCGCTCGACTGGGAGAGCTACCGCGTCACCATGGACGAGACGACGTGGAAGGCCCTCTGGAGGGACATTGAGGCGACGCAGGCCTACGAGGATGGCCTGGAGGCGGGCTTGCGCCTGCTGCAGGCCACGCAGCAGCACCGCGGGCAGCTCGGGCCGCGGGGGTACCAGGCCAACCAGATCCTGCTGTACCGCAGCATCCTGGCGATGCTCGACAAGGCCGACCGCTGGGATGCCTACCTGGCGGCCTGGGAGACCATCTGGAAGCACACGAGTGCCTGTCTGCCCTGTCGGGGGGACGCCCTGCGGGACGACGGGCCCCGCCTGGCGCCCTTCGTGCGACGGCCCGATGGCGGGTTCGGCGTCCCCCCGCTCCCCTATGGCGCGGTGCCGCCGAAGACCCTCGCCGTGCATTTCCTCTACCAGCAACTCCACCGGAAGACCCTGATCGAACGGAAGCTGGCCCAGGAGCGGGCCGGCAAGCTGGTCGCGGACCGGCGCCCCCTGGACCCGGCCGCCCTGACCGCCGAGGCGATCCAGGCGCGGCTCACCCAGATCCGGGAGTCCGCTGGGTAGCGGAGGACACGCCTCGGCCCGATCCACGGCTCTGGTCCTGGAGTTCCATTTTACGGGCTAGATCACCACCTATAGCCTCTGGTGAGAGCCTCCCGCCTTCACTCTCGCATTGAAGGAAGGCTCCACCAGCCAGTTTCCTACCGCGCAGGACGGGCCGCGCTGGCCCGTGGTTCTTCTACGCCCCCAGATCCCGACCGCTCCTGAACCTTGACGCTCGCTCTCGGTACCATGGCGTGGGAGGTGACCTTAACAGTGAAGGTGAGCAGCAAGACTGTTCGCGAAACTTTGCTCCATTTGTGGGCGCGCCTTCGCGGAAACGGTTTGGCACAACAGTACGCCGGCGACGAGCTACCGCTGCGGTCGGAACTCTTCAGCAGCGACCAGATGGAGCAGCATGGCAGGACCCTGGCGGGCTCGCACACGTTGGGTCTGGGACGCGCTCCGGACCAGCTTCTGCCTCGGCTGGCTGAGAATGAAGCCGTCCTCATTGGCGTCCGCAACCTGCTGACGGAGGCGATCAGGGCGGACCGGCGGATTACGCCGGCCGGGGAATGGCTCATCGACAACTTCTATCCGATCGAAGAACAGATTCGCACGGCCAAGCGACACTTGCCAAAGGGGTACAGCCGGGGCCTGCCTCGTTTGCTGAACGGCCCATCGGCTGGACTGCCGCGCGTGTATGACATCGCGCTGGAGACGATCTCGCACGGCGATGGACGGGTGGATCCGGAAGGTCTCAGCAGTTTCGTCGCAGCCTACCAGACGGTCACCGCCCTGAAGCTAGGAGAGGTATGGGCCATCCCGATCATGCTGCGCCTGGCACTGATCGAGAATCTCCGACGCGTTGGAGCCCGAATCGCTCGCGACAGGACCGACCGAAACCTCGCCGACTATTGGGCGGACCAGATGACGGAGATCGCCGAGAAGGATCCAAAGAGCCTGATTCTCGTGATCGCGGATATGGCGCGGTCGAGCCCACCTCTGGTTAGTTCGTTTGTCGCGGAATTGGCGCGCCGGTTGCAGGGACAGGGCCCCGCTTTGGCATTACCGCTCACCTGGATTGAGCAGCGACTTTCCGAGTCTGGCCTGACGATCGAACAGTCGGTGCGGTCGGAGAACCAACAACAGGCCGCCGACCAGGTCTCCATAAGCAACAGCATCGGCAGCCTCCGATTTCTGGGGGCGATGGACTGGCGCGAGTTCGTCGAGACGATGAGCGTTGTCGAGCAGATACTGCGTGAGGATCTTGGTGGAGTCTACGGCAAGATGGATTTTGCCACCCGTGATCGCTACCGTCACGTCGTGGAGAAGATAGCCAAGAGTAGCCGGCTCTCCGAAAGCGAGGTAGCGCGCCAAGCGATCCAACTGGCGCACGAGGGCGCAGCCAAGAATGACAGCGACGATCGAGCGGCCCATGTCGGGTTTTACCTAATCGACAAGGGATTGCCACAGCTCGAACGATCGGCGGAGGTGCGCCTTTCCATCTTTGAGGCTCTTCAGCGAATGATCTGCCGGTTTCCTTTGCTTCTCTATCTCGGCACGATCACGCTGATAACGGTGATTTTCACCGGGGGCTTATTGACGAAGACGTATGCCAGTGGGTTACAGGATTGGCTACTCGCCCTGACTGGTGTCCTCTCGCTGCTGTGCGGCAGTCAGTTGGCGGTGGCGCTGGTGAACTGGCTGGCGACGGTACTGGCGACGCCGCACGTGCTGCCGCGAATGGACTTTTCCGGGGGAATTCCGCCGGAATCCCGCACTCTGGTGGTGGTTCCAACGATGCTTATGAGCCCTCACAACATCGAGGAGCTGGTCGAGGCGCTTGAAGTTCGGTTCCTGGCAAATCGGGACGAGCATCTGCACTTCGGCCTCCTGACTGATTTCCGGGACGCATCCGAGGAAACGCTTCCGGAGGACGACCCGCTGTTGCGGCTGGCCCAGAAGCGTATCGAAGAGCTGAATGAAAAGTACCGGGGCGCAAAGAGCGACACGTTCTTCCTCTTTCATCGCCCGCGCCGATGGAATCCTCGGGAGCGGATGTGGATGGGGTACGAGCGGAAAAGGGGGAAGCTTGCAGACCTGAACGCGTTCCTGCGCGGCGGCTCAGGGGATCGCTTCTCACTCGTCGTCGGTTCGATTGCCGTGTTGTCGAACGTGAAGTACGTGATCACCCTGGACACGGATACGCAACTCCCACGCGATTCAGCGTTGCAGTGTGTGGGAACCATGGCGCACCCGCTGAATCGTGCCCAGTACGACGAAGACATGCAGCGTGTGTGTGAAGGATACGGCATCCTTCAGCCGCGCATGGCCGTGAGCCTGTCAGGCACGAACCGGTCGTGGTACGCGCGACTGTTCGGGAGTGAGCCAGGCATCGACCCGTACACGCGCGCCGTCTCCGATGTGTACCAGGACCTCTTTTATGAAGGCTCCTTCATCGGCAAGGGGATCTATGACGTTGATGCGTTCGAGCGCGCGCTCAATGGGCGCCTGCCCGAGAACCGGATCCTCAGCCACGACCTTCTGGAAGGGTGCTACGCGCGGGCGGGGCTGTTGAGCGATGTGCAGTTGTACGAGGAATATCCAGCCCGCTACGGCGCGGACGTGAGCCGTCGGTACCGTTGGATTCGCGGGGATTGGCAGATTGCGGAGTGGGTCCTGCCGCGCGTTCCCGGCCCTGGCGCGAGCCGTCAGAGGAATCCGCTCTCGGGACTGTCCCGATGGAAGATCTTCGACAACCTTCGGCGTAGTCTCGCGCCTTCGGCGTTGACACTCCTGTTGCTGCTGGGCTGGACGGCCTTGTCACCCCCCTGGTTGTGGACCGTGTCGGTGATCGGAATCATCCTGATTCCTGCTTTGAGTGCTTCCATTCTGGATATGTTTCAGAAGCCGGGCGACGCGCTGCTGCGTCCGCACCTCGCCGCCGCAGTACGCTCGGCTGGCCGGCACTTCGCCCAGGCGGCATTCACGCTGGTGGTCCTCCCGTATGAGGGGTTCATCAGTCTGGATGCGATTCTGCGCACGGCCTGGCGCATGCTGGTCGCACGCACACGGCTCCTTGAGTGGAGCCCGTCGAGCGATGGGGAGCACACTGCCCGCACGGACCTCGGCGCGGTCTGCCGGACCATGTGGATCGCCCCCGTTCTCGCCACTGCCGCGATGATCTCTCTGACGCTTTCGAGGCCGAGCGCGTTAGGCGTGGCGGGTCCGATACTGGGCCTCTGGTTTGCCTCCCCCGCTATCGCCTGGTGGATCAGCCGGCCGCTCGTTCGCCGCGGAGCAAGGCTGACGGCTGACCAGACCATCTTTCTCCAGAAGCTTTCGCGAAAGACGTGGGCGTTCTTCGAGACATTCGTCGGCCCGGAAGATCATTGGCTGCCACCTGATAGCTATCAGGAGCATCCGGTTGCTGCGGTCGGGCATCGCACGTCGCCCACCAACATGGGACTTGCGCTCCTCGCGAATTTGTCCGCGTACGACTTCGGCTACATTCCGGCCGGGCAACTCATCGAGCGCACGGCGAATGCCCTCCGCACGATGGACGCCTTGGAACGGCACCGAGGCCACTTCTACAACTGGTACGACACGCAGTCTCTGAAACCACTACCGCCGCTCTACATTTCGACGGTGGACAGCGGGAACCTCGCGGGCCATCTGCTGACATTGCGGCCGGGTCTGCTGGCACTTCCCGATCACAAGATCCTCGGGTCGCGATTGTTTGACGGGCTCAGCGACACACTGAGGATTCTCGTGGACGCTGCGGGAGGCGCCGCTTCGGCCCAGCTCGCGGAGCTGCAGAAGGATCTGGTGTCCGCCTCCGATTCCCGGCCAACGACGCTCGCGGCGGCGCGGCTGTGCCTGGACCGTCTGGCGACCTCCGCCGCGGAGGTGGTCGCCGGCTTGGATGCTGACCCCGAGAGCCAAGCGACGTGGTGGGCCCGTGCCCTGGCTCGACAATGCCAGGCTTCCCTCGATGAGCTGACGTTCCTCGCTCCGTGGCTCGTGCTGCCAGCCTCTGAGAATCGACTCAGCGACTTGCGCGGCAGCGATGAGATCCCAACGCTGCGCGAACTGGCAGGACTTGAGGAGGAGCTGCTCCCGGCAATCGAGCATCGGCTCGGCTCGGATGCGACGGCCGAGGAGAGCGAGTGGTTTGGTGAGGTTCGACGGCTCATCACCGAAGCAAGCCACCGCGCCCGGGCAAGGATTGCGGCCATCGAACGGCTTGCGCTGCAATCCAGCGGACTCGCCGGTATGGAGTATGATTTCCTGTTCGACAAGGCGCGTCATCTGCTGGCCATCGGCTACAACGTTGGTAAGCGCCGGCGGGACTCGACTTACTACGATCTGCTGGCTTCGGAAGCGAGATTGTGCAGTTTCGTAGCGATTGCGCAGGGACAACTGCCGCAGGAGGGTTGGTTTGCCCTGGGACGCCTCCTCACGAAGGCCGGTGGAGCGCCGATTCTCCTTTCGTGGAGCGGTTCGATGTTCGAGTACCTCATGCCGCTCCTGGTGATGCCGACTTACGAAAACACGCTGCTCGACGCGACCTACAAGGCGGCTGTGGAGAGGCAGATCGAGTACGGAAAGCAGCGCGGAGTGCCGTGGGGGATCTCGGAATCCGGCTACAACACGATCGACGTTCATCTCAACTACCAGTACCGAGCGTTTGGCGTGCCCGGCCTGGGGCTCAAACGCGGACTCGCCGAGGATTTGGTCATTGCACCGTATGCCTCGGCGCTCGCGCTGATGGTGGCACCCGAGCAGGCGTGCCTGAATCTGCAGCGCCTCGCCGCTGAAGGGTTTGAAGGGAAATATGGCTTCTATGAAGCCATCGACTACACTCCTTCGCGTCTGCCGCGTGGACAATCGAACGCCGTGGTTCGGTCCTTCATGGCGCATCACGCGGGCATGAGCTTCCTCTCTCTGGCCTATCTGCTCCTGGACCGTCCGATGCAGAAGCGATTTGAGTCGGATCCGTTGGTCCAGGCGACCACACTGCTGCTCCAGGAGCGGATTCCACAGGCCACGGCGTTCTATTCGCACGCCGCCGAGCCCTCCGACTTACGTACGACCCCCAGTGGCCTGGAGACGCCGGTGCGCGTTTTCAGCAGCCCGAACACGCCGGTACCGGAAGTGCAGTTGTTGTCGAACGGCAGATACCACGTGATGATCACGAACGCGGGCGGCGGGTACAGCCGCTGGAAGGACATCGCAGTCACACGCTGGCGCGAAGACAGTACCTGCGACAACTGGGGCACATTCTGTTACATCCGCGACGTGACCAGCGGGGAGTTCTGGTCAACGGCATATCAGCCGACGCTCAAGCTATCGGAGCATTACGAAGCGATTTTCGCGGACGCGCGAGCGGAGTTCCGCTGCCGCCACCACGACTTCGACATGCATACGGAGATCGCCGTGTCGCCGGAGGATGACGTCGAACTGCGCCGAATCACCATCACCAACCGCTCACGGACACGCAGAGCGATCGAGGTAACGAGTTACGCAGAGGTCGTTCTCGCAGCGTCTGCCGCGGACGCGCTGCATCCGGCGTTCAGTAATCTCTTTGTTCAGACCGAGATCCTCCGCCAGCAGCGGGCGATTCTCTGCACTCGCCGGCCCCGCTCCCTCGACGAGCACCCGCCATGGATGTTTCATCTGATGGCCGTGCACGGGGGGGCCATCGGAGAGATCTCCTATGAGACCGACCGCCTGCGGTTCATCGGCCGCGGGCAGACCGTCGCCGATCCCCAAGCGATGCGCGGTCCCAGGACGCTCTCGGGCAGCCAGGGCTCCGTGCTGGATCCGATTGTCGCGATCCGGTATCGAATCACGCTGGATCCGGAAGAATCGGCAATGATCAATATTGTCTCCGGCATCGGGGACACCCGCGACGTGTGCCTGGGCCTTGTCGAGAAATACCAGGATCGGCGTCTCGCAGATCGCGTCTTCGAACTGGCGTGGACCCATAGCCAGGTGGTCCTGCGGCAGATCAATGCCACCGAGGCCGACGCGCAACTCTATGGACACCTTGCCAGCTCCGTCATCTACGCCAATTCCACGCTACGCGCCGACCCGAGCGTGCTCACCAAGAACCGCCGCGGGCAATCCGGTCTGTGGGGCTACTCCATTTCCGGCGACTTGCCGATTGTGCTGCTGCAGATTGCAGACCCAGCCAATATCGATCTGGTACGCCAACTCGTCCAGGCTCACGCGTACTGGCGCTTAAAGGGACTGGCGGTGGACCTGGTGATCTGGAACGAAGATCACGCTGGTTACCGGCAACTGTTGCACGACCAGATCATGGGGCTGATTGCCGCAGGCATCGAAGCCACCGTGACAGATCGACCCGGCGGCATCTTTGTGAGGCCGGGCGACCAGATGTCGAGCGAGGACCGCATTCTGGTCCAGACGGTCGCTCGGGCCATCATCACGGACAGTCGGGGAGCGCTGGCGGAGCAGATCAACCGTCGCGGCCTCGTGCAAGTAAGAGCCCCGGGCCTCACGCCGACCCGAACCCGCCGCGCCGAACCCCCGGCGGCCGCCGCGTTGCCTCGCCACGATCTGCTCTTCTTCAATGGGCTGGGAGGATTCACCCCGGATGGGCGCGAGTACGTCATTACGACCGCGCACGGGCACGTGACACCGTCGCCATGGGTGAATGTGCTGTCGAACCCGCACTTTGGAACCGTCATCTCAGAGAGCGGCTTTGGCTACACCTGGAGCGAGAATGCCCACGAGTTCCGCCTCACTCCCTGGACCAACGACCTCGTGAGCGATTCCAGCGGAGAAGCCTTTTACATCCGGGACGAAGACAGGGGCCACTTCTGGTCCCCCACGCCGCTGCCCAGCCGCGGCGCCATGCCGTACGTCAGCCGGCACGGCTTCGGGTATAGCGTCTTCGAGCACACGGAGCGCGGCATCCGCTCAGAGCTGTGGGTGTGTGTGGCCCTGGACGCGCCGATCAAGTTCACGGTGTTGAAAGTGCGAAACGAGTGTGGCCGATCCCGCCGGCTGTCTGCCACGGGATACGTGGAATGGGTGCTGGGAGATCTGCGGGCGAAATCGACCATGCACGTGGTCACCGAAATTGACCCCAACAGCGGAGCGCTCTTCGCGCGGAACCCATACAACACGGAGTTCGCCGACCGGGTTGCCTTCTTCGACGTGGACGCTGCGACTCGGACCGTAAGCGGCGACCGGACCGAGTTCCTTGGGCGGAACGGTACGCTTCGGAATCCGGCTGCCATGACTCGGTCGCGGCTTTCTGGCAAAGTGGGGGCCGGGTTGGATCCCTGCGCCGCGATCCAAGTTGCATTCGAGCTGGCTGACGGGCAAGAGCGTGAGTTCGTCTTCAGGCTCGGCGTAGGGCGAGACGCCGATGACGCCAGCAACCTGGCGCATCGCTTCCGGGGATCTGCTGCGGCGCGCGGCGCGCTCGAAGCGGTGTGGCAGTACTGGAAGCACACGCTCGGCGCCGTGCAGGTGGAAACACCGGACCAGTCCCTGAACGTCCTGACCAACGGCTGGCTTGTGTACCAAACTCTCGCGTGCCGTCTGTGGGCGCGGAGCGGATACTACCAGCCGGGTGGCGCCTTCGGTTTCCGCGACCAGTTGCAGGACGTGATGGCGCTCATCCACGCCGAGCCGCACCTCGTGCGCGAGCACCTCCTCCGCTGCGCGGCCCGTCAGTTCCAGGAGGGGGACGTCCAGCACTGGTGGCACCCTCCCTCGGGCCGGGGCGTGCGTACACACTGTTCGGATGATTATCTCTGGCTGCCCTTGGCGACGTGCCGCTACGTTCTGAACACGGGGGACACCGGGGTGTTGGATGAACCCGTCCACTTCGTCCAAGGCCGCCCGGTCAACGCGGAGGAGGACTCGTATTACGATCTGCCCAGCCGGTCCGAAGAAGCAACCACTGTGTACGAACACTGTGTGCGAGCCATTCTGAGGGGCCTCAGATTTGGTGAGCACGGCCTGCCGCTCATCGGCTCCGGTGACTGGAACGACGGCATGAACACTGTGGGCGAACACGGCAAAGGCGAAAGCGTCTGGTTGGGGTTTTTCTTGTATGAAGTCCTCATGCGGTTCGCCGAGGTTGCCCGCAGGCGTGGTGACGTCCCCTTCGCCGAACGTTGCCAGCGGGAGGCGGCTCGCGTGCGGGAGAATATCGAGCAGAATGGCTGGGACGGCGAGTGGTACCGCCGCGCCTACTTCGACGACGGCTCGCCGCTGGGATCGGCGCGGAACCCCGAATGCCAGATTGATTCGATTGCGCAAAGCTGGTCCGTCCTCTCCGGGGCGGCCGATCCCGAGCGCTCGCGCCTGGCCATGGAAGCGGTGGATACACGCCTCGTTCGCCGGGACCATGCGCTGATCCAACTCCTGGACCCGCCGTTCGACACGTCGACTTTGAATCCTGGCTATATCAAAGGGTACGTCCCGGGCGTGAGAGAGAATGGCGGGCAGTACACGCATGGGGCGATTTGGGCGGCGATGGCGTTCGCTACGTTGGGCGACAGCCGGCGTGCGTGGGAATTGCTGACGATGATGAACCCCGTGAACCACGCGAAGTCCCCGGAGGCGGTCGCGACCTACAGAGTCGAGCCGTACGTCGTCGCGGCCGACGTCTATGCGCTCTCGCCGCACACCGGGCGCGGTGGATGGACCTGGTACACGGGCTCGGCCGGCTGGATGTACCGGCTGATCGTGGAATCACTCTTGGGGCTGAGGCTGGAAGTGGACAGACTGCGTTTTGCCCCGTGCCTCCCTGCGGATTGGAAGGCGTTCAAGGTGCACTACCGGTATCGGCAGACTGTCTACCACATCGCCGTCCTGCAGACGCCCGCCGGGAATGGCGAGACGAGTGTGACAGTTGATGGGGTTGAGCAATTCGACAAGGCGATTCCCCTTGTTGACGACCGTCAGGAACACTCGGTCGAGGTGAGAATACCCGCCGCACGCAGCGAACACAGTGTGTAGAGTGACTGCTCCAAGACGTCGCCAGCGGGTCTAACGCTCGGCGCTGTTGCCCGGCGAAATGCTTTCGGTGGGACCGTGCCGGGGAATGGCCTCTCTTTTTCAACTTCCAGCGGCAGCCCTTCCCGGGTTCCGTGTTTACCCGATGCTTGCCGGCCAGCCTACGTAAAGACACAGGCCTCGACGGCAGTTTCGTCAAGGCCTGTTTTCTTGGTAAGGTGTTAGCTGGTGGGCGAAGGAGGTTACGAATCTCCGACCCCCGCCAGGCCCCCGGTGCTATCTTCTCGGTCCGCATTGAGCAGCCTACTGCCAGCGACCAGTTGTCCCATGCGCTTCGCACCTTGCACTCCGTGTCCCCTTGTCTCCCCCACTCCTTGTCTCCGCGTCTCCTTTTCTTGGTGTCTCCGTGTCTCCGTATCACCAAATCTCCGATCCCGCATTGAGCCGCCAGCTGCCTGCCGCCCGCTGTTGAATTAGATTTACAGACTAGTCAGTCTAGTCTATTATGGGAGCCGGCTCATGACGGAATGTTGTCAGCATACACCCCGGGTCTGAAGACTCCCAAGGAGGAACACCCCTGAAGGACATCGCCGCTAAGATAACTCGGTCTCGACTCCGCCCCCGGGAGCCGGCCTGAAGGCAGCCGGCCGCACCCGGTGGGTACCCGTGGGCCGCTGCGCCGATCGCCGTGTCATGCCGGTGGCATGACGGCGGCGTGGAGGAGGCCGTAGGCCGACGACCAGGAGCAAGACGGCCCTACTCCGCCGGGGACCCCCTGGGGGCGGCGGCGTTCCGTCGCGGCCCGGCGCCCGAGGGGCGCTCCCGGGGGCGGGAAGCACACTGTGGTCAGAGCTGCCAATCAATTCAGCTAGTTACAAATTAACTTAGCGGCGATACCCCTGAAGGATCTTGAGCTTCATGTACTCTGTGTCCCGGTACCCGTAGGCCCGGCGGATGATGTTCCGGGCCTTCAGGTTGCTCCCCTCGATGTCGCCCAGGGAGACCGGCTTGTCGCAGGAGGCCAGGATGCCGTCG
>Ga0209172_10006079_pt1 | contig 13823 bp, 13 predicted proteins | sample LarsenN4metaG_FD_184113 | JGI IMG/M metagenome (GOLD analysis project Ga0209172, IMG submission 184113) | Hot spring sediment bacterial and archeal communities from British Columbia, Canada, to study Microbial Dark Matter (Phase II) - Larsen... ... | reverse complement strand
GCGCCGTATGAGCAAGCCAACCGATTCAACCATGAACCAAAACGAAGGCGCAAACTTCTCCTCCACAAGAAACAAATTCGGGAATTATGGAACCACGTCCGCATCAAAGGCATGACGGTTGTGCCAACGCGCGTCTACCTCAAAAATGGTCGCGCCAAGATCGAGATCGCGCTCGCCAAGGGCAAGAAGGCATACGACAAACGCGCCACCATCGCCAAACGCGATGAAGCGCGGAGTGCAGAGCGTCAGACGAGAGTCCGATAAACAATGACCACACCTTCAACCATCGGAAGTATCAACAAGCTTCCCGAAGCGGAGAAGCGGAGCATTTATTCCCGCTATATCCCGCCCGAAGTCATCGAAAAGTTCAATTTGGGTGACTTGTCTAAAAACCAGCACTTGCTTCGCTTCCGCTTCGCCGAAGGTTCGAGCGATGTGGAAATGATGCTATATCATGAAGTCGATTTTCCCGACCCGATACTCTACGCCCACCTGGCTGATTCAATGAACGGGCAGATCTTCATTTTGCTCTACATTTTGAACGACCCCGCCTCTCCGCGTTTCGATGTAGACAAAATGCCCGATGGAAGCCCGACTCACTTTGGGATTCGGAAAAGAAACCTGGAAGCGGAACATTCCGCCATGCGGGCTGGTCTTGCGCCGGGGCAAATCCGCCGGGGGTTGCGCGCGCTCAGCCCGGCGATTCGCACCTTTGAAGAATTCATTTCGTATCTCGGACACGATATGTATTACATCGAACCGCTCTATTATCACAACGCGGTGATCTTCGAACGGTACGGGTTCAGTTATCAAATGGGCAGGAAACAGATGAACCAGATTCACGAGGGTTTTGCTGACGGAGGCGTTTTGAATCAACGGTTGGACGACACCAATCCGTTTCGAGCTCGTGCCGCTGCGAATAGTGTGCGATTGCGTTCATGGGCGATCCACGACGGAATCCTCGGCGAGCCATTTACAAACGTAACGATGTACAAACGAGTCGGTATCACCGCAAACATCAGCACGACATCCGGTTGCGAGTGGTAGGGTATAAGAATCAAAACAACATTGACCTAAGTTGAATCAAAAGAGAAATAAAAAGCCCATGAGGTGACTCATGGGCTTTTAGTAGCGGGGGCAGGACTTGAACCTGCGACCTTCGGGTTATGAGCCCGACGAGCTGCCACTGCTCCACCCCGCATCGAAGCCCGCCGATAGTACCACAAGGGCGAATCAGAGTCAAGCAAGGATGCTCATAAACAGTTAATAGCCCTTTGGTTTGAATACAACAAATTGCATCTTGATAAGATCATCAACTTGTAGTTTAATCGGCGCTACCTTAAAAAGCCGAATGACCCACAAGACAACTTTTGTTAAGATTTAAGGTATAATGCCTTTGCGCGTTCGGATTGTTGGATTTGGTTTGCAAGCAACGGCGCATTCAAAATGAAAAAGACCACCCTCCTCCTTGTTGAAGGACGAAATGCAGAAATCCCTTCTTTTGCAAATGATTTGCAAAAGAAGGGATTTGATATTCGCTTATTCCAAAATGGAAGTCAGGCTGCATCGAAGCTCAAACAGATCAGCCCGGCAGTGATTGTCGTCAACGCTGCATCGCTGAGAAGCACAGGCACACGCATCTGTCTCTCCCTTCGCAAAAAGGATGCAAAGTATCCCATCATCCTGATATTGAAAAAGGATAAACCGGTGGACAAGAGTCTCGCCGATTCGGTGTTGGCGCTTCCGTTCACCGTGCAGAAGTTGGTCAACCGGGTAAAGGCACTGATGCCCGGTGACGGGAATAATCTTGTAAGCGTCGGTCCCATTCGTCTGGATATCGAGCACCGCCGCGTGAGAAGCCTTGGGAAGAACACAAAACTTACACCGCGCTTGATAACGTTGCTTCACATTCTTATGGACAAACACGGTGAAGTTGTGGAGCGCGAATCGCTCTTCAAAAAAGTATGGGAGACGAACTACACCGGCGATACACGCACACTGGATGTGCATATCTCATGGCTGAGACGCGCCATCGAACTTGACCCTGACAATCCGAAATTTCTCAAAACGATACGCGGCGTGGGTTATCGCCTAGACGTTTAACTGATACTGCTTTCCGTCGGACGAAACAAATCGGATGCAATTTTTGCGTCCGATTTTTGTTTTGAGCTCACGCGCGATTTCCCCGCTTCGCACTGGACGGGATACCTGCGCGGCGCTTCGGAAGATTTTTCCATCCCAATCCGGGTCCACTTCCCAGTAATCCAAATCAAGTTTTGTTTCCAAGGAAATTAAACCCTTGGACATCTTGACTTTGGTGGTTGCCGGAAGAGATGACAACGGGGTTTCGAAATTCGATTGACGCTCAAAGGAAAATGGACTCGAAAAACCGACAAGCCGGTTACGGGTTGTGTGAACTGCCCGAAAGGCTTCGTCGCAAGCGATAAAATCTCTTCCATGCCTGGCAGCGACAAACGGAGTTGTGCCCGAACCGCAAAAGAAATCAGCCACCAGGTCGCCCGGATTTGAAGATGCCAAAACAATCCTTTCGAGCAACGCTATGGGTTTCTGGGTGGGATACCCTGTCCGTTCATTGTGTAATCGGGCAATGACTGGAAAATACCACCAATCCTCCGGGACTTTGCCGCGCGCGAGGTTTGGAATTTTTCCAAAACCCGCCTTACGCGACGATTTAAATGTGTTCACCGTATTTTGGTTGTAAGGCTCACGGACCGCATCGGCATTGAATATGTAGTTCTCCCCTTTTACGTACAACAGGATGGTGTCGTGCTTACGGTTAAACGCCCTGCGAATGGGTGATGGTCCGTGATACGCCCAAATGATCTCATTCAGGAAGCGATCCGTGCCGAAGATCTCATCGAGCAGGAGACGCGCGTACGAGTCGGCGTGCCAGTCGAGGTGGAGGTAGAGAGTCCCGTTCGGCGCGAGCAGTCGAAACATCAGAAAGAGGCGTTGGTATAAAAAATCGAGGTATGCGTCGAGATCCTCCCAATTATCATGGTAGCCTTCAGCGAGTTTCCATTGCTTCGGTTTACGCGAATCTTCTCCGCGTCCAATGCGGGCGGAGAATTTTTTGTTGGTGAAGAATGGAGGATCGGCATAGATCAAATTGATTCGACCTTCATAGACGGGGAGAAGCGATGCCATGACAGCAAGGTTATCCCCCAGAATCAATCGATTTTTAGGATGGGCTTTTGGATATCCCTTACCACCGGGATAAATGATCGAATCGGTCACCAGCGAGGCTGGAGCAGGAATTTCAAGTTGTTTATCCCGCCAAATCAACTCAGGCATAGGTTAATAGTAGATCTGCACGAGTGTGCCGAACCCGCGATTGAAAGTCTTGCCGATCTGATGGTCCGGTTTCGCCCAGCGGAACAACCACATCGCCTCTTCGGTGCGCATGTTGATACAGCCGCGGCTCATCGGTACGCCGAAGTTTTGATGCCAGTAGGTTCCATGGAACGCGTGACCCTGAGGCGTGAAGAAACTCGTCCACGGCACACCGGGCAGTTCGTAGTCGGTGAAATCCGCAAATAAATTTCCGTTTCCCATGTGTTTGTTCGGCATCTTGTCCATGATGCGGAATTCGCCGTTGGGAGTTTTCGTCGAAAGCCCGTTCGCATTACGAGGACCGTTCGGGATTCCCGAACTGATGGTGGTTTTGAGAATTTGTTTGTCGTATTCAAAGGCTGCCACCGTTTGAGTTGTTAGGTTGACTTCAATGCGCTTCTTTTCCACAGGCACTTCGGGGGTGATGGCGGCCAAATCTGTGAGTGGAATTGGGCGCACATGTGATGGGTTGATGTAGTATGGAAATCCGGTCAAATCATCGTAGATTCGATACCACGAATCTCCAGCCGGTCCCGGTTCGATAGCCTCTGCCCAGTGGATCGAACCGAAATACAGGCGGAATCCCAATTTTTGCCAGCCGTATGCCTGACTCGTCCGCCACGGTTGTGTGAAAGGTACGGTCACTTCCACTAGACGCGGGTTGCCTTCCTCGATGGAAGTCAATGTCTTATTAAAAATGACTTTCACTTCCTGCAACCGCGCCCGATGGACATAACCTCCCCACACACGGTACCAGACCGGGTTGTGCGCGGGTTCTTTGACCGTTACTTCACCGTACACGTGGATCAGTTCATCGCGATACCATGTGGACACGATGGAACTTTCATCGTCTGGTTTCGAGTAGACGCTTACTGAATCGGTGGCAACGCGGACCAGGTTGCTGTCATCGAAATCTAAGGTGCTCGAGAGCGATGGCGAAAATGCCAAACTTGCGAAACTCAGTCCGCCAAGTTTGAGGAAATCACGCCGTGAAATGTTTTTCATGTTGTGAAAATTGTAATCGAATTCTCTCGTTTTTAAATTACTCTCATTAAATTTTCAGGTCAAGGATATTGGGGTAGTTCAACTGCCCCACTACCATAACGAAACTGCCCTCCGGGCTGGAGGGCAGGGATTTCCGAACTTGTCCGCCGACTACGATTCGACTGTTTCCGGCACCATATCTTTGAGAAGGATCTCCATCGCCATTGTATGGGCGCATCGGTGGTGCGTCACGAAAAATTCACAATCGCAGGTGTAGACGCCGTTGTCGAACGTGACGCGATGATTGTTGTTATCCCCATGAAAGGTGACATCGAACTTGTTGAAGAGGAAGCGGTGCCGCTCCTCCGCGTACCGTTTGGCTTTCTCACGCTTGCCGATCATTCCATAGTCCATCGTTCAATCTCCTTTCAAGAGTGGAAATAAAAAAGCACGCGAACACGCGCGTGCTTTCGGGTTAGTGATGTAAATCCTTGTCGGCATCTGCTCGCATAGGGCATGTACCTCGTTGTCCGCAGTATAGCCCCATTCAAAGTGCAAGTCAACACCCAAATAAGGTGCGCGGGTAAATCGTATGGGAATCGCAAAGTAGGCGTCAATCAGCGGGAGCGGTCGCGAGATTTGGCTCGTCTCCGTTATACGAAACGAGTTGGGGCCACTTCCAAATGATCAGGAACATCCCTGCAATGCAGCCAATCCCTCCGCTGACAATGGCAAACGGGACGCCGAAAAGGGTTGCAACAATCCCCGCTTCGACCTCCCCTAGCTGGGGACCGCCGAGGAAGAAAATTTGATTCACACTAGTCATCCTGCCTCGAATGTGATCCGGGGTCTGCATTTGGCGAATCGTATTGCGAATGACGGTGCTGACCGCATCCGCCGCACCCATGATCATCAATGCGACCAGGGCGGGCAGGAATGTTCGGCTCAACCCGAACCAGACAGTCGCCAACCCAAAGAAGACCACCGAAACGAGGAAAAGCGGACCTTGCCGGCGAAGTTCACGCACCTGCGAAACAACCATCCCCGCCGCGACAGAACCGATCGCCTGTGCAGAGACCAGCCACGAGTATCCGTTTTTGCCGACGTTCAAAATATCGCGGGCCACGATCGGCAACATCGTATTTGCCGACGCAAAGAAGGTCGCGACAAAATCCATCAGCATGGTCGAAAGGATCAACGGATGCGAACGGATAAATCGCACGCCATCGAACATCGAGCGGAGATTGATACCACTGGCGCGATGTAGATCCTGCTCCACGTGCCCCATCAAGATTAATGCTCCCAGCACCGCGAGGAAAGAAAATGCATTCAGTAAATACGCGTAGCCCTGCCCGCCTTCAGGGACAAACCCAAAGAAAAGAGGGCCAAGTATGGCTCCGGTATTGAACGCTATCGAGTTCATGCTGAACGCGGAGGGAAGATGTTCACGTGAAACCAGATTCGGAATCATCGCCTGTCGTGCCGGCAGGTCGAACGCGGCCGCGGAAGCCTGAACAGCTGTCAGGGCGTAAATATGCCAGATCTCGATTTGTCCGCTGAAGGTCAGGTAGGCAAGCACGGCGGCTTGTATTGCAAGCATCGACTGAGTGAGAAGCAATATTTTGCGTCGGTTGAAATTATCAGCAACCGCACCCCCAACGAATGAAAAAACGATGACAGGCAAAATCCGCACCAAACCAATTCCGCCAAGCGCCAATGGGTCGGGCTCGCCGGTCAATTCGCGGATGTGCCAGTGGATGGCTGCGAACTGCATCTGCGACCCTGCCATGGAGATCAGCAACCCCACCCACAAATAAAAATATTTTCGATGTGTGAGTGCAGGCGGAAGATGGAACCTCATCATGTTCCCCAATCGCGTAGATATAGAAAATCATAACCCACTGTTCGGTTGCTTAACTTTGCTATGGGCGGCTGCATCCGTTTGTATTGATATCGTTGAATTCGTTTAGCCACAGTTTTCACAAATGTATCGTCGAATCCCGCTTCCACACACTCCGCAGCGCTAAAACGATGGTCTACAAGCAGGTACAACAGCTTGTCCACATTTTCATAGGTGAATCCCAGTTCGCCTTCATCCGTTTGACCGTCCCATAAATCCGCCGACGGAGCCTTGTCGATGATCGGCGCAGGGATGTTCAACGCGCGCGCCAATTGCCTGACCTGCGTTTTATACAGGTCGCCAATGGGGTTCATCGCCGATGCCGAATCACCGAACTGCGTGCTATAACCAAGGAGGATTTCAGTCTTGTTACTCGTGCCGATCACCAAACCCTTAAAGGCTTCCGACTGGTCGTACAAAACGATCATTCGTTCGCGCGCCATGATATTGCCCTTGCGAAGTTTTGAGATCTCTTCATCCTTCGCGAACAAAGGCTCGACCATATCCGTGATCTCGATGGTCTTGCTCGGGATTTCCAACTGCTCGATGAGCAATTCAGCATGAGCCAGCGAGTCAGGACTGGAGGATTTATATGGCATACGCACTGCCAGTACATTATCGCGTCCCAACGCTTCGACAGCGAGCGCGCACGATAAGGCGGAATCGATTCCGCCCGAGAGACCGACCACGGCGCGTGAAAAACCTGCGCGCGTCACTTCGCTTTTGATGAAGGCGACAAGAATTTGCCGCGCAACGTCTGTGTTGATAGATAAGTCTATTTGCATGGTGTTGAGAATCTGCTATCGCGCCGAAAGTATCCTGCTCATCTCTTTTTGCACGAGCGCGGTGCGCTCATCGCGTAGGAGAGGCAGGCGCGCGCGGGTACGGCGAAGTTGATTGAGGTCAAGTTCGCAGACGGTCAATGCTTCTTCAAAATATGGACCTTGCGCTAGTAGTTCTCCATTCGGGTCGTTAATCGTCGCACCGCCCCAGAAAAGCAACCCGTCTTCAAAACCGACGCGGTTGCAGTGTGCCACGAACGAAGTGAACATGCTGGCATAGGCTTTGCTCACGCGCTCCACCCACCTCGCAGATTCAAGTTTTTCGTTGTCGTTCAAACCGCGGCCGGGCGAGGCGGAGGAAAACAGCATCACATCGGCTCCATCGAGCCAGAGCAAATAAGGCGGAGAGGCGTGCCAGAAATCTTCGCAGATCAACATGCCGACCCGTCCGAAGCGCGTGTCGAAGGCGCGCACAGCATCCCCCCAGGCAAAGAAGCGTCCTTCGTCGAATAGCCCGTACGTCGGCAGATACACTTTATGATGAACGTGAATCACGCGTCCGCCGGACAGATAGGCGGACGCGATAAAAAACCGATGGCGGGAGTCTTCGTCAACAAATCCGATCACGAGATCGAGATCGTTCGAAGCCTTGAGGAGATGTTTGAAGACCGGGTCTTCATCGGTCGGACAATGCGCGACGGATGCGACCAGATCCTGTAACACATACCCGGTAAGCGAAAGTTCAGGGAAGACGACCAGGTCCGCTTTCTGTGATCTAGCCTGTTGGATGAAATCTAGATGTTTTTCGAGGTTTGCTTCAACATTCCCCAATTTTGTTGCGATCTGAGCAAGCGCAAGGTTGAGCTTCATTTCGAGAATCTTACCACTAAAATTCAAGACCTCCAGACTAGTGAGTATGGAGGTCTTGCGCCCTTATCTATCGATTGAACAACACCTGCACTGTATCTCCCTCCTGCGTCGCGTCAAGCACGGTGATCGTTACGCCCTCGACTATAACCGATTCACCAGCCGCCAGCGGAGATTGATACCGATAGGGATCATTTTCAAACACGGGATAAACAACCAGCGTTCCTTCGCCGGAATAGACAGAGGTGTCTACAATGTACACAAGCGCGCCTTCTTTTGGCAGTTCCACATCGTATCCAATTGCACGCCGCGATTCAACCACCACAAGTCTTGTATCGCTGATAGGAATCATCACAGCTTTTGTTCCGCCGATTGCTTCGACCGCCGTTAAGCTCGTTGTTTGATTCCCGTCAGGTTGGCAGTGGATTTGGTCATCATCCAACCAACCCATCTGCCACCGTTCGAATGCAAAAAACTCAGGCGCTTTGCCGTCAATATAACCCATCAGCCCAAACCCACCAACAAACCGATGCTGGGCATCATAGTTGTTCGGGTCAAATTGATAGGAGTACAGATCCGGGAGTCCCATTGTGTGACCTGTTTCATGGTTCAACCATAAGAATCCCCAACTGGGCAGGTCTGCACCCGATGTAGTGCCGTTGGCAAACACCTTTCCATCGGCTCGGTATCCTTCGCCGGGGTTTGCCCCAAAAGCAGGACCATACGCAACCGAGGCAGATTCCGGGGGAATCATAACCACGACCGAGTCAACCGACGAGAAATCTACATCGGCATCCGCATGGTCAACTGCTTCTTGAATAAATTGCAAATGACCTTCGTAGGAACGAATCCCCTCGCCATAAGATGCAGAGGGTTGGTTCAATCGCAGCCACACGAAATGAGGTTTCAGCACCCAATTCATTCTTCCATAGGAAATATCGCTGAAAAATTTTTCCGCATCCGGGGAAACAAGCGCAAAGACCTGTTCTGGGGATTGGGTTGCGGGAACATCAGAGAAGTCGGCAAACAAGACGGCAGTTGTAACGCTACCGACGGTTGGCAATTTGTGTGCAGGGTTCGGCAACCCTAGTCCGACATTCGTAAATGAATACGGCTGGAGTTTACATTGGGCGATCGTATCTGGGGATGCTGTGGGGAGCGGAGTTTCAGTTGATTGAAGAAGTAGGGTCGGGGTTGGCAGAACAACAGATGGGGTTGAAACAAGTTCAACCGTAGGTGATGATGCGCTTGGTCCACAAGCAGTGATCACGATAACACCCAGCAGGCAAAATGTAAGTATCGAAGAGGTACGAGTCATTCGGCTCCTTCTATAAAAAAAGACTCTCGAATCCGTTCAAGAGTCTTCAGCGGGAAGGGAGGGATTCGAACCCTCGGTGGAAACAAGTCCCACAACGGTTTTCGAGACCGTCCCATTCAACCACTCTGGCACCTTCCCAATTCAATAATGCGGCGAAATTATATCTCAGATTTCATCGCTGTCGTGCAGGTCGGGGTAATATACAGCATGCATATCCTGCTCGGATAATTTTTCCATCAGCGGCGTGGCAGATTTCTCTTCGCCGTGCACCAGAAAAACCTTTTTTACTGTTTTCTTCACCATGGTCGCGTATTTGATCAACAGGTCCTGTCCCGCGTGACCGGAGAGACCTCCGATCGTCGCCACTTCTGCATTGACCGTGTACGGTTCGCCAAAAATTTTGACCTGCTTCTCGCGGTCTGCGAGGCGGCGCCCCAGCGTATGCGGAGCCTGCCACGAAACAATGCAGACTGTATTTCTCGAGTCCTCGATGTTGTTGCGCAGGTGATGCAGGATGCGCCCGGTTTCCGCCATACCAGAGGCAGAGATGATCACCATCGGGTCGGTACGTTTGTTCAAGGCTTTCGATTCTTCGACGGATCGAACATAGGTTAACATCTTGAAATCCAACGCGGGATGACGGGCTTCATCGACGAATTTCCGTGTTTCCGAATCGAAGATCTCCGGGTGGCGGCGGAACACATCCGAGGCGTTCACCGCCAAAGGGCTGTCCACAAAGATCGGCACGCGCGGCACATCGCCGTCGTGCATCATCATGTTCAAGTCGTACACAAGTTCTTGAGTGCGCCCCACAGCGAAGGCGGGAATGATCACTTTGCCGTTGCGCTTGATCGTCCGTCGCACCACCTCGCGAAACTCATCGAACGCGGCAGAAGGATCGTTGTGTCTTTTGTCACCGTAGGTGCACTCCATCAAAAGGTAATCTACCGGGTCGGGCAGCACCGGGTCGCGCAGCAATGGCAGGCCGAATCGACCGATGTCTCCGGAAAACCAGAAACGGATTTTCCTTCCCTTCTCCTCGATCTCCAGCGAGATTGCGGCTGAACCGAGGATGTGACCCGCTTCGACAAATTTTGCGATCACCCCGGGTATTGGCTCGAACGACTGGTCGTAATCCACTCCACGGAAAAGATCGGCGGCTCGCTGCGCATCTGCCTCGGTGTACAACGGCTCGATCAACGGTTCCCCGCGCTCAGATTTTTTCTTATTGACAAACTCCGCATCCGATTCTTGAATCCGACCCGAGTCAGCCATCATGAGGGCAGCCAGGTCGACCGTCGCGCGCGTTGCATAGATCGGACCCTCATATCCGTTCTTCACAAGGTTCGGAAGGTTGCCGCAATGGTCAATGTGCGCATGCGACAGAATCACCGCGTCCACATTGCGCGGGTCATACGCAAAGTTCAAATTGCGCGAGTACGTCTCCTCCCGGCGACCCTGATACAGTCCGCAATCCAACAGGAGGCGGTGTCCATTGATCTCCAGCAAGTGCTGGCTCCCAGTCACTGTATGTGCCGCGCCATGAAAATTGATTCGCATCTCAGCCTCCGAACAACCCCAGGATTTGCGTACCGTATGTTTGGAATCTCCACGGCGAATCGACCATCGCCGCTTTCAGTTCGTGCAAATTCTTCGGTGGGTTCTCTGCAAACAAACCCAGGTACATTTTCGGTAAAACGATATCTGACTCGACCCTCAACTCCTGAGCGATCTGCTTTCTCCAATTCTTCAATTTTTCGAGACGTCGCAACACCGCGTCACTCGGACGTTTAGGCTGATCCAATTTCACCAGCGGAGCCGCCACCCCGCGCCTCGCCGCCACGATCATCTCGCCGCCCCACAAACGGATCTGCTTCGTGCTCAGACCGATATCTGCAAGATCGACATCCTTCTCCGGCATCCGTTTTGCAATCTCAAGCAGGAGATTGTCGTCGATGACTTTGAACGGCGGACGATCCAATTTCTCGGCAATACAATCCCGGCTATGGCACAACTCGGAAAGTACGGTTAATTCGCGCAAACTCAACCCCTTGCGTGCGCTAAACCTTTTCCAGGAGGAACCATTCAACTTTTCCTTCGAATCCTCCACGTTGCATCCGCGGGCAAAATCCTCAAGAGCCAGCTCCCAGCGCCCTTTTTCACGCAGTTCCACTTCGAGCAAATCGCGTAAACCGAATAAATAGTGTGTATCTTGCCGTGCATAATCGATTTGCGCAGGCGTCAGCGGTCTTGCGCCCCAGTCTGCTTTTTGGTGGCGTTTGTCCATCTGAATCTGGAATTTTTCCATAAGCAGAGTATCCAACCCCACAGCGGGATATCCGAGCACGCGCGCTGCCTGCATCGTATCGAATAGATGGACAAATTCGAAACCGTAATCGCGCCTCAGGCAGATCAGGTCATATTCCGCCGCGTGGAAGATCTTTTCGATATTCGGATTGTTGAAAATTTGAGAAAGGGGGTTAAGGTCAGGGATCGCGAACGGGTCAATCACGTAATCATGCTTTGGCGTGGAAAATTGTATCAAGCACACACGCTCACGATATGCGTGCAGACTGTTGGATTCGGTATCCACAGCCACGCGCGGTTGGGCAGATACATCCTCCAGCATGATTCGAAACGACTGATTTGTGTTAACCCATACGGGAGCGGCAAGCGGTTCGGTCATAATAGCGACTGGGCAATTGTAAACTTAAAACGCCAAATTAAGTTACAACGATTTCTCCATGACCAGCCCGTCTTCACCATCCTTGTAATATCCGTGCCAGATCTCGGAGGTGCGATAGCCCTCCTGTTCGTACAACGTTATGGCTCCAAGGTTGGATACCCGCACCGTCAATTTCAACTTTCCTGATTTGATGCGAGATTCGCACGCACGCAACAATAACCGCCCAATGCCGCGCCGCTGAAAGTGAGGGTCCACTGCGATGGTGGCGATCCAAGCCGCCCCTCGGGAGGGACGCGTCTCAACCGCCACGAATCCGATCATCTGATTGCCCTCCGTGACTTTGAGTCGAATCACCTCGGGCCACGAAAGTACGGCGATCAAGTCGAACAGCGACCAGGCGTCCTTGTCAAAGCAGGCATGTTCAAGTTTATAAAGGGAGTTCAGATCCAAAATGGATGCAGGAACGATTTCCATATTAAATCAATGTAGGGGCGACGTGTTCGTCGCCCCTACAAGAATTAGATGAACATTTACTTCTTTCCGAGGAAGTTATCCAACATGCTCGTGAACTCCATTGGGAAGATGTACTTCGTGGATGGGCTAGCACCGATGGATTTAAGCGTCTCGAAGTATTGAAGTGTCATCGTTTTCTGGTCAACGGCTTTCGCGGCGCTGTAGATCTGCTCGAGTGCCTGGGCAAAGCCCTCTGCACGCAACAGCTGGGCAGTCTTATCGCCTTCTGCACGCAGGATGTTGGATTCGCGTTCGCCCTGCGCCTGCAAAATGGCGGCTTGCTTGGTGCCTTCTGCACGGTTCTTTGCGGCTTCCTGATCGCCCATTGACTCGGTCACAAGGGCGCGGCGCACACGTTCTGCTGTCATCTGGCGATTCATCGCGTCTTGCACATCGCGCGGAGGGATGATCTCGCGGATTTCCACGTTGGTCACTTTCACACCCCAGCGTTCGGTCACTTCATCGAGGCGTGTGCGAAGCATGGTGTTGATGTGTTCGCGTTGCGAAAGCACATCATCCAACGGGATACCACCGATCACGGCGCGCAAGGTCGTTGCAGCGATACCTGCGGCCGCCTGTTCGAAGTTGGTTACCTGCAACACAGACTGGCTCGGCTCTATGACCTTGAAATACCAGAGGAAGTCAATCGAGATCGGTGCATTGTCCTTGGTGATCGAAGTCTGTTGCGGCACTTCACGTACTTGTTCGCGCAGGTCCGCTTTTACCGCGCGATCGATGACCGGTATCAGCAAAACAATTCCCGGCCCCTTCGGTCCTACACTGCGACCCAGACGAAATACAACGAGTCGCTGATATTCAGGCACGATTCGAATGGCATTGGCAAGAAAAACGATGCCAATAACCAGAATCGCACCAAACAAACAAACTGCGCTGCTGGTGACTATTTCCATGGTAGTTACTCCTTTGTGGTGATAATTTTATTCCTGCTTTTCAACAACGACGACAAATCCTTCACGCCGGACCACGCGGACTTTGCTCCCCATGTTGATCGAGGCGTCACTACGAGCCGACCACAACTCCCCACCGACCTGCACGCTTCCCTCATCGTGGATGTCGGATTGCGCCTCCCCAATCTGCCCGACCACCGCATCCAAATCCTGTACCGGGCGGGCAAACGCGGCTTCCATCGATTTGCGCGCCGCGATCCATAAAAATCCACCCGTCAGAACGGACGCGGCTACCGCAACCAACAGGTTCACTGCTGGCAATCCGTTTTCGCGTGCAAACATGAACACCGAACCCACAACGAGCAGGAGGATCGACAGCGCGAGCGCCCACTCCCTCTTCGGCTTCTGAACCGCATAAACGAATGGAACAACACTCAATACGATGACAATGAACGCCCAAAGATTGAAGGAGAGATTATAGATCGCAAATCCCGCGAGAGCGATACAAAAA
>Ga0209172_10006077_pt1 | contig 13824 bp, 10 predicted proteins | sample LarsenN4metaG_FD_184113 | JGI IMG/M metagenome (GOLD analysis project Ga0209172, IMG submission 184113) | Hot spring sediment bacterial and archeal communities from British Columbia, Canada, to study Microbial Dark Matter (Phase II) - Larsen... ... | reverse complement strand
GCAGTTCCAGGCCGATGCGCTGGGTGTGCCGGTCCATCGCCCCGTGGTGCAGGAGACGACCGCATTGGGGGCCGCGTATCTCGCGGGGCTGGCCGTCGGATATTGGCAGGGCCTGGACGATCTCCGCAAGAACTGGGCGCTCGACCGGGAGTTCCGGCCGGCGCTGTCGAATTCGGATCGCGGCAAGCTGCTCACCGACTGGCGGCGGGCCGTCGACCGCAGCCGCGGATGGACGGCCGGAAAGTAGGAGCACCATGCAACCGTTTCAGACGACGTTGTCGGTCGCCGTGTTCGCGCTGGGAGGCTTCGGGCTGTACCTGCTCGAAGAAACGCGGAAGACCAGCAGCACACAGACGCTCATCAGCGGCAGCGTATGTCTGGCGCTGGCGACCGCCTTGCTGATTACCGGGGTGTTTGCATTCCGCAAGCGGTCATGACGCCGGTTCGAGACCCAGTTCCGCCGCGATCGGCAACATTGCGGCGATGCAGAAGTCGATGTGGGCGTCGAGGTCCACGCCCAGTTCCGCGACGCCGCGGGCGATGTCGTCCCGGTTCACGGCGGCGGCGAAGCTGGCCTGCTTCAGCTTTTTCTTGACGCTCGACGCCTTCAGCCCCTGCAACCGCTCCGGCCGCACGAGCGCACACGCGGTGATGAACCCGCACAGCTCGTCGCAGGCATACAGCGTCTTGTCGAGAAGCGACTTCCGCGGGAACTGATCCTGCAGGTAATCGGCGTGCGACAGGATCGCGTAGATCACCTCTTCGGGGTAGCCGCGCCCGCGGAGGATTCTGGATCCCTGCAGCGGATGATCGGGCGCGGTGGGCCAGCGCTCGTAATCGAAATCGTGCAACAGGCCCGCGCTCCCCCACAGGTCTTCGTCGGCGCCGGACTGCCGGGCGTACGCCCGCACGGCGGCTTCCACGGCCAGCATGTGCCGGACGAGGTTCTCGTTCTGCACGTACTCACGGACAAGGGCGAGATCGGCGGCGTGAGACATGGGAACATCCTACGGAGTCGGTTCATACACGGTGGTAGGCCGCGGGGTTGGAACCGCGCGGCTTCGTTGCAGGAGCGCGGCGGCGGCAATGACCCCGACGGCGGCGACGGCCAGCACCCACGCCGGGAGTGACTGACGCTCTTCAGACAGCCAGCCGTGTTGCTCCGGGTTGAGCCACGTTCCCAGGCTGAGCAGCAATCCGTTGTGCAGGACGTGCAGCAGCATGCCGGGCAGCGTGCTGCCGCTCTGATGCGCCACCCAACCGAGCGCCAGACCCATGAGTGTCGTCGGCAGGAACCGCTCGAACAACAGAGCATCGCGGACCAGCACGTGGAACAGCCCGAAGCACGCCGCGGTGGCGACGATCGTCGCGCCGGCGGTCCACTGCGTCCGGCAGGCCCGGAACAAAAACCCGCGGAAAAACAGCTCCTCACAAACGGCAGGAACGGCCGCCAGCGTCACCAGCTTCACAGCGAGCGGAATCCGTTGCAGCTCTGCTTCCAGGTCGCGGAACAGCTCGACCAGCACCCTGAGCCGCTCAGCCGACAGCGTCCACACTTCCAACTGATACGCAAACGGCCACAACGACAGCCCGGCCAGCAGCGCGCCACCGAAGGCCCACGCCGACGCGCCGTTGAGTCCGAACCCGCTGCGCAGATCCACCCGATTACGGATCGCCACGAGCATCGGCCACGCGACGAACAGCAGCACCGTGACCGTCGCCGACGCCACCAGCCGCGCCGACAACGGCCAGGCCGTCAGCCGGGCCGGTATCCCCCCCAGCAGCAGAAACGCCGGCACCAGCCCGGCCAGCGCCAGAAACCCCTGCGGCAGGCTGGCCATTGATTGCGACCTGGCGGGACGACGCCACAAGTCCGACCAGGTCCCCGAGCTGCCGTACAGCACGGCGTCGGTCCCGAAGAACCGGGCGGCCACCAGCAGGGCCACGGCGGTGTAGACGCACGTCGAGCCGATGGCCATCACCAGCAGCGGGACGTCGAACCGGCCGTCAAACAAATCGCGCGCCAACAGCACGATGTTCGCCAGGGGAACGGCCGCCAGGAACAGCGTCATCCGCAACCCCGGCAACATCGCCAGTATCCCCGGCGCGAGCGACAGCAGCATCAGCGGAATCAGGTACGCCTGGGCCTCCTTGAAACTGCGGGCCACGCTGGTGAGCGCCAGAATCACGGCGGAAAAAAACGCGGCGAACACCACCAGCAGGGCCAGCATTTCGAGCAGCATGACCGGCGTGAATCCCGACTGGCCGAACAGCACGTCCTCCAACCCGGCGGCAAACGCGGTCGCGGTCATCGCCGTCAGGTTGGCAATCGCCGTCAACAGCGCGACAGTCATCACGGCGACGTATTTGGCCAGCAGCACCTGCCGGCGCGAGACCGGAGCGGCGATCAGCGCCTCCAGGGTTCCCCGTTCGCGCTCGCCGGCGGTCAGGTCGATCGCCGGATACACGGCTCCGGTGACCGTCATCAGGATCAGCACCAAAGGCACCAGCGTGGCGAGCGAAAACGCCGCCGCGGCCTCCCCCGGCACGACCGTGGGCGACCACGTCACGGGGAGCTGCAGGTCCGGTTCCATCTCGCGGATCCAGTCCGCGATGAACGCATCGTTGACGGCGTGCAGTCGCTCTTCGACGAACTCCCGCGCCTCGCGACTGAGTTCGGAATGCTGCCGAGTGATCAGCTCGAACTGCACCGGGCCGCGATCGGTGAACTGCACCGGGCCGTGATCGGTATCGTCCAAGGGCCGGACCCGCACCCCCAGATCGGCGGTCCCTTCGCGGACGGCCGCCCCGATGTCGAGCGTCGCCGGACCCTCCGGATACAGAAAACTCAAACTCGGCTCGGGAGGCTCGCCGGGAGGCGGGGGGAGCGGTTTTCCCGGTTCGAGTTCCCGCCCCAGCAACCGATTCCCCTGTGAGAACGCATCCCGAAACCGAATCGCCGCCTCATAGGACTCCAATGCAATGTGGTATTCCAACGGCGTCTGGGCCGCAAACTGCGCCACCAGAAACTTCTGGAACACGATCCCCAGCAGCGGATATACCAGCAGCGGCATGAGCACCAGCGTGGCGATCGTGCGGCGATCGCGGAGCGTCTCCTGCAATTCCTTCCGCGCCAGCCGCAGCACCCGACCGGCCAGAGGAGGGCGGCCCGTCATGACGGACTCCGCGATAAGGTCTGCTCTGTCCCCAGCAACCGCAGAAACATGTCGAACAGCGTCGTACAGCCGGTCTGCTCCACAAGTTCCGCAAACGTCCCTTCGTGCTGCATCCGGCCGCGGTGCAGCAGGCCCATCCGGTCGCAGACCTGCGTGGCCTCGTCGAGCCGATGCGTGCACAGGACGACGGCCTTGCCCAGTTCCTTGAGCCGGGCCACGTACTCGAAGATGACGTGCGTGCCGACAATGTCCAGCCCCCGCGTCGGCTCGTCGAGGAGCATCACCGGCGGGTCGTGCATCAGCGCCCGGGCCAGCGTCACCCGCTGTTTCTGGCCGGTGCTCAGCGTGGCGCAGCGGCGATCGAGGAACGGCTTTAGATCCAGCAGCCGCGACAACTCGGCGCACCGCCGGGCCGCGTGGTCGGGGTCGAGTCCATATAATTCGGCGAAATACAGCAGCGTTTCGCGCGGCGACAGCCACTGATACAGCCCGCTGCTGGCCGAGACGAGGCCAATCTGCCGCTTGACGTCGTCCGCCGCCGTGGAGATGGCATACCCGCCGATCATCGCCTCCCCGGCCGTCGGAAGCAGCAGGCCCAGCATCATCCGCAGCGTGGTGGTTTTGCCGGCGCCGTTGGGACCGAGCAGCCCATACACCTCCCCGGCGGCGACATGAAATGACACGTCATCCACGGCACGGAACGGCGTGCCGTCGACGAGGAATTCTTTCGTGAGGTGTTGAACGTCGATCATGCGGAGAGAGGCTGCGTGGTCGTCGTCGTCGCCGGATGCGCCAGCGATGGCGGACGAGCGGGATTCCCTCAACGTTGTAGCAGGTTGCCCCGCCGTTCGCCTGCATCGTCCGCGGAATCTCGCTACACTGCTGCAGCCTGACAGCGTCTTCCCCTGAACCGTCGCCGAGTGACCATGGAAACGATCGCCGGACATCTGTACGACTTCCCCAAGTATTACGACCTGATCTTCGGCTCCGACTGGAAGGCCGAATACAAGCTCCTGACCGCGGTCTTCGAGCGCTACGCCGGCCGCAAGGTGAAGCGGCTGTTCGAACCCGGCTGCGGCACGGGGCGGCTGCTGGTGAAGTTCGGCAAGGCGGGCTACGACGTCTCCGGGCTGGACCTCAACGAGAAGGCCGTCGCCTTCTGCAACGCCCGGTTCCGCCGGCATGGCCTCAAGGACGCGGCGTTCGTCGGGGACATGGCCGACTTCCACCTCAAGAAGCCGGTCGACGCCTGCTTCAACATGATCAACACGTTCCGGCACGTTCCCACCGAAGCCGCCGCGAAAAGCCACTTCCGCTGCATCGCCGACGGCCTCGCGCCGGGGGGACTGTACGTGCTGGGCCTGCACCTCACGCCCGAGACGCCGCAGAAGTGCGTCGAGGAAAAATGGTCCGCCACGCGCGGTTCACTGACCGTGAACTCGCGGCTGTGGTCGATCGGCATCGACCTGAAGAAACGCGAAGAGCGGATCGGCATGACGTATGACGTCTACACGCCGTCCAAGCAGTTCCGCATCCAGGACGAAACACTGTTCCGCACGTACACGGCCAAGCAGATGCAGAAGCTGTTCGAGGCCGCGCCCGATCTGGAACTCGTCGACACCTACGACTTCCGCTACGACCTGGAATGGCCGATCGAGATCAACGGCAACACCGAGGACGTGGTGTACATTCTGCGGAAGTTGAAGTAGCAGCCGCGGGGTTGCCTCAGCGCCTCTCGGCCGTGCGGACGGTCGCGGTCTGCGGCGCGCGGCCGAGCAGGACGAGATCGTGCCGGCGGAGGAACCGGCGCTGCTGGGCCAGGATGCCGACATCGTGCGGAATCTCGTCCCGTAAATCCTCCAGCCGGTCGCTGCGGGTCAGCAGATAGCCGTGTGGATGATCCTCGAAGAACGCCGTAATCTGCTCTGACTTCTTGAGCCGATCCACCGGCCGGCCCAGATAGAACACCAGGTTGGGTGCGAAGTAGTCGAACGTCGCCAGGTCCGGCGTCTCTTGCGGGGAGAGTGACCCGCGGACCAGCGTGCCGAAGTACGGGCCGTCCTGGTACCGGGCCACGCGGGCCGGGGCGATGCCGACGATCAGCACGGCCAGGCCGACGGCGGTGATCGCCAGCGTGCGGACGGCCTGCCGGCGATCGTTCCGCAGGCTGGCGGCATACGCCACGCCGCCGCCGAACAGGGGAATGCACCCGATCAGCGCCAGCCACGATTCGTTGGGAAGGAAGAAAGACGCGACGACGGGCATCGCCAGCAACAGCACCGCCCCAATCGCGGCCAGCACCCGGCAACTGTGCCGGAACGTCGTCGCCAGGAAGTGGTCGCCGTCTCGTTGCCAGTCGAACAGGAAGCACCCCATGAACAGCGCCACCGCGGGATACGCCGGCAGGATGTAATTGGGCAACTTGGTCTGGGCGCACGAGAAGAACCCGATCCACAACCCGGCCCAGCAGGCCAGAAAGGCGTACGAGGCATTCCATTCCGATCCGTGCCACAGCCGGTGCCGCAACTGCCACACCGACAACGGCACGAACACCGACCACGGGAACGTGCCCAGCAGGATCACCAGCGGATAGTAGAAGAACGGCCCGCGATGGTTCTCCATCGGCTGCACGAATCGGCCGACATTGTGACCACCGAGGAATCCCGCCAGCCATGCACCGTCGGTCTGCTGCCCCACGGCGACATACCACGGCAATGCAATCAAGCCGACGACCAGACCACCCAGGGGGACGCGCATCCGCCATGCCGCATACAGGGTTTTCTTCGGCAACATCGTGCGAAAGATCGTGCGAAAGCCCCACCACGCCTGGTTCCACCACCCGTTCGGCCCCGGCCCCAGCGGATCGTCCACTTCCCGCCGCACCAGCAGATGCAACCCGATGATCGCCGACGGCAACAACACGCCAATCGGCCCCTTCGCCAGCACGGCGAACCCCATCGCGGCGTACATCGGAAGGGAGTGAATCCATGTCTCCGGCAAGTACTCGTCCCAACTCCGGGGCTGGCCATCTGCGTGAGGTGCGCCAAACCGGCCGCCGTGTCGCTTCGCCACGGCCCAAACGTAGCCAAGAAACGCCGATGTCGTGCAGAAGATCAGCGTCGAATCCGGCGTCACCGCCCGGCCGACCGCCGAGAACATCAGACAGGTGCACAACACCACGCCGGCCCACAAGCCGACCTCGCGGTGAAACAGCAATCGACCCAGGTGATACGCCAGCAGCGACGTCCCCACTGCCAGCACCGACGACCCAAACCGGGCCGCGAACTCGTTCACGCCGAACACCGTGTACGAACAGAGCATGATCCAGTAGATCAGGATCGGCTTGTCGGTCCGCAACTCGGCGTTGAACGTGGGGACGATCCAGTCGCCGCGCTCGAACATCTCCCGCCCGCAGACGGCGTTCTTGGGTTCGTCCTCGTCGAACAGCGCCGCGGCGCCCAGGTTAGTGAAGAACACCGCCCCGGCGGCGAGCAGAATCAGCAGATGATGTTTGAGCATGTGGCGATCGTCCCTGACCGCAGCCAACGACATTCCGTGACGCCATTCGCCGTGTGCCACGGCCGTGTCGGCCGTGCCGACCTCCCAGCGGCGGGAAGCGTTCGCACGGCTGACACAGCCGTGGCACACCAATTCACGGGGTCGAAACTGTACGCCGGAAGGCGATTTCCGCCAACGTCAGATTCGGCCCAACCCCGGCAATGCGCCCGACTTCGGGCGAGACTGGGCTTTTCGCGGCAGGGCCGTCCCTCTATCATCCGCCACCTTCCGTGGGTCGACGCCCGCGGTTCGAGAATTGAACGCCATGCCGACACGGGCCTTGCTTCAGCCAACCACGTCTCCCGGGGGACGATCGACCGTTCCCGTCGCGCTGCTGTTTCTGGGGTTGATCGCGCTGACCGTCGATGTGCCGGTCGCGCGGTTCTGCGACGCGCGGCAGTATCCGCGGATCATCACCGACGTCGTCAACAACGCCGAGCCATTCGGTCACGCCGCCGGGGTCGTGCTGATCGCGGCGACGGTGGCCGTGCTCGATTCTCAACGTCGCCGCTGGGCGCCGGGGTTGTGTCTGGGGGCGGCAATTGGAGGGGGCCTGTCCGCGAACGTCGTGAAGCTGCTTGTCGGTCGCATCCGGCCGCGGAACTTCGACTTCGGGCTGACCGGCGTGGCCGACACGTTTACCGCGCTCTTTCCGTTCGGCGCGGGCGGATCGTCGCAGCAGAGCTTTCCATCCGCCCACACCGCGACCGCGACCGGTCTGGCGGTCGCCTTGGCGGCGTTGTATCCGCAGGGCCGGTGGTGGTTCGCGACGCTGGCCGCGCTGGTGGCGGTGCACCGGGTGGAAAGCTCGGCCCATTACCCGAGCGACGTCTGCGCCGGGGCGCTGCTGGGGTGGATCGTCGGGAACGCGTGCCTGGCATTGACAATGCGAGTGTCGTCCGCGCCAGTCGAAGCCGCGGATTCGCCGGCCGTATTGCGACGCGCCGCGTGATGCGTCGATGCACAACTTAGCCCGTGAATTCGTTGCCGACCTTGCGGGCCCGCTGCGGCTTGTCGACATTGATGCCGAGCTTGATCCCGATCTCGACCAGCACGTTCCACCCCGCGGCGAGCTGCACGAAGCCCCCCAGGTCGCCGGCGTCGGGAATCGGGATCGTGGGGAACATCGTCGGCCGGGAGGCAATCGCGACCACCGTCATGCCGACCCCCTGCACCAGCACGTCGTGGAACTTCTGCTCCGATTCGGCGTACGGCTCGATCCACAGCAGCACATCGTCGGCCTGCATGATCTCTTCGATGCCGTGCGCGGCGTACGTGCCTTCCAGGAAATCGCTCCGCTTGCGGGTGATTTCGTTGGTCTTGAGCGTCAGCTCCTCGCCGACGCCGTCGTTGCGGCCGGCAATGTAAATCGTTCCCGCGGCGGCCAGCTTGTCGATCAGTGCCGAATCGAGCGACATCGTCAGCGCCTGGCGGACCATTTCTGACAGCGACGCCAGCCGCGGCTTCAGCGTTTCCTGTCCGGCAACGGCTTCCACCAGCGCCCGGCAGAACAGGGCCTGCTCGATGACGCTCTTCGTCGCCGCGACGGCCCCCTCCTTGCCGCAGGTCAGCACGAAGCCCCGGTTCGACAGGCTTTCCAGCGTCGATTGCGGCAGTGCTGTGAGGCTGTACCGGCGCTGGTGCCCGGCTTGTTTCAGCGCCGTGAACAGCCGGATCACCTCGGCGGTGCGGCCGGAGTTGGACATCCCCAGCACGACCCAATCGGACAGTGCGTATTCCTGCGCCTGCCGGCCGGCGTCGGTGTGCAACACCAGAGGCCAACCCTGCCGCCGCGCCTGCGCGATCGCGGCCTTCGCCGGGAACAACCGGCTCGACCCCTCACCGGTGAAAAACAACCGGCCGGCCTCGCGGATCGGCTGCACCAACGGCTGCACGACGCCCGGCTCAAACGTGCAAATGACATCGGCGGCCTCCAGCATGTCCCGCACAAGGCCGAATTGCGAATACGGGGAACGATCGGCGTGCATGGTCCGTTTTCCAGCGAACGAAATCCGTGAGGGACCGGCCAAAGTGGTCGGTGATCGGTGATAGGTAATCGGCAGAGAAGACGGCACTGTTGTCTGCCTATCACCAACCACCGACCACCGATCACCGCGCCCGCTTCCCCGACAGCGACACATACTCCGGAAACTCGCCCAAGAGCGGCGTCACGTAGTTCAGGAACGCCTTGGTCACGTCGAAGCCGTCGGCGGAAAGGAAGTTGTCCGGCATCGGCCGCGCGTGGATGGCCACTTCGTGCAGCGGAATCGTACCGAACTCAATCCGGTACGGCTCGCCGCGCCGGTTGGCCCGCTGCATCGTGACCATCACGCCGGACGTGCCCTGCAAGGCCAGCTTCACCGCCTGCCGGCCGCAGTCGTAGGCCTCCTGAAAATCGAGCTTCACGCCCCGGTCGGCGGCACACATGGGGAGCGATTCCGTCACCTGGAACTCCCCCCGCCAGCCAAAGGCGTCGGCGATCATCCGGTGCAGCACGACGGCGACGCTGGTGCCGCCCATCGCCCCGAACTCGACGTTGCCGAACTTGTCCGTCGTCTGCGACGCGCTGACCGGCGAACCGTCGGCGGTGGTGATCCCCTCGCCGCAAACAACCGACACGAAGCCATGCTTCTTGTGCGCCACGGCGACCGCGTTCAGGAACCTGTCGCGATCGAACGGCCGCTCCGGCAACAGCAGGATGTGCGGCGCACCAGTCGCAGACCGCACGGCGGCCGACGCCGCCGGCAACCAACCCGCGCTGCGACCAATCGACTGGAACACCACGAACTGGTCCACCTTCTGCATGTCGCGGGCCAGCACGCCGGCCTGCAGCACGCTCATCGCGACATACCGGGCTGCACTGGGATAACCGGGGGTGTGGTCGGTGCCGTAGAGGTCGTTGTCGACGGTCTTGGGGACGCCGACGCCGAGGAGCTCGTGCCCGTTGGCGTTGGCGTACTCGGTGACGCGATGGATGGTGTCCATCGTGTCGTTTCCGCCGCACAGGAACAGGTAGCGGATGTCGTACTTTTTGAGCTGCTTGAGGATCGCCGGAAAATGCTCGTCCTTGAGTTTCAGCCGGCTGGAACCGAGCGCGCTGCCGGGCGTGTGCCGCAAGCCCTTGCGGACCGCGGGGGATTCCTTGCCGAGGTCGATGAGGTGATCGTTGAGCACCCCCTCAATGCCGAACTGCATGCCGAGCACGCGGCCGACGGATTTCGATTTGAGGGCGGCATCGGTGACGCCGGCGAGGGACGAATTAATGACGGACGTCGGTCCGCCGGACTGGCCGACCAGCACATTGCCACGGGGCATGAAAGATTGTTCCCTCTCAGTAAGAATGCCCAGAGATAGCGATCCCTGGGCTTCCGGGGTGCGCGTCCGCAGATTGTGCGGAGCCGGGCGGGAAAATCAATCGACCACGACGCGGGATTCCACTTCACGGAATCGCATACCCCAGCCCCGTTACCGCCGCCCCCTGGTACAGAATCCCCTTCAGGCTCAAGGGAATGTAATGCTTGCGGTACGGAACCGGACTGCCGGGGCGGTCTTCGCCCAGGACATAGAACTCCTCGCGCGGACAGGCGGCCCCCATCATATAGGGCAACGCGGCAATCCGGCCGTAGAAGTGGCACGCCGACACCACCGGCTGAATCAGTTGGTTGTGCGGCGGGTTGCAGTCCAGTTTGTACTGCCACGCGAACCACTTCTGCTTCAGCCACGAATCGTCCGGCTTGCACGCCAGGTAGTTCGTGACCGGGCTGCAGATCCAGCGGCGATACCGGCCATCACAGGGGTAGCCATAGTAGTAGCCGAGCCGTTCGAGATTCGGCTCCTCGAAGTACAAGGGCAGATGCCGAAGCGCTGTGGCCTCCCAGTCCACCGGTTGCAGACAGAAACCGCGGCCGAGTCCCGTCGGCTGCCACTCGAGCCCCGCGGCTTGCAGATGCGGCCGGGCGGTGTTTTCGGGAGCCTGAGCGCCCTCTGGCAACTTGACGGTGGCGCGGAGCTGTCCGATCGGCCGGTCCTCCAGCAGGGGCATTGCTGCTGTTGAGGCCGCCGGAAGGCCCGGAGCCGTCGCCGCAGGCCCGGGAGGCAGAGCCTCCTGCCCCGCCGCCGTTTGGACCACCGCCGACACCGCGAGTGCGAGCCACCAGGGGCGAGGCGTCAAAAGCGGTGCGGTGGTCACAATCGGTGCTCCGCCGGGGGGGCTACCATCGGAGAAATCGGCGTACTCGTTACCCTCCTTCGTCCCGGCAGGGGGGTTCCAATCAATTGGCGTTCACGAAACGCCACCGCTTCCCCAAACCGTCGAAGTTCACACGGCTCGCCGCCGCCGGGCAAACCCTAACCCTCAAATCGGTCGGAACTTGTTGCCGTCAGATTTCCGCAGTGGCTTATGGACAGCCGCGGCGCGGGGGCTTTAGACTGTTTCCTGCTGGCAGCAACAAATGTGGAAGATCGTGTGGGATTCGCCCCTCCAGGCGGAATGGTTGGGCCGCCGCTCCGCCCACGGATCTCTCGCTGAGATGGCAGTCGGCAACGGTTGAGGTCCCGGAGGGGGGGCGAACGAGACCGCCTCCCGCCGTCGATTGGGTGGAGTCCCCTGTGGCCAGCGAGGGCGCGCCTCGCGGAATAGCCAGGTCGTCGCCATGTCTGTGACCCGCCGTTTCTGGCAATGGCTCCGCGAGCGACAGCCGCAGCCCAACCGCTCCGACCCGCTGGCCCCCTTCGCCACGCTCACCGTACAGCGCCTCGAAGAACGCCGCGTGCTGTCGGCAACCGCAGTGATCAGCGGCGGTGATGTCACCGTGAACATCACTGGCGACGACACCGTCACGGTCAGCGTCGATGCGAACAACGACCTGATCATCACCGACACCGACGCCTTTACGTCGGACATTGTCCTCGACCTGGACACGTTCAATCTCGACAGCCTGACCATCAATGCCGGAACGGGGAATCAGGACATCCTCTTCGCGGGCGGCAACTTGATTCCGGTCGCCGACCTCACAATCACCTCCGGCGGGGGAACCGACAACGTCGCCTTCCAGCAGAACATCCTCGCTGCCGAGGGGGGAATCTCGGTTGATGTCACGGGAGATGTGACCGTTGCAGCCGGCGTCAGCCTTTCTGCAACCGATCCCACCGCTGGCGACATTGAGTTGACAGCCGGCGGCGATGTCCTCATGGACGCGGGCAGCAGCCTGTCCTCCACCAACTTCAGCATCACCATCAGCGCAGCGGATCAGGTGACGGTCCAGAGCCTGACCGCCGGCGTGGACATCGACCTCTCCGCGGGCGGAATGCTGACCGTCGATGACGCACTGACCGCCACCACCGGCGGCGTCACGCTCGACGGCACCGGCGTCGATGTGAACGCCTCGATCACCTCCGACGGCACCGTAAGCATCATCGCTGCCAATGATGTGATGTTCTCCGCAGCAGGAGACATCACTGTTGCCGATGGCGACCTCTCCATCAACGCCGGCAACGACCTGACAATGGCCGACGGCACGACGTTCGACGTCACCAGCGCCACCGGAGCGTCGGTGTCGCTGACGGCCGGCAGCGACGTCGCGGTGAGTCAGATTGCCGGAGCGAATCTCGACGACGTGACGATCACCGCCGGCGGCAGCATCAGCGACGCCTTGGCCGCGGAAACCGCCAACGTCACCGCGGACACGCTGGCCCTCACCGCGGGGACGGGAATCGGCGTCGGCGACGATTTCGACACCGAAGTGACGAATCTCGAAGCGCTGACCACCACCGGCGGCATCGTCATCAGTGAAGCCAGCGGGCTGACGATCGGCGGCGTGACGGGCAGCTTGAACGGCGTTGATGTCGCCACGGCGGGGGGCATCGCCATCACCGCCGGCGGCTCGATTGTCGTCACCGAAGGAGTCAGCGGGCCGGGCCACATCAGCCTGTCAGCGACCGGTTCCACAAGCGATTTGACAGTCTCGATCGGCAGCGGCGTCAGCAGCGCCGGCGGCGACATCACGCTCGCCGCCGACCGCACGGTCACGATCAGCGAGAACGTCGGCACCACCGGCGCGGGAACCCTCACCGTCACCGGCAATGGCGGAGCGGGGGCGCGGAACATTGTCGTCAACAGCGGCGCCGTGGTGAGCGTCGTGGACGGCGATCTGCGGCTCGATGCCGACCAGGGGATCGCCGTCGCCGGCAATTTCGTCGGCATCCGGATCGACAACGCCACTGTGCAGACGACCGGCACGGGAAATGTCACGCTCGTCGGCCGCGGTGGCGACGACGCCGGCACGGCAGGTCATCACGGCATTCTCATCACGAACGGCGCGGTGGTGCAGTCCACGGCGACCGGCCTTGCCGATGGGGAAGGGGAGATCACGCTGATCGGGACCGGCGGAGCCAGCGACGGCAGCAACAACTCCGGCGTGGCCATCACCGGCGCGGGGACCATGATCACGTCGGTCGACGGCGACATCGCCATCACCGGCGTGGGGGGCGCGGGTTCAGCGACCAGCGGGGGCAATTTCGGCATCCAGCTCACTTCCGGCGCCCAGATCCTGTCCACGGGCGTCACGCCGAACGCGGCCACCATCACGCTGGATGGCACGGGGGGGGCGGGAGGCGGCGGCAGCAATTTCGGCGTGCGAATCACCAGCAGCGGAACGCAGATCGCTTCGGCCTATGGCGACATTCTCATCACGGGCCAGGGTGGCGGCAGCGGAGCCAGCGCCAACAACCACGGCATCGCACTCAGTGACGGCGCCCGGGTGCTCTCCACCGGAACCGGAGCCGATGCGGCCAAGATCACGCTCGACGGAACCGGCGGCAATACCACCGGCAGCAACAATTACGGTGTGCTGATGGTGAACGCGGGCACGCTCGTCACCTCCGTCGACGGGAACATCTCCATCAAGCTGACGCAGCTCGGGCTCGACATCAGCAAGAATTTCTGCCAGCAGCTTACTGACGAAATCGCCGGCACGGCGAAAAGCCTGGGGCAGACCATCGAAATCGACATGGAGGCTTCGCCCTACACCGACGCGACGCTGGACATTTTCGAGGGTGTGCGGCGGCGCTCCGACAACGTGGCGCTGGCGGT
>Ga0209172_10006075_pt1 | contig 13827 bp, 12 predicted proteins | sample LarsenN4metaG_FD_184113 | JGI IMG/M metagenome (GOLD analysis project Ga0209172, IMG submission 184113) | Hot spring sediment bacterial and archeal communities from British Columbia, Canada, to study Microbial Dark Matter (Phase II) - Larsen... ... | reverse complement strand
CAATGAGACTTTTGGCGGAGATTTGCAATTCACCCGTGCGATTTTTGACGGCCGCTGGTATCAAAATCTCGGCGCCGGCGTCCTGGCGTTGCGTTTAAAGATGGCGGCGACCTCACAGACGACGCCATTTTATGAACGTTTTTATCTTGGCGGCGCCTACTCGTTGCGCGGCTATGCCGAGCGCAGTTTGACGCCGGTTGGATATGGAACGCGGCTCTTTCTCGGCAGCGTCGAATGGCGGATTCCATTCGCCGGCGGCGATCCGCAAAAGCCGGGGCTGATCGGCGCGGTCTTTTTTGATGCCGGCAGCATCGGCACGCCGGCAACAAAACGCCGCGACGACGAAACCTTCACCACGTTTGGCTTCGGCTTTCGTTGGAAAGTTCCGGTCGTCGGTTTGCTGCGCTTCGACTTCGCTTATCCCACGCAACGGCCGGATGATTTCAGATTTCATCTTGCCATCGGACATCCATTTTGAGAAACCATGCGCCGCTTCGTAAAAATAAAAATTTTCTTTCTTCTGCTGCTTGCCGCGCCGACGATGGCGCAGACGCTGCGCATCGTTTCTCTGGCCGCCAAACCCCTCGACCGCAACCTCGCCATTGCGGTGCAGCTCGCCGAAGTGTTCTCGCCCAAAATCACCGGCACGATTCGCAGCGGCATGCCGGCCGTCATTCGTTTTGATTTTCGTTTGATCGAAGAGCCGAATCGCGAGGTGCAGCAGGCGGCGCGGTCGCTGCACATTCTTTACGATCTGTGGAACGAGCGCTATCGCCTGCAATTCAACGGGCGCGAGCAATTCGTTTCCGGTTTTGCCGAGATGCAAAAAATTTGTGAAAATATCGCCGATTCAAGTTTCCTGCCGCTCAATCGGCTGTCTCCGCAAAAAAGTTACCGCTTGCGTTTGCAGGTTGCCGTCATTCCGATCAGCACGCGACAAAGCCAACAACTGCAAGATTGGCTCGAGGCGTCCGACGCAACAGAAGAGTCGGCCCCCGGCGAGGATCGCTCGACCGGTTTTCGTTTCAATATCAGCAAATTTCTTTCCTTCTTTGTTGGAAAAAAAGAGCGGTCTTTCGGCGCTTCCGAGTGGGTTGCTTCACCGCCGTTTCGTTTAGAGCAACAATGAAAAGCTTGCGCTCAAAATTCATCGTCATTTTTTTGCTGGTGACTCTTCTCCCGCTCCTGCCGTTGGCCTATCTCGCCGAATTTTTTTTGGAAAAAACGATGGGCATTGTTTTGCAGAAACCGCTGGCCGAAGGATTGAGCGGCGCATTGGAATTGGTGAGCGAGCAAATGAACGCCGAATTGCGAACGCTTGCCGTGCGCATGCGATCGGTCAAAAACTTCGTGCAAAATAAACAAAAAAAAAATTGGAAGGAGGGAATACAAAGCCCGACGCCTGTTACCAATGCGGATGACTCAGTTCGTTTCGCCATCGTCGACGCGAGCGGCGTTACTCTGAAAAGCTGGCCGGAAAATTCGGCAACCAAATTTGAAAAATCCGTTTTGCAAAATGATTTGCCGGCTGATTCGCTCGTTAACGCCGGCACCGATAGCGCCGCGGCAAGGCTGGCGCTGCGGCTCCCGCGCGAGATGCGGCCCGCCGCGTGGCTGATTGGGGAAAAAGCCATTTCAGAAAAAACCCGGCAACGCTTCAAAGCAATCGTCTCGGCGGCGCAGATGCGCCAGTATCTTGATTTGAACGAATCCGAATTGCGGCAAAGTCTGCTGCTGGCTTTTCTCGTTTTATATGCGCCTCTGTTGCTCATCAGTCTCGCGGCGGGCTGGTATCTGGCGCGTCGCCTCACCGCGCCGCTCGCCGAGCTATCAACCGGTGTGCAGCAATTGGCCGCCGGCAAATGGGATCATCGTGTCGCCATTCGCTCGCAAGATGAAATCGGACAGGTTGGAACCGCTTTCAATTCAATGGTAGAGAATCTGCGACGGCAGCAAGAACAAATGATCGCGCTCGAGAAAATGGCGGCATGGCGGGAGATCGCGCGGGTGTTGGCGCACGAAATCAAAAATCCCCTGACGCCGATGCAGTTGATGGTGCGGCAGATTCAAGACGAATACAGCGGGCAAGATGAAACGTATCGCCAGACTCTCGTCGAAGGCTGCAAAATTATTGATGAAGAAATCGAAAAGCTGCGGCAGCTCGTGCGCGAATTTTCGGATTTCGCACGCATGCCGGAGCTGCATCCGGCGCTCGGGCAGTTCAATGAACTGGCGGCAGAAGTGGCGAAACTTTATTCCCTGCGGCCGGTGGAATTGCAACTCGACCCGGCGCTGCCCAAATTCAATTTTGATTGGGAGGCGCTGCGTCGCGTGCTGATCAATCTCGTCGAAAATGCCATGCAGGCATCATCGACGGCTAAAGTCACTTTGCGAACTTTTCATTCTCCAAATGAGATTGCCCTTTCCGTCGAAGACACCGGCCCCGGCATCGCGCCGGAAAATCTCTTGCGGATTTTCGAGCCGTATTTCTCGACCAAAAAATCCGGCATAGGACTGGGTTTGGCGATTGTGAAACGGATTGTTGAAGAGCACGGCGGGACAATCAGTGTGTCCAGCGAAATAGGACGCGGCAGCTTATTTACATGCAAATTTATTTTAAAAAACGATAGCAAAATGATTGTGGCAAGATGATTAGAAAAAACTTTTAAATAATCTTGCCATAATCATTTTGCGTTATATCTTTTTACAGATCATAAACTTTTTCTAAGAATTTCCCAATATTGCAAAAATCATGGCAAAAACAAAAATTTTAGTCGTCGACGACGAGCGCAACATCCGGCGCTCGATCGAAATGATTTTGAAAGGCGAAGGCCACGAAGTAACCGAAGCCGCTTCCGCCAGCGAAGCCGCCGCCAAACTCGCCGAGCAAGGCTTCGATTTGATGATGCTGGACATCGTCATGCCGGGCGAGATGGACGGCTTGCAATTTCTGCAAAGCTTGAAAGGCGCGCCGAATCGTCCGGTCGTCGTCATCGTCTCCGGGCAGGCGACGATTCAAAACGCGGTGGCGGCCACGCGCGAGGGGGCGTATGATTTCATCGAAAAGCCCATTTCCAAAGACAAGCTTTTGCTCACGGTGAAAAACGCTTTGGCGCAGCGCCAGCTTGCGGAAGAAAACGCGCGCTTGCGACGTGAAGTCGGCGGCCAGTTTGCGATGATCGGCGAGAGCGCGGTGCTGCAGAAAGTGCGCGAGCAAATTTCCCGCGTCGCGCCGACGCATTCGCGCGTGCTCATTCTCGGCGAGAGCGGCACCGGCAAAGAATTGATTGCCCGCGCCATTCATGAAGCCAGCGAGCGCTCAAAGCAGGCTTTCATCAAAGTGAACTGCGCCGCGATTCCGGAAGACTTGATCGAGAGCGAGCTGTTCGGCCACGAGAAGGGCGCGTTCACCGGCGCGAGCACGACGCGTGACGGCAAATTTCTGCAAGCCGATGGCGGCACGCTTTTTCTCGACGAGATTGGCGACATGAGCCTGCGGGTGCAAGCCAAAGTTTTGCGTGTCCTGCAAGAAGGCGAGTTCGAGCGCGTCGGCGGCAGCCAAACTCTGCGCGTCGATGTGCGCGTCATCGCAGCCACCAACAAAAATCTTGAAGATGAAGTCCGCCGCAGCCGCTTCCGCGAGGATTTGTGGTTTCGCCTGAACGTGGTGCCGATTTACATGCCGCCGCTGCGCCAACGCCAAGATGACATTCCGGCGCTGGTGCAACATTTCATCGAGCTTTACTGCCGCGAAAACGGCTTTCGGCTGAAACAGATGGCGCCGGAAGCGATGGCACGATTGCAAAACCACGATTGGCCGGGCAACATTCGCGAATTGCGCAACGCCATCGAGCGGCTGGTGATCATGACGCCGGCGGAGGTTATTACCGCCGCCGATCTGCCGCTCTCGTTGCAAACGCCGCAGCCCACAATCAAGCACACATTCCAAGCCGGACAAACCCTGCGCGAAGTGCGCGATCAAGTCGAGCGCGGCTACATTCTCGCCTGCCTCGAAGCCACCGGCGGCAACATCACGCAGGCGGCGCAAATTCTCGGCATCGAGCGCAGCAATTTGCACAAGAAAATGCGCGCCCTGAGCATCGAACGTCCGGAAAATTAAAATAACAGATTGAACGTGAAAGGGGAACTGCTATGAAAGCGCAACTACGCTGGCTCGGTCCGGATATGCAGCTCGAAGGCACGACGGAATCCGGGCAAATCGTGAAACTTGACAGTACGACGAAAGACAAAGCCGCTACGATTGGCGCCTCACCAGTGGAAATGGTGTTGCAAGCGCTCGGCGGCTGCACCGCCATGGACGTCGTCTCGATTCTTCAGAAAATGCGCCGCACGATCAAAGCGCTCACGCTGGAGATCGACGCCAAACGCCGTGAAGAGTATCCGCGTATTTTTACGCATATTCACATTCTTTATAAGCTGGCAAGCCCGGATACGGCTGAGCATGAATTGGAGAGGGCGATCAAGCTTTCGGAGGAAAAATACTGCTCGGTGAGCGGCATGTTGCGGCCGGCTGTGAAGATCACGACGAGTTACGAATTGCGTCATGATGAGTAATCGCAATGCCAATCGAGAAAGATAACAAGAATATTGCCGATTCGCGAATGGATGCTGCATCGAGCGAAAACTTACTCATTCCAACTTCATCAAACCAATCACCCCCTCGCAGAATTGCGCTCCCCATGTTTCGGGCGCTAAACCATCGCAATTATCGCCTTTATTTCTTCGGACAATTTTTCTCCTTGAGCGGCACGTGGATCCAGAACGTCGCGCAAGGCTGGTTGGTCTACGAGCTGACCCACTCGCCTTTTTGGCTCGGTTTTGTCGGCTTTCTCAATTTCCTGCCTCTGTTTATTTTCTCCCTGCCGGCGGGAAGCCTTGCCGATCGCGTTTCAAAACACAAATTGTTGCTGGCTTTGCAGATTCCGTCCATGCTGCTCGCGTTGATGTTCGCTATTTTGATTTGGTCCAAAACCATAACGGTATCTTTGATCGGCATGTTGGCCTTTGGCTTTGGGATGGTGAATGCTTTTGACCTGCCAGCCCGCCAGTCGTTTGCCATCGAGCTGGTCGGCAAAAAAGATCTGGCGAATGCGATTGCGCTCAACTCGGCGACGTTCAACACGGCGCGTTTGCTCGGCCCCGCCATTGGCGGCGTTATCATCGCGACCGCCGGCGCCGGTTGGTGTCTCTTCATCAACGGCGTTTCCTATCTCGCGGGAATATGGGCGCTGACCGCCATGCGTTTTGAGAAAAGGCCGCTGCCGGAAAAAAATCATCCTTCGCTCAAAAATTCAATCGCAGAAATTTTTCTTTATATCCGGCAAACCCGCCCGGTGTTGGGACTGTTGCTGCTGGTGAGCGTCATGACCATTTTCGGCTGGTCGTTTTGGATTTTGATGCCCGTTTTCGCCGGTTCGATTCTAAACGGCGGCGCCATCGAGCTTGGCAAGTTGATGTCATTCGGCGGCGTTGGCGCTTTGGGCAGCGCATTAGTCATGGCCGGTTTCGGCCATCGCTTGCTGCCGCGGCGTCTGGTGTTTTACGGCGTGCTTGTTTTTGTCAGCGGGGTGACGGGATTTGCTTTGTCAAAAACATTCTATCTGTCGCTGGTGATGGTGGCGATGGCAGGATTTGGTCTGATTCTGTTTTACATCAATGCCAACAGCGCGCTGCAACGGCGGGTGCCGAATCATCTGCGCGGCCGGATGATGGGCGTTTATGCCGTGGTCTTTGGCGGACTGTCGCCCTTCGGCAATTTACAGGTCGGGTTCTTAGCCGAAAAAATTGGCGCCCCGCAAGCCGTTATCCTGGGCGCCGCCATTTGCGCCGGGATGGCGTACGTTGTTTCGCGCCTGGTGCCGCCGCAGCCGCGCAAACGCAAAGAGAAAATTTCTCCGCTGCCGCCCGTTAATGTTCCGGCTGTCGCCTGAAAAGATTTACTCCGAGGTCGATTTGAGAAAAAAATAAAACGACGCCGCAAAGCTGGCCTCAAAAACCGCCGTCGCGATGCCAGAATAACGATCATAGTCTTTGGTGCGTTGATAAAATCCCTCTCTCTGCGCCGGCAAACTGGCGGTGAGATATTGATCGTAGAAATGATCGGCTTTATCTTTCAGCAAAATGGCGGCGATGCCGGAGGCCAGGCTCAAGCCGGCCGCCGCTAATGAAATCCGGCGATTTCGGTTGAGATGAAAACGCCGGCGGGACTTTTCAACTTCTTGAAGAAGCGCCAAATTTTTTTCCGGTTTTAACGTAACGGCATAAAGACGCGTTTCCGCCAAACCTTCCTTTATTTTTCCAATTTGCAATTGTTCGGTTTGATAACCGGCGCGGCGAATTTCAACGGTGGCGATCTCGTCTTCCGGCAGGCGCAGCACCAGCGGCGTCGCGCCCTGCAAAATACCATCGACATAAACTTCCGCGCCAAACGGCGTCGAATTTATCGAATAGCCTTTCTGAAAATGCGCCGTAAATATGAGCGTATCGCCGGCGCTGAGCGAGCAGATTTCCACCCAATCAAAATCGAGCCAGCTTTCCGGCTGGGCGCGCTTGACGGCGATCTCGTGCTTGCCGGATGGCACAGAAAAATTCCGCAACGGTGTGAAGCCGACTTGTTGTCCATCGATCAGCACGGGAAGGCTGGGTTGCTGCGATTCTACTGAAATAAAGGCATGGCGGGATGATGCAGATTCTTGAGCAAAAGCGGAAATTGCAACGTATGAAAAAGCGGCACCGATAAATGATGCTTTAAAAAGTTTCATTTTTTGTCGTATGCTCATTGTTGCTCGGAGTGTTCCCGCGCTTTCTGCGCCGCTTCCCACAAGCGCCGATACTCCGGCCGCACGCTTTCATCCAGTTTTTTTTCCAATTCAAGGGGAAGAACAAGCGCGATAATCAAGTCTTGGACATCAGCAATATCGCGTATGCGGTGCGGCGCGGATAATCCGGAGGCCAATTTCAGCTCGATTAAATTCTCTAACGCAATCACTTTCACCTTTTTTCGTTCCACTGTTTTTCCAGCCGGATGGGGGAACTTTACGGGTTTTGGCAGGCCGTCTCCGGGAAATTCGCCGGCGGTGATAATTTCAATTCTGATTTTTGATTCGGCATCAACAAAAGTTTTGGCCGCACCATGGACGAGGTCTTTTTCCATAAAAAATTCTCCTGCCCGGATCAAACCCTCATCAAACGACAGATCAGTGCGCTTGGGGCGTTCGACGGCGGTATTTTCCAGAATCGTCATGATGAAAAAATCTAAAAACTGTTCAATGACCTGTCATTGTCAACTTGTTAGAATATAAGAAACTCATTGACTGATCGCAAGAACTTCATTATCTTATCCCCCATACAGATGGCAAACTTGGTCCAACAGGTGCGTGATGCCGGTGTCGTCGGTGCAGGCGGCGCGGGTTTCCCCACCTACAAAAAGATCGACGCCCGCGTGGATACCGTTATCGCCAATGGCGCGGAATGCGAGCCTTTGCTCTTCAAAGATAAAGTGCTGATGGAGCACTACGCCGCGGAAATGAGCGACGGCCTCCGGCTGGTCATGCAACATGCCGGCGCGAGCAAAGGCATCGTTGCGATCAAACACAAAAATCGCAAAGCCATCGACGCGGTCACGCAGTGTCTGTCCGCCAATATTTCCCTTTTTGAAATGGAAGATGTTTATCCCGCCGGCGATGAGTATGAAGTCGTTTATCACAGCACCGGCCGGCGCATTCCGAGCGGCGGCATTCCGCTGCACATCGGCGTGGTGGTGCAGAATGTGGAAACGTTGTATCACATTCATCGCGCCGCGCAAGGCCAGCCGGTGACGCATTCGCTGATGACGGTACACGGCCATGTCAAGCAGCCGCTCACAGCATGGTTTCCCGTCGGCATGAGTTACAGGGAGGCTCTGCAAGTGGCCGGCGGCGCCACCATCGACGATTTTGTGTTGCTCGATGGCGGCCCGATGATGGGCAAAGTGGTGACGGATTTGACCACGCCGGTGACGCGTGTTTCCAGCGGCATTATCGTGCTCGGCCGCGACACGCATTTAGCCGAACGCAAAACGCAATCCGAGCAAGCTTTCAAGCGGATCGGCAAATCTGCGTGCGATCAATGCAGCTTGTGTACCGAAATGTGCCCACGCTATTTGCTCGGCTATCCGATTCAGCCGCATCTCGTGATGCGCTCGCTGCTCACCACCGGCCCGATGAGCGACACGCTCACGCATTGGGCGCAGGCGTGTTGTGAGTGCAACATCTGCTCGTTGTGGGCCTGCCCGGAAGAACTGGATCCGCGCAACGTTTGCGTGGTGACGAAAAGAGATTTGAAGCAGCAGGGCAAATGGCTTTCGGCTGAAGAGTTGCAAAAGCTCACCAAACCCGTGCATGCGCTGAAGTCTTATCGCTCGGTGCCAACCGAGCGGCTGATGCGCCGGCTGGGCTTGCATCAATTCAAGGGTGATGCGCCGCTCTACACCGAAAAGATCGCGCCGGAAAGCGTGGCCATTTCTCTGCAACCTTCAGTCGGCGTGCCACCCACACCAGTGGTGCGCGCCGGTGATCGCGTTCGCGAAGGTGATGTGTTGGCCGCCGCCTCCGAGTCAGCGTTGAGTGTGCCGGCGCATGCGAGTATCGCCGGCCAAGTCACGGCTGTGGGCCAAAGCATTGTCATCACGAGGGCGTAGCGCGTAACGTATTTTTTCGCAAAAAACACAACGGTCATCGCGAGTCCCGCGTTTTTGGCGGGACGAAGCGATCTGTAATCTTTAAGAGATTGCTTCGCTGAGAAGCGCTTCGCAATGACATTTTCTTAAAAAGGGAGTAATGATGCAAAACGCCATCGGCTTAATCGAACTCACTTCCATTGCCAAGGGCTACGAAGTGGCGGACGCGCTATTGAAAACGGCAGAAGTGCAAATGGTTTTCAACCGTACCATTTGTCCGGGCAAGTTTATGGTGATGGTGGCGGGCGAAACCGCCGCGGTGACCTCCAGCATGGAAGTGGGGATGGAAATCGGCGGCGAGACGGTGGTGGATAACTTGCTCATTCCCAACGTGCATCCTGAGGTGTTCCCGGCGATCAGCGGCACGCGCGTGATCACCGAGACCGGGGCGTTGGGCATTATCGAAACGTTTTCCGTGGCGTCGATCATCGAAGCCGCCGATGCCGCGGTGAAGGCGGCGAACGTGCAGTTGCTGCAAATTCATCTCGCCATGGCCATCGGCGGCAAAGGCTATGTAACGATGACCGGCGAAGTCGCCGCCGTGGAAGCCGGCGCGGATTTTATTCGCAACAAAGGCTTGTTGGTCAACAAAGTGGTGATTCCGCAGCCGCGGCCGGAAGTGTTGGAGGATAGAATCTGATTATTTTTTTGTGCTGTGCTGTAAGACTTCCAACCCACGATCTAATTGAATCTGCAGATCGGCTCCCAGTAGTGAATTTTTTAACAAAAGATTATGTGATCGTAAAATATCACGAGTCCCTACCTGTCATAATGGCTCAAGAGAATGAAGCCGTTCAAGCCCCGGCATGGCTCGTTTCGCACGACAAAATGCTTTGGTAAATCTTCGCGCTGGGGACATACCGCGCCTGCATATCCGGATACGTGTAATCGGCAGGTGAACGTGTGCCGGGGGTGTAATTCACTAACTGCAATCCCCACACTTGCGTCCAGGCGCTGATCGTGGCGTTGTACCATTCGTAGGGCGGCAGGAAGTAATACGCTGCGGTTTTGGCAATCCCGAATTTTTCACGTATCGCCGGTAAAAACCAGCGCGATTTCTTTTTTGGTGCGGTCACCGCGAATGATGCCGCCATGATCGTAAGTGAAGGGCGCGTGAAGCTCCTGCGAGGGCAACGCCAAAATGAAGATGTAGAGAACAAGAATCCATGCCGGCGTCGGCGAATCGGATTTGTGGTTCATGGTCTTTTCCATTGGCGATTTGGTATGATTCAATTTTAAACTTGGTTAAACAAAAAGCCCCAACCGGTTTCAGGTCGGGGCTAAAATTTTTTGCAACAACGAGCAGCAATGAATTTCAATTCGTCCCCGCCGGCGCCGCTTTGCCAAACACATACACAAATCGCTCTTCACTCGCAACGATCAACCGTTCGCCGGCAATGATCGGATTGGTGCGCACGCGGCCTTCGAGTTCCTGTTGCCAGCGGAGGTCGCCGGTGCGGGCATTCAGCGCGTAAAAATTGTGGTCGAGGGAGCCGAAGAAAACGAAATTGCCGGCAATCAAAGGCGACGTGCCGATCACACTGCCGGCGCGAAACGTCCAACGCCAGGCGCCGTTGTTGGCGTCAAAAGCCCGCACGCGGCCATCGCCGCAACTGAAGATAACCAAGCTATCATTGACCGCGGGTGAATGATTCACCTTCGCGCCGATTTTACTTTTCCACAACAATGCGCCGTCGTGCAAATTCAGCGCAAAAACATGCTCTCTCGCTGCGCCGAGGTAAACCCGATTTTGATGAATCGCTGGCGTCGCCAGCACCGGTTCCTGGCAATCAAATTCCCACAGCTTTTTGCCGCTCGCGGCTTCGAGGCCGTAAATCTTGCCGTCATCGCTTGCCGCGACTAAGATGCCCTGCGACAGCGCCGGCGAAGCATGGAATTGCGATTCCGTGCGAAATTGCCAAACTCGCTTGCCATCTTGCAAACGATAGGCATCAACATGCTTGTACAGCGCCGTCACGAAGATCGAGCTGTCTGCAATCAACGGCTCACTGTCAATATCGCCGGCGTCGATCTCCCAAAGTTTGTTACCGTTTTGCAAATCATAGCGCATGAGCGTCTCTTTGCCAAAGCGCATGGCCACCACCAAACTTTGTTGGGCAATCGCAATCGTACCGGCAAGACCGTGCGCCAGTTTGTTTTTTTGCAAAATTTTTTTCTTCTGCTTGCTCTTGTTCTTGGGCGGCCGCAGATCAAGGATGGACAAGCGCCCATCCAAGGTCGGCACAAAAATCGCGTCACGGGTGGCGCAGAGATGTTGTGAGACGGCAGCAGATACCTTGAACCGAGAAATTTCCTGCAACGGCAGAGAAAGATCAGTCGCTTGATAAGATCGCCGTTCCGGCGAGACCCCGGCCAGGCAGGTGATGGCAACATCGTTTTGGACGACCTGCTTGACGGCCAAACGCGTGCACGCAAAAAAGATAAAACAGATAAGAAGCCAAAAAGAAAAGCGCACGCAAAGAGTTTTCTTTGCGATCCTTTGCGGCTTCGTCCCGCCCTTGCGGGATGAAAGTTTTTGCTTTTTTTGCAAAGATTTGAATTGTAACTGACTAATCCTGCTCCAAACCATCGCTTCTTCAAGCTTCACTGAAATTGGCATTTGTCTTTTTTGTCTGTTTTATCTTTGTTAGAAATCCCATCCGAAGAAAAATTGATGGCGCGTCGGCGTGTGCAGCTTCAAATTGCGCAGCGAGAGTTTGTTATCGACGTTAGACCACGTGAAGCGCTTGCCGAAATCATAGCGCAGAACCAAAAATCCGCCGACACGCAGGCGCACGCCGAGGCCGGCGCTGCCGAGCAAATCACGAAGCTGATTGTCCCAGGCATTGCCGAGGTCCATGAACAACGCGCCGCGAATGGCGCTGAAACCGAGGCCGCCAAACGGGAAGGCAACCACAAACTGATCAATCGCCGGAAAGCGGAATTCGTGGCTCAGCAAAAACGTTTTCTGTCCCCAAATTTGCCAACGCGGGTAAAGCCGCAAATCCCAACTGCCGCCCATAAAAAACGGAAACGCTTCTTTGCCGTGATTGTAGCGCGTCGTCAAACGAAACGCATACGCGGTGCGCAAGCTCGTGCGAAAATAGCGCCGATAGTCGGCGATGATCGTATAAAAATTCACATTCGACTGCCGCACGTCGATGGTGTTGCCGATGGTGAAATTGAAACGCTCGCCGTCGAGCGGCCCCGACGGCCCCCACAGCGAATTATCTTTGACATACGAAACAAAATTTGACACCAGCAAGCCATTGCGGGAACGCAGGCCTTCCCAATTTTTATCCGATTGCCGGACATTCAAGCTCGCTTCCAAGCGCCGGAAAACGCTGAGCGGATAGCTGATCGCGGCAAAGCCGCCGTAACGCCGCTCGTAAAAAAATCCCTCGGCGTAATTATAATAATTGCCGGCAAAATGATAAGCGCCGAGCGCATAATTCGTCCGCCGCGAGAGATCGACGCGCGTCACGGCAACGTTGAAGCTTTCGAGGAAATCCGCCCGGCTCTGCGCGTTATTGAAAATCAAAAAATAATATTGCTGATTGCCGAGCATATCCGACATCGCGAGCTGCGCGCCGCCGGCCGCGCCGAAAATCGGGTCCTGCGTGATCTGGCTCTGCGCAATATCGAGGCTGAACTTGCGATTGTATCCGACGGTGGTCGGCGTCATTTCACCGGCCAGTTTATTGACGGTCCATGGCTCAGTCTTGACCTTCATCGTATCGGCGGCGGTCAATTGAGATTTGTCAAAAAATTCCTGCACATTTTTTAATTCGCGAATTTGAAAACCAAATTTCTCAAACCCGGTAAACAGCAGGCTGCCGTCGTCGGTCCACTCGGGATCAAACGCCCCGGTGGTAAAATTCGTCAATTTTCGCAGATCCGCCGCGCCGTTGATCGCGGCCGGATAAGCCGGCTTCGATGGTGAAAGCGAGGAGTTTTCATGACCATTGGCCGGTTGCCCATTCGTCAATTTATTCAGGGAAGCAAATTGCGAGGTGGAATTTGCGCGGTCAGCGTTCATGGCCACCGGCATTTCACCGCCGCGATTTTGCACCAGCCAAATGTTGAACGCGTCGTCGCGATCGGAAGTAAAAGCCAGGCCCTTGCCATCCGGCGACCACGTCGGGGTGTAATCGTGATGCGGGCCGTAGGTGACATAATCAATCGCGCCGGTTTCAAGATTATAGACGAAAAGATTATACGCGCCGTTTTTGCCGAATTCCGTACGGTCGGAGCTGAACGCAATGAGCTTGCCGTCCGGCGACCAGCTCGGATCGCGATCGTCGTAGAAATCATTCGTCAATTTTTGCAAATTGTCGGCGGCGAGATCGAAAACATACAAATCGCGCTTGCCGCCGAAGTTCGTGCCGGAAAAAACAATTTTGTTTTCTTTCGGCGACCAGTTGGGCGAGTACAGCGTGACCAATTCGTCAAACTGGTGGCGGCTCAAAATTTTCTCCTCGTTCAAAGAATAAATATACAGCGCATCCTTGCCCTCACTTTTGGAAATGAACGCCAGGCGTCCCTCTTTATCCGCATCCAGTTTGCTGCGCAATAAATTAAACGACTCGAACTCGGAAGTGCGTTCGCCTTCCACCAGCGTTTCGAGGTGTTGGCGTTCGCCGCGCTCGTCGCCATACGGCAGGCGGTAAATATTCGAATACCCCATGCGATTGGAAACGAACACCACCTGGCGCTTGCCGTTGGCCACGGCAAAAGTGGGTTTGGTGTTGATGCCTTTGTTGGTCACGTGCTGGGTGATCATGCCCGGCGCATCGCTGTCTTCCAGAAGCGGATACTTCTGTTTCTTCAAATAATAAAGCCACTGCTCGTCAAATTTTTTGTAATTGACGCCCAAGGTAATTTCCATCACCTCGGAAAAACTATCCGCTTTCCAAACATTCTCCATCATTTGCAGAATCTTTTCTTCGCCATAGGTTTCCGCAATGAATTTGCAAATCGCTTGGCCTTCCTTGTACATCAAAAACGTGCCGTAAATCTGATACATTTGGCTGAGCGGCACCAGATAACCCGAAAGCACGGCGTCGCGGATGAACATCTCCGCCTCGGAA
>Ga0209172_10006072_pt1 | contig 13833 bp, 12 predicted proteins | sample LarsenN4metaG_FD_184113 | JGI IMG/M metagenome (GOLD analysis project Ga0209172, IMG submission 184113) | Hot spring sediment bacterial and archeal communities from British Columbia, Canada, to study Microbial Dark Matter (Phase II) - Larsen... ... | reverse complement strand
ACGCGCCACAGAATTGGATGAACGATCCAAACGTCTTGCCCTTCTGAATCGCTTCTCCTCCGCTTTGGGTGGCTTGCTCGAGGAGGGGAGAATCTTCCAGCTCACCGCGCAGGAACTGATCGATGCGCTTATTGCTCCCCGAGTCTCCGTCGTAACGTTCGAGCGGAACAACCCGACCTGGAAATACGATCTCCCGCGTGCGAAATCCAAATTGCCGCAAAGGCTGCCGGATGCGCCCATCTTCAACAGATTGAGAGAATCGCTCGGCGTCTTCACGACCGACTCGGTCGGCAGTGAACCGGATCTCGCTCCCTTGAGCGGTTTCCTGGGGACGGGAACTAAGTCCCTGCTGATCCTTCCGTTGGTCAGTGGCGCGAACCTGCATGCGTTAATTTTCATTCACCAGGGAGAGTCCATTCGCTTCAGTGTGACTGAGATCGAGTTGGCGCGTACCTTGACGAACCAGGCTTCCATCGCCCTTGAAAACGCTCGTCTCTATCAATCCACCTTGATGACGGCTGAGCGGTTCTCGTTGCTCAATCAGGCAAGTTATGAGGTCGGTGCAAATCTCGACCCGGAACAGATCTACATGGCAGTTCATAAAGCCGCGCAAAGGCTGATGCCGGTCGAATCGTTCGTTATCAGTTTATTGGATTCGGAAACGAACGAGATCAATGGCGTATATCTCATGGATGGTAATGTGCGTGAAGCGGGGAAACGGATTCCCCGCGATAAGGGGCTGAGCGGATATATCATCTCGAAAGGCGAGCCGCTCATGATTCACGATCGCGCGAGGGCTGAGGCGCTCGGCGCTGTCCGCTTTGGCAAGCCGGATACTCCGGTGTCGATCCTTGCCGTGCCGATGACGTTAAGCGGAAAGACCATCGGTATGTTGTCTGCGCAAAGTTATCAACCGAATGTGTATACCGAGGAGGATTTGCAGATCCTCAGCACGCTGGCGAACCAGGCGGCTGTGGCGGTCCAGAACGGACGATTGTTCAAGGAAACGCAACGGCTGGCTCAGGAACTTGAACAACGCGTCATCGAACGTACCGCGCAGTTGCAGCGTGAACAGCAAAATACAGAAACGCTTCTGCGCATCCTCACCGAGGTTTCATCGAGCCTTGACTTGGACCGCGCGCTCAACCGAACGCTTGCCTTGCTCAACGATGCGGTCGGCGCGGAACAGGGAACCATCATGTTATTGAGCGCGGAGGATAACCTTCTGCATTATCGCGCGGGCTATGGCTATCTTTCTGACAGGGTCTCTGCCGAGGGACGTGGTTTTACTTTGAAGGTCGGCGAAGGTCTGGCGGGCTGGGTGCTCGAACACCGCGAGCCAGCATTGATCGACGACCTGCTCGTTGACTCTCGTTGGGTGAAAACAGCCTCCACGTCGCGCGAGCACCGAAGCGCCATCGCCATGCCGCTGTTGGTGGCGGAAGATGTCATTGGCGTGCTCATGGTATTCCATCGCAAGACAGGATTCTTCAGCGCGGAATTGTTGAATCTTGTCAAAGCGATCGCCGGTCAGGTTGCGGTTTCGATCAACAATGCCCATCTCTACGAGTTGATCCGCGACCAGGCGGAACGTCTCGGCAGTATGCTTCGCCGTGAACAAGAGGATGCGAGCCGTTCGCAAGCCATCCTTGAAGCGGTTGCGGATGGTGTGCTGGTGACCGGTGGGAACAATCGCATCACGTTCCTGAACCGTTCCGCGGAACAAATCCTTGGGCTCGAAGCGGGCAAAGTTATTGGGCAGACGCTCGATGTGTTCGGCGGATTATTCGGGAAATCTGCAGGCCCATGGATGCAAACCATCAACACATGGTCTGAGTCGCCATCTTCATATCAACAGGGTGAGACCTTTGCGGAGCAGCTTACTCTGGAGAATGGGTTGATCGTTCTCGTCCACCTCGCGCCGGTGATTCTGCAGAACGACTTCCTTGGCACGGTCTCCATCTTCCGCGATATCACCCATGAAGTGGAAGTGGATCGACTCAAGTCTGAGTTTGTTGCCACAGTGAGTCACGAACTTCGCACGCCTATGACGTCCATTCGCGGTTATGTGGATGTGTTGCTCATGGGCGCAGCTGGCGCGTTGAACGAGAATCAGGCACACTTCCTCAAGATCGTCAAAGGGAATACGGAACGGCTTAACATCCTCGTCAACGACCTGCTGGATATTTCCCGTCTCGAATCGGGACGTGTCACCCTTTCGCCTCAAGCGCTCGATATGCGCGAAGTGGCTGAGGATGTGATCGGCGATGTGCTCCGCCGTTCGCAGGAGGAGAACAAACCTGTGGCGCTCTCGCTCGATGCGCCGAAGAAACTCCCGCTCGTGTTCGGCGATGCAGAGCGCGTCCGTCAAATTCTGAGCAACCTTGTGGATAACGCCTACAACTATACACCCGAGAATGGGACCATCACGGTTCAACTCCACTCGTTGAACGGCGGACACGAAGTGCAAGTGGATGTAAAGGATAACGGTGTTGGCATCGCGCTGGGAGATCAACCGCGCGTGTTCGAGCGTTTTTATCGCGGCGAGCATCCGCTCGTACTGGCAACACCGGGAACCGGTCTGGGCTTGTCCATCGTCAAGGAACTTGTGCAAATGCATAAGGGACGCATCTGGGTGCAAAGCGCAGGTGTGCCCGGTGAAGGCAGTACATTCTCGTTTACCCTGCCCGTATACAAGACTCAATGAGGCGTGAATGGCAAAGATATTGATTGCAGAAGATGAACGGGACATACGCGATCTGGTGGCTTTTACCCTGCGGTTTGCCGGGCACGAGGTGTTCCCTGCATCCAACGGGGAGGAGGCGGTTGAGCTCGCTCCGAAAGTAAACCCGGACCTGATCCTGATGGATGTACGAATGCCGCGCATGACCGGTTACGAAGCCTGCAAAGCCATGAAAGCCAACCCGCAACTAAAGGATATCCCTGTGGTGTTCCTCTCTGCCAAGGGGCAGGAAAGCGAGATCCAGCAGGGGATGGACGTCGGCGCGGAGGAATACCTGCTAAAACCCTTCGCGCCTGACCAGTTGGCCACGCGCGTAAAAGCCATTCTCGCGAAATTCGGAAAATAATTTGAGCGCGATTCTTCTCGACGGTTCCATCGTACATTACGAAGTGCTTGGGCGCGGGCGCCCGGTCATCTTCCTGCACGGGTGGGTGGGCTCGTGGAAGTATTGGATCTCTTCCATGCAAGTCGCCTCCACATCCTACCGCGCCTACGCGCTGGATCTTTGGGGCTTCGGTGATACAGCCCACATCGCCACGAATTACACGCTCGAACAACAGGCATCCCTGATCGATCGTTTCCTCGTTGAAATGGGTATTGGCAAGGTTGCGCTCGTCGGTCATGGAATGGGCGCACTCGTCAGCATGTCCTTTGCCGTGCATTTCTCGCACAGCGTGGATCGCGTCATGGCGGTCAGCTGCCCGTTGAATTACGACGCGGTCAACGCACGTTTGCGAACTTCGCCAGCCTCGGATCTTGTGGACTGGTTGTCGAATCGCACTCCTGAAGCGACTGCCGCCCTTGCAGACGCATCCAAAGCGGACCTTGAGGCTGTCACCAAATCCATGGAGGGACTGCGCGCCGACAACTTTTTCGGCGGCTTTCGCTCACTCAATATTCCAACACTTCTTGTCTACGGCGAAAGAGATCAAGCGATCACTGTTCCCAGTGAAGAACAGGCTAATTCGACCATGACCCAGCAGATCGTCCTGGAGGAATCCGGTCACTTCCCGATGCTCGATGAAACGGTCAAATTCAACCGCTTGTTGACAGACTTCCTCGCGTTGGAGCCTGGTGCAAGTCCCAGCGAATTGGAGTTGAAGGAAGAATGGAAGCGCAGAGTCAGATGATTTTGAATTGATAAATCTTTCAGCAGTTTAACTGCTGAAAGAACAGGTTTTTGTGTTGACAAATTAGCCCACAGGTTTTATAACCAACTCAACAACTGAACGGGGTGTCCTGCGATGCGGGACTGAGAGGAGCGAGCCGCGCTCAACCCGAATTACCTGATCCAGATCATGCTGGCGGAGGGAATATACTTTTACTCGAAAACCACCCTCCGCCCTCGGAGGATTTTTTTTGCGACGCATCCTCATCTTCGCCAATGGCAATTTGCCCGACCCTGCCAAAGCGCGCACACTTCTTCGCCCGGATGACTTCATTCTCTGCGCGGACGGCGGCACGCGGCACGCGCTGGCACTCGGGGTCAGGCCGAATCTCGTCATCGGCGATATGGATTCAATTGAAAAAGAACAGCTCCAACAATTGCAAGACGAGGGTGTGGAAATCGAACTCTTCCCGCGCGACAAAAACGAAACCGACCTTGAACTTGCCCTCGATAAAGCGATTCAATTGAATCCGAAAGAGATCGTCATCCTCGCGGGGCTTGGTGGAAGATTTGACCAAACTCTCGCAAACATTGCCCTCCTGCTTAACTCCGAACTTTCAACCTTCAACATTAAACTCGACGATGGTGTGGAAGAGATTTTCCCATGCCGCGGCCAGGTTCACATCGAAGGACGAAGCGGCGATATCGTCTCGTTGATTCCATGGGGTGGTCCCGTCCACGGCGTCCGCACCGAAAACCTGAAATGGACGTTGAACAACGAAACGCTCTTTCCAGATAAAACACGAGGCATCAGCAATGAAATGATGGGAAACACTGCAACCATCAAAATCGAATCGGGTTTGTTGTTTGTCGTTCATATTCGAATCTCGTAACGCAAAAGGTTTCAATGAAATATTTCAAGCTTTTACTTTCCACTTTCATGTTTCTTCTTACCTCGTGTGCGCCCGCACAGCCCGCAACACTCACGGTACTGACTCACGACTCGTTCGCCGCGAGCGAGGAGGTGATTGCGTCCTTCGAAGAGGCAAATAATGTCACTGTTGTTTTTCTCCCCAGTGGGGATACAGGCTCGATGCTCAACAAAGCAGTGCTCACCAAGGAAGCACCACTGGCAGATGTGATGTTTGGCGTGGATAATACCTTCCTCTCACGCGCCCTCGATGCCGATATTTTCGAATCGTATGAATCGCCCGGGTTGCAAAATATTCCTGCCGAATTCAAACTGGATTCTTCCAATCGTGCCTTGCCTGTGGATTACGGCGATGTCTGCATCAATTACGATAAAAACTATTTTGCCGAAAATTATCTGGCGGTTCCTCAAAGCCTGGAAGAGTTGACGAAGCCTGAATATAACGGCTTGCTGGTTGTCGAAAACCCTGCCACTTCTTCAACAGGGCTGGCTTTCCTGTTGGCTACTGTGGCTCACTACGGCGATTCCTACACCGAGTATTGGCAGGCATTGAAAGACAACGGAGTGGTCGTTGTGGATGGTTGGGAAACTGCCTACTACACCAACTTCAGCGCGTCGTCGGGCCGCGGACCTCAACCGATGGTCGTTTCCTACGGAAGTTCACCCGCTGTGGAAGTGGTGTTCGCAGACCCCCCGGTGGATGATGCGCCCACCGCTTCGGTGATCGGACCGGATACCTGCTTCCGCCAGATCGAATTTGTCGGCATCCTCAAAGGGACGCAGAACCGTGCGCTCGCCGAAAAGTTCATCGACTTTATGTTGGGTAAACAATTTCAAGAGGATATTCCTCTGCAAATGTTCGTTTACCCTGTGAATGCAGATGCCATCTTGCCGGATGTGTTCATCGAACATGCACAGATTCCCAGCCAGCCAGCCATGTTGGACCCTGCCTTCATCGCCGCCAACCGCGATGCATGGATTCGAGCGTGGACGAACGTGGTGATGAAATAAACATGAATCAAACCAATGACCGGCGGGAAGTTGCGGTGCGGAATGTATTCAATTTCTCCGTGGTTTCCGCGCCTATGTGGTCACGCTGCCTCTGCCTCTGGCTCCTCCCGTTAACCTTCCTTGCGATCTTTTTCTTCCTTCCCCTTTCTAAAATCCTATCTTTCACTTTTTCGCTTGAAACCCTCACGCCTGAAAACATACGGATCGCCATGGATGCATTGCGGTTTACTTTATTCCAAGCCGCGCTTTCCACCATCCTTACACTTGCCCTCGGAATTCCTTCCGTCATTCTCTTTGCTCGTTACGACTTTCGCGGGAAGTCCGTTCTCCGCGCACTCACCGCGGTACCATTTTTGCTCCCGACGGTTGTCGTTGCCGCGTCCTTCAACTCCCTCCTCGGACCCAACGGACTTCTTTCCACTTTTCACTTTTTCCTCTTTCCTCATTCCACACTTCCAACTTCATCCTTCACCCTTCACCCTTTCGTCGCCATCCTCCTCGCCCACGTTTTTTACAATAGCACTATCGTGATTCGAATCGTCGGTGCGGCGCTTTCCAACCTAGACCCCAAACTCGAACAAACGGCTCGCTCCCTCGGTGCGGACTCGCTCCGCGCGTGGACGAAAGTCACATTGCCGCTTCTTCGCCCCTCCATCCTTGCCGCGTCGCTACTCGTTTTTCTATTTGACTTCACATCCTTCGGCGTGATTCTCCTCCTGGGCGGATCACAATTCGCCACCCTTGAAGTGGAGATCTATATCCAGGCGGTCAAACAACTCAACCTGCCGCTCGCCGCGTTGCTCTCTGTCATTCAACTCCTCTGTACGCTTGTTGTTTCCATGCTTTATACGAAGTACACAATACGCAATACTCTGCCCCTTACTCCACGCTCCTCCCTTGTCAAGCCCCAGACAATCAAACAAAAACTCCTCGTGACTTCTTTCGTCTTTCTTCTTACCTCTTTCTTTGCGCTTCCTCTCCTCTCCCTTCCCGTTCGCTCCCTCTTCCGCCTCGAAGCAGACCGTGGTCAGCGCGGCGAGATCCAATACGGATTCACGACCGATTACTATGAGGAACTTTTCATCAACCGCCGCGGCTCGCTGTTTTATGTTCCGCCGTTCCAGGCGATTCTCAATTCCATCATCTATGCCTCTGGGACTGTGATCCTCTCGCTCCTTCTGGGGTTTCCTGCCGCGTTTGCGCTTGCGAACCCATCGCGCATCGAAAAATTTCTCGACCCTCTCATTATGCTTCCGCTTGGCTCATCCGCAGTGATGCTCGGGCTGGGATTCCTCCTTACCTTTGGCAAGTGGCTAACGTCGCCGTTGCTCGTTCCGTTCGCGCATGCACTTGTCGCATTGCCGTTTGTGATTCGGGCGTTGCAGCCCGCCATTGCATCCATCCCGCAACGATTGCGTCAAGCCGCATCATCGCTGGGAGCATCGCCTCTTGAAGTGTGGAAAAATATCGATCTGCCGATACTCCGCCGCGCCGCGCTTGCCGCCGCCACGTTTGCCTTCACGATCTCGCTTGGCGAATTTGGAGCGACCCTTCTCATCACGCGCCCTGATCGCCCAACCATTCCCGTTGCCATCGAGCGATTTCTCTCACAACCCGGCGGACTTAACTATGGTCAAGCCATGGCGATGGCATCCATTCTGATGGTTCTCACGGTCATCAGCATTTTACTGATCGAAAAATTTCGCCTGCCCAACTCGAGAGAATTCTGATGTTAGAAGTCCGCAACCTTTACAAAACCTACGAAGGCAAGCCTCTCCTCACCGACATCTCTTTCACTGTTGCGGAAGGGGAGACGATCTGTCTGCTCGGCGCATCAGGCAGTGGTAAGTCAACATTGTTGCGGATGATCGCTGGACTGGAATCTCCTGATTCAGGAATTGTCGCCTTCGACGGACTCGATCTTTCCTCCACGCCGCCACATCTCCGGGATTTCGGCTTGGTCTTTCAGGATTATGCGCTTTTTCCCCACCTCAACGTCAGCGACAATGTCGCCTTTGGGTTGAAAATGCGCCGCATCGAACAATACGAAATTGCGGATCGCGTAGCCAGTATGTTGGAATCAGTTAACTTGAGAGGTTTCGAAAACAGGAATGTTACTGATCTTTCGGGAGGCGAACAACAACGCGTTGCACTTGCACGCGCGCTGGCGATTCGTCCGCGTCTGCTGATGTTCGATGAACCTCTGGGCGCGCTGGATAGAGCGTTGCGGGAGGGCTTGCTCCAAGAACTGCGGGGAATCCTGCACCGAACCAAAATCCCCGCCATGTATGTGACCCACGATCAGGCAGAAGCCTTCGCGATTGCCGACAGGATTTTGATTCTTCACGATGGAGAGATCGTTCGCGATGACACGCCGAAGGCTGTTACTGCGGATCCAAAGTCCGCTTTTGTGGCTCGGTTTTTAGGTTTGGGTGATGTTATCGAAGCAGGATACTTGGGGAGGAACAAATTTCAAACAACGTATGGTGTTTTCACTGTGAAGTGTGGACACAAACATGCGAAGGGCGAGAGAGTTCATCTACTGGCGCGTCCGCTTGAGGTCAGGAGGGAAGCGAATGTTGTGGGAGGATTGGTCTCGGATATTGTTTTCGACCGAGACCGATTTAAGGTCACACTCGATAACGGGTTGCAAATCTACATGAAGGACGCGCCGAAAGTTGGGAGGAAAATCACCGCGCGGGTTAAGGTGGAATGTCTCTCGTGAAAATCAAGGTGCAGAAGAAGAACCCAGCGGGCGAGGTGATGTACGAATATGAAGGGAACGAGATGAGACGCGATAAAAATTCCATTGTGCTCGAAGCCTTATTCACGCGCGATGATATGCCGTTCATGGATATCGTCCTCAAAAAAGACGACCGCTTTGTGGAATATTATTATACCGACCGATGGTATAACATTTTTGCCATCTACGACCGCGACGATGGCGCGCTCAAGGGCTGGTATTGCAATGTTGGCAAGCCCGCCGTGATCGAAGATGGAGTTGTTTCGTATGTTGATCTCGCGCTTGATTTATGGGTCGCAGTGGATGGTACGCAAACCGTTTTGGACGAAGAAGAATTCGAATCGCTTGTGTTGACAGATGAATTGCGAGAGCGCGCCCGAACAGGTTTGATTGAATTGCAGATGTTGTTCTTAAACCATAAACCTCCGATGTGACTCGGAGGTTTTCGTTTGTAGGTGCGGGTTGAACTAAAAACCCAGCGCTTGCATGAGTTGATCGCCGTATTGCCAAAGGGCGGCGACGCCGGCGCAACAACAGCACAAAAGCACGACGGCGACGACGGCAATGATGACCGTGTTGTTCTTCTTGGGTTCGGCAGGTGGCATCTGGTCGTTCATGATCTCTACTCCTCTATGAAATAAATTTGTTGAACTTATTATATCAGGTAGTGATGCGGTTTGCCCGCCGATACAGCCAATAGATGATGAATGCACCAAGGACAATGATCAGCGTGCCGATGAGGATCGGCAGGACGATGGCGAGGATGGATAACACCGTGGAGATGATATCTTCCGCGACACTGACGGGAATGTTTCCCGCGCCGCCTGTGGTTGCTGTCACTGCGGGGCGGAGCACGCCTGCCTTGGCGACATGCACTGTCCCAGCCACGAGCAACCCAGCCGCCAAAGCCAGCACTGGGTTCATGTCGGTCACCACGTTCGCGCTTGCGGCGAAGGCAATTGCCCCCGCTGTCGGGCGGATGATGGTCTGGATCACATCGTTGATGTGATTGACCGCGGGTACTTTATCCGCAAGCATCTCGATGATGACAAGCACGCACAGCATTAAGATGATCCATGGGTTTGCCAGCGTATCCCACGGGGAATTGAGTTTGAGCAGGTCTGTGTAGCGCGCCACCAAACCGACAATGAGCAGTGGGATGTAGGCGTTCAAGCCTGCGCTGGCAGATAGCCCGAAGGCAGTGAAGATTCCGGTAAGTAGTTCCATAGTTTTCTCCTTGGTTTATGCTCCCGGCGGCGTCCCCGCCGCCGAGGACGGCGGCTTGAGCAAGTGTCAACCGAAAGGCAAGCCTCCCCAAGTTCCCGTCAGGTTGAGGCGAAGCAGGTCAATTGCCGCGATCATCAAAAAGGTGAGGGTCAAACCGGCAAGGAAAGGCATCCATAATTCGTTTAGCCTGTTGAAATAGTTTTCCTGCCGCATGATCATCAGCCAGGCCATCGTAAAGACGATGGTGAGCAGGGAAAGGACGCCGAGAACACTGACGATGGCTACCGGATATAGGACAAAGTGACTGTCAGTGAGAACCAGTAGATCGACCAGTGCGATCATGCCGGTCAGCGAGGCGAGTTTCTTCCAATCCAGCGCGCGCTCGTTGTTTGTTGTCTGCCAGACGGTCTGGTTGAACGCGGGGAAGAGGATGGATGCAAGCGCGATCCCCATGCCGCTCCCGGTGAAGAGGCGCAGGGTGTTGTTGGGCGTGTACAAATTTGGAATACTGTTGAACGCCCCATCTGAAGTTTGCTTGAGCAAATACAAATAGGAATTTGAACCATCGATCCCAAATGCGAGAAAGAAAAGAATGAGCGGTGCGCCGAGTTTCCAGCCGGGCATGCCGCTCTTTTTTCCGCTGACCAAGGCAAAAAAGAACAGCGAGATCGCCGCGGCGTTGAATTCTCCGGTGCATCGCGCGCACAAAGGCAGTTGCCTGTCACCGATGTGGAACGAACGTTCGTCGATGCGATGACAGATGGCATAACCGACGGCGTCCGCTTTGCCGAGCAAGCCCGGCGGCGCGATGTAGAGCCATGCAGAAAATGCAAGCAATGCCGCGATGGGAATGAACCAGCGCAGGAGGCTGTGATTTTTTGGCTGTATGGTCGCTTGTTCCATGCCGTTCATTATATGGGTTTATACGATTGCCTGCAAGCAGGGTTGCGCGTCTGCGGTATCATTGCGGGTGAGGAGTTATCTATGAAGCGAATTGGAATCCTAACTGGGGGCGGTGACGCGCCGGGACTCAATGCCGTCATCCGCGCGGCGGTGAAGACCGCCGTCTATGAATATAAGTGCGAAGTGCTGGGGATTCGCGACGGCTATGATGGATTTATCGATGGAGATAAGGGAATCATTCCCCTCACGATCGATTCGGTGCGCGGACTTCTGCCTCGCGGCGGGACAATTCTAGGCGCGGCGAATCGCGGCAACCCCTACGCACGGAAAGTGATTCGTGACGGCAGGGAGGTGATGATCGATGTTTCGGATGAGATCATCAAGGGAATTAAACGCCTCGAAATGGATGCCCTGCTTGTTCTCGGCGGCGACGGGACCCTGCGCATCGCGCACGAGCTCTACAAAAAAGGTGCACCGGTGATCGGTGTTCCTAAAACCATTGACAACGATATCGGCGGAACAGAATCGACGTTCGGTTTCGACACCGCGGTCAGTACGGCTACCGAAGCGATTGACCGGCTTCATACGACTGCCGAAGCACATCACCGTGTGATGGTGCTCGAACTGATGGGGCGCGATGCCGGGTTCATTCCACTTCACGCCGGTGTGGCGGGCGGCGCGGATGTGATTTTGATTCCTGAAATACCCTTCAAATTCGAGTCGGTGCTTGCCGAGGTCCGTCAACGCGTGGAGCAGGGATATTTGTTCAGCATTATTGTTGTTTCTGAGGGAGCGAAACCGCAAGGCGGGATGCAGGTTTTTTCGCGCAGCGGCGACGAGATCTATACCCCGCGGCTCGGCGGTATCGGCCAGGTGGTGGGGCAATATATCGAAAGTCAGGGTTTCGAATCGCGCGTCACCGTGCTCGGGCATCTTCAACGCGGCGGCTCGCCGACTTCGTTCGACCGCTGGCTTGCCACGCGCTTCGGAGCGGCGGCAGTCCGCCTGGCGGCACAGGGAAAATTCGATTGCATGGTTGCAGTACGCGCCGGAAAGATCGTGGACATTCCCCTCGAAGAAGTGATCGCGATCACCAAACGCGTGGATATTAACGACGATGCCATTATCACCGCGCGCAATATGGGTGTCTCGTTTGGGGATGAATGAATTACCCTCTTGTTTAAGTGATGGTTAAACCACAATGCCGCCCTTTCGGACGGCACTGGTGGGGCGCTGTGGCTTCCTTTGCTTACTTGAGGAGGGATGCCACAGCGCCGGGTTTGTTACTACTATCCATAGTGGACATCACCTCCTCCTTTCTATAGGATGGCGATTCAATTTGTTTGCCCCCGAACAATGGCGAAAGTATGTCACACTTCAAGACCGCTGTCAATGGGCGAAATCCGTCTCTTACCAAGTTGTAATCTTCAGTTCGTGAAATTCTGATACCTTTTGAGAGCCTCCGCAAGCGCGACGGGGCTATGCTTGGTGAAAATCTTCTGGAGGCTGTGCATGAAAACCAATCCAAACCGATTCTGGCTCCTCGTTATCCTGCTGGGATGGGCGTTCGACTTTCTGTTTTGGGAAAAACCCTGGGGCATCAACTTTTTCATTTACGTGACGTTGTGTCTCGCGACGGGAATCTATCTCTTGCGTACGGACGGGCTTCGCCTCTCGCGTGGGGGCGGTCTGCTTCTGCTCCCCATCGCGTTTTTCGCCCTCCTCACCTTTTTCCGCCGCGAGCCGATGACGGTCTTCCTCTCCGTTTCGATGTCCCTCTTCCTGATGGGCGTCTTCGCGCTCACCTACCTCGGCGGCAACTGGACGCGCTATCGTTTTCTCGATTACCTTATCGGCTATTTGACTCTTTTTGGGAGCATGCTCGCGCGTCCATTGGGATTCGCCGCTCAAGTAAAAGGTGACCAGCCGTCCCCCGAAGGGAAGCGGAATTTCTGGCCCGTCGTGCGCGGAATCGTCATCGCGTTGCCTGTCATCGCGATCTTTGCATCCCTGCTCTCTTCCGCAGACCCGGTCTTTGCCGCGCGTTTAGAGGATTTCGTTGATCTGTTCAACATCGATAATTTACCCGAATATATTTTCAGGATGGTGTACATTTTTGTATTTGCGTATGCCATTGCGGGTGTGTTCCTGCATGCCGCGCAAAAATCGGACGACAAGGTGGAGGAGAAGAATCTAATTCCACCGTTCCTCGGTTTTACCGAGTCGGCTATCGTGCTTGGGAGCGTAACGCTTTTATTTGCCGCCTTTGTCGTCATCCAATTCCAATATTTCTTTGGCGGACAGTCGAACATCAATATCGAAGGCTACACCTATTCGGAATACGCGCGCCGCGGCTTCGGAGAACTTGTGACCGTGGCGTTCTTCAGTCTGTTGATGCTGCTCGGCTTGGGAGGCGTTACGAAACGGGAGACCGAAGTTCAACGCCGCGTGTTTTCGTCGCTTGGTATCGTTTTGGTCGGATTGGTGATCGTGATGCAGGTGTCTGCGTTTCAGCGCCTGGTCTTGTACGAGAACGCGTACGGCTTCTCGCGCCTGCGGACGTACACGCACGTGTTTATGCTTTGGCTGGCAGTGTTGCTGATCGTGGTTGCCGCGCTGGAACTCCTGAAAAAGGAACGCGCAATCGGGTTCGCAATGGTGCTGGCTTCACTGGGATTCGTCGCTTCGCTTGGTTTGCTGAATGTGGATTCGTTCATCGTAAAGCAAAATATTCAACGCGAACTGCGCGGCACGACGGAAGAAAATTTGACCGAGCGGCAACAGGTGGAACTGGACACCCAATACTTTCTGGGTTTATCGGACGATGCCATCCCTGCGATGGTGACGGGATTTCAGAACGAAGCCCTCACTGAGTCGGTCCGTGAAAAGATCGGCGCGGCGCTGGCTTGCCGATGGCATGACCGGCAACAGGACGAACGCAGCATCCCCTGGCAGGGATTCCATCTCTCGCGCCTCTTTGCCGGCCGCGCGTTTGCAGAGGTCGAGGGAGATTTAACCGCCTACAAGATCACAGACACTGATTGGCCAGTGACGGTCGAAACCCCAGGCGGGGAGGAGTTTATCTGTCAGGTTTATTACTCGGATTAAGAGAAATCGCCGCTCAGTTTGTTTGAGCGGCGATTTTTTATATTTTTGGTTGATATAAG
>Ga0209172_10006070_pt1 | contig 13834 bp, 24 predicted proteins | sample LarsenN4metaG_FD_184113 | JGI IMG/M metagenome (GOLD analysis project Ga0209172, IMG submission 184113) | Hot spring sediment bacterial and archeal communities from British Columbia, Canada, to study Microbial Dark Matter (Phase II) - Larsen... ... | reverse complement strand
CGCCTCCTGCTCACGCAGCACCGCGATAATCTGCTCTTCCGTGAACCTCGATCGCTTCATGGTCCGGTCCTTCCTTCAGTCCAGACTCTAGCCTCATCTGGTGGAAAATGAGGGGGTCACAGCAGAGCTAGCAACAAGGAGCACGGCTTTGACTACGTTGTGCATATTTCAGGCGGTCGCCAGCTCGCTCTAGACTTTGTGGTTCCCGATGCGAGTTCGGTGAACTCGGCGGTGGTTGCTCACATTGACCTTAAAATGAAGCATTTGCCTGATGTGGAGCAGCGCATCATCTACGACGACAGTCAGCCCTGGCGTGCAGAGGACATTCAGTTGCTTAAGGCAGGTGCGCGGCCCGTTCCAATAAGTTCACTTCGTCAATCGCTTGAACGGCTTGCCGCATGACAAAAAGCAGCCTTGAGAAGTAGAGGAGCATCGAGCGTTTCCGAAATACGGCCAATGCAGTAGGCGCAAGCTATGATCTTGCTGTGGACCAGCGACGACGTATCCCTTCAACGCGGACGCTCAGCCACCTCCTCACCCACACTCCGCCGCACGGCGGGCCGCCGCGCGCCATTCGGCCTCCGAGTGCAATTCAACGCGCGCCATTCCGGCGGCGGCGGCAATGGTGGCGGCGGCGGCGCCGACCGACATGGCGACGCACGAGCCTTTGAGCAGCTGGTTGCGGCCGCGCGCCAGTTCGAGCGCCTGGCGCACGACGCGCTCGGCAAGGAGCCTGTCCGCCGCGAACACGACGTGACGCGGCGCGACGGTCTCGGGGTGCATGGTCTGCATCTGCTTGACCATCGCCGCGACGTCGGTCGTGACGCCGATGCGCAGCCACGCGCCCGCCTCGTAGCCGAGCACGACGATCGCCGCCCAGCCGAGCCGGGCCGCGCCTTGCCGCAGCGCGCGATCCATGCGCGCCGGCGCGTCCCCCCGGCTCTCGGGAGCGGAGTCGACGCCGTCATCCCCGGTTGGCGATGACGAGCGCCCGGTCGATGGCCTCGGCATAGCGCAGTCGTGCCCACTCATCGCTTTGTGCCCCCTTTTCCCAGCGCAGCTCCTCGCCGATCGCCCGGAACGAGCGGCCCAAGGCCCTGAGCCGGACGAGCCGCCGGTCGAACGGCTCGAGCCGGGCGAACCAGGCCATGGCGACGAGGTAGTCGGAAACGTCCTCCGGAAACGGCCGCCACCTGAGACTGATCTCGGGCGGCCAGTCGCCGGGCGCATAGCCGGTCTCGGGCCAGTTGGTGCGCACGGCGAGCTTCAGCCGGTCGGTGTCGGGCAGCGCCCGGTCGGTCTTGAGCGCGCGCAGGAGGCGCGCCTCGCACTCGGCGCGCGCGATCGCGCCCGGCGGGTTGTAGGGGATCGCCTCGGGGAGCGGCGGCCTGGCGGCGGGCGCGTGCTCGCGCGCGGGCCTCGGCCGGATGAGCGGCGGCGGCTCGGGCTGGACGACCGCCGGGTGCGGCAGGGGCCCCCAGGCGAGGGGGTCGAACGGCTGCCAGAGGTCGGGCTTGGCGTAGGATTTCACGCGCTCGAGACCGCGGCCGTCCGGCGTCAGCACGGCAACCGACTGGCCTTTTCGGGTGAAGCGCACGACGCCCTTGACGATGCGGCCGGCGACGGCGCGCAGCCAGACGAGCTCGTCCTCGCGGTCGAGATCGGCGAGCCGGTACCAGGGAGCCGCGAGATCGGGCGCCGCCTCGCTCATGTTTGCAGCGCCTCCGGATGCCCACGCTGCTTCCGGCGCGGTTGCGGCGCCTCTGGATGGCGTTCTTCGATGGCGCGCCGCGACTCGCCCGCGGGGAGCCGGCCGCGGCGCGCGGACGGGGGAGCGGTGCTCGCAAGCGTCACGGGCGCCTGCCGGCGCGCGCCCGGCGGATTGCGCAGGCCTTCGCGCCGGAGCATCACCGCGACGGCGTCCGCCGGCACCTTGAGGAAGCGCGCGATCGCCGGCACGCCGTAGCCCGCGCGGGCCATGCGCCGGATCTCGGCGGCCGTCGCCTCGGGAAAGACGACCCTGAGCGGCCGCCGGTGCGGACCTCGAGCGGGCGTCGTCATGGCCGCGCCTCCAGCCCGAGATGCACCTTGAGGCCGCGGGCTCTGAGACCCTCGGCGATCACCTTGAGCTTGGCGGTCTCGGGATCGGCGTCGGTTCCAATGAGGCCCAGGATCTGCCGGTAGCGGTCGACCAGCGCCTCGCCGGCGAGATGCGCCTGAAGCTTTTCGGGGTCGCGCAGCTCCTTGAGGACGAGGCGCATCGCCTTGGCGTCGAGGCCAGCCTCCTTGGCCGCCGCCCACAGATCGGCGGCCTTGTCCTTCAAGACGCCGATCTCGTCCTCGAGGGCGACGATCTGGCCGAGGATTTCAGGGAGCGCCTTCTCAGGTGACGTCGTCATGGCCGCGCCTCCCCATCCCGCCCGCCGAGCTCGGCGAGCATCTCCGCGCCGAAGTCGGAGTCATCTTGCGCCGCGTCCGGCGTTTGCGAGGCGGGCGCCTCGGGCGGCGCTGAGGCAAGCCCGAGCGCGGCAGGATCGACGCCCTCGGGAAGCCAGAAGGCCATCGGCTCGCCGTTGACGAGGATCGCGCCGGCGGGCGGTCCGGCAAGGCACGAGCGTGGCGTCATGGGCCGGCCTCCGCATCGCTTGCTGCCTCTTCGTCGGCGTAGCGCTCGGGGAGGAGCGCGGCGGCGAGGAACTGGTCGCCCGTGTCCTGATCCTCCAGCACGGCGTCGCCCTCGAGGATCGGCAGGCCGGTCGCGGCGCAGAGGACGAGTTCGCCGTCCTCGTCGTGGAGCGTGTCCTCGGGCCAGGCGATCTCGCCGAGCGCCTGGAGCGCCCGCGCGCGCTCGGCCCGCAAGGGCGCGAGCTCGGCCTCGCGGGCGGCGAGCGCCTGCTGCCGCGCCTCGCTCGCCGCCAGGAACGCCTGGGTGGCCTTCTGCACGGCCTCGCGGTGGCGGTCGAACACCTCCGCCGCGGCCGCCTCGTAGCGGTCCTCGATGTCACGCTCGGGACTGGCGAGCGCCAGGATCTTCTGCCGGAGCGCCATGCGCCCCACGCGGCTCGTGTCAAATCGCATGTCCGTCGTCCCCTTCCTTCGGTCCCTCGACTCAACGCATCGGCTCGAGCGCCTTGCGGCAGGGCCTCGCCACGATCTCGCAGCGCGTGCGCCAGACGTCGCCACCGGTGAGCGCCTCGACGGCGCGCCCGGCGGCGGTCTCGTTGGTCTCGGCGCGGGCACAGCGGTGGCGGGCGTCGCGGGCCTGACGGATGTCGGTGTAGAGCTCGCCCCAGTCGTGCCTTGCGAGCGCCTGCCAGTGGCGGACGGCGCTCTCCAGCGCGGCGGCCTCGCTCGCATGCGGCGTGCCGACGGCGCGCTGCGGGGCGAGGCAGTGGGCGTCGCCGGCCGCGACGGGCGCGACCTTGACCCAGGCCCGGACGCGCGGCGCCTCCCGGAAATGCCGGCGCACCGTCTGGCGCGCGCCAGGCCGCTCGGCTGTGTGCGTCCGGGGACCCGTCCAGGTCGCCGGATCGGCGTAGACGTTGTCGCCCGCGGCCGCCGGCGCGGCGAGCGTCAGGGCGGTGAGGAGCGGCACGGGCGAGAAGCGGAAGCGGGTCATGCGGCCGTCTCCTGGTTGGACGCGTCGAACTTGCCCGCCTCGTCGCCGAAGGCGTCCCAGCCGGGCCGCGCGGCGCGGGAGAAGAGCTCGAGGCGGGCGACCCCCGGCACGAGAGCCTCGGCGGCGCGATAGGCCGCCTCGGGTTTGCGCGAATGCCGGCGGAGAGCGCCCATCACCACCGACCGCACGCCGCGCGCGAGCTTCGGTGAGCCCCGGATGCCGATGAGGAACGGCTCGTGCGCGTTCCGGAGGACGTAGCCGGTGCCGAAGGCGAGCTTGCCGCCCGAGGTCTCCTTGACCCACACGCCCGAGGTCGAGAAGCGGAAGCCCCAGCGCGCCACGATCTCGATCTGCGTCGCGATCCCCGGCGCGGTTGCCCACAGCCACAGCACGCAGTCGGGCGCGGCGAGCTCGGCGACCGGGAGGGCCGCGATCTCGGCAAGCGTCATCGTGCGGTAGTGCGCGGCCGGGGATTTCCGGTAGGCCGGCGGCGGCGGCGCGCCCGGCGCGAGCGGCGACCAGAGCTCGAACGGCCAGGGCGGATCGGCCATGATGAGGCCGTAGGCCGAGGGCGCGAGCCGGCCCCACGGCCAGTCGGACCGGAGCGCTGGCCCGTCGAAAAGCATCGGCTGGCTTTGGTTGCAAGGCATGGCCTCCTCCGTCAGGGTCTGAGCACGATCGCGCCGTCGCGGGCGACGTAGCCTTGCGGCGTCTCCCACTTGCGGCCGATGCCCGGATCGAGCGGCCGCGGGCCGGGCCAGGCGGCCGGTGCCGGAGCCATGGGTGCCGGAGCCACCGGCGCCGGAGCCGCCGGCGCGGTTGCCGGAAGCGGTCGCACGGCCTCACGCCGCCGGGCGACCGGCGGCGGGCGCCGCAGGATGGCGCGCGCCCGCTCGGCGAGCGCGCCGATGCGGGCGATGCGGTCGGCGGCCCAGCGCCCGCGCTCGATCGCCTGGAGGGCGTGCAGCACCGTCGTGTGATCGCGCCCGAGCACGCGGCCGATCTGCGGCAGCGAGAACTGCGCCTCGCGCGCGATCAGCACCACCGCCGCCCGCATCTCGACGAGCTCGGCCGAGCGAAAGCGCGAGGCGATCAGCCCTTGGTCGGCCTCGGCGGCCTCGGCCACCGCCGCCAGGATGCGCCGGACGGTGATGCGCGGACTCATGGGCCCTCCTCCCCGGTCGCTTCGGGCCAGCGGCTTGCCTCGACGATCGTCCGCTGGCCGAGGTCGGCGGCCTGCGCCTGCAGCACCCGGCCCGCGCGGCGCCAGGCGGCGAGCCAGGCGGCGTGCTCGGGCGTGCCCCAGGGGATCGACCAGCCGCCAAGCGGCAGCTGGGTCACGGTCTCGCTCGCGGGCGGCCAGCGGGCGGGGAGCTCCCAGCGCCCGGCGCCCGCCATCAGCCGCGCCCAGTCGGGATCGGCGAACCGCAGGTGCTGGAGCCAGGCGGCCCACTCGGGCGTCCGCCGCTCGATCACGATCCGGGTCATGGGCCGGCCTCCGCGCTTTGGGCCGGCCGCGCGGTCTTGGCGAGCTGGCGCGCCACCTCGCCGTAGGCGCCCGTCACGTGCTCCTCGATCGCGCGCACAACGCCGTTGGCCGCGGCGAAGTCGCGCCAGGCCCAGTAGGCTCGGTTGAGCGCGTCCTTGCTCTGGGCGGCCCGCATTTGGGCGAGCGCCTCCGCCGTGACGGCGGCGATCTCGCGGGCGCGCGCTTCGGAGTCGGTCTGGCTGAGGATGGTCATCGGCGGTAACTCCGGGCGAGGAAGGCCTTGAGCTCGGGCGAGGCGCGAACGGGGCGGGCGTCGACGGGCGGCGGGTCGGGACCGTGGCCGGCGCCGCAGCGGGCGCGGGCGGCGGGCGGGAGGCCGGCGTAGAGCTGGGCCGCCACGGCCTGGAACAGGGCGACGGGTTCGCGGGCGCGCCGGACGGGCGGCAGGGTGGCCTGCCAGGCGCGGAAGGCCGCGACCAGGGGGCCCGCGTCGGCGATGCCGAGCGTCTCCGCGACCTGCAGCCGGACCCGGGCCGAAATCTCGGGCTCGGCCCGCGCGACGGGCGGGAGATCGGGCTCCGGCTCGGGCTCCAGGGTCGCGAGCGCCAGGTCGCAAGTCCCAGCCCCCTCCGGACCCGCCAGGGCGGCGGCGGGTGGCGACCTGCCTCGTGCCGGAGCGCGGGACGGCGCGGCCGGCCGGGACGGAGCGGGGGACGCGAGGGCGCGCGGCAGGCGGCCCTTGCCAGCCCTTTGGGCGTCCGCCCCATCCGGCGGGTCCGAGGTGGGCTCACGCCCGGCCTCGGCCGCTGCCGGCTGCTCGGCGGGCAAGGGGGGACTATAGGGGGGATTAAGATTCTTTATCTGATTCTGATTCTTATGCGTTTCATGCGTTTCGGAAACGTTTCTGTAACGTTTCAAGAGTTTGTCGTGATTTTTCAAGGGATTGCGCGCGTCGTCGGACGCCTCGGAAACGGCCGTTGCGGCGTTTTCCGAGGCGGCATGAAACAGGGCTCCGGCGCGCGGTTTGCGCGCTGAAACGTTTCGTGGTGCGCGCGCCGTTGCACGGCCTGAGGACGCCCCGGCCGCCGCCTGCCGCGCCCGCCATCGGCGCACGCGCTCGGTGCTGGTTTGGGCGACGAACTGCCGGTCCGGCCAGTCGTGCGGGGCGAGCGTGCCGTCGGGCGCGATCACGAGCAGGCCCAGGAGCACGAGCTCGTCGATCGCCTGCCCGGCGTCGTGGTCGGACATGCGCAGGCGGAAGGCGGTGTCGGGAAGCGACGGCAGCGCGCCGTCGGTCTCGGCGGCGAGGCAGAGCAGGTTGATCCAGGCGCGGAAGAGGTGCGGCGGCAGCCGCTGCACGCGGGGATCGTCGAGTTCGCCGGCGTAAAGGCGCAGCCACGGCCCCGTCAATCTGGAGTTGCAGGAGACGCCAGGATCTGGCATAGTGACCCCCGTTGAGTCGCACGAACGCAACGCGAACGGAGCGGTTCTCTCCGTCCTACCCGGTCCCGGCGTCCCCGCGCCGGGATCGTTGCTTTTTGGAACGCCACGCACCCGCGCACGCTGACCGGCGCCGTCCTGGGGACCTCCGGCGCGCCACTCAACCCTTCGCGCGCCGCGGCCGGCTCCCCGGCAGGGGAGTCGCGGCGCGCCACTCAAACCAGCATCACGCCGACGATCATCGCGGTCGCGGCGACGAGCGCCGCCGAGCCGAGCGCGATCCAGACCATGTCCTTGGCCTTAAGGCTCATGCCGCCCTCCGCAGCGCCGTCTCGGCCATGGCGCCGAGCGCCCGGCGCTCGGCGAGCGCGCGCGGCGGAATGGTGAAGACGCGCAGCCGCGCGGGCGGCGTGCCCGGCGGATCGTCGGGATGGCGGTGCCAGCAGTAGCGCTTGCGCGTCTCGCCGGTGAGGCGTCTGAGCTCGGTCGAGACCGGGTTCCAGGGCCGCTCGGCGAGCCCCTGATCGGCGCAGAAGTCGCGGAACATCTCGATGAGGTCGCGCGCGAGCACCGGGCCCTCGACGGCGCGGCCATCGTCGCCCGGCATCTGCAGCCAGGCGAGGAAGCGGCGCGCGTACTCCTCGGGGCTCGGGCAGGGCGGCTGCCAGTTCGGGAAGCGCGTGACGGGCGGCGACCGCTTCGCCGGCGTCCTCTCCGGGCGTGCCCCCAGCGCCGGCGGCGAACCGGCCAGAGGCGCGGCGCCGGACGCGCCGGAGTCGGGCGGCCGCTGACGCTTGGGCCGCGGCAGCAGCAGAATCGGCTCCAGGCGGCGCGCGCCCGGCGCCGTCGATCCCAGTTCGTCCGTTGCCGCGGCGGCGCCGGTGCGGAGCCACAGGCTCTCGAAAATGCGTCTGAGCACGTCGCGTGCGCTCATCTTGGCCTCGGCGGGCTGTCCCGCCGCCTCACCTCAACGCGGCACTTGTTTTGCTCGCGCTCCGGATGCCCACTGCGCATCCGCGCACGCTTGCCGGCGCTCCGGATGCCCACTTCGCATCCGCGCCGGCGCCGGCGGCCGGCTCCCCGCGAGGGGAGTCGCGGCGCGCCAATGAAAAAGCCGCGGGCGACGCGCGACACGCGCCCGCGAGGTCGCCATTGCCAGAAGGCGCCACCGACCCTTGCCCGGCCGGCAGCGCGCGAGGGACGGGAAGCGGCACCGGAACGGGCCGCGGGCCCGCCCCGCCCCATCCCCCGCGCGCTGCCGGCGCGCCCCGGCGGCGGAGGGACTCCGGCATGGCGACTCGCTTTAGGAGGGTTGTGTCGAAGCGCATCAAAGGAGACCGCCATGCCGGAGAAAACCGCGAGCGACATCGCCCGCCTCGCGGCGGCCGTCACCCGCCTCAAAGCGGAGGTGACGGCGCTGCGTCGCGAGCTGTCGGCGCTCGCCAAGAAGGTTGCGGCGCTCGGCCGATAGCCCCGCCCTCGATCCACGCCCGGATCAGCTCGGCGCCGGCGAGGAGCTCGTCGACCGGGCGGCCGTAGAGCACGGAGGTCGCGAGCTGCAGCGCATCGCGGCGGCGCAGCTCGGCGTCCGAGTAGCGCGGATCGGTCCGGAGCCAGATCGGGTCCGGCCCGCCCGCTGGCATTTCGTCATTCGGCATCGTGTCCCCCTGCGGGATGACCTCTCGCGCCCGGCCCCACGGGGCGTCGGACGCACCACGCACGCCACAGAACGCAACGGGAACATCACCTCAGCGCCGGAGCGCTACTCGACCGCTTGCGACGGGGCGCGGGTGGTGTACTCGGGTGCCAAAAAATCGTTGGCCGTCACGGCACCGCTTGTTTCCGCAACGATCCGAGCGAGAACCTCACGCCGAGGCATGCGACGCCCGTTCACATAACGGGTCACGGAAGTGCGATCGCACTTGATCCGGTCCGCGAACTCGTCTTGCGACACCCCATGTTTTTGCAGCCACTCGGAAAGTTGCATGACGCCTCCGTGTGATCTTGCGTTATGTGCCTAATTGGCACAAAATTGTCAAGAGGTCATGTGTCAGTTAGGCCGTAGCGCAGTGTGTCTGAGTGATCCAAAAGTGAGCGATGACTCAGAATCGCATTCGTCAGCTGCGGCGAGCCAAGGGGTTGACTGTCGAGGACTTGGCCGAGCGGCTGGGGATCTCTCACGGGCACTTGAGCCGCATAGAGCGGCAGGCACGCGGCCTCAGCATTGAATTGGCAAGAGAGGTCGCGAAGGCCATGAATGTCACAGTTGCAGAAGTGCTGGGGATCGACATCCAAGCGAACGGACAATCGCACGCCCAGAGGCAGGACGAAGATGCGTTGCCGTATGTACCATCAGCTTCCGCGCCGAAAATTCCGACCTATCCAGGGAACATAGATCCTTGGATCATGAAGACTAACGCTCTCGACAAACTCGGAATGCCCGCCGGCACCATCGTGTTCGTCGACGTGTCGGCTGAGGCGGTGGACAATCTGCGGCCGCTGCAATGCGTGCTCGCACAGGCTTATGACGACAAAGAGATGACGAGGGGATGTACGGTCGCGCGGCAATTCGTTCCGCCCTCACTCCTCATCACGAATTCGTCTGTATGCAACGCCATGCCGCTCGACCTCGACAAGGGCGAGGCCTCCATCAAAGGCGTCATCGTGGGGCATTACCACCCGGCCCCATGATTGGGGACGCAAGAAGCCAGGGGTTCGACGATTTGCGGTCGATCTCGCCGAGACGTCCATCAGGAAGCATTACGACCGCGAGCCATCGCACCCCTCGTCCCACTTGTCGCCATTGGCCGGGTTTTTCGCTAAAGGCAACGGCCTCATAATGGGTTCCAGGTCCCTTTACGCCTCGCCGCAGATGCAGCCGCCATCTCTCCTTCGGAGCGTCGAGGTATGCGTAACGTAACTCCGCGGCGCTCTTGAGTAGCGCCACGACCCCCCGAGGGTCGTAATAGTCTACCCAGATCCCGAGCAGAGTCTCATCGCCAGACGGGCGGAACGCATTGATACGTGAGGCCACCTCTCGCGGTGATACACCTATGTCTACTTTCACAACTTCGCCATCAACGCGGTAGAGCCGCCAAGCGTAATAGCGTCGACTCTCACGGACATCGACGTCGATGCGCGGCCACTCTCCGATTACAAAGCGCACGCCGACTTGAATGCTCGAGCGGAACTGTTGGCGCACCCAATTACCGATGAGATCCAGCGTATCTTCGTCGGCCGCAGCGCGGAGATGAATGCGCTGCACAGTGCTGCCAGACCACGACTCCTCTGTCTCTTGGCGCGCGACCAACTCTGCCCGGCTCAGATCCTGCGCAAGAACGTTAAGGGACCCCGGCCCCAACAAGAGCGCGCAAATCCAAACACGCACCAACACTAGGAACACACGAGCCTCTTCACAATGCTCCGCGAGACGGGCCGATTCGACACAATTCATCTTGACGTCTGTGCCAAATTGGCACAATATCACCCTATCCAACGCCCCGCTGTGCCCCATGCCCCACCTCCATCCCGCTCCTCAGCAGATCCGGAACCGGCCGCCGGTGCGCCGGTTGGTGCGCCAGCAGCTCGTGCGGCGGCGCTCGGCCTCAGCGGCGGCGAGCTCCGCGGCGATCGCGCTCTCCACCAGTCCCCCCGCCGGAATCGGCGGCCGGATCGGCTCCAGTGCCAGGAGGCTCGCGAGCAGCATCTCGATCATCATCCCCACCTCCCGCAATTGCCTTGGCGGGCGGCAGCCAGTGCCGGGCGCCCGCGCCCTCGAAGGTGCAGCGGGCGCCGTCCGGTCCGCAGATGCGCGCCACGTCGCGCCAGCCGACGCAGCGCCCGTCGGGGCCGCGCCAGCCCGGCCCGCCGCGGCAGCCGCAGCCCGAGCAGCCCTCCGCCGCCGCGCCGGCGCCGAGAGCGAGCGCCGCGGCCACCAGCACCGGGCCGACCCAACGCATGCCACACCCTCCGCGGGCATCCCGCCCCCGTACAACCGCTATCTCCGCAGATCGCGCCGGGCGCTGTCAATCCCGGACCTCACCCGGCCGCCCAGCGGCCCGAACAGCGGATCGGCGACGCTCGAGACGACACCAAACGCCCGCTGCGCGCAGCTCGGACAGACTGCCCCACCGCCGTCGGCCAGCCGGGCTTCCAGCGCTCCACTGCCGCAAGCCTTCGATGAGCTCCTTCAACATGTCCCCTCCTGCCCCCTTCCAGCACGCCGCCGCCGGCATGACGCGGTTTCCGCCGAACGTCGAGAGTCTGCCCATCGAGCCGGGCCAGGGCGTCCTCTGGCTGATCGCCCGGCGCAACGACGTCGAGCTGCGTTTTCCGCTCGCCGAGGACGACCGCCGGCATCTCGCGCGGCTGCTGCTCGGCGACCTCACCCTGCCGCCGCTCCCCATCCCACGCTGACCCGGAAGAGAGACCGCCCATGGACCCGACGCTCGTCCAGATTGCCACGCTCCTCGCCCACACCGGCCTCGCCGGCATCATGACCGGGCTCGCCTGGCGCGCTGCCGCCGACCGCCGCGCCGCCGAGGCGCACGCGCGCCAGGCCGCCGCCGCCGAGGCCGACGCGCGCCGCATCCTGGAGCTTGCGACCGAGCGGCTCCGGGCGCGCCGCGCCGGTACGGACACCTGGTCGGCCACCGGAGCGTCGGCAAGCTCGCCCCACGGCGCGGCCCCGGACGCCCGCATCGTGCACTTCCCGAACCCTGCCGGCCGCGCGCGCGCCGGCAGCGAGGCCTGCGCGCCGGGGGACGCGGGCTAGGCGCCGGCGGCGGCCGCCAGGTGAAGCGGGGTGCGGCCGCCGCCGGGGGACACACCGTTCGACACGCTGAGGTAGCGAATGCAGATTGACACTACCATTCGGGGCGGCCTGACGGCGACCCGCCGGCGCGCATGGCCCCTGGACGGGAGGGCGCGCGCGTGATCACACTGGCGGGCACGACCTATCTTTCCGTCCCTGAGTGCCGCGAGCGGCTCGCCGCGCTCAACCTGGTGATGGCCGAGCGCACGTTCCGCAGGCTTGTTCGCCAGTCGGGCCGCTATCTCGAGCACCGGCGCCAGCTGGTGCTGACCGAGGAGGATCTGGCGGCCGTCATCGAGACGCTGAGGAGACCGGCCGCATGGCCCTCAAGCTCGTCCGCCGGCGCGGCTCGAAAATCTGGTACGTCTCGGGTACCATCCGCGGCAACCGTTATTTCGAGAGCACGCGCACTGGCAGCCGCGAGCACGCGGAAGCCTACTGCGTAAGGCGCGAGCGCGAGATTCTCGACGCCGAGTTCTTCGGCGCGACCATCTTCGCTGAGGCGGTGCTCGTCTACCTCGAGAAGGGCGGCGACGGCAGCTACCTCGCCCCGCTCATCGACCGCTTCGGCCCGCTCAAGCTCGTCGAGATCACGCCGGCGATGGTCTCCGAGTTCGCGCGCGAACGCTACGGCCATCTGCGGCCGGCGACCGTCAAGCGCCAGCTCTACACCCCGCTCAACGCCATCCTGCGCGCGGCCCACCGCGCCCAGCTCGGGCCGCTCATCCGCTTCGAGCCGCCGCGCGTCAAGCGCGAGCCGGTCGCCTGGGCCGACGACCGCTGGCTCGAGCGCTTCTTCGCCGCGGCCCACTTCCGGGCGGCGGCAATCGTGCTCTTCATGACGCTCACCGGCGCGCGCGTCTCGGAGGCCTGCCGGCTGGCGCCCGATGACGTCGATCTCGCGCGCGGCGAGGCGATCCTGCGGAAGACGAAGTCGGGACGCGCCAGGCGCGTGCCGCTGGCGCCGGTGCTGGTCGAGACGCTTCATCGCGCGCTCGCCGAATGCGCCCGCCCGATCGCCGGCGAGACCCGCGTCTTCGGCTACTCAACCCGCTATTCGGTCAACCAGGCGATCGAGCGCGTCTGCCGCCGCGCGGGGCTTCCCTACTATTCGAGCCACAAGGCGGGCCGGCATGCGTTCGCGGCACGCCTCTTGGCGCAAGGCCAGTCGCTGAAGCTGGTGCAGGACGCCGGCGGCTGGGCGAGCATCCGGATGGTGAGCGAGGTCTACGGCCATCTCGAGCAGCAGGCGATCGACGACGCCGTGCGGCAGGCCGCGCGGTCCCTGCCGGCGCTGCCGGGGGCGCTGCGCGATAAGGGGTGAGGGGCCCAAGGGCGGCAACGACGGGCGCGATGGCGCGCCGAGTGCGGGCGGCCGTGCCGCGCGCGGCGCAGGCGCTCTGCAAGATCGGCTGAAATTTTGCACGAGGCTATTCCGGCCGGCGTATCCGTGACGGCTCCGGCGACAGCTAAGGCATACGGCGATGCGGAGCGCAACGGCGTCTATCCGTTGCGTCGTTGCGGATCAAATTGTGCATGACTTTCGCGTCATGCACCTTGCCCGTCGTCACGCCCGACGTGTGCCCGAGGCCGCGCTTTGCACCGATGCCGATGTGCGCCTTCATGCCGAAGTACCACTGGTTGCCCGTCTTCGACGACGTCATCTCGGGGTCGCACTTCTGCGCTTCGTTCTTCGTCGAGGGCGAGGCCGCGATCAGCGTTGCGTCGACGATCGTGCCACCACGGAGCAACGCGCCCTTCGCGCTCAGATGCTTGGCCACGGCTGCGAAAATCGCCTTCGTCTGATCGTGTTGTTCGGGCAGATGGCGGAAGTTGAGGATCGTCGTCTCGTCAGGGATGTTGTCGCGACCGAGTTCGAGCCCCGCGAACGCGCGCATCGATTGGATGTCGTAGAGCGCTTCCTCGGTCCCGGGATCGGACAGATTGCACCACTGCTGCAGGCAGTCGATGCGCAGCATGACGCTGAGCGGGAACGGACGGCGGCCGCCTTGCGGGCCGACCTCCGGGTCGTGCGGCTCGATCGGCGCTTTAAGTGCCGACCACGGCACGATCGCCGCCATCTCGGCCAGGAACACATCGCGCTTCGTGCGCTTCTTCTTCGCCGCAAAGTCGAGCGACGCAAAGCTCAACTGATCCGCCGTCCGCTGCCCCCTCGAATCAATGCCCCCAGCGTGCCGTGTTCGAGGCGTTGTCGAGAGGTTCCCTAGTGTGGCACTTTAAACAATTATGATCTCAAACAAGTAAGCCAACACGGACCTGCCATGCTCGACCCGGAGACACTCTCGAAGCTCAGAAAGGAGGTGGCCGATTGCGTTGTGAGGGACCTGAACCGCCCAGGGTTTGCCGGAGGCTGTTTGGTTTGAGTCAGGCGGCGAGTTTGGCAGGCTCCTCCAGGGCTGCATAGTAGGCGGCTTCTGCTTCCGCCGGGGGCACGTTGCCGATGGGTTCCAGA
>Ga0209172_10006069_pt1 | contig 13836 bp, 14 predicted proteins | sample LarsenN4metaG_FD_184113 | JGI IMG/M metagenome (GOLD analysis project Ga0209172, IMG submission 184113) | Hot spring sediment bacterial and archeal communities from British Columbia, Canada, to study Microbial Dark Matter (Phase II) - Larsen... ... | reverse complement strand
CCGCATGATCCAGCCGCGACGCGCTGCCGTACGCCAGGTTCGCCGCCCGGTTCCGTCGCTACCTGCGCACCCCGCTCGACGCCCCCGCCGCCCGCGCCGCGGCCGTCCACCGCCTGGGTCGCCGCGAGGCCGCGCTCGTCGAGGTCCTGGACCGCTGCGTGTACCCCCACCCGCGCAGCCCCTACGCGCGCCTGCTCGCCCTGGCCGGGTGCGAGCGGGGCGACGTCGTCCGCATGCTGGGCGAGGACGGCGTCGAGGGCACGCTGTCCCGGCTCGCCGCGAGCGGCGTCTACGTGGCCGTCGAGGAGTTCAAGGGCAATGAGGAGGCGCGCCGGGGCAGCGCGCGGCTCGCGTTCGCCGAGCCGGACTTCGACAACCCGGGGCTCGCCCACGAGCTGGAGGTCCAGAGCGGCGGCACGCGCAGCGCCGGCACCCGCGTGCTCGTCAAGCTGGAGTTCACCGCCGCGCTGGCGTCCGACACCGGCGTGCTCTTCGACGAGTACGGGCTCTGGAACCACGCCCAGGCGATCTGGCTGCCGTTCGGCGGCGGGGCGAGCGTCGCGCTCCTGGTCTACGCCAAGCTCGCCCGCATCCCCGTGCGGTGGTTCTCGCACGTCGACGGCGCCGAGGTGAACCCGCGGTTCCGCTGGGGCGCCCGCTTCGTGTCGCTGTGGGGCCGGCTGTGCGGCGCGCCGCTGCCCACGCCGGAGTTCGCGCCGCTGTCGGCGTCGCCCCGCGTCGCCCGCTGGATGGCCGACATGGTGTCCAGCGGGCGCCCGCCGTGCGTGACGACCTACGCCAGCTCCGCCGTGCGCGCCGCCCGCGACGCCACCGAGCAGAAGCTCTCGCTCGAGGGCGCGGCGTTCATCACGATCGGCGAGCCGCTGACGGAGGCCAAGCGCGCGATCATCGAGGCCAGCGGCGCGCGCGTCATCGTCCGCTACGCGATGACGGAGGCCGGCATCATCGGCTACGGCTGCGGCACCGGCGCCGGCTCCGACGACGTCCACCTCCTGCGCACCAACCTGGCCGCGATCCAGCGCCCCACCCGCGTGGGCGGCGACGTCGAGGTCGAAGGCTTCCTGTTCACGTCGCTGCTGACGTCGGCGCCGAAGATCCTCCTGAACGTCTCCAGCGGGGACTACGGGACGCTCGAGGACCGCGGCTGCGGCTGTCTCCTGGGCGAGCTGGGCTACCGGACGCACATCGGCCAGATCCGGAGCTTCGAGAAGCTCACCGGCGAGGGCGTGACATTCGCCAAGTCGAGCCTCCTCCGCGTGCTCGAGGAGGTCCTGCCCGGCCGCTTCGGCGGCCAGCCGACCGACTACCAGCTCGTGGAGCGCGAGGGCGCCGGCGGCCTCACCCGGCTGACGTTGATGGTGCACCCGGGCATCGGCGCCGTCGACGAGCGCGAGCTGAAGGACGTCTTCCTCCACAACGTCGGCTGGGGGGACGGCGCCATGAAGGCGATGCAGTCGGTGTGGCAGCAGGCCGACATCCTGGAGGTGCGCCGCGCCGTGCCCATCTCCACCAAGATGGGCAAGGTGCAGCCGTTCCACCTGGAGAGGAAGAAGGCGACGACGACCCAGGCGCCGGCGGCGTAGCCCGGGCGTCAGCGGGTCCCGTTCGGCTCGACCCAGAGGACGCGCGTCACCTCCCACACCGCCGCGACCAGCGGCACGGCCACCAGCGCGCCGATGAGCCCCGCGAGATGGACGCCGGCGAGCAGGGCGATCAGGACCACCAGCGGGTGCAGGCCGGTGGCGCGGCCCACGAAGTGCGGCGCGAGCAGCTTGCCCTCCAGGACGTTCGTCCCCCAGAAGAGCGCCGCCGTGGCGACGGCCAGCCCGGCCGATTCGTTCAGCGCCGAGAGGACGCCCAGGACGGCGGCGACGAAGGAGCCGACGAACGGCACGACGTTCAGCACGGCGGCCAGCGCGCCGATCAGCAGCGCGTAGCGCACGCCGAGCAGGCCCATGCCGATGGCGAGGACGGCGCCCACGCAGACGCTGGCGACGACCTGGCCGCGCACGTAGCCGCCGATGCGCTCGAGGACGGGACCGGCCAGGGCGGCGGCCCGCGGGCGGTGGGCGGGCGGCAGCAGCGCGAGCAGCGTCTCGCCGATGTGCCGCGCGTCCATGACCAGGTAGGCCGCGACCACGACGATCACCAGCAGGCCGACGACGAAGCCGACGACGCCCGCCGTCGCCTGGAGCGTGTTGGCCACGAGCGTGCCCACGATGGCCTCGATGTTCTCGGCCTTCGGCGCCGGCAGCGAGGCGCCCCACCGCAGCAGGAAGATGTCGAGGTCGCCGAGCCAGCGCTGGACGTTCTCCACCAGCCGCGGCAGCTGCTGGGCGAACTGGGTGGCCTGCTCCTTCAGCGCCGGCCACAGCAGGCGTCCCATCAGCGCGAAGATCCCGAGGGCGCCCACGTAGACGGCGAGCACCGTGACGCCTCTCGGCACCCGGTAGCGCTCGCCGAGCCTGGCGGCGGGCAGGATCGCCGCGGCGACGATGAGCGCGGTGAAGATCAGCAGCCAGACCTGCCACGTGTGGACGACGAGCCACACGGCGGCGACCACGCCCAGCACCTGGAACACCAGCGGCCACGGCAGGCGGGTCATGGACATCGGGGGGGCGAGGCGCCCCCCCGATCGCCCCCCGCTTGCCGCGAGCCGCGACACGCGCCAGCGATGGGGCCGGGGCGTCCTCTCGGCGCTGTGGAACTGCGCTCCGGCTTCCGCCATCGGGGGGGCGAGGCGCCCCCCCGATCGCCCCCCGCTTGCCGCGAGCCGCGACACGCGCCAGCGATGGGGCCGGGGCGTCCTCTCGGCGCTGTGGAACTGCGCTCCGGCCGCGGCATCAGCCGAGCGCGACGACCCCCGACGCGGCGAGCGCCTGGATCTCGCCCGGCGTGAGGCCCAGCTCCCCCAGCACCTCGGCCGTGTGCTCGCCGAGGCGCGGGGCCGGCCGCCGCACCGGGGGCGCGGCGCCCGAGGCGCGGTAGGGGAAGCCGAGCATCCTGACCCGGCCGAGGCCCGGCTGGTCGGCCTCGGTCACGAGGCCGAGGTGGCGCACCTGCGGGTCCTCGAAGACCTCGTCCAGCTCGTAGATCGGGCCGCACGCCACCGACGCCTTCCCCAGCCGCTCCACCCACTCCGCGGTCGTCGCCTCGGCGAGCCTCCGCTCGACGCGGGCACGGAACTCCTCGCGGTTCGCGACGCGCGCGTCGTTGGTGGCGAATCTGGGGTCGGTCGCCAGCTCGTCGTCGCCGAGCGCCGCGCAGAACCGCCGGTACTGCTCGGCGTTCATGACCACGACGTTGAGGAAGCCGTCCCTGGTCTGGAACGCCTCGGCCGGCGCCAGGTTCGGGTTGCGGTTGCCCTCGCGGCGCGGGCGGACGGCGCCGTCGGCGAAGAAGTGGGCGACGGGATCGGGCAGCAACCCCAGCGTGGAAGCGAGCAGGCTCACGTCCAGGTGCTGGCCGCGGCCGCCGCGGAAGCGCTGGACGAGCGCCGCGCAGATGCCGCCGAAGGCGACGAACGACGCCGTCACGTCGGCGACCGACCCGCCGACCTTGGTCGGCGGCTGCCCGCGCATCCCGGTGAGGGCCATGAGGCCGCTCATGCCCTGCGCGATCGTGTTGTAGCCGGGGCGCGTGGCGTACGGCCCCGTCTGGCCGAAGCCGGTCACCGACGCGTAGACGACCGCGGGGTTCAGCGCGCTGACCGCGGCGTAGCCGAGGCCGAGGCGGTCGGCGACGCCCGGCAGGAAGTTCTCGACGACGACGTCGGCGCGCCGCGCCAGCTCGAGCGCCAGGCGCGCGCCCTCCGCGCGCGACAGATCGACGGCGACGCCGCGCTTGTTGCGATTGATCGCCGCGAACACCGGGCTCATCCCGCCGCCGCCGCGCCAGTGCCTCAGGTCGTCCCCCTGCCCGGGGCGCTCGAGCTTCACGACGTCGGCGCCGAGGTCGGCGAGGAGCGTCGCGCAGTAGGGCCCCGCGATGACGCGGGAGAGATCGAGGACGCGCAGGCCGTCGAGGGTCACTCGCGGTCGAGGAAGCCCTCGGTCATCGCGTCGACCTCGGGCACGCCGGTGCGCGCGATCGCGTCGATCCGCGCCTTGGCCTCGGCGAGCGCGCGGAACGGCTTGGCGGCGAGCCGCGCCGCGAGGGCGCGCGCCTCGTCGAGCACGGCCTCGCGGGGCACCACGCGGTGGACGAGGCCGAGCGCCCGCGCCTCCTCCGCCGGGTAGCGCCGGCCCTCCAGGATGATCTCCTTGGCGCGCGCCGGCCCCACGAGCCGGACGAGGCGCGTGGTGGACGCCACGCCGAGCGGGACGCCGAGGTCCACCTCGGGGATCCAGAACTCGGCGTCCGAGGCGGCGACGCGGAAGTCGCAGGCCAGGGCCAGGCCCCAGCCGCCGCCGACGGCGTGGCCGTTGATGGCGGCCACCGTCGGCTGCTCCAGGCCCTCCAGCAGCCGGTTGGCGCGCTCGAAGAGCCGCCGGAACCGGCTCTTCCGCCGGGCGAAGGCCTCGCGCCGCTCGGCCTCCGGCATCGAGGCCCGGATCGGGGCGTCGGCGCCGGCCGAGAAGACCGGCGGCGCGCCGGTGACGACGACGGCACGGCTGGCGGCGTCGTCGCGCAGCTCCGCGAAGACGGCGGTCAGGTCGGCCAGCATCTCGTCGCTGAGCGAGTTGCGGCGCTCCGGACGGTTGAGCGTGACGGTCGCGATGGAGCCCCGGCGCTCGAGGACGACGTTGTCCGGCATGACGTGCGCCGGACCGTACCACAGGGGCGCGCGGAGCCGCAATCGACGGCCGGCGGCGACCGTCAGCCCGACGCCTCGGCGCGGCGCACCGTGCGCCGCGCGGGGACGCGGCGGTAGGCGCAGTCGCGCATCCAGCAGCGGGCGCACTGGCTGAAGTAGTGGTCGACCCGCGCCCGCGGCCCGGCGCCGACGAGCAGCGAGATCGTCTTGCCCGGCGTCATGAAGCACGCGTCGTTCAGCACGACGCCGATCGCGTCGCCGGGACAGAGCCGGAAGAGGAGGCGCTGGTCCCTGACGTCCCAGCCCGCGTAGCCGGGGCTGATGCGGTTCGTCACCCGGGTGCCCCGCGCGAGCCCTTCCTGGCACAGGAGGTCGTTGACGTACTCGGCGAGGCTCTCGACGGCGCCGGAGCCCACGCTGTCGAGCATCATCGCCAGCGGCAGCTCGCGCTCCGCCCACAGCTCGGCCACGCGGCGCTCGAGGGCGTCGCCGATCGTCACGATCCCGCCCGCGACCTCGGTGACCTCGCCCCAGTGCCTGGCGATGTCGGGGATGGTGAGCGCGAGGTCGTCGAGGACGAGGGTGTCGCCCGCCTGCCGCGTGACCGGGGCCCAGCGCACGGCGGCGCGCGGCTCCATGAGCCGGCGCCCGAGCGCGAGCGCCTCGTCGAGGAGCGCGGCGACCTCCGGTCCGGGCGGGGCGCCGCCGGCCTTGTAGCCCTGGAACCGCAGGACCTCCTCGGGGTCGATCGCGACCGGGAGGTCGGCGAGGACCTTCACCGCCGCCGCGAGCGGACGACCTCGGCGATGAGGCGGATGTGCTCCGGGTTCGAGCCGCAGCACGCGCCGACGATGTTGCAGCCGGCGTCGAGCAGCGCCGGGTACTCCGCCGCCATCGCCTCCGGCCCCAGCTCGTAGGTGACGGTGTCGCCCGTCGTGATCGGCAGCCCCGCGTTCGGGTACGCGACGAGGGGCGCGTCGGTGACCGCGCGCATCTCGCGGATGATGACGATGGCGCGGTCGGGGCCGCGCCCGCAGTTCATCCCGACGACGTCGGCGCCGGCGGCGAGGAGGTTCTTGGCGACCTCGGCGGGGCTCTCGCCCCACATCGTGCGGTCGCGGTCGTTCGCCTCCTCGTACTGGAAGAACATCGTCGCCATGACCGGCAGGTCGGCGACCGCCTTGCACGCGCGGATGGCGGCCGTCGCCTCCTGCGGGAACATCATGGTCTCGACCGCGAAGAGGTCCACCCCGCCCTCGGCGAGGGCCTCGGCCTGCTCGCGGAACGTCGCCTCGTACTCCTCGTCGGTCACGCCGGCGTCGAGGGCGTAGTCGAGCGGGAGCCGGCTCGTGGGCCCGATCGAGCCCGCCACGTAGCCGCCGCCCGGCGCCACCGACCGCGCCAGGCGGGCGCCCCGCTCGTTCAGCTCCCGCGTACGGTCGCCGATGCGGTACTCCTCGAGCTTGAGCCGGGAGCCGCCGAAGGTGTTCGTCTCCACGATCTGGCTGCCCGCCTCGAAGTACGCCCGGTGGATGCCCGCCACGACGTCGGCGTGAGTGACGTTCCACAGTTCGGGGCAGGCGCCGTTGGCGAGGCCGGCGGCGAAGAGCATGGTACCGTAGCCGCCGTCGAAGACGAGCCGCTCGCCGGCGCGGACGCGCTCGATGACCTCCCGGCCGCGGCTCTTCACCGGGCGGCCTTCTCCTCGAGGCCGACGAGGGCCTTGGCCTTCACGACCGCCAGCGTCGCGTCCTTGGCGTAGCCGTCGGCGCCGATCTCGTCGGCGAACGCCTGGCTGACCGGCGCGCCGCCCACCATCACCTTCACGCGGTCGCGCAGCCCCGCCCTCACCAGGGCGTCGATCGTCCGCTTCATGCCCGGCATCGTGGTCGTCATCAGCGCCGAGATGCCGACGATGTCCGCGCCGTGCTCCTCCACCGCCGCGACGAACTTCTCCGGGGCCACGTCGCGGCCGAGGTTGAACACCTTGAAGCCGGCGCCCTCGAGCATCATCCCCACCAGGTTCTTGCCGATGTCGTGCAGGTCACCCTGCGCGGTGCCGATGACCACGACGCCGAGGTTGTCGTCCGGGCGCGCGGCGGCGGTGATGAGCGGCTTGAGCAGGTCGAGCCCTGCGTACATCGCCCGCGCCGAGAGCAGCACCTGCGGGACGTAGTACTCGTTGCGCCGGAACTTCTCGCCGACGACGTCCATGCCCGGGATGAGTCCCTTGAAGATCAGGTCCTTGGGGTCCATCGACAGGTCGAGCCCCTCGCGCGTCTTCCGGGCGACCGTGTCCTTGTCGCCCAGGATCAGCGCGCGCGCCATCGTCGGGTAGTCGAAGTCCGCGGTCATGGCGACGTTCTAACATATGCCCCGGGTGCCGGCAACGCTCAGCGCCCGCTTCTCGCCGCGACGAGCGCGGCGAGCGCGTCGGGCTCGACGGCGGTGAACGCGACGCCCGCCCGACCGCCGTCGCGCCAGACCACGACGGCGTCGGCGACGAGCGGCTTCGCGAGCCCCCCGCCCTCGCAGCGCACGTGGACGCGGGCGCCCGGCTCGAGGCCCGCCGGCAACCCGGCGAGCGCGAGCCCGCCCTCGCCGGCGTTCTCCGTGCGCGCGGCCCACGTCCCCGGCCCCGCGGCCTCGCGCACCGTGGCCGCCGCGTCGAGCGGCGCGCGCGGGTGCTTCCGGGCGTCGGCCGGCACGATCGTGTAGATCGTCACCGGCCGGGCCTTGCCCTTCACCGGCACCGCGCCCAGCCGGCGGGCGATGAACCGGCCCTTCACGGCCTCGTACGTGGTCTCGCTGACGATGATGCCCGTGCCGTAGTCCTTGGTGAGGCTCTCGAGCCGCGAGGCGAGGTTGACGGTGTCGCCGATGGCCGTGTACTCGAGACGCTGGCGCGAGCCCATGGCGCCGACGACGGCCTCGCCCGTGTTGATGCCGACGCCGTTCCTGATCGCCGCGCCCAGCGCCGCCTCCCAGCGGGCGGACACCGCCTGCGTCCGCTCCTGGAACTCGAGCCCCGTGCGGATGGCGTTGGCCGCGTGGTCCGGGTCCTCGAAGGGGGCGTTGTAGAGCGCCATGATGCAGTCGCCGATGTACTTGTCGACGGTGCCACCGTGTCGGAAGACCACCTCGGTCATCTCGGTCAGGTACTCGCGCAGCATCTCGGCCACCCGCTCGGGCTCGACGCGCTCCGAGAGCGAGGTGAACCCGCGGATGTCCGAGAAGAGCACGGTCACCAGGCGGCGGCTCGATCCGAGCGCCGCGTCACCGCGGTGGCGCACGATCTCCGTCAGCACGGCGGGCGAGAAGAACTGCGAGAGCCGCCGCCGCTCGCGCTGCTCGCGGATGTAGTTGTCGACCACCGTGATGCCGTAGCCGAGGACCAGCGCCAGCGACACGCCGACCGCGGGGAACCAGAAGTCCCCGAGCGCGAAGGCCGCGAACGTCACCGCCGCCACGGCGCCCCAGACGAGGGCGACGACCAGGAAGGCCCGGAGCGCGCGCAGCCGGGCGGCGAGCCACGCCGCCGCGAACGCCGCCAGCGCGGCCGCGGGCACCGAGAGCCAGCGGGGCGCGACGCCCACGGCGTCGCCGCGGACCAGCGTGTCGAGCGCGTGGGCGTGGAACTCCACGCCGGGCATCTCCCGCGCCACCGCGAACGGCGTCGAGTAGATGTCGTGGAGCACCGCGGTCGTCGAGCCGACGAGCACGATGGCGCCCTTGAACGTCTCGGGCGCCACCACGCCGTCGACGACGCGGTGATAGGGGATCCACGAGAACGTGTGCGGCCGGCCGCGGAAGTTCACCAGGACCTCGTCGGCGGCGGGCAGCGGCGCGACCGCGAGGCCCTTCGAGCCGGCCAGGCGGTAGAGCTTCACATCCCAGGACTCCAGGACCTCGCCGCCGAGGCGGTGGCGGAGGGTCATGCGGCGCAGGCGACCGTCGCGGTCGGTCGCCACGTTCAGCGGCCCGATGGCGGCCGCGCCCTCGCGGACGCCCGCCACCGGGAGGTTGGCGTCCTCCTTCGCGATCTCGACGCCCCCCACGCGCTCGGCGACCAGCGTGATGGCCTGGCCGAGGACCACGTTGCCGGCCTTCTTGATGGCGGCGCCGAGCGCGGCGTCGTCGTGGGGGCCGAACGGCGAGGGCTCGGAGAAGAGCATGTCGAGGCCGATCGCCAGCGGGCCGCCCGCGCTGACCGCGTCCACCACCCGGGCGTGGAAGGCGCGGGGGAAGGGCCAGGTGGTGTTCAGCTCGTCGAACGAGTCCTCGTCGATGCTGACGATGAGGATGGGCGCGGCGGGCTGGCGGGGCCCCCGCAGCTCGAACAGCCCGTCGAGGGCGCCGAGCTCGGAAGGCTCCAGCGCCCCCGATAGTGCCAGGCCCACCGTCAGCACGGCGGCCGCGAGACCGGCCAGCAGGGTCCGGAGCGTGACCATGGATGGGCGTGTGGCCCCGATCCGTATGCTACCCTAGTCGAAATGAAAATCCGCGTGCTCGGGGCGTACGGGGCCGAGGGTCTCGGGCAGCGCCCCTCGGCCTTCCTGGTCAACGACCGCACGCTGGTCGACGCCGGGACGGTCACGGGTGCGCTGAGCGTCGCCGAGCAGGAAGCGATCGAGCACGTCCTCGTCTCCCACTCCCACCTGGACCACATCGCGGGCCTGGCCTTCCTGACGGAGACCCTCGCCTGCTGCGGCCCGCGCCGGCCGCTGACGATCACGAGCATCGAGCCGGTGGTCGAGGCCCTCCGCTCCGGCGTCTTCAACAACGTGGTGTGGCCGGACTTCGCCCAGATCCCCTCCCCCGGCGCCCCGGTGATCCGTTACCGGACGCTGGTCGAGGAGGCCGAGCAGCGGCTCGGCGATCTGTCGGTGATGCCGGCTGCCGTCAGTCACACGGTCCCCGCCGCCGGCTTCATCGTCCACGACGGCACGCGGGGGTTCGTCTACTCCGGCGACACCGGCCCGACGGAGACGCTGTGGAAGACCGTCCGCGGCCTCGGCGGCATCCGCGCCGTGATCCTCGAGTGCGCGTTCCCGAACCGGATGCGCGCGCTCGCCGACGCCGCGCGCCACCTGACGCCGGAACTCATCGAGCGCGAGCTGGACAAGCTTCCGGCCGACGTCCCGGTCTGGATCTTCCACATCAAGCCCCAGTTCCTCCAGGAGACGGCCGAGGAGCTGTCGCGGGTCGACAGCGGCCGCATCGTGCTCCTCGAGCAGGACAAGACGTACGACGTGTAGCTGACCGGCGTCCCCGGGCTCACGTGCCGGCCGGGGCGTCGGCGGGCAGCAGGACGACGGTGTCGCTGCTGACCTCGACGCGGACGCGGTCTCCCACCCTGAAGATGGCTGTCTCCACCGCCGGCAGCTCCACGCGCACCGGCATGCCGGCCCTGACGTCGACCTCGTAGACGTAGCGAGAGCCCTCGAACACGCGCATGGCGACCCGCCCCGGGATGCCCGGGCCGCGCGCCATGGCCGCGTCGACGAGCGAGAGGGTCTCGGGCCTCAGCACCAGGACGCCGCGGCTGCCCTCCCTGAACGCGCCGATGCCGGCGACCGGCACGCGGTCGCCGCCCTCGGTCTCGACGACGACGCCGAGCTCGCGCATCTCGACGACGCGCACCGGCAGGAAGTTCGCGGGGCCGAGCGCCTGGGCGACGGCCCGCGTGGCCGGCCTCCGGTAGAGCTGCTCGGGCTCGCCGACCTGCAGGAGCCGTCCCTCCTGCACGACCGCGATCCGGTCGGAGAGCGCCAGGGCGTCGCCGGCGTCGCGCGTCGCGCACACGGTCGTCACCGCCAGGTCGCGGTGCAGGCGCGCCAGCTCGAGCCGCAGCGTCTTGCGGGCCGCGGGATCGAGGTGGGCGAGCGGCTCGTCCAGCAGCAGCACCCGGGGTTCGACGGCGAGCGCGCGGGCGAGCGCCAGGCGGCGCCGCTGGTGGAGGGCGAGGCCGCCGGGACGCTCCCCGGCGACGTCGGCGATGCCGAGTCGCTCGAGGGCCACGTCGGCGCGCCGCGCGATCTCCCCCGCCGCGAGCCCCTGCTCGCGGAGCCCGAACTCCACGTGCTCGCGCGCGGTCATGTGCGGCCAGAGGGCGCCCTCGTGGAACACGAGCCCGATGCCGCGGCGGCCGGGCGGCAGCGCGCCGACGTCGGCGCCGTCCACGAGCACGCGCCCGCGGGCGAGCGGCAGGAAGCCCGCGAGCGCGCGGAGCACCGCGCTCTTCCCGGAATGCGGCGGCCCGAGGAGCGTGAAGAACTCCCCGTAACGGACGTGGACCGACACGTCGTCGAGGTGCGGCGGCGGCCCGGCGCGGGTGCGCATGCCCTCGATCCGGATGTCGACGAGCGGCCGGCTGCTCACGCCGTCCTCCGGCGGCTCGCGCCGCCCGCGACCCGGGCCGCGGGCAGGCAGGCGATCCCGATCAGGGCGAGCGCCGCGTAGACCGCCGTCGCGGACGTCCACGCGAGCAGCGTGGTCGCGAGCACGGGGCCCAGGAACGCCGCGCCGATGCGGGCGGAGTTGATCAGGCCGATCGCCTGGCCGCCCGCGTGCTGGGCGATGCGGGCGACGACGATCGGGAAGACGGGGGCGACGCAGAGCACCTGGAGGAAGCGGACCACGCCGTAGAGCTCGGCGGAGCCGATCGGGGCGAGCAGGGCCACGAACAGCGAGGAGGCGACCAGCAGCGCGACGATCAGCGTGCGCTCGCGCACGAGCTCGCCGAGGCGCGGGGCCGAGACCGCGCCCAGGGCGGCGGCGACGCCGGAGGCGAAGATCAGCATGCCGCCGACGTGGAGCGTCTCGCCGGGCGGCACGCCCAGGTCGGGCAGGATCCTCGGCAGGATGGCGGTGAGGAAGAACACCTGCACGTTGCCGCCGAGCACGATCAGCGCGACGGCCGCGACGTCGGCGGGGCGCGCCGAGCGCCGGGCGGCGGCGGCGGGCCGCGCCTCGGGCGGCGCCGGGACCCCCCAGCGCACGAGCGCGGCGCAGCCGAGCAGGATCGCGGCGCCGACGACGAAGGACGTGCGGAAGCCGAGCTGCGCCGCGGCCACGGCGCCGGCGAGCGGCCCCACGACCTGACCCACGGTCATCGCCGACTGCACCGCCGCGACCTGGCGCCGGACGGCGCCGCTCTCCCCGGCCCGCCCCGCCACGATGAAGGCGAAGGTCGACGCCGCGCCGAAGACCCCGAGCACGAGGCGCGCGACGAACAGCTCGGGGAGCGTGCGCGCGGCCGCCATGCCGAGGAAGCCGGCCGCCTGGAGCGTCTCCACCATGACGTACATCGACTTCGGGTCGCCGCGCTCGGCCCACCGGCCCCAGAGCGGCGACGTCGCCACGGTCGCCAGCGGCGAGACACCGAGGATCCAGCCGGTCCAGCGCAGCGTCGCCGCCGGGTCCACGCGGCTGATCTCCTGGATGTGGAACGGCAGGCTCACGTAGACGAACGACCACGCGAAGCTGCCGAAGAACATCGCGACCGGAAGGACGGTGGCGCCGGGGACCGTCACGGCCGCGGAGAGGCCTCCGGGAGCGCGCGTCCGGTGCCGATCACCGTCAGCGACCAGCCGGTCACCCCGGCTGCCGCCGCAAAGGAGGCAGGATGCTGAAGCAGCTCCGCCGCTCGCGCGCCCTCGCCGCCGGTCCGCGACTGCATTTCCCGCTCCGCCGGCTGGCGCTGTGCCTGGACTGCGAGCAGTGCTTCGAGATCGGCGGCGACACCTGCCGCGCCTGCGGCAGCGAGACGTGGTGCACGCTGGCCCGGTTCCTCGAGCTCAGGAGCGAGGGCGCCCGGGCCACCCAGCTCGTCGTGGTCTCGCGCCTGCGTCCGAAGCTCTACCAGCGGCTCCGCCGCGAGTTCGCCGGCAACCGGACCGTGCAGGTCGTGCTCGACCGGCGGCTGGGCGAGCGGCGCCAGCGCAAGGGCTCGGCCACGCCCGAGCGCCGGCGGATCCTCGATCGCCGCGCCGCGGACGAGGTGCGGACCCACGGCTGGACGGTGGTCAGGAACGCCGGCCTCGACCTCGCGCTGCGCGCGCGCCTGGGCTGACCCGCTCCCCCTCCTCCGAGCGCTGCCGGCACACGGGTTGCGTTCGCGTCCGGCAACGCCCCGAAGGAGGTACTCATGCGAACCATCGCGGGCATCGCCCTCGTCCTCTCCTGCCTCGCTCCGTCGCTGGCGCTCGCCCAGGGCGGCGGCGGCGACGGCAGCGTCGGAGGCGGCCCCGACATCGTGGAAGTTCCGGCCCCTCCCGTGCCAGCTCCGGTCGTCGCGGCTCCCGTGGCCCCGGCGCCCGTCGTCGCGCCGGCGGTCACGCCCGTCGTCGCGCCCAGCGGCGGCGGCCAGACGGTGCAGACGCCCGAACCCCTCGCGCTGATCGCCGTCGCCGCCGGCCTCCTCACGGCCGCCATCGCCGCGCGGCGCCGGCCGGTGAAGGATTGACCATGAATCTCTCACAACGCCTCCGCCCCGCCCTCGCGGCCGCGACCCTGGCCGGAGCGACCGCGGGGTGCGCGACCATGGACCCGCCGCACGGACCGCTGGTCACGGTGAATTCGGGTGTCCCGGTCACCGGCACCGACGTCGCGGCGACCGCCGAGATCCGGACCGACGCCTTCCTGGCCGACCCGGACACGGTGGGCTGCACCGACCAGGTGGTCGTGATGAACGGCGCCGCGGTCCCCCGCGGGCCGCTCTGCCCCCCGGGCGTCCGTCCCTGAGGGCGACGTCGCCGCCGGCGTCGCTCGCGCGTCGAGCGACGCCGGTGGTGGCGGCGCCATTCTACTCTGCTGCCCAGCGGCCGCCGGCCGCGTGCGCGCCAGAGCGTCTCAGCCGGCGGGCGGGAAAGGTCACCCCTGCGAGGGCTTCGATGCCGTCGCCGGCGTCCCGGCCGGCGTCGTCCCGCCCCTGCCGATCCGCATCCCGTAGAACGACCGCCACACGAACACCAGCGCCAGCGCGAAGAACGCCAGCGCCAGCCCGTGACCCAGCCCCGGCCCCCGGTCCGCCGTCAGCGTCACCGCCAGCTCCACCG
>Ga0209172_10006068_pt1 | contig 13836 bp, 15 predicted proteins | sample LarsenN4metaG_FD_184113 | JGI IMG/M metagenome (GOLD analysis project Ga0209172, IMG submission 184113) | Hot spring sediment bacterial and archeal communities from British Columbia, Canada, to study Microbial Dark Matter (Phase II) - Larsen... ... | reverse complement strand
CCACGGGCAGTCTCTTCACGGCTGCGACTCTTCCGCTAACATACGAGACGATGTTCCCTGCTTCGGGAAACTGGATTGGGTCTTCCAGCAACCAAGTGTTCTCCTTGTTCCGAATCTCATCTGGAGACTTGCCGGAAAGCGCGTAGTTATAGAGCAGCGGTCCCTTGCCGTCATTTCGAATCCAAGCAACGTCGAACCCGGTTAGCTCGTCGCCCCCTCCTAAGGAGCGCACCTTGTCGCCATAGTGCTCTTCGAGCAACTCTTTGACATCAAGAGCGGTTCGTGCGTCGGGGAACTTGCCGACCTCCTCAACGTACCCTAGGAGGTACCGCGTGGCGGCTTCAACTCGTTTCATCGCCGCCTCCGGCCCAAGGTCCGTAATTGGCTGCTGAAGCTGAGTGGTGTTAGGCGGAACGTACGGTTCCTCCTTCGGTCCACAGCCGACCAGGAGAAGCGTCGCAACCAGAGCGGAAATCAAGACTCTCATTCGTCACCTCGCTCACTCGAGGATACCTCCTCGTCCTCCGCCTCCGCCTGAGTCGCAGCCACCGACGAATCGTGCCGCCTGGGCGCGCGGCGTGACAAAACCACACCAACCAACAGAATCAAGCCCGTTACGCCCCAAAAGAGTTGCGGGGGCATCTCGGGGAAGTGCCAGCCAAAGTCGTACGCCAGCGTCAGCGAGTGCCCCGCGAGAGCGAACAACTTCACGCCGACCCAAGCGACGAGAGCGTACGCCATGTGCTCCAGCCCGGGAAACCGCTCCAGCACCCGCACAAGCACCAGCGCAGCGACGCGGAGCAGAACCACGCCGCTGATGCCACCGATATAGATGATCGCAATCCGTTTCGATTCCTCCTGGTAGTGGGAGGCGAGGGACACCGCGACGAGGATGCTGTCGATCGCAAACACCAGGTCCGTAAACTCGACCAGCGCGATTGTCTTCCAGAACCCCGCCTTTGGCAGCGGCTTCTCCCCACTGTCCTGCTTGCGCGCCTTGAAGTGCTTTATCGGCAGGTAGAGCAGATAGATCGCTCCGACCGCCTGGATGTACCAAAAGTCGATCAGCCGCGTCGCCAGCACGATCGCCATGAAGCGCATCGTGAAGGAGCCGACTAGCCCGACCAGCAGCGCGTTCCGACGCTGGCGAGGGGGAAGGTGCCGCACGAGAAGGGCGATGACGAGCGCGTTGTCCGCCGAAAGCAGCCCCTCAAGAAGAACCAAGAGCACGATGACACCGACGTCGGCGGGTGTGAAGGTGAACGCAAGTGTCATCGCTTAGGCGGGCGCATTTTGCCACAAGCGGCGCATCGCGGGCTGCGCCTGGGTAAAATTCAGCCATGCCAATCTACGCGTACGAGTGCAGGTCGTGCGGTTCGACGCTTGAAGTGGAGCAGCGGATGAGCGACAAGCCGCTCTCCAGCTGCCCTAAATGCCGCAAGCCCAAGGCGCTGATTCGGCTCATTCAGCCGGTGGCCGTCCACTTCCGAGGCTCGGGCTTCCATGTAACCGACTACTCGCCCGGCGCAAGCGCGCGCGAAGCCAAGCCCAGTGCCGACGACGTCTGCACGGGCAACCCCGCCTCTTGCGCCTGCTCCAAAGAGGATTGACCGCGAGGCAGTAAACTGCCCAGCAAGATGCCCGAACCCTTGAAGACGCCCCTGCACGCCGAGCACGTTGCTCTTGGCGCGAGAATGGTCGAGTTCGCCGGTTGGGATATGCCGGTTCAGTACGAGGGCGTGATCAAAGAGTCAAGGGCGGTGCGGGAAGGCGCAGGCATGTTCGATGTGTCGCACATGGGGCGCACACGGCACCGAGGAGAGCAGGTCATCCCGTTCCTCGACAGCCTTACGTCGAACGACATCCTCAAGCTGGAGGACGGAGCCTCTCAGTACTCGCTACTCTGCTACCCGCACGGTGGCGTGGTGGACGACATCATCGTGTACCGCATCCGCGAGCACGAGTTCTTCGTAGTTATCAACGCCGCAAACCGAGAGAAGGACCTCGAGTGGATGGCGAATCAGAACGACGGCTCGGTCGCCATCGAGGACGAGACGTTCGAATCCGCAATGATCGCCGTGCAGGGGCCGGGTGCCGTGGAGACGGTCGGGCGGCTGGCGTCTGCGCCCGTTGCAGACGTGCCACGGTTTCACTCGGCAACCTGTAATGTGGCGGGCGCGAGCGCATTCTTGGGCCGAACCGGATACACCGGCGAGGACGGCTTCGAGATCATCGTCTCCGCCGACGACGCGCCGCGGGTCTGGCGGGCGCTGCTCGGTGAGGACGTCGTTCCGTGCGGCCTTGCTGCCCGCGATGTACTCCGCGTCGAGGCAGGCTTGCCGCTTTACGGCCACGAACTGACGGACGGAATCAACCCGATCGAAGCCGGATTAGGGTGGGTTTGCAAGAAGGATCGTCCCTTCATTGGAAGCGAGCCGATTGCGAAGATGCGCGCCGACGGCCCGCCGAGAAAACTCATGGGCATCCGAATGGAATCCCGCATCGTGCCGCGTGAAGGCTACGAGGTTCAGCGTGATGGGCAACAGATTGGAATCGTGTCGAGTGGCGTCTTCAGTCCAATGCTCGATTGCGGCATCGCATTTGCATTCCTCCGCTCCGACGCCGCGGCTGCGGATCAGCCATGCGAGGTACTCATCCGCGACAAGGCGCACCCCGCGATGGTCGTCTCGAAGCGGTTCTTGCAGAGCTGAGCGTATCAGCCGAGCCGCGCGTCCTCGCTGAGGGCGCGGGCGATAACCCATTCGCATTGCTCAAGGAGGCGAGTCGCCGTCTCCGCGTCACACCGCCTTTGGCTCATCACGATTCTGACGGCGCGCTGGCGAAGCTTTTCACTCACCGGGGTCATGTGCGTCATCGCATCCCCCGTGATGCGTCCGCACATCGCCATTGCGCCGAGCGAGACGATGTTCAGGGCGATCTTCTGCGCCGTTCCCGCCTTCATTCTCGTCGAGCCGGCGAGGATCTCGGGCCCGGTGTCCAACACGACGGCGTGGTCTGCCAGATGCACGAGAGGCACGTTCGGATTGTTGGCGATGCCGACCGTGAAGATGTTCCTCTCACGAGCCAACTCGAGGGCAGCCAACACGTACGGCGTTGCGCCGCTCGCGGAGACGCCGATGACGAGATGCGGCGAGCGAGCCTGCGAAGGCTGCGCATCCGCATGAAGAGGCACGTCGCCAGGCCCGATGTTGCGAAGGACGTTGTCCAAGTCCCTTCGTCCTCGCTGTCGGTCGTCCTCGGCTCCTTCCGCCGAGCGCATGTAGGAGCCGCCCGCCAACAGCGCGACAAAGCGCTCGGGCGCTACGCCGAACGTCGGCGGCATCTCCGCCGCGTCCATCGCGGCGATTCTGCCGCTGGTTCCGGCGCCGATGTAGATGGTCGTTCCGCCTCGGTCGTAGCAGTTTGCGACCTCCTTGATGACGCGAATGAGTTGAGGCGCGGCGGTTTCAACCGCGCGCGCGGCAACTCGGCTCTCCTCGACAACGAGGTTCACCAAGTCTTCTGCGGAGAGCGACGTCAGGTCAACTCGCCGCGGATGTTGCTCCTCCGTTCTCATTCGATTAGCCTTCCTGCAAGTTTTGCCGCGCCCAGCACCGGCTCGGGCGGCTCGAAGTCCAACTCCACCGAGTCGGCATCCACCCAAAAGCGTACCTGCTCGGCGAAGGCGTGGCATAACACCGGGTAGCGCCACAGCCCGCCCTGGCAAGCCACAAGCAGTTGCCGCCGCTCCAGAGGCAGCGCCTCTCGGACGTGAATGGCGAGTAGGTGCGCCAGCTTGCCGGCATGCACCTTCATCGCTTTCAGGGCATACACCGCCCCCACCTCCGCATCGCCCGCGAACGCCTTCAGCAGCGACGCAAGCCGTCGAGGAGCGTCGCTCGCCGCATACAGTCCAGCGACAACCTCGGTGCGCCTCGTCGCGCCGAACGCCTCCTGAACCGCCTCTCGCAGACTGCTCGACACGTCGTCCTCCGGCGAGTCTAAGTAGTGCAGCAGCGCCTCGCGCCCGTACTGGAACGCGCTCCCTTCATCCCCTAACAGGTAGCCCCTTCCTCCGGTGCGGTGGACCTGCCCGTCAGCCAACCGGCTCACTACGATGCTGCCCGTGCCGGCAACAACGCAAACGTCGGCGCCGCTGCTCGCTTCGAGCGCCGCCTCGTAGTCGGGGACCACCGTGACCTTTCCCTTGGGGAATCGCTGCGACAAAAGCCGACCGGCGGCGTCCCTCTGCCGGTCGTCCACCAAGCCCGCGAACGCCCCGCAGACGGCGTCCGCGTCCGGGCAACCCTCCAACGCTTGCTCGAGGGTCTCCGCCAGCGCTGCCTCGCTCACCCAACTGAGGTTGGCAGCGCCGCCCTCGCCCGTCCAGACGGTCTTGCCATCTTCGAGCGCGAGGGCGCGGACGCTTGTCCCGCCGCAGTCAATGCCGACGACGTGGGGCATACTTCGATTATGCCCCCGCCGGGCGGCAAGCGCCATGACCGAGTCCGCTACCCAGCCAACCGCCATCGCCGTGCTCGGCCCGACCGCATCGGGCAAGACGGCGCTCGCCGAGGCGTTGGCGGCCCGTCTCGGGTGCCGCATCGTCAATGCGGACGTGTTCCAAATGTACCGTGGCCTTGACATCGGGACCGCCAAGCCCAAGCGCAGGGAGTTGTACGACCTGTTGGACATTCTTGAGCCGGTCGAGACGTTCACAGCGGGCAGGTTCGTGCATCTGGCGGCAGAGCGGTGTGCAGCGGCGTACGAGCAGGGCCGCCACGTCATCGTGTGCGGGGGGACAGGGCTGTACGTTCGCGCCCTCTTTGAGGGCTACTCCCTAACTCCGCCACCCCCTTCCGACGAGCGCCGCCGATTGCGCGAGCGACTCCATCAGGTCGGCATTGAGCGATTCGCCCAAGAGTCCGGCGTGGACCTCGCATCGCTCAGCCAATCCGACCGCAGCAACCCGGTTCGAGTACTGCGGGCGGCTGAGCGGCTCGCCGTAGAAAAGCCCAGAGCGGGCACGCCCACGCCGAATGCGCCACGCTGGCACGCAAGGCGGCTCAAGTTCGGCCTGCTCCCGACTCGCGAGTGGCTCCTCCCGCGAATACGACGCCGAACCGAGGAGATGCTCGCCCTCGGCTGGGAGGAAGAGGTTAGGCGGCTGCTGGACGCCGGGGTTTCCGAGGATTCGCCCGCATTCCGCGCCATCGGCTACCGGGAGGTCGCGGCGCTGATTCGCGGAGAGGTGAGCCAAGAGGAGGCAACTGGTCGAATCAAAACCCAGACATGGCAGTATGCGAAAAGGCAGTTGACGTGGCTCAGGCGGGAGCCGAACCTCATCGAATTGACGCCCGTCGAAGACACAACCACCCACGTGGAAGCCATTTGCGGGTATATCTCGTAGAGGAGGGGCACATGGGGCGCCCAATCAACGTACAAGACATGTTTCTCAACCAAGTCCGCAAAGAAGGGATTCCGGTCACGGTCTACGTGATGGGCGGGGTGAAGATTGTGGGCATTGTGCGAGGGTTTGACTCGTTCACGATCCTGCTGGAGAGCCCCGGCAAGCCCCCCGAACTCGTGTACAAGCACGCGGTGTGCGCCATCCTGCCCCAGCGGCAGCCCACGGAAGCGAGAGCGGCGGTCGAAGTGGAACGGGCTGTGTCACCGAAACGAGAGTGATGAGCCGCCTCGCCTTCACCAAGTTGCACGGTTGCGGCAACGACTTCATCCTCGTGGATGCCTTCGAGACGCCGCCGCCGGCCGATGCCGCAACCCTTGCACGGCAGTTGACCGACCGTCACTTCGGAATCGGGGGCGACGGTCTCATCCTCGTGCTTCCGGGCGACCGGCTCCGCTTCAAGATGCGCATGTTCAACCCCGATGGCTCCGAAGCCGAGATGTGCGGAAACGGAATCCGGTGCTTCGCTCGCCTCGTCCACGAGCGCGGCTATGCCGACAGCGAGATCCCCGTGGAGACGGGTGCGGGCGACCTGACGCTCCTCATCGAGGAGGGCCTCGTGCGGGTGGACATGGGGGTTGCCCGACTGCTCAAAGGCGAGATTCCCATGACCGGGCCGCCGGAAGAGCCGGCACAACGCTTTCAGCTTCGCATCGGCGAGAGAACCGTCGAAGCTACTGCAGTGAACATGGGTAACCCGCACTGCGTCATCCCGATGGAAGCCGTAGACGACATTCCGCTCGCAGAGTGGGGGCCACCTATCGAGGGCAACACGGCACTCTTTCCTGAGCGAACCAACGTGCATTTCGTGCAGGTGCTGAATCCGACGGAGATCAAGCAACGGACCTGGGAGCGGGGCGCAGGCGCAACGTTGGCTTGCGGAACCGGCGCGTGCGCGAGCGCCGTCGCATGTCACAACCTCGGGCTGACCGAGAGAGCGGTAACGGTTCACCTACCCGGAGGAGACCTTCGCATCGAGTACGAGGAGTCGGGGCGCGTGTGGATGATCGGCCCCGCGGAGTACGTCTTCGAAGGTGTCTGGGAGGGTTAGGCGGCCTGCCCGGCGATGTCGTTCAGGTACTGAGCAAACCGGAAGCGTGTCGTGCCGCAGTAGTCGAAGAACTCGATGCCGAACTGGCTGTCGCCCTCGCTTCGCGTTACGATGCCGGTGAAGCGAAACTCTTCGTGCCCTTCCGGATGGAGCGTAACCGCCATCAGCGTACCGGGGACCACGGGCGCTTCCGACTGCACGAGACAGCCGACCATGCTGACGTCAATTGTTTGGCAGGCGAAGGCCTCGAAGACGGGCTCTCCGGCACCGTCGGCGACCATCGTGAGGGTCGCGGGCAGGTTGACGCGAAAGCGAGGCGCCCGGCGACGGTCCACGCGGTTCCAGCTGACGTTTTCGACGTGTAGCACGATACTCAAGCCGTAGCGACCGACTTCGCTGATGGCGCCTTCCGTGTGCTGGCTCTCGGAGCCGTTCTTGTAGACGAGCGAGACCCTGTCGCCGACCTTGACTGCTTTACCGAGCGCCTCAGCGGGCGCCAGGATGACCAGCGGCTCGACCTGCTCGACCTTGACGGCGTGCGCGGTCGCGGACTCGTGGGAACTTAGGACCAGATAGAGCGTTTCACCGACGCTGAACATTGTGTGCTTCTCCGGGGGGCGGTGGTGCTGCCCTCTATTCGGAATTGTCGGGACTCTCACCGGAATCTTTAGCGTTGCGGCGGCTCGCCATCGCCCGAAAGGCATAGGCGGATTCCTCAAGCCCGAGCCAGCGCGCCAGGTACAGATACACCCATATTCCTGTGAGGCCCCCGAAGACGACGCGTAGCGCGGACGCGAGGTTGTTCAGGACGCCGCGCCCGTCCGGAATCGCCAAGCCAACGCCCCAAGCGACGAGCGCCGCCCCGACAGCGCACCCGCCACCGACCGCCAGGAGGCGCAGGAGCCTCTTTCCCTCGACGCGCCCGAGCCGCACCCGCAGCCCTGCCACCATGCCGAACATCAGCACGATGGCAGAGATGGACGTTGCCAGCGGAAGCCCCCTGTAGCCCAACCCCACCGCGGGCTGCGTCAGCAGCCAACAGAGTACGAAGAAGAGGGCGGACACGACCGAGCCCAGCACGACCGGCGTCAACGTATCGCGGATGGCGAAGTACGCCCTCATGAGCACAGGATGCGCGCACCAAGCGAACACGCCGATGCTGAAGAACCGCAGCCCGTCGGCGGTAAGGCGCGTGTGCTCCGGCGTGAACTTGCCGTACTCGTTCAGTACGCGCACGATGTCCTCGCTGAACACGAACATCGCCGCAGAGAGATAGAGTGTGATGAACACCACCGACCGAAGGCTCTTCCCCAATGCGGAGAGGAACTCATCGGTCTTGCTCAAGGCGTACAGCGTGCTCAGTGTGGGAAACACGGCGATCGCGAACCCCTGGCCGAAGATGCCCAGCGGGGCTTGCATCAAGCGGTTGCCCAACTCCAAGTCGTTGATGATGCCCTCGCCGAAGTGGCTCGCAAACGCCCGCATCACGATGGCGTAGACCCCCGGCAGGCTCAAGCCAAGCACAACCGGAAGCATCAGCCGGAACACCGCCACTACGCCGGGATGCCTCAGGTCGAGGCACGCCCGAAAGCGCGCGCCGAACCGGTGCATCAACAGCAGAGGAACTACCAGGTTCCCGGCGAGTGCCCCCACGAGCGCCCCCCATGCCAGACCGAAAACCGGGAGCGGAAGCAGCGGCGCGAGCGCCAACGCCCCAAGGATGATGCCTACGTTGTACAGGCTCGGACTCAGACCCGGCACGAGAAAGTGGTTGCGTGCGTTCATCGTGCCGAACATCAAGCCGCCGAGGAAGAAGCCGAACTGCGCGGGCAACAGAATGCGCGCCATAGCAACGGTGAGCGGCTTTCCCTCCTCCGGCAAGCCGGGCGCGGTCAACGCCACAAGCGGCTCTGTCCAGATGAAGGCGCCGACCACGAACGCGAGCACAACCAACCCCATGAACGTCATCAGGGTGCTGTACACCTTCCACCCCTGCTCCTCGTCTCCCTTGGCGATGTACTCAGAGAACACCGGAATGAAGGCGCTGCTCAACGCGCCGCCTGCGATGAGGAAGAACAACAGGTCGGGGACGGAGAACGCCGCGCGATACGCGTCAACCTGAAGGTTGCTGCCGAACACGATCGAGATGACCGTGTCCCGAGCCTGGCCAAGGATGCGGCTCAGCAGGATGAGGGAAGCCATCAGGGCGCTCGCCTGGGCTACCGACGGCGGTCCTGATGGCTTCCTCAACCCACGTTCGGGGGAGCGGCGCGCCTACGTGGACGCCAAGGCGCGATCCAGCATCGCCGCAATCTTCTGTTTGGACTCGGCGCCGACCATGTGGTCAACCACCTGCCCATCCTTAAAAAGCAGGAGAGTGGGAATGTTCATCACCCCGAACCGGACCGCGATGTCCGGGTCTTGATCAACGTCCACCTTGTAGATCCTGGCTTTGCCGGAATACTCCTGCGCAAGCGCCTCGACATGGGGCGCGATCGCCTTGCAGGGACCGCACCACTCTGCCCAGAAATCTACGAGGACGGGGACGTCGGATTGGAGAACTTTGTTGTCGAATTCGGCCGTGGTCACGGCTAAGTCTGCGGACATGGTAGTCGAAACGACCTCCTTGTGTTAGAATGTGCGCCGAGAATACCCCTTGCGGGAACCCCCAAGCAAGGTAGACTCGTCTTCAGGGTAACCTCCAGGTGTGTTGCTTGCGTCAGAATAGACGCAAGAGACCCGACCGATGCCCCCTCGGGGCACTCGGCTGGAGAACCGATTTAGGAGGAAGTAGCGAATGCAGATTCGAGCGAAGAACCTATGGGCAGCCACCGCGCTGCTCGCTATCCCAGGCGCGGCCCTGGCTGCCGAGAGCGGCCTCATGGGCATCAAGCTGTACGACACCGGCGTTAACGTCGCCAAGAAGTTCGGCTCACCGACCGACATCGAAGCCATCACCTTCGAAGGCCAGCAGGCCGGCGGCGGTGGTGGTGGTGGCGGCGGCGGAACGGGCGGCGGCGGCGGGTTCTCCGGCGGAGGCGGTGCCGGCGGTCAAACGGCTGAGGCGCGACTTCCGGGCCAATTCATCGTTCCACCACTCGGGATGAACCAGATGGGCGGCATCGTCCCCCCCGGCATGGGACCTGACGGTCGCTCCTCCGGTAGCGGAGGCGGCGGCGGCGCGAGCGGCGGAGGCACCACTGGGAACATCACCACCCAATACGTGCGATGGATCTATCGCCGGGGAGCCGGAAGCAGCATCAACTTCGTTCTCAACAAGTTCAACAAGGTCGTCCAGATCGAGATCATCGGGATTTCCAATAGCGCCGCCCGAACCGCGAAGGGCGTGACACTCGGAACCTCGATGGCCACCGTCATCCAACAATACGGCGACCCGGACGGCTACGACATCGGAACCGACTACTTTATGGTTCGCTTCCTCCGCAGCCATAACGTGGCTTTCCGATTCGCGCGGGAGAACGCCAACACCCCGTACCGCTGCACCGGCATCGTCGTCTCGGGCGGCCAAGCTTAGCGATGGCGAATGCCCGATGACAGGGAGACTGTTCGTGAGCGTAGCGACCTCGTCGCCCTGGTCTCGGAGCGCGTAGCGCTCAAGAAGTCGGGACGAACGTTTCGAGGGCTGTGTCCTTTTCACCAAGAGGACACGCCCTCTTTTTACGTCTACCCCGACAACCAGACGTTTCACTGCTTCGGGTGCCAAAAGCACGGTGACATCTTCACCTGGGTGATGGAGACGGAGAACCTCGACTTCCGAGGCGCGCTCGAACTCCTCGCCCAGCGCGCCGGAATCAAGCTCTCATCCGGTGGCGGCAAGGGCGCGAGCCCATCCCAAAGGGAGGACCGCGCCGAAGTGATGGAGGCCGCCCTAACCTGGTTCCGGAATCGCCTTCATGACTCGAGCGAAGCGCTCCAGTACTGCCGCGAGCGCGGCATCGACGACGAGACCATGGACAAGTGGGAGTTGGGATATGCGCCTGACGAATACGAGGCGCTAACCACCCACCTGCAGCGCTCCGGCAAGAGACTCGCGCTCGCCGCGGAATGCAGCCTGCTGACTGGAGACGGAACCCGGGGCTACAACGATTTCTTCCGCGGAAGGCTCATCTTCCCTATCCGCGACACTCGCGGCCGCCTCGTCGCCTTCGGCGGCAGAGCCATCGCGGGCGCTGAACCGAAGTACCTCAACTCCCGAGACACGCCCGACTTCCATAAGGGCAGCACGCTCTTCGGACTCCACCTCGCCAAGGAGGAACTCAAGAAGAGCGGCCGCATCGTGCTCTGCGAGGGATACCTCGACGTCATCGCCTGCCATCGGGCGGGCGTTCGCACGGCTTGCGCACCACTCGGCACCGCCTTCGGCTCGCAGCATGCCGCGCTCGTGAAGCGCTGGGCGGAAGAAGCCGTCTTGCTCTTCGACCCGGATGCTTCCGGGAGGAAGGCTGCGCTCCAGGCGGCAAGGCTGCTGGAGAGGGAGGGCGTCCCAGCCCGCATCGCGCTTCTGCCAACGGGCATGGACCCGGACGACCTGCTTCGAACCGAGGGGCCTGCGCGGTTGATTCAGGCCGTGGAGAACCCCCTGTCGCCGACTCGGTTCCTCGTCGCCGGGCTGCTGCGCGACCACGGCCTAGCGGAGCAGCCTACGCCCACCGAGGTTCCGGAAGGGTTCTGGGACGAGCTGCTGCGAGTTCTCGCGCATGAGGGACACCCGTTGGAGTCGGTTGACGTGCTGGACGAGCTCGCCGGGCTGCATCCCGTTGCGCGGTCCGACCGGCAAGCTGCGTTTCGGGCTCTGAATCAGCAACTGGAGCGAACCCGCAAGGGCGCGCGCCACAAGAGGGAGGACCCACGGGAGCAGTCTTCCCCCTCCGAGCGATGCAGACCAAAGGTGCGGGGACCGGAAGGGCTGCTCCTTCGCGCCGCGCTTGACGACGAGGTGGGAAGGCACGTGCGCGAAAGACTGCTGGAAGAAGGGCTGCTGACGTCGGACGACGCAATTCGCCTCGCGCAAGTGCTCGTGGAGACAGGGATGGAAAGCCGAAACTCGATCCTCGCCCGGCTGGAGCCTGATGTGAAAGGCGAGTTGCTTAGCCTCGAGCCCCCGCCCGACCCGTTCCGCGGCCCACCCCCACTCACGGAGAAGGTGGTGCTGGGGGCGATAGCAGTTCTCGAGCGAGAGCGCGCACGCCGCGAGCGCAACGGTTGACGCAAGCGCGTTTCGAGTACAACAGAGCCGAATGGACCTCGACCGCATCCTCGAACTCGCGCACGACGGGCAGATCAGCGCCGAGGTGCTGAACTCTGCGCTGGGCGCCGTCGAGCCTGACGCCATCGAAGAGGTTCTTGAGGCGCTTGAGCAGAGGGGCATCTCGGTGGACTACGGCGAGAAGCGCACCCCGAAGCGGCGCCTGCCACCTCTGCCGGACGAAGCGACCGTCCCTCTTGAAGAACTGCGCGCGATGGAGGCGGGAACGGTCAAGTCGGCGGGCGAGGCTTGGTTCGACGTCGTAGGAAGTTACGAGCCTCTCGCCCCGCGGGAGGAAGCTGAGTTGGCGCGGCGCATCGCGTCGGGAGACGAGGAGGCGTTGCGGCTCATGGTGATGTGCAATCTGCGTCTCGTCGCGGAGACGGCACGGTCGTTCATTGGCCGCGGTGTCGCGCGACAGGACCTCGTTCAGGAGGGAAACGCGGCTCTGGTTCGCGCAGCGCGGCGCTATCGCGTGGGGAGGGGATACTTGTTCGCCTCGTACGCCCGCTGGTGGATTCGAGCAGCGATGGCGCGATGTCTTTCCACGCAGTCTCGCGCCATTCGGCTGCCCCGCCGGCTGGGAAGGCTACTCAAGCGCATCTCGGAGGCGCGCGCCCTGCTCGCTCAGCGACTCGGGCGAGAGCCGAGCGAGGGCGAACTTGCTGAGGCGGTCGGCATTGCGGAGCGCCAAATGGCGGAGATTCGTGAGGCGATAGCGCCAACCCTCTCGCTCGAAGCGCCGGTGCGCGGCGAGGAGACTTCGAGCCTCGCGGACTTCATTGACGACCTGGGAGAGGAGGAGATCGGCGCCGAAGACCGCGCGCTGCTTCGCACGATGCTCAACCATCTACTCCGCGACCTTCCGCCCGAGGCGCAGCGAGTGCTCGCGCTCCGGTATGGCATCGGCGAGGAGGGACCTTTCCCCGTGGAGGAGACCGCGCGCCGTCTCGGCATGAGCGAGGAGCAGGTTGAAGCGATCGAGCAGCAGGCGCTCGAAGCGATGCGCAAGCCATTCACCGATGATCCATCCTTGAAGAACTGAGCCACCGATGCGCAAGCCGATTCTCTCACCGACTCGCCTGACGACCTACCTCGCGTGCCCTGTGAAGTATCGCTGGACGTTCGTTGATCCGCGCGGCAAGGTGTTCCAGCGCGCGAAGTGGTACTACAGCTTCGGAACGTCGCTGCACCGCGCGCTCGAAGAGCTGTACAAGGGCGAGCACACCGGCGTGCCGGTCGTCGCCGAGGCCGTCGAGCGGCTTGAGGAGAACTGGGTGTCGGCGGGTTACGTCAGCCCGGATGAGGCAGAAGAGGCGCTCGCCGAAGGTCGAAGCATCATCTCCTCATTCGTGGAAGCGGAAGTGGGGCGCGCCAAAGAGGTCGAGGTGCTCGACGTCGAGCGGAGGATTCAACTCGACGTGGGAGAGTACGTCCTGCTCGGCGTGCTTGACCGAATCAACCGCCTCGACGATGAGACCATCGAGGTGGTTGACTACAAGAGCCTGCGTGAAGGCACAACGGAAGACGACGTTCGGTACGACGTGGCGATGAACGTGTATCAGATTCTCGTGCGCTCGGTGTTTCCGGCGAACCGGTACTTCAGCACGATCATCGCCCTGCGGACGGGGGAGGCGACGAGCGTCGAGGTAACAGAAGACGAGGTTTCCGAGTTCCGGGTCGCCCTCGACAGATTGGCTTCTGAGATTCTGAATCGCGAATTTCAGGAGATCGAGCCTCGACCGAAGGCCATCTGCCGTTCCTGTGACTTCCTTCGCCTGTGCCGCAAACACCCTGACTTCGAAGAGGCATTTGCTGCCTTCGAGCCCGTGGAGGGTTAGCGCGGGCGGTTGCGCCACCCGCGAGGCGGAAACCCAACCCACGGGCGCGTGCGTACTCCTTCGGATAGGGTAGACACGCTCACCCAAGGACATGCGCATGAAACGACTGACCTCGATCGCAGTTGCCGTCATCGCTGCCGCCAGCTTCGCCGCCGCGCAGCCATCGAACGCCGACCTTCTCTCCAAGGTCACCTTCCGCTCCATCGGCCCG
>Ga0209172_10006065_pt1 | contig 13843 bp, 13 predicted proteins | sample LarsenN4metaG_FD_184113 | JGI IMG/M metagenome (GOLD analysis project Ga0209172, IMG submission 184113) | Hot spring sediment bacterial and archeal communities from British Columbia, Canada, to study Microbial Dark Matter (Phase II) - Larsen... ... | reverse complement strand
CGGTCTGCGACCGTTTCACCAACAAGCGGCTGTTCGTGACGGACCGCCACGGCGAGCTGGTGCGCGGCCCCGACCAGCACCTCACGAAGATCAACGACGACAACGTCGACTGATGCACGACGGAGCCGGTGATGAAGCAGCGTGTGGCGATCGTGGACTCCAGGGCCCGAGCGGCCCTCTGAGCGGGAAGGGTAGGCCGTGCCGCAGGTGCAGCGTGTCGCGATCGTGGACTCCAGGGCCCGAGCGGCCCTCTGAGCGGGAAGGGTAGGCCGTGCCGCAGGTGCAGCGTGTCGCGATCGTGGACTACGGCCTGTGCAATCTGGACTCGGTGCGGCGCGCGTTCGAGACGCTCGGTGCCGTCGCGTTCGTGACCCATGAACCGGCCGATCTCGTGCACGCAGACCGCATCGTCCTCCCGGGCGTCGGCGCCTTCCCCGACGCCATGCGGAACCTCCGGGCATACGGCCTCGACGAGGCACTCGCCGTGCAGGTCCTCGACGAAGGGGCACCGTTCCTCGGTGTGTGTCTCGGCATGCAGCTCCTCGCCGTTCTCGGCCGCGAGGGCGAGGACACCAAGGGTCTCGGTTGGATCGATGCCGACGTGACGCGCCTCGTACCCGCGGGCGGCGACCGGCGCGTCCCGCACGTCGGGTGGAACGAGGTGCACGCGTCGCGCGACTCCGTCCTGTTCGAGGGCATCCCCACGGGCGCCGACTTCTACTTCGTGCACTCCTTCCACGTCGCGTGCCGGGACGACGCGGAGGTGCTCGCAACGACCCCTTACTGCGGAGGGTTCGTGTCGGCGGTGCAGCGGGGGCACGTGTTCGGCGTCCAGTTCCATCCCGAGAAGAGCCAGCAGTGGGGCTTGCGCCTGCTGAAGAACTTCCTCTCGGCGTGACACCGCGATGTTGAAGACCCGCGTCATTCCGACCCTGCTCCACAAGAGCTGGGGGCTCGTGAAGGGTGTCCGCTTCGACTCCCGCCGGGCCGTCGGCAGCCCGATGCAGGCGATCAAGGTGTACAACCTTCGGAACGTCGACGAGCTCGTGTTCCTCGACGTCGCGGCGACACTCGAGGCCCGCCGGCCCGACTTCGATCTCGTCGACGAGCTCGCGGACGAGTGCTTCATGCCGCTCGCGGTCGGCGGGGGAATCCGCACGGTCGACGACGTACGAACGCTCCTCTCGGTCGGTGCCGACAAGGTCGTGATCGGCAGCGCGGCGACCGAGACGCCCGAGGTCGTCCGCGAGGCGTCGGAGCGGTTCGGCGCGCAGTGCATCGTCGTCTCGATCGACACGAAGGACGGTGTGGTCTGGAGCCGGGCGGCCACCGAGCGAACGCCCCACGATCCCGTGGAGTTCGCACGGGAGATGGAGCGGTTCGGTGCCGGCGAGATCCTGCTCCAGTCGATCGACGACGACGGCGTGATGCAGGGTTACGACATCGCGACGATCGCGAAGGTGAGCGCCGCAGTATCGATCCCGGTCATCGCATCGGGAGGTGCGGGAACGTTCGCACACATGCTCGACGCAGTCCGCGCCGGCGGCGCGTCGGCCGTCGCGGCGGCGAGCATGTTCCACTTCACGGAGCAGACGCCGATGGAGGCGAAGCAGTATCTCGCCGCGGCCGGTGTCCCGACTCGCATCTGAGGCCCACGTGCACGAAGCGGAGGCGGGAGCCGTCCCGCTGCTGCCCCCGCCCCAGCAGCCGGACGAGCTCGTCCGCCGCTTCCGATTCCCGCGCCGCCTCCAGCCGCGCCCTCGTGACCATCACGTGATCAACCCGCATGCAGCCCCCCCACCTTTCGTCTCCGCCACGCGCATCCTGCCCGATCGCGCGCGTGTGTACCTGACCAATGTGTGCCTGTTCGGCGCGCGTGTCGAGCACCGCGCGCGGCTTCACTGCAACGCCGCGCGGAGCGTGGTGACGACCCGGTCCTGCTCCGCGTCCGTCAACCCGGCGTGCAGCGGGAGCGACAGCAGCGCGCGGTAGGCCTTCTCGGCCTCGGGAAAGTCGCCGGGTGCGAACCCGAACCGCCGGTAGAGCGGGTGGTGGTGGATCGGAACGTAGTGGACCTGCACGCCGATGCCGGCCGCTCGCAGGTGCTCGTAGACCGCTCGGCGGTTCGCGACGCGCACCGTGAACAGGTGGTACGCGTGCCGGACGCCGAAGCGAGGTTCGGGCGCGAGCTCGATCGGGAGGTCGGCGAGCAGCTCGCGGTAGCGCTGCGCGAGCGCGTTGCGGCGCGTGACGAACTGTTCCAGCTTCGTGAGCTGCGACGCTCCGAGCGCGGCTTGCAGGTCGGTGAGCCGGTAGTTGTAGCCGAGCTCGTCGATCTCGTAGTACCAGCCACCCTCCGCGGGTACCGGCTGCGTTCCGTGTGAACGGAAGCGCCTGAGCCGTTCTGCGAGGTGGTCGTCGTTCGTGGTGACTGCGCCACCCTCACCGGTCGTGACCGCCTTGACCGGGTGGAACGAGAACGTGCACAGGTCCGAGCGCGCGCAGTTGCCGACCGGGCCGTCCGGTGTGCGCGCACCGAGCGCGTGGGCGGCGTCCTCGACGACCACACGAGGCCGGCGGCCGAGCGCTTCGAGGTCCACGGGGAGACCGGCGTAGTGCACTGCGACGAGCGCGTCACACCGCCCGACCGCGCCGGGATCCAGGTTCAGCGTCTTGGGGTCGATGTCGACGAACCCCGGCGACGCACCGACGTACAGCGCGGCGTTCGCACTCGCGGCGAACGACAACGGCGAGGTCAGCACCGTGTCGCCGGACCCGATCCCGGCCGCCCACAGCGCCGCGTGCAGCGCCGCCGTCCCGTTGGCGAGCGCGACCGCATGCCGCGCGCCCGTCGCCGCGCGCAGCGCCGCCTCGAAGCGCTCCACGGCCGGGCCGCACGTCAGCCAGTCGCCCCTCAGTACCGCGACGACCGCGGCGACGTCGTCGTCGTCGATCCACTGGCGGCCGTAGGGGATGATCACGCCGCGGGCTTCAGCTCACCGAGCATCGCCCGTAGCTCGGGCACGGTGAGCCACTCGTCGTTCGTGTCGCTCGCGTACACGAACCCGTCGGCGAGCACCGTTCCGAGCACGTCCGGCGTCTTCGCCTCCCACCACGGGTGTTCGGGAAGCACCACGTAGACGTCGCCGGCGTCCACCGCGTGGCGCGCCTCGTCGCCCGTGATGAGGATCTCGTGCAGCTTCTCGCCGGGGCGGATCCCCACGATCTCGTGGGGGACGCCCGGCGCGATCGCCTCGGCGAGGTCCGTCACGCGCATCGACGGGATCTTGGGCACGAACACCTCGCCACCGTCCATGCGCTCGAGCGCGAGCAGAACGAGGTCCACGGCTTGCGGCAGCGTGATCCAGAAGCGAGTCATGCGCTCGTCGGTGATCGTGAGGCGGCCGTCGCGCGCCATCTGCTCGCGGAACACGGGCACGACCGATCCTCGGGACCCAACGACGTTGCCGTACCGCACGCATGCCAGCCGCGTGTCGCGCTGGGCTGCGTACGCGTTGCCCTGCACGATGATCTTCTCCTGGCACAGCTTCGTCGCACCGTAGAGGTTGACCGGGTTCACTGCCTTGTCGGTCGACAGTGCGACCACACGCTCGACTCGCGCATCGATCGCCGCGTCGACGACATGCTGCGCGCCGAGCACGTTGGTGCGGACGGCCTCGAACGGGTTGTACTCACACGCGGGAACCTGCTTCATGGCAGCCGCGTGGACCAGGATGTCGGCACCCTCTGCAGCACGCGACATGCGGGCTCGGTCGCGCACGTCGCCCACGAGGTAGCGCACCTGGTCGTCACCGAACCGGGCGCGCAGCTCCGACTGCTTGAGCTCGTCGCGTGAGTACACACGGACGACGGCGTCGGGCCACGTCGTCACGACCCGCTCGATGAACGCGGTGCCGAACGAGCCCGTCCCGCCCGTGAGCAGAATCGTCGAACCGTTGAGATCCATGTTTCAGGGCCCTTCCTGGACGAGCGATCGCACGCGCGCGGCAGCCGCCGCGATGACGCCGTCCCATTCCTCGTCGAGGTGGCGGTATACGAGCTGCACGGACGGGAACCACGGCGACGTGTCGGTCCCGAGATCCGACCAGTCCCACCGGTTCCCCATCATGACGGTCGGAACGCCGAGTGCTCCGCTCAACATCGCGACTGCGTTGCGCGGCGCGACGACGAGGTCGCACGCCGCGATGATCGCTGCGACCTCTTCGAAGTCGTCGAGGTAGTCGACGTCGTCCGATGAGTGGATGGTCACGCCGAACTTCTGCATCGCGTCCTCGAGGTCGCGCGAGCAGTCGTCGTACTGGACGCTGACCCAGACGACACCTGGTACCTCGAAGATCGGCCCCCAGTCGTCCGTGAGACGCGTGTACTCGAGCCGGCGCTCGGCGGTCTTGATCTTCGACCGCCACGAGATCGCGACTCGCGGCCCGGCGCCCAGGGCGGCGAGGCGCTCGTGCCAGCGGCCGACGCGATCGGGGTCGGCGACGAGATAGCCGCGACGATCAGCAGGGAAGCTGGCGATCGTCGTGCGGAAGAACATCGGGAGACTGCCGATCGGGATCATGCGGTCGAAGTCGTCCATCGTCTCGCCGAGCATCGGGTTGTACGTCTGCTCGCGGATCTCGATCTGCGGGAACGACCTCGCGAACAGCGACACGAGGCGGCTGTCGCACTCGTAGACGACCGACCGGGCCGCGGCCGCGAGATCGGGCAGGCACGACGCGAAGAGGATCTCGTCGCCGACGCCCTGTTCGCGGTAGCAGATGACGCGGGCGTCGGCATCCGAGGGCGTCCATCTCGGTACGCCGAGCGGGCGGAGCGCGCCGCGCGGACCACCGGGCCGGAGCCCGTACTCCCAGCCGGGCCACCCCGCCTCGAGATCCCCGGCCGCCAGCCTGCTGAAGCCACGGTTCGAGTGCCACAGCTCACGGTCCGGCTCCGCCGCGATCGCCTGGTCGTAGTACGCGAGCGCCTCGTCGAACCGGCCTTGTTGCGACAGCAGGATCGCCATGTTGTTGCAGGCCTCGGCCGCGCCGTTCGAGAGTGCGAGCGCCCGTTCCAGCGCGTCGTGCGCTTCACGGACGCGCCCGAGATAGCGGTAGTTGTTGCCGAGCAGCGTCCACACGTTGACGTCTCGTTCGCTGCCGAGTGCGACGGCTCGCAGCAGAGCGGCTTCCGCGGCGTGCAAGCGACCGAGGGAGTGCAGCGCGTACCCCAGCATCGCGTGATTCGGCGCGTAATCCGGCGCCATCGACGTCGCCCGCCGGAAGTGCGCGACCGCTTCGTGCATCCGGTCGAGGTCCTTCAGCGTCATCCCGTAGTTGTGCCAGACGTGCCATTCGTCCGGGACGACGCGCGCGAGCTCGACGTAGTCACGCTCCGCCTCCGCGAGCTGCCCGGCGACGCGCCGAGCGTTCGCGAGATTGTTGTAGACCGCCCAGGTGTGCTTCGTGAGCGGCCCGATCAGTGCCGCGGCGGTCTCGAGGAGCGCGATCGCTTCTTCGCCCTCGCCGCGCATCGTCAGGGACACGCCGAGCAGTTGACGGGCACGGATGTCGAGCGGGTCGGCCTCGACGGCGCGACGGTAGAGCTCCTCGGCGACGAGGTGCTCGCCGCGCGCCTCGGCGTCGAGCGCGCGCTCGATCAGGTCGTCGACGGTCGCGCCGCCCCGTTGCATGCTTCCTTATCGGCGGCTGCGCCGTGTTGTGCAGCGTCGCGATGTGGGACTTCAGGCACCGGCGTCGAAGCGGAGGCCCGTACGGGCGGCCGCCTGCACCCGGGGCAGGCGGGCGAGCTCGGTCCGGATCCGGGCCTGCTCTTCGACGAGCCGGCGTTGCACGCCGCCGGCTCGGTCGAGCAGGGCCTCGGCCCGGGCGACGAGCGCGGGCGGGATCGGAGCCGGGGTGGCGGGCGGCGTGAACGGCGCCGGCGCGTCGTTCGCTGCGCCGAGCTCGAGGAGGGCCTCGGCGAGCCGGACTCGCGACTCGAACTCGTCGAGCAGATCCGGCCAGTCCGTCATCGAACCGCGATCCCCGCTGCCTCGCACCAGGCGTTCCGCAACGGTACGACGAGGTCGTGGCACACCGCGATCCTCGACGCGTCCTTGTCGACGTTGGCAGTGACGAGCTCGCGCAACAGGAACTCGTAGATCGCGGCAAGGGATGCGCCGCCGGGCCAGGCATCCACGTCGAGCGAGTCGTGCAGCTCCGCGACGATCTCCTGCGCATGCACCAGTTGAGCGTGCGACGACGAGTAGTCGTTGCGCGCGATCGATTCCGCCGCGCGCTGGAGGTCGAGGAGGAGGCGGTCGTAGAGCGCGACGATGAGCCGCCCCGGCGACATCGTCTCGACCGCGTCTGCCTTGTAGCGTCCGTACAGCGACGCAGTGCTGACCATCGGGCGTCCGTTCCCTCTGTCGTTCATTGCGTGTTGTTGTTCAGCGATCCGACCTGGCCCGCGAGCCAGTTGGATTGCTGCTGGAGCACTCCGAGCGTCGACTCGAGTGCCGCGAACTGCCTCCTCAGCCGCGCCTCGAAGGCGGCGACCCTTCTCTCCATCGACTCGACCTGCGTCTCGATGAACTTCACCCGGGATTTCAGCGCGTTCTCACTCGACGTGAGGTAGCCGGTCACGCCGTCGGTGGCGTCGACGAGCGCCGTCGACACCCGCTGCGCGACGCCGGGCTGGTAGGTGAACGTGCCGAGGGCGCCAGTCGCCGTCGCGGTGATCTTGAGGGCGAGGCCGCCGAGCTTGTTGTCGTCGAACGGGATGCTCAACTGCTGGCCGAGCCCGGTACCGGCGACACCGTCGATCGTCCCGGCGACGTCGACACCGGCGTAGGGCTCCCAGGTCGAGCCGTCCCATGCCACGTCGAACTTCGCCGAGCTGCCGTATGCCGTGGTCGTGATCCTGACGCCTGTCCCGGAGACCGCCGCTTCGAGCGCGAGGCCTGCGGTCGCGAAGGCCGCGTTGAGACCCTCGACCACGTCGGCTTGCAGGTCTCCGGCACCGATCTCGTACGACGCCTCCTTGGCGCCGACGCGGACTCGTACGGTGGGCGCCGACCCGATCGGCCACGAACCTTCGAGGCCGACGTCGCTCGCCTGCGCCGCGGCCGTCGTGATGCTCACCGCGTAGGTTCCCGCGCGGGCCCGGTCGCCGGCCGAAACGAACGACACCTGGCTGTCGGTCGCCGTACCGCCCTGCACGAACAGCTTGGTCATGCCCTCTGGGTCGGCATTGAAGGCCGCCGTGAACTTCGCGCTGTCGAAGGTGTACTTGCCCTCCTTGTCGACCGACAGGCCCGCGAGTCCGGGGCTTCCCGGGCTGGCCCACGGGACCGCGTCGAGCATCGCGCGATTGAGCTCGGACAGGACCCGACGGGACACGGAGTCGCCCGTGAGCGGAGACGCCTTGCGGGTCTCGGGGTCGTAGTGCGTTGCCAGGTCGATGGCGTTCTTGACCTTGTTGATCGCGTCGACGACAGCCTGAACCTTGCCGACGATCGCACCGACGTCGCGGCTCGCCGTGATCGTCACCGGCGTGGCGGATGCCGCCTTCAGCGTCACCGTGACGCCCGGCAGCATGCCGCTCACCGTGTTGGACGCAGACGTGATCGTGTACGCGCCCGGCCCGGATCCCACGGTGATGTTCGCGTCGGCCGCGGCGGTCAGCGTGACGAACCCACCGGTCGTGGCACCGAACTCCGATTGGGCGATGTTCGAACCGTTGAGCGCGCCAGTAGCGTTCGATGAGATCTGGAGTCGGTAGGCGTTCTCGCCGACCTGCACGGCGGTTGCCGTCACCCCTGCCTGCGCCGAGTTGATGTTGGCCACAACCGACGCGAGGCTCCCGTCACCGACCGACACGTTCTTCGCAGTGACGCTGCCCGCGCGCAGGCCGCCCGCGAACACCGCGGTCACGGTGCCGGTGTCGGCCGGAAGGGCAACCGTTCCGCCCGCGTCGATGCTCGAGACCGTTTGCTCGGCACCGGACCCGACCTTGACCTTCCCGTCGGTGCCGGCCAGCGCCGCTCCGTCGGTTGACAGCTTCAGCGCGGTGAGGGCGTTGCCGCCCGTGACTTGCACCGTGGCTGCGCTGCCTTCCCGTGTCGTCGAGATCACGAGCTTGTTGGTCACCTGGTCGACCGTGACGCTCAGCGCCGCACCCGCGCTGTCGGCCGCGGCCTGGAGGGCAGTCGCGAGCTGCGCGCGGTCGTACGTACCGTTTGCAATCGTCCACACCTGTGCCGCGCCGTTCACCGTGACGTTCAGTGTGTTGTTGCTGCCGTCGATGACGGTGGACGCGTCGAGCGCGGTGTCACCCTGCTTGCGCGCCGCGGCCGACGCCTGCGTCACCGTGATCGTGTGGCTTCCCAGCGCGAGCGTGTCGTCGGATGCGAAGCTCGCGAATCCGATCTTCGCGCCACCTGCGGCGACGAGGATGGCACTATCGGCGTTGACGAGCGTCGCCGTTCCCGTGAAGGTGTTGACCGACCGCACGCTGCCGGAGCTCGCGAGCGAGTTGACGGTGAACGAGATCGTGCCACCGAACGAGCCCGTTCCCGCGGCAACCGTGGCGACGTCGGTGTTCGACGACGTCGCAGTCAGAGGTTGCCAGTCGGCCGACGTTCGCAACGCGAGCGCCGCCGAGCGCAGCGCGGTGAGCTGGCTTCGGATCGCGTCGTAGCTGCTGAGCGCCGTCTGCGCCTTGGTCGCGCGGGCCTGGACGAGCGTGACCGAGCGGCGTTCGATGGCGACGAGCTGCTGGATGATCGAGGCCGTGTCGAGACCGGAGCCGAGTCCCGATATCGACTGCGTCACACCGCCTCCTCAGATCAGCCGGCCCGCACCGACGCGGGCCGGACCCGATCGGATGGGGGAGGCGGACCTCCCCCATCTCAATCGGTACTTCCCGCTCCTACTGGAGGAGCCGCAGGACCGACTGCGGGGCCGCGTTCGCCTGGGCGAGCATGGCCGTGCCGGCCTGGAGGAGGATCTGGTGGCGGGTGAACGTCACCATCTCCAGCGCCATGTCGGTGTCACGGATCCGGGACTCGGACGCCGACAGGTTCTCGGTCGTCACCTGGAGGTTCGAGATCGTCGACTCGAACCGGTTCTGTGCCGCACCGAGTTGCCCACGCAGCGTCGACACCGCGTTGACGGCGGAGTCGATGAGGGTCTGGTGGGTGGCGTGGTTCGTCGTGTCGGTCACGTCGATGCCGGACAGCGCGGTGAAGTCGGTGACCGTGCCGCTGGTGATCCGGATGTCGGTGATCGCGACGCGGATCTGGTTGGTCGACGTCACGTTGGCGCCGACCTGGAACACGCCGCCGCTCGGGTTCGACAGCGCGCCCGACACGGCGGTGACCGCCGAACCGACACCGGTGCCGATGTTGGTGACCTGGAGCTTCGAGCCCGTCGCGCTGGAGTTGCGCAGGAACTCGGTGGTCCACACGCCGTTGCCGTGGTCGACGACGTTGACCGTGACCGCGGCCGACCCGACGGCCGAGGTGACCGCGCTCTGGAGGTGCGTCTCCCACGACGAGGCGGTCGCGTACGTGCCCGACACCAGCGTGACGGTCACGCTCACGCTCGTGGCCCCGGCGATGCCGGAGTCGATCGTGAGGTCGAACGTCACCGACGTCGACGCGCCGACGACAGCACCGGCCGACAGGCCGGTCACGGTCGACTTCGTCACCGCGGCCTGGGCGCCGAACGAGCCGTTGAGCAGCGTCTGGCTGCCGAACGTCGTCGTCTGCGCGATGCGGTCGATCTCCGCCCGCAACTGGAGGATCTCGTTCTGCGCGGCGATCCGCGCGGCCGAGTCGCTCGACGCCGTGTTCGCCGCCTGCACGATGAGGTCACGAATGCGGCCGAGCATCGAGTGCACCTCGGTGAGGGCACCTTCCGCGGTCTGCACGACCGAGACCCCGTCTTGCGCGTTGCGGGTCGCCTGGCGCAGACCCGAGACCTGCGAACGCAGGCCCTGGCTGATGACCAACCCCGACGCGTCGTCGGCGGCCCGGTTGATCCGGTAGCCCGACGAGAGCTTCTCGAGGCTCTTCCCGAGTGCCCCGCCCGTCATGGCGAGGTTCCGGTAGGCGTTGAATGCCATGATGTTCTGGTTGATGCGCATCCCCGCGCCTCCTCCTTGATGTTGAACGGCCCGTCTCCGTGGCCTCTGTGCGCTCGCTCGCCTACTGGCTGCCGGCTCTGTTCGGCGGGGGCCTGCCCGGGATTAGGAAAACGTCAACTTCTCGGGCTAGCCACCCGCGATCGCGACGCGATCGCTTGTGCGGGCCGGCCGTTCCGAGACGCGGGTCCGGTAATCGGAGCTCGCGGCGATCGCCGCGTAGTACGCCGCCTTCCGGCGCGCGACCCGACCGTTGGGGCGGGCCTCGTCCGCGACCGCGTCCGGGTCGAGCTGGGAGTTGATGCCGTCGCGCAGCAACGTGAGCGCCTCGGCGCGCAGCTGTGAGACTCGCGACTCGCTCACGCCGAGTTCGTCGGCGATCTCCTGCATCGAGCGCTCCTCGAAGAAGTACTGCACGACCACGTGGCGCAGACGCTCGGGCAGAGCCTCGATCGAGTCGATGAGATACGCCTTGCGCTCCCGGTCGAGGATCGCGTGCTCCGGGCCCGCCTCGTCGCTCGCGAGGAACGACTCGGCGTCGCCCTCGAGCACGAGCGAGTCGTAGTTGAGCACCGTCGCGCGGTGCACGTCGTCGACGAGCTTGTGCACCGTCTCGACCGGAACGTCGAGCGCGCCCGCGAGCTCTTCGGGTGACGGCGGCCGACCGAGGCGGCTCGTCAGCTCCTCCTGGGCGGACTGCAGGCCGCGCGCGCGCGAACGGACGGACCGGCTTGCCCAGTCGCGCCCGCGCAGCTCGTCGAGCAGTGCGCCGCGGATGCGAGTCGATGCGAAGCGGTCGAATGCGATGCCCCGCTCGGGGTCGAAGCTGCGGGCGGCCTGCGCCAGCCCGAGCATCCCGGCGCTGACCAGGTCGCTCCGGCTGACGTGGCTCGGCACGCGATGCGCGACCTCCGACACGACGTATTGCACGAGCGGCAGGTGATCGCGGACCAAGCGGTCCTCGAAGGCGGCTCGTTCGAGATCGATGCCTTTGTTCTTCACGTTCCCAGGCCCCCCTGTGGTGCGACGGGGGTGTCTCGGCGGTTCGCCGATGCCGACTTGATCAACCTCCGGGTTGAAAACCGCTTCTGCGCTCCGTGTTCGGTTCGTTACGTACCGGGACTACGATCGCAATGTCCCGGCCTGGGCCATCGCGGGCGGCCAAACTTGGTCGGGGTTGGCACGAACACAAGACGCCTGATCTGGCCGGCTGGGAGGCACGGATTGGCACACGGGCCCGACCGCCGGGGCGCGGCAGTCGTCGTGGACGAGCTGGCGATCGCCCGCACCGGGATCGCCGCGGTCCTGCGCGATCTCGGGTTCGACACGCTCACCGAGACCCACTCGGCCCGTGAGGCGGCCTCGATCGCGGCGATCGAGTCGCCCGAGCTCGTCGTCGTCGGTGCACCCGCCGACCTCTCCACCGTGGATGCCGCTCGCCGCGTGCTGCGCGCACGGCCGGCGCCCGCCGTCGTCGCCCTGCTTCCGGCCGCCTCGGACCAGCCGGTCGGGTACCTGCTCGCCCTCGGCGTGCGCGGGATCGTGCTGCGCAACGGGCCTTCCGAGGAGCTGGCCGTGGCCGCCGAGGCGGCTGTCAAGGGCGCGCAGCACGTGGCACCCGGGCTCCACGACCGCCTCCGCGGCGCAGTCCGCCTCCGCGCGGCGGCGCCCGAGCACGGGCTCACCGCCCGCGAGCGCGAGGTGCTCGTGTTCCTCGCTGAGGGCCGCTCGAACCGCGAGATCGCGGCCGCCCTCTCGGTCACGCTCGCCACCGTGAAGTCCCACCTCGTGCGCATCTACTCGAAGCTCGACGCCCGCAACCGCAACGAGGCCCTCGGCCGGGCGGTCAGCCTGGGCCTGCTCGGCTAGCCGGCGTTACTTCCGCCACAGGCCGCTTCCTTCACATCGGCGGCGCGCGCGCCGATGAGGAGAGACGGAACATGCCGGGCGAGGTGCCGCCGCGATGTCGTTGAACGAAGTGTCGAACATCTTGTGGCGCGAGCGCCAGCTCCTGGAGCTGCTGGTGTTCAAGCTCGAGGAGGAGCAGCTCGTCCTCGCGGCGGGGCGCAACCGCTGGCTCGCGCACGCGACTCGCGAGGTCGAGACCGTGCTCGACGAGATCAAGCGCGTCGAGCTGGAACGCAGCGTCGCGGTTGCGGGGCTCGGTACCGAGATGAAGCTCTCCGACGCGCCGACGCTCCGCGAGCTCGCGACGATCGCGCCGCCGCCGTGGGACAAGATCTTCGGTGAGCATCGCCGCGCGCTGCTCGAGCTCGCGCAGGAGATCGACAGCGTCGCCAAGGCGAATCGCGACCTCCTCGCCCGGGGGCAGCAAGCGGCCCGCGAAGCGCTCGTCGCGATCGGCGAGATCGACATCGAGGCATACGACGCGAGCGGCGCCGTGCACGACCGGACGCTCGCGCTCAGGCTCGTCGACGAGGCCATCTGATCCGATGTCCGACTTCGCCGGCCTTCGCATCGCGCTGAGCTCGTTGTACGCCCAGCGGCGCGGGATCGAGCTCGCCGGGCACAACGTCGCGAACGCGAACACCGAGGGTTACTCGCGACAGCGCGTCGACCTCGTGAACGTCGGTCCGCCGCTGGTCCCGGCGTTCTGGTCGCGCTGGCAGGGCGACGGCGCGGGTGTCGAGGTGTCGCAGGTCGTCCGGTACCGAGATCAGTTCCTCGAGATCCGCGCCGCGCTGGAACACGGTGCTCAGGCGCACCTGCAGCAGGCGGCAACCGTGCTCGACCGGCTGGAGCAGCTCTTCGCGGAACCCGGCGAGCTCGGTCTCGCCGGGCAGTTCAACGGCTTCTGGGCGGGATGGGACGACGTCGCGAACAACCCCGCCGACGCCGCGGCGCGCGCTCAGCTCCTCGAACGGGCCAACACGCTCGTCGCCGGGTTCAACGACGCGGCGTCGACCATCACGCAGATGCGCGCCGACACGATCAGTGAGCTGAAGACGGTCGTCGACGAGATCAACACCACCGCGGCAACCGTGGCGCAGCTCAACCAGGCGATCAAGAACGCGCAGATCGCGGGGCTGACCACGAACGACCTGCAGGACCGGCGGGACCTGCTGGTGGGCAAGCTCGCCGACGCCGTCGGCGCGACGATCCGGCCGGCGGAGTTCGGCCAGGTGAACCTGTACATCGGTGGCTCGCAGCTCGTCAGCGAGGACCGTTCCGAGGCGCTGCTCCTCGACACCAGCGGCACGCCGGTCGTGATCCGCTGGCAGAAGGACAACTTCCCGGCGTCGGTGAGCTCGGGCACCGCCGGCGGGAAGCTCGAGGCGATCAACACGACACTGCCCGGCTACCTCACCGATCTCGACGCGGTTGCGGTCAAGCTTCGCGACGACGTCAACGCGCTGCACGCCGGCATCACTGGCTCGATCGCCCCGGCGGCGCGCGACCAGTCCGCGGCAGGCAACCTCCAGTTCGACGTATCCCTGAATGGCGGTTCCTTCGCGGCAGTCACGGTCGCGGGTGCCGACTGGTCGGGCGCAGGCGGCGCGGCGGCGCTGCAGGCGACGTTGCAGGCCGCAGTCGACGCCGCCATCGGCGCGGGCAACGCGACGGTCACGGTCTCGGGCGCGGCCGGCCAGCCACTGGCGGTTGCCATCGCGCCGACCGGTACGAACGCCGTGCGGGTCCGCGCCGCCGGTGCCAACACCGGATTCTCGAC
>Ga0209172_10006063_pt1 | contig 13845 bp, 9 predicted proteins | sample LarsenN4metaG_FD_184113 | JGI IMG/M metagenome (GOLD analysis project Ga0209172, IMG submission 184113) | Hot spring sediment bacterial and archeal communities from British Columbia, Canada, to study Microbial Dark Matter (Phase II) - Larsen... ... | reverse complement strand
CGGGAGATAACATCGGTTTGGAAGTGGAGTTGATCACGCCGATAGCGATGGAGAAGGGATTGAGGTTTGCGATCAGAGAGGGAGGCAGGACAGTAGGAGCAGGCACGATTACCGATGTCCTGGAATAGTCGTATTCGATCTCCGACGTCAAGAATCAACGATATTCTCGGCGTAGGACCACAGAACGTCGGACGGAAGCAAATCCTAGCCTTGTGAAAGAATATGCCAAGAGATAATATTGTATTGCAGTGCACAGATTGCAAAAACAGAAATTATGTGACCACAAAGAACAAGAAGAAGACTCCTGATCGCCTGGAGTTCAAGAAGTTCTGTCGCACGTGCAGGAAGCATACGATTCACAAAGAGACTAAATGAAGGCAAGGCCCGGAACTTGCGCCTGGTTGGATGTCCTGGCCTTGTAGCAAGTGAAATTTTGAGTTTCAAGTCTCAGGCCGTTTATAACGGGCATAGGGGTATAGTGTCAGCGGCTAGCACGACGGTCTCCAAAACCGTAAGGCCGGGTTCGAATCCTGGTACCCCTGCCAGGTAATTTCCAGCTTAATTTAAGGAAGTGGTTTGATGAGTCAAGTAACAACAGACGCAACAACGATAGTAAAAGCCCCGCGTAACAAGTTGGCCGAGAAGGTCGAAACAGTCAAGCAGTTTTATCGCGAGGTAAAGCTGGAGATGAAGAAGGTCACCTGGCCGGCAAGATCAGAAGTCTATAGCACGACGGTAGTGGTCCTGCTGGCTGTCTTCTTCTTTTCGCTCTTTCTGTTTGTGGTTGACGTGGGCCTTACGTATGGTATTACCAAGCTACAGGCCCTGGTTACGAAGATTTTTGGATAAGCCATGCCAAAACAATGGTTCATTATTCATACATATTCGGGATATGAAAGAAAGGTGCGCGATAGCCTGCTGAGCCGCATAAAGGCATACGGCATGGAAGATGAGATCAGTCAGGTGCTTGTGCCAACCGAGACAGTTGTCGAGCTGAGAGGCAATAAACGAGTCGAAAGCTCGCGGATGTTCTTTCCCGGATATGTGCTTGTACAGATTGAGACAGATGAGCGCGGAGAGATTTCGGAAAAAGCCTGGCATACGGTCAAAGGGACTCCTAAAGTGACGGGATTTGTCGGCGGGCAGAGGCCGTCGCCACTTACTCCTGAGGAAGTTGACCAGATACTGCACCATGAAGCTGAGGCTAAAGAGAAGCCGAAGCCAAAAGTAACCTTCGCGCAGGGCGAAGTGGTTCGAATCATAGATGGGCCATTCAATGGGTTCACAGGAAAGATAGAAGATGTCAACCTTGACAAGAGTACGCTGAAAGTAGCAGTTACAATCTTCGGGCGCACAACGCCTGTAGAGCTAGATTTTTTGCAGGTCGAGAAGCAGACATTCGCAGATGAGGATTAATAAGTAGACAGATGGCAAAGAAGATAACCGGCTATATTAAATTGCAAGTACCAGCAGGCAAAGCTAATCCAGCGCCTCCGATCGGTCCGGCGCTGGGTCAGCATGGCGTTAACATCATGGAATTTTGTAAGGCATTCAATGCCAAAACGGCCAACCTGGGCGATATTAAGATCCCGGTAGTGATCACAGTCTATGCCGATCGCTCATTTACTTTCATTACCAAAACGCCACCGGCGGGCGATCTGCTCAAAAAGGCTGCTGGAATAGAGAAAGGGTCAGCAAAACCAAATAAAGAGAAGGTTGGCCGTATAACAAGGAAACAGCTTGAGGAGATAGCGAGCACCAAGCTGCCTGATCTGAATTGCACAACACTTGAGGCAGCTATCAGGACTATTGAAGGTCAAGCTCGCAATATGGGAATAGAGATAGTAGGTTAGAGGGCCCAAGCACGAGTTCTGGCGTCGAGAGTTAAATGCAGTTTTTGCCGGTCTTGTGTTGTGGGTCTTGTTTGTGAAAGGGCTAAGTAGAGGTTATGGCAGGAAAAAAGTACAATGCAGCAGCGGCTCAAATTGATCGCCAGAAGCGTTATTCAATAGATGAAGCAGTTCAACTGCTTAAGAAGACTGCTTATGCGAAATTTGATGAGACGGTTGAGATCAGCCTGGAGCTTGGAGTGGATCCGCGTAAGGCAGACCAGATGGTGCGAGGAACGGTTGTGCTGCCGCATGGTCTCGGCAAATCAAAGCGAGTCTGCGTGATTGCTGCTGGTGAAAAGCAGAGAGAAGCAGAAGCCGCAGGGGCCGATATTGTCGGCGGCGATGATATTGTAGAAAAGATCAAAGGCGGCTGGCTCGATTTCGATGCCGTAATTGCTACACCGGATATGATGAAGTCTGTTGGTACACTGGGTAAAATACTCGGTCCGCGCGGGCTGATGCCTAATCCCAAGACAGGCACGGTCACTTTCGATGTTGCAAGAGCTGTTCAGGAGACGAAAGCAGGAAAGGTTGAGTTCCGGGTCGATAAGACAGGGGTTATTCACGCGCCTGTAGGAAAAATCTCTTTTGCTCCGGAGAAGCTCTCTGAGAACTTGAAAACATTGATCGATGCAGTAATCAAGGCCAAGCCAGCAACGGCTAAAGGCAAATACATCAAGGGAGCCAGTCTCAGCTCTACAATGAGTCCAGGCATCTGGCTTGACGCCGCCGCCTGATAAGACCAGGGTTAAGCCTATTCTAAATAGGATTTGTAAGATCAAGTTGATTGTCAACCACTATGAATAGAGAAGAGAAGAATAGAGAGATCGAAGCTTTAAGAGCGGACTTCAGTCAGGCAAACAGCGCTTTACTGGTGGGATTTCAGGGTCTGACGGTAGAAAAGGATGGGCAATTGCGCCGCGAGTTGCGCAAGGCAAATCTTAAATACAAGGTGGTCAAGAATACACTGGCTCAGCGCGCTGCTGAAGGAACACCGCTCGAGAAGGTAAAAGACAACTTTGTTGGAGCTACAGCAGTTGCTTTGACTAAGGATGATCCGGTTACAATGGCCAAGCTGCTAATGCGATTTGCTAAGGAGAATGCGCGATTTACGTTTAAAGCCGGAATAGTTGAAGGACGGGTCATTGATGTCAGAGATATAGAGGCAATTGCTAACCTTCCAACAAAGGAAGAGTTGATCTCCAAGTTGATGTTTTTGATTAATTGCCAGGCGCAGAGGCTCATTACTGCCCTGTCTGGCACAGCGCGCAATCTCGCCTTTGTTATAAAACAGATCGGCGAGAAACAAGGCGCTTGAACGTGGCGCAGACCTTCAGTCTGTGATTCGACGCAATTCATAAGAACTGCATGGATTGAAATCGGCGCCATATAACGCAATCTTTTCTGGGTGCAGTGCCTGTCACTCTGCATCCCTGTCAGTGCTTCGCAGCTTGAGATGATGCAGCAAGTTTGCGGATGCATGCCTGTATCACCAAAAGCGCATGATATATAGCTAAGGTGATTGAAAATTTGATTAAGATTGAGAGCTAACGGAGGATTAGAAAAGCAATGGCGGTCACACGCGAACAGGTAGTTGAGTACATTAAAGGCATGAGTTTACTTGAGGCTTCTGAATTGGTCAGAGAGCTGGAACAGATATTTGGAGTCTCTGCGGCAGCGGCAGTAGCAGCTCCTGCGATAGGCGTTGCTCCGGCAACAAGCGCAGCAGCTCCGGTAGAAGAGAAGACCGAGTTTGATGTGATCTTGACTTCAGCGGGCGCTAATAAGATCAATGTCATTAAAGTGGTTCGTGAGATCACCAGCCTCGGTCTGAAAGAGGCAAAAGACCTGGTAGATAGCGCTCCCAAGGCTATCAAAGAGGGGATACCCAAGGAAGAGGCTGAAGCTATCAAGAAGAAATTGACCGATGCAGGCGCTACTGTAGAGGTCAAGTGAGACCTAAACGTAATGCGTAATACATAATGCGCGGAGCGCAAGTTGTACTGCTAAAGCAGACGTAATGTGTGAAAGGATTGAAGCAGGTGTGATGTGTGAGAGAATAGGAGAGATCGGGTAGCTTCATTCATACATCGCGGATTACGCATTACGTATTACGCATCAAATTTTTCAGGCTTTTCTTTTTTGACAAAAGGTGCTAGACTAACAGACGTTGGTTTTCGGCAAGGATAGGCAAGGATAATAGTAGAGCTTACGGCGGAAGAATTTCGTACAAAAGATCGGAAATTGAAGAAGAAAGCGACAAGGGGAAGTGTCTCTTTGTTGCTTCTTTGTCTTTTTTACAAAGAGCTTGCCGCGAGAGTTATGTCGCCAAGGCCATCGAAGACTATTCCCGCGCAGACAAATCCCCCGTTTTGCGTAGACTAGTTATTGGCCGCAATGACAGCAGGTCTCTCTCGCTGCAAGCCTTTCTGATTCTAAGGGTAAAAATATGTCCACACCAATAAGTGAAAACGGAGGGCGCCAGCGGCACGATTTCTCTAAGATCAAGACTGCCGTTCGCATCCCGAATCTAATTGAAGTACAGCGCCAATCGTATAACCGCTTTTTGCAGATGGATCTGCTTCCAGCAGAACGAGAGAATACCGGGCTTCAGGCTGTTTTCAGATCGGTCTTCCCTATCTCCGATTTTCGTGAGACCTCGTCGCTGGACTTTGTTGAATATTCAATAGGCAACTGGCAGTGCAAATGCGGACAGTTAGAAGGGCTGCATCATCTTCGCTCGAATTGCAGAAATTGCGGCGCAATAATCCGCGCTAACCCGCTCTCGTCTGATGATGTGCTCTGCTCTGTCTGCGGCGCATTCAATAAAAATGTAGTTAATCTCTGCCCTAATTGCGGAGAGCCGGTTGGGCTTAAGCACAAATATGATGTGCAGGAGTGCCGGGAGCGAGGGATGACCTACTCGGTCCCGCTCAAAGTCAAGATCCGGTTGACAGTCTGGGATAAAGATGAAGACACGGGCCAGAAGTCAATCCGCGACATCAAGGAAGAAGAGGTCTATTTCGGCGATATTCCGCTGATGACCGACAACGGCACCTTTATTATTAATGGCACCGAGCGGGTAATCGTCAGCCAGTTGCACCGCAGCCCAGGAGTCTTCTTCGAGAAGGCCCCAGTCTTTCTCGCCAAGATAATCCCTTATCGCGGAAGCTGGGTAGAGTTTGAATACGACGCCAAGAATCTGCTTTATGTGAGGATTGACCGGAAGCGGAAATTTCTCGCATCGATCTTTCTCCGCGCCCTGGGTCTGAGGCTCAAAGTCGATACCGACCGGATCACAACCGATTCTGAGCTTGAAGAAGAGATCAAGCGAGTTACCTTCTCGGACGGCGAGATTATCAGGACTTTCTACAGCACGGATCGCATCCGCATCGAAAATGGACGGCTGCTGTGGCAGACCTCGCCTACACTGATCGGCATGAAGCTTACCCACGATGTCGTTGAGCCCAAAACGGAAGAGGTGCTCCTGAAGGGAGGCGCGGCTGGCAAGAAGCTGACCAAGGCTGCTTATGACGCCATAGTGAGAGCGAAGATCAAGGAGGTCGAGGTTGATGTATCTGACCTTGAAGGCGCTTTCTTCGTTGACGATGTCGTTAAGACCGAGATAATCGACGGGCGGGAGATTCGTGAAGTCATAGTCGATGGCAACACTGAAGTCAATGTAAGCAATATCGCCCAGGCAATTGAAGCGGGAGTGACTGAGTTTGAAGTCTTCTTCCCTGAGCGCGATGACATGGGCGTGGTCATTAGCCAGACGTTGAAGAAAGATGTCATCAAAACCCCACGCGAGGCATTGATAGAGATCTATCGGAAGATGCGTCCGGGCGATCCGCCGACTATCCTTACCGCCTGGAACCTGTTCTACGGCATGTTCTTCGACGAGCGCAAGTTCGACTTCTCACGAGTAGGCCGGTTGAAGTTCAACATCAAGATGGGGTACCCTGAGCGAGAGAGATTGGACGAGCAGACGCTCTCGCCGCAGGATTTCTTCGATTGTATAAAATACCTTCTGAAATTGCGCCGTGGAATAGGCGAGGTGGATGACATCGACCATCTTGGTAATCGTCGCGTGCGTTCAGTTGGCGAGTTGCTCGAAAATCAATTCCGCGTCGGACTGGTGCGTATGGAGCGGGCAGTCAAAGAGAAGATGTCGATCCATCAGGAGATGCAGACAGCTATGCCGCGCGACCTGATTAACGCCAAGCCGGTGACCGCAGCCGTGCGCGAGTTCTTCGGTTCATCTCAGCTCAGCCAGTTTATGGATCAGACGAATCCGCTCTCTGAGATCACTCATAAGCGGCGTCTTTCGGCGCTGGGGCCCGGTGGACTTTCGCGCGAGCGCGCTGGATTCGAGGTGCGCGACGTGCACCCGACTCACTATGGCCGCATCTGCCCGATTGAGACGCCTGAAGGCCCCAACATCGGGCTCATCTCCAGTCTGTCCTGCTTTGCTCGAATTAATGAATTCGGCTTTATCGAATCTCCTTACCGGAAGGTGAAGGACGGCAGAGTAATTGATTACGTCCGCATATTGAAAGCGGGGGATACCGACTTCAAAGTCGGCGATCACGTAGAGCGAGCTGATGTTGAGCGCGCCAACAAGAAGCTGGCAGAGGATCAGACGCCCGCCGAGTATGAGCCTTATCCGTTTTACCTCTCTGCCTGGGAGGAAGATAAGCACATTATCGGCCAGGCGAATATTGAGCTGGACAAGAATGGACGCATTGTTCCTGATCGTGTGGCAGCGCGCAAAGCGGGCGACTTTATTCTCGCCCGCCGAGAAGAGATCGAATATATAGACGTATCGCCCAAGCAGCTTGTGTCTGTGGCGGCATCGCTCATTCCGTTTCTTGAGAATGATGACGCTAACCGCGCGCTGATGGGATCGAATATGCAGCGCCAGTCGGTGCCCCTGCTTCGCGCAGAAGCGCCTCTGATCGGAACTGGGATGGAGAAGGTGACGGCGCAGGATTCGGGCGCAGTAGTTGTGGCGCGCCGCGATGGCATCGTCGATTCTGTTGATTCGGAGCGTGTCATCATCAAAGCCGATCACAATATTGATGGCACACTGTCGCGCGAAGTGACGGCGGATATTTATCAGCTGGTCAAGTTCAAGCGTTCCAATCAGAATACCTGCATCAATCAGAAGCCGATAGTTCGAGTCGGACAGCGGGTTCGCAAAGGCGATGTGATTGCCGATGGCCCCTGCACCGATCAAGGCGAGCTGGCTCTGGGGCGCAATGTGCTGGTGGCATTTATGCCCTGGCGTGGCTACAACTTCGAGGATGCCATTCTTGTCTCGGAGAAGCTGGTCAAAGAGGATTATTACACTTCAATTCATATTGAAGAGCTTGAGATTGAAGCGCGCGATACCAAGCTGGGGCCGGAGGAGATCACGCGCGATATTCCCAATGTGGGCGAAGCGGCCCTCAAAGACCTGGATGAGAGCGGCATTATCCGCATCGGTGCTCAGGTCAAACCCGGCTCGATTCTTGTGGGCAAGGTTACTCCCAAGGGCGAGACTCAGCTCACTGCTGAAGAGAAACTGTTGCGCGCAATCTTCGGCGAGAAAGCAGGCGATGTGCGCGATGCTTCACTAACCTGCCCCCCTGGAATAGATGGCACCGTCGTTGATGTGAAGGTCTTCACTCGGAAGGGGGCCGACAAGGATGCGCGCAGTCTCTCGATTGAGAAGCAGGAAGAAGAGCGGCTGCTGCGTGACCTCAATGATGAAGTGCGCATTCTCGAAGAGGAACGAGATAAGCACATTTACGATCTGCTGGAAGGCCAGAAGCTGGCTGCTGATCTGACCTATAAGAACAGGAAGCTGCTTGAGAAGGGTACCAGATTGACACGCGAGATTCTCTCCAACCTTGAGATCGGCGCGCTGCGCCGCATCCAGATAACCAATCAAAAGATCGACACGGCAGCGGAGATCAAGGAGCTCGAGACTCGCACCGATCGCCAGATCTCGATCCTCAAACAGATCTATAATGAGAAGATCGAGAAGCTCAAGAAAGGCGATGAGCTTGCGCCAGGAGTGATAAAGATGGTCAAAGTCTTCATCGCAATGAAGCGCAAGCTGTCGGTCGGCGATAAGATGGCTGGCCGCCACGGAAACAAAGGGGTCATCGCCCGGATTCTCCCGGAAGAGGATATGCCTTATCTGCCCGATGGGACCCCGGTCGAGATTGTGCTCAATCCTCTGGGCGTACCTTCTCGAATGAATGTTGGTCAGATTCTGGAGACCCATCTCGGCTGGGCGGCCCATGCGCTTGGGCTGTACTTCTCAACGCCCGTTTTCGATGGCGCGACTGAAGCTGAGATCAAGGAGATGCTTGAGAAGGCAGGGCTGCCGAAGACAGGTAAGACGGTTCTCTATGATGGGATGACCGGGGAACCCTTTGAGCAGAAAGTTACTGTAGGCTACATTTACATGATGAAGCTGTCGCATCTGGTCGATGACAAGATCCACGCCCGCTCTATCGGGCCATACTCGCTGATAACTCAACAGCCGCTGGGCGGCAAAGCCCAGTTCGGCGGCCAGCGTTTTGGCGAGATGGAGGTGTGGGCGCTGGAGGCCTATGGCGCTGCCCATATCCTTCAGGAGCTGTTGACAGCTAAATCGGATGATGTCGCCGGTCGATCCAAGATCTACGAAGCGATAGTCAAAGGTGAGGCAGACTTTGATCCTGGTGTGCCTGAGTCGTTCAACGTGCTGGTGAGAGAATTGCAGAGCCTGTGTCTCGATGTTGAATTGATGAAGGCAAGTGGTGACGAAGAGTAAAATGATTGCGAATTGCGGATTGTGGATTGCGGATTTGGCGGGTGCACTTTTGATTTCCAATCGGCAATCTGAAATCCGCAATCCGCAATTTGAGGAGGGATAAGAAATTGTTTAGGAACATCGGAGAAAAAAATCTGGCATTGGATTTCGAGGCAATTAGAATCAGCCTGGCATCGCCTGAAAAGATCCGCTCATGGTCTCACGGCGAGGTGACCAAACCGGAGACAATCAACTATCGCACATTCAAGCCGGAGCGTGATGGGCTCTTCTGCGCAAAGATATTCGGGCCGGTCACCGATTGGGAGTGCTTGTGCGGGAAATACAAGCGGATGAAGCATCGCGGCGTTATCTGCGATAAGTGCGGCGTCGAAGTAACACAATCTAAGGTTCGTCGCGAGCGATTGGGCCATATCGAGCTTGTCAGCCCTTGCTCCCATGTGTGGTTCTTCAAGGGATTGCCCAGCCGTATAGGCCACCTGCTCGATATTCCTCTGAGAGAGCTTGAGAAGGTCCTCTATTATGAATCTTACATCGTGGTAGATCCGGGTGAGGCGCCGGTTAAAGAGAGGGAGCTTCTGACCGAAGAGCGCTATCGGCAGCTTATACAGGAATATCCGGGCAAATTTGTCGCTAAGATGGGCGCTGAGGCGATCAAGGATCTATTGATGAGAGTCGATACGGAGGATCTGTCGAGCGAGCTGCGCTATAAGATGAAGTCCGAGACTTCATTGCAAAAGAAGCTCAAATACTCGAAGCGATTGAAAGTGGTAGATTCTTTCCGCAAATCGGGAAACAGGCCTGAGTGGATGATACTCGATGTTATTCCAGTGATTCCACCTGAACTGAGGCCACTGGTGCCCCTGGACGGCGGGCGCTTCGCTACTTCTGATCTGAATGATCTTTATCGGCGGGTAATCAATCGCAACAATCGCTTGCGCAAATTGATCGAACTCAAAGCGCCAGAAGTGATCGTGCGCAACGAGAAGCGCATGCTTCAAGAAGCGGTCGATGCGCTGTTTGATAACGGTCGGCGCGGGCGCGTGCTTCGCGGAGTCAACAATCGTCCGCTCAAATCTCTGTCAGACACGCTCAAAGGAAAGCAGGGACGCTTCCGCCAGAACCTCCTCGGCAAGCGCGTTGATTACTCAGGCCGTTCGGTCATTGTCGTTGGCCCTGAACTCAAGCTCCATCAATGCGGTCTGCCGAAGAAGATGGCGCTGGAGCTGTTCAAGCCATTTATCTACAATCAGCTTGAAAAGCAGGGCTATGCTGCGACAATCAAGCAGGCTAAAGAGATGGTTGAGAAGCAGGAGCCGGTCGTCTGGGACATCCTCGAAGAGGTGATCCGCGAACATCCAGTGCTGTTGAATCGCGCTCCGACTCTGCATCGGCTGGGCATCCAGGCGTTCGAGCCGGTCCTCGTAGAAGGCAAAGCGATCAAGATTCACCCGCTCGTCTGCACTGCATTCAATGCTGATTTCGATGGCGACCAGATGGCCGTCCATATCCCACTTTCGCCTGAAGCTCAAATAGAAGCAGCGGTGTTGATGCTATCATCGAACAATATCCTTTCGCCTGCCAGCGGCCAGCCTGTGGCAGTGCCGACTCAGGATATCGTTCTTGGCTGCTACTATCTGACCAAAGAGAAGAAGGGGGCCAAAGGCGAGGGCAAAGTCTTCGCTGACGAGGAAGAGGTGCTTCTGGCTCTGGATACAGGTCTGGTAGAGACACAGACCCCGGTCAAGCTGCACTACGAAGGTATACTCATTGACCTTGAGCGCGAGCGAGATGATCAGGACATAATGCGCGCTCAGGTGACCGAAGAGACCGGTCGCATTATCAATACCACCGTCGGGCGCGTGATATTCAACGATCACTTGCCTGATGGTATGCCATTTATTAATGGCACGATGAAGAAGAAAGGTCTCACCTCGCTGGTCAACTACTGCCATTTGAGGCTTGGCCATGAAACTACGGTGAAGATGCTCGACAAACTTAAGCAGTTGGGGTTCCTCTATGCGACCAAATCGGGCATCTCTATAGGCATTGACGATCTGGTGGCCCCATCAAATAAAGCCGAGCTGGTACGCCAGGCAGAGCAAGAAGTGGTAGCCGTGCAACAGCAATATCAGGATGGAGTCATCACCAATGGAGAGCGTTACAACAAAGTCATTCAGATATGGTCGGATGTCACCGAGAAGGTGGCCGACGAGATGTTCAAAGAGATGGCTCGCCGCGAGCAAGAGACAAAGGAGCTTAATCCAATTGTCATCATGGCCGACAGTGGCGCGCGCGGCAGCAAACAGCAGATTCGCCAGCTCGCCGGTATGCGCGGACTGATGGCAAAGCCTTCGGGCGAGATCATTGAGTATCCTATTCGCGCAAACTTCCGCGAGGGGCTCAATGTGCTCCAGTACTTCATCTCCACGCATGGAGCGCGCAAGGGCCTGGCAGATACGGCGCTCAAGACCGCTGATTCAGGTTACCTGACACGTCGCCTGGTCGATGTCGCTCAGGATGTGATTGTGTCTGAGCCGGACTGCGGAACCCTCAAGGGCATCTGGGTTACCTCGATAACTGAAGGCGGCGAGGAGATCGAATCTCTGCGAGACCGAATCATCGGGCGCGTGGCCCTTGAAGATATAGTTGACCCGATTGACGGCCGGGTGATCGTCCACGCTAACGAGGAGATCACCGAGGACCTGGCAACGGAAATCCAACTGGCAGGCGGCATTGAGCGAGTTAGAATTCGTTCGGTTCTCACCTGCGAAGCTCGTCGCGGCGTCTGCGTCAAGTGCTATGGCCGCAACCTGGCTACCGGGCGCATGGTTGAGCTGGGCGAAGCAGTGGGGGTCATCGCCGCCCAATCAATCGGCGAGCCGGGAACGCAGCTTACCATGCGCACATTCCACATCGGCGGAACTGCCCGCCTTGAGGAGCAGTCATCGCATGAAGCTCGCGCAGCAGGCAGAGTGAAGTATGTCAATCTCAACACCGTCCGCAACCGCAAGGGCGATCTGGTGGCGATGAATCGCAACGGCTCGATTGTGATAATTGATGATCGTGGCCGCGAGGCGGGCCGCTATCAGGTGGTGTACGGAGCGACTATCAAAGTGGCTGACGGCGATCGCGTCGATATCGGGCAGACTCTTGTCGAGTGGGACCCCTTCACCTTCGCTATCCTGACCGAGGTGAGCGGCAAGGTGAACTTCCGCGACCTGGTCGAAGGCGTGACGGTCAGAGAAGAGGTAGACGAGGTCACCGGCTTTGCTCATCAAGTAGTTTGCGAATCGCCCGACGAGAAGCGCCAGCCGAGAATCGAGATCAAGAGCGAGCAATCGGGCAAAATCTTGAAGACCTATCAGATGCCTGTGCGCGCTAATCTGATGGTGAGCGATGGCGATATAGTGGCTTCAGGAGACATCATCGCCAAGATCCCGCGCGAAACGACCAAGACCAAAGACATCACCGGCGGTCTGCCTCGCGTGGTAGAGCTGTTCGAGGCGCGCAAGCCGCGCGAGACGGCGGTGATGACCGAAATTGATGGCGTGGTCAAATTCGGCGGTGTGACCAAAGGCCAGCGCCGCGTCATCGTGGTAGCAGAAGACGGCGAGCAGCGCGAATACTCGATCCCGCGCGGTGTGCATATCAATGTGCAGGAAGGGGACACGGTTCGCGCAGGCGAGCCGCTGATGGATGGGCCGCTCAACCCGCACGACATCCTGGCAGTCCGTGGTATGGAAGAGTTGCAGAAGTACCTTGTCAACGAGATCCAGGAGGTCTACCGGCTACAGGGCGTCACCATCAATGACAAGCATATTGAAGTGATTGTCCGCCAGATGCTGCGCTGGGTGAAGATCAAAGATGTGGGCGATACTGAGTTCTTGCTCGAAGAGCAGGTAGATCGCTTCCGCTTCCAGGACGAGAACGAGCGAGTGGTGAAGATGGGGGGACAGCCGGCGTCGGCTGAGCCGCTGCTGTTAGGCATCACCAAAGCATCGCTTTCGACCGAGAGCTTCATCTCTGCCGCAAGCTTCCAGGAGACTACTCGCGTGCTGACGGAAGCGGCAATCTCTGGCCGGGTGGATTATCTGAGGGGCCTCAAGGAGAATGTGATAATGGGCCGGTTGATTCCTGCCGGAACCGGTATGGAGTACTATCGCAGCATCAAGCTGCCTGAAGAGGCTCCGGTAGAGGAAGAGAAGGCAGCGGTGACTGATACAGAAGACTTCCTGGCAAGCGCCGCAGGCGATTTGAGCTAGAGCAAGCTGGCCTAGAAGAAATAATAGCGACTGCGCTCGCAGACGTGAGCGACAGTCGCTTTGCTTCTCGGGGGAGTTTTTCAGACGGCTCGTGCGAAGCGAGAGAAACAATGAAAGTGCGGGCAATGTACAGCAACCTGTTAGGCTGCTGAAGACGCGCACTATCAGCAACCTGTTGGGCTGCTGTACATTTTCCGAGAGTGCTGGTTGGAGCCGGGGCTACCATCCTGCAGCAGAGCAACTATCAGCAACCTAACAGGTTGCTGTACATTTTCTGAGGGGGTGCTATGGGCAAAGTTATTGATATTCCTGATCAGTTGTATGCTCAGTTGGAGCAACAGGCAAAGGAACGCGGTTTAACTGTCCCTGAGATGATTGCTCAACCGGCGCAGACGGTCGAAACAGCGCGCATTGACATCGCAGTGGAGCGCATATGGGCTGAAGGATTACTCCTGCCGCGTGCCCAATCTTTGCAGTTAGCTTCAGAAGATTTCAAACCAATTCAAGTTAGTGGCAAGCCGCTTTCTGAAGTAATTATTCGGGGTACCCTCTCTCGTCGCGGCGCTAATGGGGGCCTACTACTTCGATAGAGGTGTTCATTTAACCCATAATGTAAGTAGGGAGCAGATAGTGAAGGCATTAACTTTAAATGGGGCATTATCTTTTTTCATCCTGCTATTTCGCCACAGGAAAGCAGTTTGGTATTTGCTCAACTACAGGCCAGTGGATATTTTGAATGTCTGGAAAGGGCGCACACACATCCACATACATGACCCAAAGTTTTCTTAGAGCGCCTAACAAAACCTTTTTTGGCGAGATATAATAGTCATCGAGGAGGTGATGACAAACATGGCCAAGGAGATTGTCTCGGATGAGCTATGGG
>Ga0209172_10006060_pt1 | contig 13856 bp, 15 predicted proteins | sample LarsenN4metaG_FD_184113 | JGI IMG/M metagenome (GOLD analysis project Ga0209172, IMG submission 184113) | Hot spring sediment bacterial and archeal communities from British Columbia, Canada, to study Microbial Dark Matter (Phase II) - Larsen... ... | reverse complement strand
TTCAAGTCTTCGACGCAAAGCGTTTTGATATGAGAAAAATCTATTTGCTTGCGGCGCCCGTCCAATAAGGGACTTGATCTGAGCATAAGTATTCTTTTGGCGCTTAGTAAATGTTTGTATAATTGCGACAGACGCGCCAACGACCTGACCGTCGGAGAAGACAAATCCATTACGGTAATTGCTGTCCATGCCGACAATGGCGCCTTCGGTCTTCTTCTGAGGTCTCTCTTTTTCCAAACGGAAGTCTACAAACAGTCTACCCTGCTTGTCTCTACCCAATCGAATGGTTTTAGACATGTGGAAACCATTGGCAAGCAAGCGGTTAAGATGAGCAGTAGACTTGCAGGGGATGATCATACGAGGAGCGCCGCTTCCGGTCAGGCAGATTGCCCAATCGAAGCCGGACCCAATAAACTTCTCGATACGAACGAAATGAGAGTAGAGGGTGACGTTCAACGAGCGCAGCGCGGGTTTGTGCTTCTTCTCCTGATAGGCCGACCGGACAGTCTCTTTAGCCTGTTTAGCCAGGCACTGAGCCAATCGAGTAGTAATACCAAATCGGTCGCGTCCACGATGAACAGTATCAATATCAGCCGTGTTGGCAGAGAAGTCCTGTCGTTGCCAGAACAGGTCAATGAAATACTGCAATAGGTTGCGGCACAGGAGCAGAAACGCTGCCAACACTGCTTTCTTACCGCTATTCAAGTCGTTGAGATAGACGCGCGACGTGCGGCGCATTACGGGAAAGTGGTTGTGGCGATGAGCTTTAATCATTTTTCCCCCAGCGCCTTGATTACCGCTTCAGTTTTCCAGCGCCCGCGTCGTTGGCCATATAATCGAGCACAAAAGGACGTTATGATTGCTACTAGGTCTTCCATTAAATCATTGATGCGATTCTCGGCTGTGTTAACTACTTCGATAATCAACCGCCTTACTACAGAATGTATCAGGAGTCAATAACTAGTTTATAATGCCTGACGAAATCGACCCGCTTGATCCAAAACGAGGGATTCTTAGCCGGGCGCCCTGCGATCCTTACAATGGCAAACTCACTAGCCTCAATCCAGATCTTTCCTTCAAACAGATACTTGTCCCTACGCTTGGGAGTGGCCTCAACTATGAAGCAGTGATGGCCACCGACATCCTCTTCCCCTAGCAGCTTAAAGCTATAATTTGCTGGCGTGATAGAGCTGTCGCGCTTGTTGTGCCCTGAAGCAGCTTCGACCTCGCTCTTGAGCAGCGGCTCGAAGACAAGCCTGCGGACCGCTCCTGAGCCTTTTTCAGAAACGATTTTGAACTCTTTGGTGGCAGGCGCCCAATACTGCATCAGCACCTGGCTTTCAGCACGCACCTCATTTTTGTCATTCTTCACCAGATAGGTGCGAGCCACCAAATGCTGCGCCAGGCGAAGCTCCCTCAGGCGGTTCTGCTCCAATAGTTTGGAAAACAGGATCTCGCTTGTCATCCCATTTGTCGATGGATAGGATACAGAAAAATTCTGGATTTCGGTTGGCGCTTTCGTTGGCTGACTTGCCAGTGACACTGTAACCAACTGGAATCCAAGCAATGATGCCGCAATTAAAATGAGTAAGCCTGCTCCCAGTGCAATAGCAACGCTTAGTGCTCTGTGCCAATCCACAAATCCCTCCTTAAGGCGCCTTAGCCGCCTGCTTGGCAAAGATATTGCTTTACCAGATCTTAACCGATTGACCCCTCTTTAACCGTTCTTATACTGCTGCCTTTCAGCTTGAGATGTTCTCTCAATGGTCTGACATTGCTGGCAAGTCCTAGCCATTTGAGACAACAGATTACATACCAGCCGATATCGATCTGCCACCATTTGCGTCCGAAGCGGCTCGCACCTGCATCCGAGTGATGGTTTCTATGCCAGTTCTCTCCCCACGCCCCCAATTGCAATGGCCCAAGCCACCAGATGTTCCGACTTGAGTCTGCATTCTCAAGCACCCCAGACATCATGTGCAGCAGGCTATTAACGAGCATTTGTAAATGCATCACATAGACCAGCCGGATCGCGCCAATCCAGAAGAAACCTTCCCAGCCCAGCGCCAGTCCTGAGAATATGGAAACTATGATGATCGGGATTTGTAGCCTTCCCCAAATCCGATACTTGCCCTTGTCCAGATCAGGGCACCAGCGGCGGACCTCTGAGGCAGGCCACTGATAGATCCACCTGATATGTGCCCACCAGAAGCCACCGTGGCGCGGGCTCGATACATCTTCCGCCGTATCGCTCTTTGCGTGGTGATTGCGGTGATTGGCTACCCAGGTCAGAGGCGCTCCTGATGCATTGAAGACGGTGAAAAAGATAAGCACATTCTCAACTACCCGATTCAACCGCAATGCGCGGTGAGCAAGGCATCGGTGATAGCACACCGAAGTCCCAACGCCGCCGATTGAAGCGATCGCCAATGCCACAGCCAGCACGCGCCAGCCTGGGAGAGGGAACAAAACTAGCCCTACCAGCGCCAGAGTGTGAATCATAACAATGTAGAATAAGACGAGCTTATTTCCCTCAGAGGCTTGCCACCAAGGTCTCGTCCAGGGCCGTTCATCTATCAGTCGTGTTGACCTCACTCTTTCTCCTATTTCAACTGGCAGTTCTGGCTCATTATTGCTGTCTCTATTCTGCTTGCGGCCATGAATTGAATCTCTCCTAATTATAAGACTGGTATTCATTACTCTCTTCGCGCTTTGAGGGCCTGGTCTACCTGCTCCTCGGCCGCGCTTTTTGTCTCCCCCATCACTTCGGAGATCTCGCAAACCAGGAGCTTTCTCGCCCTTTCTAGCATCTGTCTCTCACGAGGCGATAGCACCTTCGTCTTGCTCAACTCAGTCAGTGACTCAACGACTTCGGCCAAGTCAAATGCCGACCCGGAGGCGAACAGTTTTAAGTTGTTAATATTGCGTTGCTTCCAGTCTTTGGCTGATCGGGCGTCACGTTTGAGATGGTCAAGCAGCTTAGGGATCTCGGACCTCTTGAGCAGCAGCCGAACACCTATGGCCTGGGCTTTATCTACTGGGACGAATAAGTCGCCGCCCTTACCGTCCAGGAGAGCCAGATGGTAAAACCTCATAGACATTCCATCGACAATTCTCCTGACGACCGAGCTAATAAAGCAGAGGCCCTGACACGGATAGATAACCTTATTCCCAATGGACAGTATCACTCAAATCTCATTTCCCAGCCATATACCACATGATCGTCAAAACTAAACTAGGCTGCTAACTGCGCCTTTACTCGATGGTCATCGCTCGCGGTTGATCAGTCCTCATTTAATAATGCGGTATTCGCCTGCTCGCTCAGGTCACTATCCGGCGACTTCTGAATAGATTGATGATGAACACTACTCCCGCAGCAACAAGCAACAGGTGGATCCATGGACCGCCAACGTCACCTACTAGGCCCAAGAACCACAGAACAAGAATAATAGCAAAGACAATTGATAACATAGTTCTCCTGAGAAAATGTACAGCAACCTGTCAGGTTGCTGCCTGTCGCGCACTATCAGCAAGGCTGACCGCCACGGCTGTACATCTTAGGCTGCTGCCTATCGTACACTATCAGCAACCTAACAGGTTGCTGTACATCTTAGGTTGCTGATAGTCGCGCACTATCAGCAACCTGACAGGTCGCTGTACATCGCGCCCATTTTCGTCACTTCAGGGCGTCGCCTGAGGCCGTCTAAAAGACTCCTCCAAAATTAGCTTTTTGCCCGCAACTGTTGGTTGCGACAATGTTCTCATGCAACTCCAAAAGTCCTGTTCTACCCCGCGCGCAGAATGTAGCACAATAACTGTCAAGTAAAGGATACATTGGATTCGGATTCATTGCTGTTCAATATTAGACAACTCTGCAAATATATTGCCTGGTGGAACCGATTCAGACCAGTTGTGACCAGCCATCTCACGTCAGATCCCTATAGAAGAGTAATGTATGCACCCACAGCAGAACGATAGAGTAGCCATGAACTTCTGTGTTGCTCGCCGGCAGATCCCTTTGAATTTCAGTATCCCGGACAGATACTTGCTTTAGCGCATCCCGGACACAACTGGCATCATAGGCAGCCCCTATCTGGCCTGAAATGTGTGGCTTCCCGTCCTGATCGGGGGCATCGGGATTTTGAATGCTGACTTCATTTGTCGTGTCAATCACTGACTGATACTTTTCTGCCAGGATCATAGCTCTCCCTTTCTGCTTGCTGTTGGTTAAAACGACGTAATAGTGAATCGCTACCTTCATCAAGAGGAGTAATCCTTTTGAGATCAAGTATGAGGATTCTCTTCTGTTGGTTTGGCAAATCGGCAAAGACGCGCTCAAGCATCTCAGCGCCATCGTTATTGAGCAATCCCTCTATTCTGAGGATTAGCTTTTGTCCCGTTCTATCTTCCAACTGTGAAATACGAATATTCATCGATTCTGCTTTCCTTTTCGTGTGATTAAATCTCAAGATTTCCTGTCGTAACTTCTGGTGTATCGATATTAACCGGTCGTTCTAAGCGATCTCAGCCAGATAATTAGTGAGTTCCTTCTCTTTAATGATGAGAAAGTGCTCTGCGCTCATCTCAATCAGCCCGAGGTCCCGAAATCTCTGCATAAATTCGCTGATTCGAGGCCGCGTCGTGCCCACCATCTCCGATAGTTCTTGGTGTGAAATTTTGTGTTCGATGCAAATGCTGCGAGGGTCTTTCCTGCCCAGCTTTCGCGCCAGTTGCAACAGCGTCTTGCCCAGTCGCCGTTCGCTATCAACTGTCACTAGATTGGCGATGACCTGTTGTTGATCAGCAACTCGCACTGCCAGGTATTGCACAAAACCCTCTAATAATGAGTCGCTGCCTAAATGGGCAAAGAACTTGGAACAAGGGATCTGTTTTAAGATCGTCTCTTCCATTGCCGTCGCCGTTTCCTGGCGCGTAGCCAATCCCGAAAGACATAGCTCGCCAAAAATATCCCCTATAGTGTGTATGGCAAGCAGGCACTCTTTACCTTCAGGCGAGAGCATAAGCAGTTTTATCTGTCCGCTTTCAATGAAGTAGACCATCTCGGCGCGATCTCCACCAGTATAGACGTTAGCATGTTTGGCGATCTTAATGGCGCGAGAACTCGGCGTCTCTTGCTGTAGCGAACGGCGCAATTGTTGCTTAAACTGTTCTGCTTGCGGAGTCTCTTGAATCATGATCGTGTCTCCCTATCAGGCTCAGCCCGATCACCAGATGGCTCACAGATTCGCTTGTTTATAAGGTTTTGATTGCCACCGTCCGTATCGAACCGGTCAAGCGATTCAAGCTGGCTCGGAGTCCCTGTCAACTTCAGACTGCTTACCGCCAGTTCTGGTACTGCATCCGCCGGGTGCATCCCTGAAGTTTGAGGATGTACCACAAAGGAGGCCAGAGCTTGCGGGGAATCTGGCATCTCAAGCCAGTGAAGCGCCTGTTGGCCTGCATAGAAAAATATTGTGACGGTCAGCAGGCCAATCATCACAACGAGTAGAATAATCATCATTTCACTTAAGTTCATAATTACACCTCAACGGAAGAAGTCTCCCAAAACTTTTTGGGATTCCAATCGGTATTAATAATCTCCAGAGGTGCTCCATCGTCGCTACAGTATCTATCCTCTTTAGCATATTCTCTTTTGCAACGCGGGCATATCTTTCTTGACTGCTTGACTTCCTCTTTCATGGTTTTCTCCTCGAAACTCATTTTCACTTCAGTTTTGACATCTGCTCAAGCACTGCGCCGAGCTTATTTATCTCCTCACCGTACCGCGCCCAGTCGCCTTCTCGTTGCGCCTGGAGCGCACGTTCGTAATGCTGCTTTGCTTCCGCGCTCAAGCTATGGATACTGGCAGCGGCCTGTTTGCTCGCACCGGCATCGCCCGGCTGGAGCAACTGCGAAGGTGTCTCTCTGGCAGCGGCCATCACAATTGACGGCGCGCCACCAAAGATTCGGGATAGGCTGGCGTCAAGCGTCGGTTCCATCGCAATGCGATTCTCAGCGACCACAATTACACGCCGCAATTCGGGAATCTTGCCGGTCTCTGCGCGCAGGTAGAGCGGCTGCACATAGATCAATGATTCCTTGATCGGAATCACTATGAGGGGGCCGAAGATTACTTGCGAGCCACGCTGGTTCCAGAGTGTGAGCTGGCGCGAAATCTCCGGATCTTGATTGATGCGAGCAACGACTTGCTTGGGCCCGAAGATCAGCTTCTGTTTCGGGAAGCGATAGACCAGAAGGCGGCCATAATGCTCACCATCAGCGCGGGCGACCATCCAGGCGGACAGATTATCCTTGTGCTTAGGTGTAAACGGCAGCATAAGGATGAACTCCTCGGCTTGCCCGTTGGGCAGCTTCATTATCGTATAGTAAGGCTCCATCACCTGTGATTCGCCTTCAGCCCGCGATCCGGCCATTGATGCTACTGTCCATAGATCTTCTTTGTTGTAGAAGACCTGCGGCTGGTCCATATGATAGGTTGAGTAGACTGCCGCCTGGATCTTGAAAATGTCCTCCGGATAGCGGAGGTGAGAGCGCAAGTCGGCCGGCATCTCAGAGAGGGGCAGGAAAGTATTAGAGAAGATGCGCGCGTAGGTCTGAATCAACGGGTCACGCTCATCGGCGATGTACAGCCACACATGACCGTGATAAGCGTCAACAACAGCCTTGACCGAGTTGCGGATGTAATTAATACTGCCGTTCACCAGTTGCGAATAAGGATAGCGATCGCTCACCGTGTAAGCGTCGGCGATCCAGAACAGACGCCCCTGAGAGATGACCATGTACGGGTCGCTATCGAAGCGCAAAAAGGGGGCCACCTGGCTGAGCCGCTCACCGATGCTGCGGTAGAACAAGATGCGGCTCTGCGGCGTGAGATCATCTGATAGGAGCAGCTTCATATCGGCGAACCTGGTAGCAAATAGCATCTGCCGCCAGATCGAACCGATCTCCACACCGCCATCACCTGCGTAGTTGGTGAAGACATTCTCCTCGCCTGCCGGATAGTCGAATTCCTTGGCTTCGGTCTTGACGTAAACGCGATCGTTCGACATCTCACCGAAATAGATTTCGGGGCGGTCGATCTTGAGCGAAGCTGGCGACGAGATTGGCGGAATGTCTTTGATAAAGAGGACTGGCAATCCCTCCGGCGTTACCTGATTGACTGGGCCCAGCGTCAGGCCGAAACCGTGAGTGAATGTCAAATGTTCATTTATCCAGTTGCGATTTGGCAAGCTACTTGATGACAACTCACGCGCAGAGAGCATGACCTGCTGCAACTCGCCGCCTATCCGATAGCGGTCATTGTCAACTGACTTGAACTCGTAGTAAGTGCGGATCTCCTGGATCTGAGCGAATGTGTCGAGCAGTGGCTTCTGGTCCCAGAGGCGAATGTTATTGATCGTCCTCTGGTTCTCCTCAATGTCTCTGGCAGTGAGCGATGTCTCCCCTGGCAGCTCGCGCTCCTCTACCCGGTCAAGCGCAAATGCTTTGCGCGTCGCGGCGATATTATGCTGGATGTAAGGGGTCTCCTTCGAGAGCTCATTAGGGGCGACAGAGAATCGCTGGACAATTAATGGATAAAGCCAACTACCAGCGATCAGGAGCAGATAGATACCCACGCTGGTCCAAAACAACCGGCTGGTAGAGCGCAAAATAGCAGTGGCTGCTAAGATAGCGACAAGCACTGCAATGAGGACTTGTACCTTTATCAAAGGCAATGTAGCGGCAATATCAGTGTAGCTTGCACCTACCACTGGCCCCTTATTTGAGTAGAGCAAGTTAGGTATCGCCAAATAAGACTGCCAGGCGATAACCAGAAAAGCCACCGCTATGAGGCCCAGCAAGTGAGCGCGTGGTCTCTTGTCAAAGTTAATCTGGAACCGCTGCTGATTGAAAGCCACCGCGCCGCATACTGCGTAGATCGCCGCCGATCCGATCATTCCCACAATCACCAGAGCCAATAACAGACCTGCGACTGATTCCAGCGCCGGAAGGGTGAAGAAGTAGAACGCAAGGTCGCGTCCGAAGATCGGGTCAGCCTCGCCGAATGGCACCTGGTGGCGATAGAGGAGGAAGATGTCCCACTTGCTCCAGGCTAATGATCCTATCACAGCGCCGATAAGAAGGGAGACCGGGAGCACTGAGCGTGCCACTATCCGAGAGAAATCTATCCCAGAGAAATCCAGAGCCGGCTCTGCTGGTCCCTCAGCGCTGAAGACACGTTCAGCTAATAATGGTCCAGGGCTCAGGCGTATAGCCAGTCTGAAGTTGAGCCAGATGACTGCGGCTGCGGTTAGTCCAACCGTGATACCCAGCGTTAGTTTGGTGAATAGGATCGTTGAGAAGACCGCTTGATAGCCGAGGTTCTGGAACCAGAGCCAGTTGGTGTAGAGACCGGCCCAGGCTGGCCAGCCAAAGACGATAATTGTAACGATGGCTGCAGCCAGATACAATCGAGAGCGCCCCGAACGCAAGCTCCTCCTGTTGCCTTTCGACTCTGCAAGAACAGCTTTATCCGGTATTAAAGTTCTCTGTTGCATTTTGCTTTCTCCTCTTTCTCGTAGTTTCACCTTACCTAAATGCCGTCCAAGCCCGCCGTCATCATATCCATCTCCCTCGGTGTATCGGGTGCGAGAACTCTCCTCTCCATCAGGTCATCGGCTATGCTCAGCACCCTTGTTGCACTCATACCGCCTTCTTCAGGTTGGGCAGATGCGAGTAGATAGGCTCAAGCAGAATTATTGCAAGCTTGAGGCCACAGCAACTTTTACACTACAACACACAGATCTGTTATGGTTAAGTCCTCAATGCTGGCCTGAACGGGAATGAGCATGCATCGCTCATTGTGGCAATATGCTACGGTATCCGATGCCGGGTGATATAATTCAACGAAGACAAGGAGATAATCATGGCAAAAGAATTGCTCAATATCAAGGAATCACAACCGAGCACGACGCCCGGATACGCCGAGAGAGGATGAGCCAATGAGCATGAGCACTCGACTGATCTTGTTGTTGACTTTGATGGTCATCGCAGTGATGGCAGTAGCGAGCATCTTGATTCTGCGCGAACATGAAAGGGCGTTGAAAACGGCCATGCGCAACGAGCTCCGCGCGCACGCGTTTACATTGGAGATTGCGCTTGAAGAAGAATATGCTGCTGGACGCATGACCGACCTACAGCGGCTTATCAATCGCTTGCTTGAGAATACAAAGGTTTATGGAGTCATATTTTTCGATGAGCATGGGCGGGTGGCGATGCTCTCTGATCCCCTGATAGCAAAAGAGATACAACATCCCCCGGAACTGGATCAGGTGATCTCGACCGGTAAAGAGATTGAGTTCGAGCGCGACATTGGTGGGCAGGAGGTCTTTTCCATTATCATTCCTATACATGGCGGTGGCAGGTTGCGTGGAGCATTTGAAATTGCCCAGCCGCTTTCGTTCGTCAAAGCAAACATAGCGCGCGTGCGCCGCAATCACATCATCATGGCATCTCTACTTTTGATTATCATCTTCTTCGTGGTTCTTGTCGTGACGCGCCGTAATGTTGCTCATCCCATTAAAGAGCTACTTGGCGGCGCGGTCGCTCTCGGGCGCGGCGATCTCGATTATCGTGTGATTGTGCCAAAGAGGAGCAGCGATCTGGCTCAGCTTGCCCAGGAGTTTAATCGCATGGCTGACAGTTTTTCAGAACAAAGGCGCACCACCACTCATGAGGCAGAGGAGCGGCTGGCCCTTGAGCGCCAGTTGCGCCATAGCGAGCGCCTGGCATCGGTTGGCCGACTCGCGGCCGGCATCGCTCACGAAATGGGCGCGCCATTGAATGTGATTGATGCGCGCGCCGAGCAATTGCTGGCGCACCCGGATACGGCGCTCAAAACACGGCAGCGCAACCTCACTATTATTCGCGTCCAGGTAGAACGCATAACGCGAATCGTGCGCCAATTGCTCAATCTCGCCAGTCCCTATAAGCTGCATCGTGAATGCATTGATCTGGCGCATCTTATCGACGAAACCCTGGAACAGATTGAGGCAAATGCGACAGACGCCGGAGTTGGGATTGAAGTTACAGCTGAAGCTCAAGTGCTGGTTGAGGCTGATAAAGACCTCCTCCGCCAGGTCATTTTGAATATCTGCCTCAATGGCATACAAGCGATGCCTACCGGGGGCCGTCTGCGCATTGAGTGCGTGAGAAATGGCGGGGAAAAAGACGGCAGGCATTTCGCTGCCATGCGCATAACGGACACCGGCTGCGGGATAATGCCAGAGCAACTTGCTCATATCTTCGAGCCATTCTATACAACCAAAGATGTAGGACACGGAACGGGCCTGGGGCTGACAGTTTCATGCCGCATCATAGAAGAACATGGCGGCCGGATCGAAGTTGATAATAATCCCGATGGCGGCACTATATTCACTGTTTACCTCCCCAGGTCTGAAAAGCTGCCGACCGATTTGGCGCAGCAGTCTGAGAATGTGAGGCATGATGAAGGCACGGTTACTGGTCGTTGAAGACGATGCTGACATGCGAGATCTGCTTCAGGATGTTCTGGAGGAAGCAGGCTATGAAACGATAATAGCAATTAACGGCTATGCAGCGCTCTCGCATATCCAGCGAGAGCATGAGACGATTGATCTAGTAATCACCGATGTGCAGATGCCCGGCATAAAGGGTGGTGAAATTCTGGAAACAGTGCGAGGTCGCCGTGGGGAGGCGCCTGTAATCGTCATCACCGCATTCGGCTCGGTCGAGCAGGCAGTGGAGATGGTTAAAGCCGGGGCATTTCAGTATCTCACAAAACCTTTTCAGGCGGGCGAGCTACTGCGCATAGTTGAGCAAGGGCTGGAACAGAGTGCGCCGCGGCGAGCCCAGGCGCGACTCCGCCGCGAATTGCCTTCCGCGCCAGCGCGGATTATCGGCGCCTCGCGCGCAATGCAAGACCTTTTTGATATGATAGCTCGCGCTGCGCGCAGCAGCAGTACAGTGCTGATCAGTGGCGAATCTGGCACAGGCAAGGAGATGGTTGCCCGCGCCATTCACGAAATGTCAGAGCGACGGGGAGCATTCGTCCCTGTTAATTGCTCGGCGATCCCCTCTGACTTGATTGAGGCGGAGTTGTTCGGCCATACGGGGCAGGCATTCACTGGCGCAAAACAAGTTCGCGCCGGACTATTTGAGACGGCCGATGGCGGCACACTCTTTCTAGATGAGATCGGTGAACTGCCGCTGATGGTTCAACCGAAACTTTTGCGCGTGTTGCAGGAGGGCAGGGTCCGTCGAGTAGGGGCAGATCGCGAGCGTGAGGTCAATGTGCGCGTCGTCGCGGCCACCAATCGTAACCTGGAAAAAGACATGAGCGAAGGACGTTTTCGCGAGGATCTCTACTGGCGGTTGAACGTCATTAATCTGCGCGTCCCACCACTGCGCGAGCGCCCCTTTGATATTCCCCTCCTGGTTGAACACTTCCTTGCCAAAGCCGCCCAATCGGCTGGCGCGGCGCCGCTCAATATCTCACCTGAAGCGCTTGCCATTCTCACCGCCTACGCATGGCCGGGTAACGTGCGCGAGCTTGAGAATGCTATCGAACGAGCGGTCACACTTACACGCGGCGCTACAGTGACTATTGAGGACCTGCCTGAGCGTGTTCGGTCGAGCGGCCAGGCATTGGCCATCGTTGCTCGATCAATAGCAAAACGCCTCACGCTGCATGAGCTTGAGCGCGAATATATAATAGAAACGTTGCGTCAAACACGCGGCAACAAAACGCATGCCGCTGAACTCCTTGGACTTGATCGCAAGACCCTTTATCGCAAGATTGATGAGTATCGGGCCGAAGACCCTTCGCTTGAACTGTAGCATTCAGGCAAGCTTCTCCTCATAATCTGCGGGTGCACTTTAAGAGTAGCGATCAGATCGCAAGCGCCATCGTCTGTTTTGCCCTGGAGATTGGAATGCTGCCCACATGAGGACTGTTGCACTATGCCACGCTTCTGTCCCAAAATGCCACGATTGTTTATCGTTGCCAGTCTACGGTAGAGCCTCTTTTCCTGAAGCATCGGCTTCTTCCGGAGGCTCCCCTTGCTCAACAGGAAAAGTAATTCGATCGTAGACTTCTATCAACCGCAACTCGCATTCAATCGAATCCAGACGAAGACTGCTCTCCAGCCCGCTTACCCGCCGGTAGAGCCAGTGGCCCCCTGCTTGCCGCTGATAGTGTTCAATTACCGGCCTGACTTGCGCTACCAGCAGATATTCGGCCAGTGACGGCAGCCAGGTCTGATACCGCTCCCATTTGTCCCCCCGATCAAATGCCTCAGTCGCAGGCGAGAGCACCTCGATGAGCACAGTGGGATTGAGCAGCACGTCGCGGTATTGATCGTGAAATTTCATCTCGCCGCAAACGACTAACAGGTCGGGATAGGAGAAGAAGCCTTTGGTTTCGCGCCGTGATTTCGGAGCAGGCCCGCTGCGTACCTTCATATCTTTGGAGAACACCTGACAGGGCTTGCCTCTTAATTGATTGTAAAGCTGCCCGCCGATGTTGGTGCAGATAGCGCCGTGTTCTGGACTCTCGCCTGCCATAGCATAGATCTGTCCATCAAGATATTCGTGGCGCTCTTCCGCCTCGCGTTCAAACGCCAGGTACTCTTCAATCGTGTATTTTACTTCTGATTGCGGCAAACTCATCTTGTTTGACCTCTTCACCATGCTGAGCGACTGAAGGCAGGCTCAGGCGACTGCGTATCCAGTCAAGGCGCGAATGTGAGGAGGCTGAAAGCCGAGCACGATATTGGAGCGGGGGACACCAGCGCGTTCCAATTGCGGCGCCAACCCCTCTTCAGTACCGTCGGCGTAAATCCAAATCTTGTCTCCGATCAAGGCAAGATGGGCGACAATGTAATGCTCGCGCTGTTTCTTCAACCATCCTTCACGCACAACCAGGTAGTGATCAGTCCGGCGGTCGAAAACAGTCGTGTCCCGCACCCCGGAATAATTGAGAGGGGTGGAAGCGAGCTTGATGAGCAGTTGCTCAATAATGTCACGGTATTGGTTTAGGGAATCCATTTGATAATGACCTCGCTCTCCTCATCAAAGATCAGCAGGTTGATTTGCTCCTCGGCACATAATAATTCCCCATAGGGTTGGCCGAAGAGAGTTTGAAAGACATCCTGGCGAATGGCCAGATAGAGTGCCCGGTCCGGCTCAGTCAGATTAAGCACATGCCGGTAAAGAACGAACGGTCCAAGCGCGTCCTTCAGATCAGCGATCCGGGAGGCGCTGATGAAGCTCTTGACTTCAATGGCGATCCGGCGAGCGGCTTTCTCAGCAGCGATTAACCGCTCGGCTTCGAGATCAACTTGAAGAGTCGTGCCGCCCCACGGCAGCGACAGTGGATCGTGTGTAATCGTCCACCCATCTTTGATAAGCGCGTGGCGGACCTGATCGTGATAGATGTCCTTCGCTGACATAAAGCCATTTTAGCATTGATGAAAAGAGCAGTGGAGGAATTTGGCAAGAAACAACTCCTGATTGGCAAACTCTTCCGGCCACCGGCGCTGGTCAACGGGGCTTATCTGTGGTTGATAGATGTCAAGAACGTACGATGGCAAAATCGCGCTCACTTTTTTGCCATCTCGGCACAAAGGTGAGAAGGTGGGTGATACTATGCACGAACATTGCAGCTACAGTATTGCCAGTCTACGGTAGGGCCTCTTTTCCTGAAGCATCGGCTTCTTCCGGAGGCTCCCCTTGCTCAACAGGAAAAGTAATTCGATCGTAGACTTCTATCAACCGCAACTCGCATTCAATCGAATCCAGACGAAGACTGCTCTCCA
>Ga0209172_10006059_pt1 | contig 13857 bp, 10 predicted proteins | sample LarsenN4metaG_FD_184113 | JGI IMG/M metagenome (GOLD analysis project Ga0209172, IMG submission 184113) | Hot spring sediment bacterial and archeal communities from British Columbia, Canada, to study Microbial Dark Matter (Phase II) - Larsen... ... | reverse complement strand
CCAGCCACCCGCTCGGGCTCGCCATTGTCGCTGCTGCGGCAGCACGCGACTTGGTGGTTCCGCCAGCCTTCGACGCGACGGCCGTGCCAGGCAAGGCCGTTCTCGCCCGCCTGCCCCAAGGGTTCGTGTCAGTCGGATCGCCTCGCTACGCCGCCGAGTTCAACCTGCTGCCCGAAGCGCTCAACCGCGACGTCGAACGGCTGGAGGCGGAAGGCAAGACGACAGTGGTCGTGGCCGCCAAGGACCGCGCGCTCGGCGTGATCGCGCTGCGCGATGAGCCACGTGCGGATGCAGCGGCCGGAATCGCTCGCCTCAGAGCGCTCGGCGTTCGCAGCCTCATGCTGACGGGTGACAATCGCCGTACCGCAGACGCCATCGCCAGCCGGCTGGGGCTGGAGGCGAAGGCGGAGCTCCTGCCCGACGCTAAGCTTCAGGCCATCGCCGAGATGAAGGCGCGCAATCCTGTCGCAATGGTCGGCGACGGCATCAACGATGCCCCGGCGCTGGCCGCAGCCTCGGTAGGGATCGCTATGGGCGCGGCCACAGACGTGGCGCTCGAGACGGCGGATGCGGCGCTGCTCAAAAACCGCGTCACCGGCGTTGCCGAACTCGTCGCGCTCTCGCGGGCGACGCTTGCCAACGTATGGCAGAACATCACCATCGCACTTGGCCTCAAGGCCGTGTTCCTGATCACGACGCTGCTCGGCGTCAGCTCGCTGTGGATGGCAATCCTCGCCGATACCGGCGCCACCGTCCTGGTGACCGCGAATGCACTGCGCCTCCTTAGATTCCGTGCGGAGCAGCTCCCAACAGGAGTATGAAAGTGAACACGCGGTCCAACTAAGGGGAGCAGACGCTGCCGTCGCGGCGCAGGCCGTGGCAAGTTGGGTACTGCGCTTGCACCCCAAGCACAGTTTGGGAAGCCAAAGGAAGAGGCGTGCACGTGCGTTATAGTGTTCATGGTCCTGCAAGCTTGTGTTCGAGCTGCGGACCGATGACGATGAAGACGCGAGGTCTGCGAGATACACCTCTAAGTCTTTGTTCGCATAGTCGAAACCTTTACTATTGACTTTCGAAGCTTGAGTCAGCACATCGTCCTGGATGCTCCCGCGCCCGACTCATAAGATGGCTGGGGTCTTGATCTGGCTGGCGCTTCTGCTGGCCGGGGTAACAGCGGCCACGTGTGTTCAGGCATTCCCAACTGGCCCAGCTGCTGTCCCTGGCGTTGCTGAGGAGCTGCGGCAGCCACCGCAAGTCGTCGCGCAAGCGGCGCATCGCCTCGAATACATGCATGAGCACGGGGAGGACAGGCCTTGCGGTCACGGCAAGTGCGGCCATTGCTGCCCGTCTTGTTCTAGTGCTGGCATTGGCTTCAGCCTTCCCGCCAGCTGTGCCGCCCTCATAGAAATTGTAGCCACGGCAGACCGATACGTCCCCAACACGACAGACTGTCTGCACGCTTGGCTTTCCCGGCTCCCCTTCAGGCCCCCCTGCTCGCACGCGTGAGTTTCTGCGTGGCGTCTGCCGCGTTCGAAATTCATTCAGGCAATGGGAAGGCAGCATGCTCTCCGTTTTATTGGATTTCCTATCGGGTCCGCTTTTCACCTTGCCGCTTGCCAAGCGAGGCAAGTGGCAAAGACGGCTGTGCCTACGCAGCGTCGGTGTGCTGGCCAGCGTCGCTCTTGTTCTCTCAGCGCCCGGTGAACTGCTCGCCGAACCATCCGGGTCGCTCAGCCTGTCGAAGGCAGCGCAACGCGCGATCTTGGCCAACCCGCGATTGGCCGCGGCGGACACGGAAATCGCGATTGCCGCCGGAAAACGCATTCAAGCGGGTGCCATCCCCAATCCTGAACTATCCACTGAGCTCGACAACGCATTCGGCTCGCGCCAATACCGAGGGCTTCGCTCCGCCGAGACCACGCTCGAGCTGAGCCAGCTGTTCGAGTTTCGTCGCAAGCGGGCGACACGCGTGGCCGCCGGAACTGCCGAAGTTGAGGGTGCCTACTGGCAGCTTGAAGCCCTGCGCCTGGAAGTTCTTTCAGAGACGGCTGCAGCGTTTTTCAGCGTTCTCGCGGGCCAACGCCGACTGGAAATTCTCGACAACCAGATTGCATCGCTCGATCGTCTGACGCCTTTGCTGCAGCGGCGCGTAGAGGCCGGCGCCTCCTCTCCAGGGGAGGTCGCGCGGGCGCAACTCGCAAACGATCTCGTGCACGCGGATCGCGAACGTGCAAAGGCGGCCCTTGCCGTGGCGCGTCGCGAGCTGTCGGCGCTCATGGGAGCGAACAATCCCGACTTTGCGCGGGCTGTCGGCGATCTGACGCGGGTGGGTAGACCGCCGCCCTTTCAGACCGTGCTGGCTGCGATCGATACGCTTCCTCAGCTTGTGCGCTGGACCGCCGTGCGAGCCCAAAGAGATGCCGAGCTGATACTGGCGCGTCTGAAGCCCTACCCTGATATCAAAGCCGGCGTTGCCTGGCGCCATTTCAGTGAAACGAACGACAATGCGGTTCGGCTCGGGATCTCGATCCCCTTGCCGATTTTTGACCGGAACCTTGGGGGTATCGCGGAGGCGGAAGCGTCGCTCGCAAAAGTCGAGGCGGACCGCGCGACGGCCAGGATCGCGCTCATTCTGACACTCGGGCGAGCCTACGAGACGCTCGCGGGGGCGGTCCGGGAGATTGATATCTTGCGAACCGCAGCGATCCCCAACGCCCGCCGCGCCGCCGAAGCGATCGAGAGCGGATATAGCCAAGGGCGGTTCACGCTGCTCGAAGTGCTCGACGTGCAAAACGCCAGCACGCAGACAGCTTTGCGCGAGCTGGAGGCTCTGACCAGCTTTCATACGTCTGTCGCAACCATTGAAGGTCTGACCGGATCGCCCTTCGGCGTCAAACAAGCGAGAGTGAAATGAGGCGTCTTGCGCAGCACGCAGTATTGGTGATCGTTACCCTTCTCCTGGCAGCAGGGGTAGCCCTCTACTATCAACGGCCTACGGGCGGTAGCGCTGCGCGGCCGACCGATTCACATGGCCATGATAAGCACGAGCATGCGGGCGAAGGAGTCGCTCTCAGCGACATGAAAGTCGCAGCGGCGGGCATCGAATTGCTCAAGGCTGGTCCCGGCATCCTGCATGACAGCCTGTTCCTCAACGGGATCTTGCAGCCCAATCAGGAGACCCTCGTCCAGGTGACCCCGCGCTTCCCGGGCATTGCCAAGGAGATTTACAAACGCATCGGTGACCAGGTCAAAAAGGGCGAGCTCCTTGCCAAAGTCGAGAGCAACCAAAGTCTCACAGCGTACGAGCTCAGGGCGCCGCTCGCAGGCGTCGTCATCGATAGGCAAGTTGCACTCGGCGAGCATGTCGGCGAGCAAAAGGCCGCTTTCACCATCGCGGATCTCTCGAACGTCTGGGTCGATTTCTCCGTCTACCGCCGTGATTTGAAGCGCGTCAACGTCGGCGATCTCGTCAGGATCGACCCCGAGGACGGCGGCCCGGCTATCGAAGCCAAGATCTCTTACGTATCGCCCGTCGGCAGCAGCGATACGCAAAGCGCGCTCGCGCGCGCCGTCGTCAGCAACACCGATCAGCGCCTGCGTCCGGGATTGTTCGTGAATGGCCGGCTTCTGTTTGCGGGAAAGCCGGTGAACATCGTTGTCCAATCGACCGCGCTGCAAACGATCGAGAACCGAACCGTCGTGTTCGTCCGCGTCGGCGACAAGTTCGAGGCGCGCGATGTCGAGATCGGCGCTCGCGATCCCGAGCACGTCGAAATCCTTTTCGGGTTGCTCGATGGCGACCTTTACGCGGCCAGGAATAGCTTCGTGATCAAAGCCGAGCTTGGGAAAGGAAGCGCATCCCATGAGCACTGAAGGGAGCATGACGATCGTCACCGCGCTGATCAAACCGCCGATGGAAGGAAGGGTCGTGCAGGCGCTGCATGACCTGCCTGAATTCCCAGGATTCACTTTGGTCGAAGTACGTGGCCAAGGCCGAGGCCGTGGCGCCGGAGGTGCGTACCGGGCAACCGAGTATGATTTCACCTACCACCGCCACTTGCAGATGCAGATTGTCTGCCGCAGCGACGCGGCGCCTGCCATTTGCGGCGCCATCGTTGGCGCGGCCTGGTCGGGACGTAAAGGCGACGGCCTGATTTTCACGACGCCAGCGCAAACCTTCCTGCGCATCCGCGAAGCCGGGCCGCCGACAAAGAAGGCGACCCCATGATAAACGCGATCCTCGCCTTCTCGATTCGCCAGCGTTGGCTGGTCATGCTTGCCGTGCTAGGCATGGCGGCGTTCGGCGCGTGGAATTTCACTCGCCTGGCGATCGATGCCGTTCCTGATATCACAAACGTTCAGGTGCAGATCAACAGCAACGTCCCAGGGTACTCGCCGCTGGAGGTTGAGCAGCGCATCACGTTTCCGATCGAAACCGCCATGGGCGGGCTTCCGAGCCTCGAGTACACGCGCTCCCTATCACGCTACGGGCTGAGCCAAGTCACCGTCGTTTTCAAGGACGGCACGGACATTTATTTCGCCCGGCAGCTCGTCAACGAGCGCATCCAGCAGGTCAAGGATCAGTTGCCGACCGGGATCCAAACGGCGATGGGCCCGATCTCAACCGGGCTCGGCGAAATCTACATGTTTGCAGTAGAGGCTGCGCCAAACGCACGCAAGCAAAACGGGGAAGCTTATAGCTCGACCGAGCTACGCACCATTCTGGACTGGATCATCAAGCCACAATTGCGCACCGTGCCCGGCGTCGTCGAGGTCAACTCGATCGGTGGGTTCGAAAAGCAGTTCCATGTGCTCCCCGATCCGACCCGCTTGATGGCCTACAAGTTGTCCTTCCGCGACATCATGACCGCTCTTGCCGCCAACAACGCCAACGTTGGCGCGGGCTACATCGAACGCAACGGAGAGCAATACCTCGTACGCACGCCCGGTCAGGTAAGCAATACCGAAGAAATCAAGGACATAGTCATCGGCTCGCGCAACGGCATTCCCGTGCGCATTGCCGACGTCGCGGAGGTACGTGAAGGCAAGGAACTAAGAACAGGAGCGGCAACGCTCAATGGCCAGGAGACAGTTCTGGGCACGGCCATGCTGTTGATCGGGGAGAACAGTCGAATCGTGGCCCAGCGCGTGGCCGCTAAGCTCAAGGACATCGAGAAATCCCTGCCTGAGGGCGTGGTCGCGCGCACGGTTTACGACCGAACGACGCTCGTCGAAGCCACGATCGCCACCGTTGAGAAGAATCTATTCGAAGGCGCGGTCCTCGTTATCGTCATCCTGTTTCTGTTTCTCGGCAATATCCGGGCCGCGCTCATCACCGCGGCGGTCATCCCGCTCTCGATGCTGTTCGCCTTTACCGGCATGGTGGAATACAAGGTAAGCGCCAACCTTATGAGTCTCGGCGCTATCGACTTCGGCATCATCATCGACGGTGTCGTGATCATTGTCGAAAGCTGCATGGCCGTGCTCGCGGCCGAGCAGCATCGGCGGGGCCGTCTGCTCAACCCCGCCGAACGGTTCGAGGCGATCCTCGCAGGCGCTCGGGAGGTCGCAAGCCCAAGCCTCTTTGGGATGCTGATCATCGCCATCGTCTATCTGCCCATCCTTACGCTCACCGGCGTTGAGGGCAAAATGTTCACGCCGATGGCGATCACGGTGCTCATGGTGCTGACGGGTGCGGCCATTTTGTCCATCACCTTCGCGCCAGCTGCCGTTGCTATCTTCGTCACCGGGCGGGTCTCGGAGACGGAGAATGTGCTGATGCGCGCTGCACGGCGGGCCTACGTGCCTTTGTTGGACGCGTCGATCCGCCGGCGCGGATTGATGGTGGTGGTGGCGGTGGCGCTCGTCGCTGTGAGCGCCATTGCGGCCTCGCGCATGGGCCGCGAATTCATACCGAGCCTGGATGAGGGCGATGCCGCCGTCCAGGCCCTGCGCATTCCCGGCACCAGCCTGTCGCAATCGGTGGAAATGCAGGCGGCTCTTGAAAAGCGGCTGATGCAGATCCCCGAAATCAAGGAAGTATTTGCGCGCGTGGGTACCGCGGAGGTTGCCACCGATCCCATGCCGCCCTCGATCGCGGATGGATACGTCATGCTGAAGCCCCGCAGCCAATGGCCCGACCCGAGCAAGTCCAAGGCAGCATTGGTCCTGGAAATTGAAAAAGCCGCCGAAGACGTGGCTGGCAGCAACTATGAGATATCTCAGCCTATTCAACTTCGTTTCAATGAGCTCATTTCGGGCGTCCGCAGTGACGTTGGCGTCAAAATCTTCGGCGACGATCTCGATACGCTGCTGCAGGCCGCAAGCCGGGTTCAGGCCGTCCTGCAGGCCGTCTCTGGCGCAGCCGACGTGCGAACGGAGCAGGTCACGGGCCTGCCGGTGCTCACCGTCAACCTGCACCGCGCTGCGCTTTCTCGCCTGGGGATTAGCGTCGCAGATGTTCAGGCCATTGTAGAGATTGCCGTTGGCGGCAAGGATGCCGGCATTGTCTTCGAAGGCGACAGGCGGTTTGAACTCGTGGTCCGGCTGCCCGAGCACTTGCGGACGGATATCGAGTCCATCAGAGCCCTTCCGGTGCCGTTGGGGGCGGAGGCAGTCGCCGCACCGATGCGAGCCACGCTCAGCAACTCGCCTCTGGCGAACATGCGATATGTCCCGCTCTCGGCCGTGGCGCAGATCGACATTGCGCCGGGCCCAAACCAAATCAGCCGTGAGAACGGCAAGCGCCGCATTGTGGTCACCGCCAATGTTCGTGGGCGAGACCTCGGCTCGTTCGTTGCCGACGCGCAGCAACAGATTGCAGAGAAGGTCAAGCTCCCGGCTGGCTATTGGATCACCTGGGGGGGCCAGTTCGAGCAGTTGGCTTCGGCTACGCAACGCCTTACGATCGTCGTGCCCATCGCGTTGCTGTTGATCTTTTTGATGCTGGTCATGAGTCTGGGATCGGCAGCGGATGCAGCCTTGGTGTTCAGCGGCGTGCCACTGGCACTCACCGGCGGCATCGCCGCACTGATGTTGCGCGACATTCCTCTTTCCATCAGCGCAGGGGTGGGCTTCATCACACTATCCGGGGTCGCCGTGTTGAACGGCCTCATCATCGTCGCCGAAATCCAGCGCCTGCGTGAAGTGGGCCGTCCGATCGTCGAGGCGGTGCGGGAGGGGGTTCTAACGCGATTGCGAGCGGTGCTCATGACCTCGCTGGTCGCACCACTCGGTTTCGTGCCGATGGCCATCGCGACCGGACCCGGCGCCGAGGTTCAACGGCCTCTTGCTACAGTGGTGATCGGCGGCATTGTGTCGGCAACCATCCTCACCCTTCTCGTCTTGCCCGCCCTCTACGTGCTGATCCGGCGCGAAGCGCAGGATGCTGAGCAAACTGAACCTGTCGTGTCGTGACTAAACCCAGGAGACTCAAGATGAAGTACGCATTCGCGTTTCTTGCCGCACTGATCGTGATTGGATCAGCGCTCGCGCAGCAGCATAAGCATGCCGACAAGGGCCCCAATGGTGGTCAAATGCAGGATGTCGCGGGCGTTCACGCGGAGTTGCTGACTTCGGGTAACACACTGACGCTCAATATCTTCGACGAGAACAACAAGCCCGTGCCGACCAAAGGCTTCTCAGCTTCGGCCCTGATCGCGGCTGGTGCCGACAAAGAGACGCTCAACTTGTCACCGTCGGGTGAGAGCGCCTTGAAGGCCGACGCCAAGAAGCCGATCGCCGCAGGCGCCGCGATCACGGTGACGCTTAAAACAGCCGCAGGGAAGTCGGGCCAGGCCAAATTTTCCAAGTAGAGAACCTCGTGTCCCCCGCCCACCGAAGGTGCTTCTCCCGACCCTCAAGCAAGGGCCAATCGAGTTTCAACTCAAGCGGACCAAACGGAAACGGTGTCCGCTCAGAGTTGCTCGACTATGTGTGAAACATCTGGTGGCGGCATTCACGCCGCCACCATCGGACTCTTCCGGCTTCGGGAGTGCGCCTCATGGCTCTAGTCCAAGTCCTACGCTACACTCTTGCACTGATGTTCGTTGGCGCTACGGCGCAAATCGCTCCGCCATTCAAGGCTTGGTACCCCATGGCGCACGCGCTCGGGCCGAGCGACTCTACTGCGGACGATGCTGTAAAAACCACGCCTGATCGGCGCCAGAAGCAATTCCGCGCCTTTCACGACAAGGGAGTCGCACTCTACGAGCTAGGGCGCTTGGAGGAGGCTATTGCCGTTTTCTCCACCGCCATACGGTTAGATCCCACAAGCAGTCTGGCTCTCTATAATCGGGGCAGTGCTCATCTTCAACAAAACCAGTTCGAGCAGGCTATCGCCGACTACACGGAAGCGATCCGCCTCAAGTCTGGATTTTTCCTCGCGTACATGAATCGCAGCTCCGCCTATTCCTACCTAGGAAAACTCGACGACGCTCTGGCTGACATCAACGAAGCGGTCGGGCTCGCCCGACCAGCGTCGATACGCATTTCAACCGCGGACTGGTCCATACCAAACGCCGACAATACCAAGAAGCGGTTGCGGATTTCGCGGAAGCCATCCGTCTCAATCCAAATGATGCCGCTGCACATGTGAGTCGCGGCATCGCCTACCATCGCATGGGACAACATTACATGGCCATAAGCGACTACCGCAAAGCGTTGGAACTCGACCCGTCACATCAGGGAGCAGCACAAAACCTGAAGGGTCTGGGCCTCGCGCGATAGAGGGGCTATCGTAACAATCCTTACCGTTCTGGTTCTGCCTGCGCTTTACGTGCTTTTCCCGCCCGAAGACCAACTCGAGGAAATATGCGATGATGGTGTTGCCGTTCAGATGTTGGTCGGATCTGTGCTCGCCCAAGTCCGAACTGGGACATGGTGGCGCACAATTCAATCTGCCATTTAGCAAGATAGTCGCTGATCGAATAACGCTGCACGGTAACGCAGGGATAACGACTTTCTTTGACGTGCAAAGCCGACAACCGACCAGCTACAATCTTGGCGGTAGCGTTGTTTATGCCCTTTCGCGTGACACGAATATTCTTCTTGAGACCGTGGCCGAGTGGATCGAATCCGTTAATGCTGCGCGTGACATCGAGCGCGATTGCGCTCTTGTCCTAGTGCCGGGCTTCCATCACGCCTTCAACCTGCCTGAGGCCCAGCTCGTTGTTGGGGTCGGCGCCCCAATTCGGTTCACCGAAGGTAATAGGGATTGCGGGGCTCTCTTCTACATTTCGTTCGAACACAAATTCTTGCAGTGATGGGCGCAAGCTGTGATGGGCGCAAACCCGTCCGTCTCCGCTAGGACGTGCCAAGTCCCCGGTAGCCATCGAATGTTGTATTCGCCGACAAGGACAGTCATGGCGACGAATACAACGCGCGTTACACCATCGACTACTCGCTTGCCTGAACCGGCCTATCGGCGCAAGTTGTGCCGACATGCAGCATCTCCCGGCTTCATCGACAAACCACGAGCATGGCCGCCTCGCGAATCCCCGAGCTTTTCGGACAGCGCTCGGGTTGACGGGTGCCTTCCTCGTTGTTGAGGTGATCGGCGGCGTCGTGACGGGCAGCCTGGCGCTGCTCTCGGACGCGGCTCACATGTTCACTGATACGGCGGCGCTCGCGATCGCGCTGGCTGCCGTCAAAATCGGTGAGCGTCCAGCGGACTCGAAGCGCACTTTCGGATATCGGCGCTTCGAGATCCTGGCCGCGACCACGAACGCGGTGCTGCTGTTCGGCGTGGCCCTCTACATCATCTATGAAGGCTATCGCCGGCTGATCGAACCGCCGCAGATCCAGTCGCTCCCCATGCTGGTGATCGCGGCGCTGGGGTTAGCCGTCAATTTGCTGGCGATGCGCGTCCTGTCGCCCGGGCAGGACGACAGCGTCAACATTCGGGGCGCCTACCTCGAAGTCTGGAGCGACATGCTGGGATCGCTCGGCGTGATTCTGGCGGCCCTAGTGCTCTGGCTCACTGGCTGGACCTGGGTTGATACCGTCGTCGCCGTCGGCATCGGCCTATGGGTCATTCCGCGCGCTTGGTCTCTACTCAAGGAGACCGTGAATGTGCTGCTCGAAGGCGTGCCGAAGGGTCTGCAGCTCGACCAGATCTCGCGCGCGATAGCCTCCACGGAGGGCGTGGCCGGTGTCCATGACTTGCATGTCTGGGCCTTGACTAGCGATATGCCAAGCCTCTCGGCTCATGTGGTCACTCAGGACGGTGCGGACAGCGACGCCGTTCGAATTGCGGTTTCGCAAGCGCTGGCCGACCAATTTTCCATCCGGCACGTCACATTGCAGACGGAACGTGTCGACTGCCGCACGCACGCCTCCACGATGGTGCATTGAATTTCTCCCAAGACCTCCGTGGCAGGTGAATGCGACGATGCGAACTTGGCAGTGTCTCTGCCCATTGGCCGACGACCACAGGTACCGCCAGTAAGCAGCCGCTCCGGTGGTGACGCCCGTGGTGATGATGATGAAATTCATCCCAAGTCTGGACGAGGGTGATGCCGCGGTCCAGGCCTTGCGCGTTCCTCGCACGAGCCTAGCGCAACCCATAGAGATGCAGGGGGGCGCTTGAGAAGCGCCTCCTTAAGATGCCGGAAGTAAGGAGGTGTTTGCTCGCGTGGGGGCGGCAGAGGTTGCCACCGACCCCATGCGTTCCTCGATTGCCGACGGTCACGTAAGTGCGGCTCGATCACGCCCTCGAGCGCGGTCCACGGCACAACCGTTGCCCTCTCGGCTAGGAACACATCGCGCTTCGCGCGCTTCTTCTTCGCCGCAAAGTCGAGCGACGCGAAGCTCAGCTGGTCCATGGCGTCAACCCTTCGAACCAATGGCACAAGTTTGCCATGCCCGCGGGGTTGATCAGAAGTCCCTAAGTCGTCGCAAGGTCGCGACTTTCAGCTTTCGTTCATGTTCCGGCACTTAATCTTTTCCGTATGGCTGGGCGGATGCAATATCACAGCAAGAGGAAAAAACGATGTGCCGTTCAATCGTACTGGCCCTCGCTTCCGCAGCCCTCGGTCTTGGATTGACTGCGGCGGGAGCCGCCCCTGCCCCCTTGTCCGGGATAGGGTCTAGCTCAGGAGAGACCGAAGCGGGGATCGTTCAGAAGGTGCAACACCATCACCATCACCGGCGGCACCACCGTCACTTCCGTCGCCATCACCATCATCACTACTGGCATCATCATCATCGCCGCCATCATCACCATCACAGGCGCCACCACCACCATCATTAAGAATTTGCAGAGCGGTTAGTATTCCTTGCCGCTCACGGAGGCGGTGCGTGTGGTCGGTTGAGGACAACATGCGCCGCCGACCTTGCCTGAAATTGGATTCATTGCACGGAGAGTGCGGGAGAGCCCGAATTGGACGCCGACCGACAACCTGTAGAGACAGGCTTGGATTGTAGGGTTCGATGAGTTCGGTGATGTCTTGTTCTTAACCCCGCCCAGGCAGCGTGCGACCGCGATCGAGGGTCCACATGACCCGGCTAGGGCCGATGAGGCCCATGACCGCCCGCCCGCGCAGCGGTTCGAGCGCTGGCTTCCATGGCGCCAGGGTGAAGGTATCCTCGCGTCGGATCACGGCGAGCTTGCCCCTGGGCGTCGTGATGGCGCGCTCGTAGACGCCCGAGACCCGGCTTCCAGGTTCGTGCGGTACGTGGATGGCGTTGAGCTGGCGCGACAGCGTCGCGACGATGTGCGCGGTCTCGCGCTGTCTCAGGCTGCGCATCATTTCCGGTCTGGGCGCGACCTCGTTCAAGCTGGAGATATCGGCTAACCCGCGTTCGGCCAGCCAGCGGCCGCGTTCGGCGAGCGCATGACGAAGCTCGGCCACGAACCCAGCCGTTTCGCTCTGGACCTGGAACTTGCCGATGATGGCCTCATCGAGCCAGGTCGGTCCGTCATAGGTGGCCAACCTGTTGAGCTCGACCGCGGAGAGAACTTCCAGCCGAGGCACTGAGGTAGGCTTGCCGCGCAAGGTCTCGCCGCCGGCCAAGGCCACCAGCGTTCCCCGCTGCGGCAAGTCATCACCCCTGAGACGGCCGAGATCGGCATAGTGGAGGCGGCCGTCGACGGCATCGACCACCACCCACGTGCGGTCGGTGATCTCGTCGACCATGCCGACGCCGATGACCTTGCCGATAAGCGGGACCTTGCGCGGGCCGCGCTCGAACAGGGCCATGGCGACAGCACTTCGGTCGATGCCGAGCTCCTTGAGCACCTGCTGCATGGTCTTGAACTTGTCGGCGCGCTCCCCGAGCCGGCGCAGCTTGGTCTCCAGCTTGCCGTCGAGCTGCCAGACCCCGCGCTGCCGCTCCTGGGCGAGCCCCAGGCGCTCCAGCGTCTTGAGCCGGCCGATCTTGAGCGTCTGCTGCAGGGGGTCCTGCTCCTCGCCGGCCGTGATCACGAGAATGCCGTCCTTGGCGCGGGCCAGCACCGAGCGGTCGAGGCGGGTCAACCGCTCCTGGCCGGTCTCGTTGAAGAGCTTGTGCACCCGTTCAAGCTCCGTCTCGGGACCGAGCTCGAATGTGATCAGGCCTTGGGCCCGGGCGCGGACGCCATGGGCGATGTAGTCGCGGGCCATGACCAGGTCGCGCCCTTGATCGTCACGCCCACGGATGACGATGTGGGTGTGGGGATGGCCGGTGTTGAAATGATCGACAGCGACCCAGTCGAGTTTGGTCTCGAGGTCCCGTTCCATCTGGGAGAGGAGGTCGCGGACGAACGGCTTCAGGTCCGCGAGCCGGGCACTGTCCTCGGCCGAGACGATGAAGCGGAACTGGTGCGGGTCCTGGTCGGACCGGTCGAGGAAGGCCGGCCCATCGGCCTCATCATGCGAGACGTCATAGAGATGGCCGGGGGCACCTTCTCGGGTAACGCCGTCGCGCAGAATGTATTTGATGTGGGCGCGCGCGGCGCCGAGGTCGCCGCCGACAATCCTGGTGTAGCGGGCCTTGACGATGACGCGCCGGCTGCCTGGCGCAATGAGGCCGGCGGCGGCGCGCACGCCGGTGCCCATGCCGCGCTTGAGGGCAGAGGGCGAGATGTGTCCTGTCTGCCGCAGGGCGCGAATGCCGGCCTTGCCGGCCTGGCGGAAGACACGGGTCGTGTGCTGGAGCGGGTGCGCTCGCCCCGTGTCGCGCATGCGACCGAACTTGGGTTTGAAGTCGTCTTGCGACATGACGTCCCCCGAACATTCCTGGGAGTTCACGGTTGAGATGCCGCGAGGGCGCGAAAATTCAAGACGGAGTCGTTGCAAGCGCTTGAACTGAGGCACGCTTTTCGACTGCCGACTCTGCACGTATTCTTCTGGGGGCGTGTCCGCGCCGGCAATTGCTGGGATTGGTGCCTGGACGACTCCTGTCTTTTATCTCGATGTCCAAAACAGCAGTCCTGGCCGGCACAAAATCTCATCGAAACTCAATTGCCCAACGCATGATCTGTGAGGTCCACATGGAACCCGTTTTCAGGTCGAGATGATGCGGATGAGCAAACCACTGATCACGGAGTATTCGGCTGGACGTGAAGAAGCGAGAACGTCTCACGCGGCTTCATCACTGGGTGGCACGACGGCAACATCGCTGTGGCATGCGCGCGCTTTGACAGAAGCAAGTCGGTCTTCAACGATGGCCGTTTCCCTCGCATCGGCCCTTCCGGTTGGGCAGCGCAATCAGCATCTCCGTGTGCACGCCGTGGTCCGAGTTGGGATTGGTGTCGGTGGTTTGCCGTCCGTTTGGGGGCGCCTTGCGAGAGGCGACTTCGGGTGCAAGATGCTCGCCGTACAGCCAGCCGCAGGACACCGCGCCGCAGGACCCGACGGGAGCTCCCACCCCCCGGCG
>Ga0209172_10006058_pt1 | contig 13862 bp, 11 predicted proteins | sample LarsenN4metaG_FD_184113 | JGI IMG/M metagenome (GOLD analysis project Ga0209172, IMG submission 184113) | Hot spring sediment bacterial and archeal communities from British Columbia, Canada, to study Microbial Dark Matter (Phase II) - Larsen... ... | reverse complement strand
CGGACCTTCGGGTTGCGGCAAGTCCACCTTTCTCCGCTCCTTCAATCGCATGAACGATCTGATTCCGGGGGTGCGGACGAGCGGCGAGATCGCCCTCGACGGCCAGAACCTGCTCGCCCCGGAAGTGGATGTGGTGGCCCTGCGCCGGCGCGTGGGGATGGTCTTTCAGCAACCCAATCCCTTTCCCAAATCCATCTTCGAAAATGTCGCCTACGGTCTGCGCATCAACGGGCTGGCGGCGAACTCGGGGGAGCGCGCCGATCGCGTCGAGAAAGCGCTGCGGCAGGCAGCCCTTTGGGACGTGGTCAAGGACAGGCTGCATCAAAGCGCGTTAACCCTTTCAGGGGGAGAACAGCAGCGGCTCTGCATTGCACGCGCGCTCGCCGTGCAACCGGAAATGCTGCTTATGGACGAACCGGCTTCCGCCCTCGACCCGATCTCGACAGCCAAGATCGAAGACCTGATTTTTGAGCTGAAGAACTTCTACACCATCGTGATTGTCACCCACAATATGCAGCAGGCGGCGCGCGTGAGCGATTACACCGCCTTCCTGCTGCAAGGCGACCTGGTCGAGTACGGCGAGACAGCCCGGCTGTTTACCAATCCCACCGATAAGCGCACGGAGGATTACATCACCGGCCGTTTCGGATAGGGCGTAGCCGACCTCGCACTTCAGAGGTCGGCGGCTTAGGGGAGGCAACGGGGAATCGGAGGAGGCAGTTTGAAGCATTTTGCAGAAGAACTCGAGGAACTGAAGAATCGGCTGCTGGAGATGGGCGGGCTGGTGGAATCGGCCATCTATCGCAGCGTCGCGGCCGTGGTCGAGAAAGACGCCCACCAGGCGCAGCAAGTGCTGAAAAACGAGGCGCGCATCAACCAGATGGAAATTGAGATCGACGAGCTGGCCACGCGGCTCCTGGCCACACAACAGCCGATGGCCGTGGACCTCCGCTTTCTCACCGCCGCCCTCAAGATCAACAACGACCTGGAACGCATGGGCGACCTGGCGGTGAATATTGTGGAACGCGCCCTGTCCCTGATGCACGAGCCAGTGCTGCGCCCGGTTATCGACATTCCTCAAATGGCGAAACTCACCGAGTCGATGGTGGGCAAGAGCCTGGATGCCTTTGTCCGCAGCGACGCCGAACTGGCCCGCGCCGTCCTGCTTTCGGATGATGCCGTGGACGAACTTCGCGACAGTGTTTACGAGGAACTGATCAGCTTCATGCGGGAGAACCCCGATAACGTCCGGCCCGGCGTCAACCTGATGTTCGTCGCTCGCAGCCTCGAGCGCCTGGCCGACCACGCCACCAACATCGCGGAAGATGTTCTGTTCCTGGTCCACGGCGTGGACGTCCGTCACCACGCCGAAGTGCGCAGGTAGTGCCGCCTGCTCCTTCCCATACATGTCGGGCAGCTCGGCCCGCTTCTTGGCCGATTCTCATCCTTGGGCGAGTGCGGTATACTGGGCGGGAATTGCGAAAACCGACTGGGCTGAACCGAACACCCAAGCAGATCTTGTCCGTAGACCCCCGCCAGGGGCGACGGCTCACGAACCACCAGAGGAACAGCAGCCGGCGAATCCATAACGAAGGAGATCCTATGCGACGCCTAGCATACCTTACAGGACTGGCGCTCGTCGTGTGTGTAATGGGCAACGCGACCGCCATTAAGGCCGCGCAGAAACGGCAAACGTCTGTTGCCATCCCCTCCGGCACCAAGGTCGAGGTTCGTCTGAATAGCTCGCTCGACACGGGCCAGACGCAGGCCGGACAAACCTTCACCGGCACTCTGGCCCAGCCCGTGATGGTGGGGGGGAAGGTTGCTCTGGCCAAGGGAGCTACCGTGAAAGGACGCGTCACCGAAGTGGTGAGTTCCGGCAGACTGAAGCGCCCCGCTTCAATCACGCTGGTGCTGACGTCGGTTCCCACACAACCGCTGCAGATCGACGGGAAATCGCACTTGCTCCGCAACGTGGCGTTGATCGGGGGCGGCGCCGGCGCGGGCGCGATCCTCGGCGGAGTTACGGGCGGGAAAAAGGGCGCGGCGATTGGCGCCGCGATCGGGGCGGGCGCCGGCACGGCCACCGCCTATATGACGGGGAAACAGGAAATTGTCCTTCCGGCGGAAATGGTCCTGCCTTTCGTGGCCGGAAGCGGAGCGCCCGCCGCCACCCCCATGGTCGCAGGGCGCCCTGAAGCGGAGCCCGCAGAAATCCGCGCGCGGGAAGAGGGCCAAGCCTATCGCGACGAGGAGTCTCGGGGCACGATGGAACGTGCTGCCGTCATGGCCCAGGTGGTCTTCACCAGTCGCGATCAGGAGTTAATCCGCAACTATTACGCCGGGGGCCGGGGGTTGCCGCCCGGTCTGGCCAAGAAAGGCAAGCTGCCCCCGGGGCTGGCCAAGCAGTTGCGCCGCAACGGCTCGCTTCCTCCCGGGCTGCAAAAGCGCTACGGCGCCGAGCCCCTTCCGGCTGATCTTGCACGGCAGCTCTCCCCGGTACCCTCGGGATTCTCGCGAGTGCTGATAGCCGGCAGGGCGGTCCTGATGGACCGAAACAACCGGATCCTGGACATCCTCGCCGTGGTTCAGTAGGGACGCTCAAACGGGGCGCTCCTCGGGGTGAGGGGGTCGATTAGTGTCTCACCCCAGGCCAACGTTTACAGGCGAATTGCATCGAAATCGAGAAGGCCGGCGTGGGGGCATTTTCTCTTTGACGGGCTCTGCCCAACGATGGTGAAATGGTTATTTGGCAACCCCAAGCCGGTCGCCTCTGGAGGGTACAAGTCGAATGGGGGTAGGAGGGATGAAGCGACAGGTCGCCGCAATTCTCCTGGCAGGAGTCTGTCTGGCCGGGACCTCGCCACGCCTCACCGCGCAGGAACCGCAACCGGAGACCGAGGAGTGGACCGTCCCGGAAGGAACGGAATTCAAGCTGCAACTTCACACCACGGTGAACTCCAAGACCTCCAAGGCCGGGGACCGCGTCCTGGCTACCCTGATTGATCCGGTGGCCGTGGAAGATCGCGAAGTTCTGCCCAAGGGCGTGCGGATTGACGGCCATATCATGGAGGCGAAGCAAGCCGGGCGGAAAGGCAAGGGCGGTTACATTTACATCTCGTTTGACACCGTCGAGCTTCCCACGGGCGAGAAGGTGGCGATCGTGGGCTCGTTGACAGAAATCTTCTCGAGCGAAGGCGGCGAGAATTCCACCGTCGGCGTGGAAGGTGAACTCAAAGGGCGCGGCGCCTCCCGCAAAACGCAAATGGCCATCATTGGGGTCGGGACCGCCGCCGGCGCGTCGGCCGGCATCGGCCCGGGCATCGCGGCCGGTATCGGCAGCATCCTCGCCGCCGTGATTTTCCCCCGCGGCAAGCAAGCGATTCTCGAGGCCGGTTCACTCGTGGGAATGCGACTTGACCGCGACGTCACTTTCACCTTGCCGGCTTCAAGCGAATAGCTAGTCCCCCCTTCTCCCTTCGATTCTTTGATCTGGCCGTTCCCCGAACCATGGCAGCTTCTGGCGACTGCGGTTCGGCGGCGGGCGAGGTGAGGTGCGCAATCTCCGGCCGCCGCAGCAGTTCGGAAGCCGGCAGCAGCCGGATGCCGCGACGTTCGAGTTCCGGCAGAAACTGGGTGAGCGCGGCGAGAGTCGAAGGATACGGATGACCGATGGCGATCGCCGCGTCCTGACCTTCCACCACCCGAATGAACTCGCGCAGTTGGCCGAGCACGTAAGGAACCGTCTCGGTCTCGTCAAGGAAGACCGAACGATAGAAGGTGGGGATGCCCCGCCGGCGGGCGGCTGCGAGCGCGACGGTGAGCGGGGTCGTTCGGCTGTCGATGAAGAAAAGCCCCCGCCGCGCCAGCACCTCCATCAATTCTTCCATCAAACGCCTATCCCTCGTCGCCCGTGAACCCCTGTGGTTGTTGACCCCGGCGACGAAAGGCACGGAACGCAGATCTTCCTCGATCAGTTGTTCGAGCTCCATCCTCCCCATGCCTACTCGGATCTCGCCCGGACCGGGGCGCGCAGGTGAGTCCGGCTCCATCGGAAGGTGGAGCATCACTTCTCTTCCGGCGCGGTGAGCCTGTTCGGCGACGGCTTTGGAATGGGCCAGGTGGGGCAAAACTGCGAAGGTGATCGGATATGGGAGCGCGATAAGCTGCCGGACCGCGTCGAGGTCCTGCCCAAGGTCGTCGAGGATGAGGGCCGCGTGACGAAGGCGTGGGACTTCACGAACAATCCAGCGGCCGGCGAGGCTACGGCCACGCAGCAGACGGAAATCTCGCAACCCCGACGGGTCCCGCCCGCTCGACCGCGTCGGCTTAATCTCGAGCCCTTCCCGCGCCGCCTGCCGCTCGAGGGCGGATAGCGCCGCCTTATAACTTGCTCGCGCGACAAACGCTTCGGTCGCCGTTTCCGCCTTGCACGGCGGGAATGCCGCAAAGGGAGGCGACTTCACCCAGACATCCTCCCCCACGGCGCGTTCGAGGGCTTGGCGGAGACGAAGCGCGATTTGCTGACGTTCGGCGGCGTCAACAGGTTCAGCGCGCCGCAGCGCAAAGCGGGAGCTGCGGAGGAAAACGATGAACGCCGCAAGGATCGCCAGAGATCCCACGAGGGCGAGGATGCGCGCCTTACGGCGCCGTTCGCCCGCGCGAGCCTGTCTGGCGGAAAGCGTCTTTTTTCGCGAGAGGGAGCGTCGGCTGGACAACAGCTACGCCGCTTTAGCGGTTTTCTGCTTCAGGACTTCAATCGCCTTGCGCAATTGTGGATCGTCTTTGTCCCCGAAGTGTTCTGGCTCGGTTGTTTCGTCATCCTCGTCGAGGCCTGCCGCCATGGAGCCGGGTGCTTCGATGATGGTTGGCGTCACCCCGTTGTCCTGAATGGCTTTGCCATCCGGACCGTAGTATTTTGCGATGGAGAGGAGCAATGCGGAACCATCCTCCATCGAGATCACTTTCTGGAACACGCCGATGCCGAAGCTGCGCGTGCCGACCACCTCGCCCCGCTTGTTGGCCGCGACCGCAGAGGCCACAAGTTCCGCCGGCCCCGCGGTCGATTGATTGATGAGCACGACGAGGGGGAGCGCATTCACCGGCCCGGGCGCTTTGGCCATCAAGTCCTGACGCGGAAAGCGCTGGCCCTGCAGATAAGCGATCAGCCCTTTCTCGATAAACAGACCGGCGGTATCAATGGCTTCCTGGGGATCGCCGCCCGCGCAGTTTCGCAAGTCAAGAACGATCTTGTCGGCGCCGCTCGCCGACAATTCCTTGAGCTTGGCGGCAATCTCTGCGGCCTTGCCCTTGTTGAAGCTGGCCACGCGCAGGTACCCGGCATTGTCATCCACCATCTTGCTGACCACCGGGGGATAGCTCAGAACGAGGCGGGTAATGGACACTTTCTGCGGCTCGCCGCGGGCCTCGCGGATGAGCGTGATGGTGACCGTGCTTCCCGCCGGCCCCGCCAGCAGGCGCTGGATCTGCACTACGGAAAGTTCGCGCGTGCCGACGTTTTCCACGCGATCCACCAAGTCCCCAACCTTCACGCCCGCCTTCTCGGCCGGGCTACCGGGCAATATCGAAACTACCGTAACGAACCCGAGACGCTTCGCGAGGAAGATGCCCACATCCGCCGGGCCCGGCTCCGGTTGCCGCAGGTACGCCTGGTATTCCTCCGGCGTCATGTAAGTGCTGTATGGATCGAGCGCTTCGAGCAGTCCGCGGATTGCCCCGCTCGTCACCTTCTTCAGGTCGGGCTCCGTCACGTAGTCGCTCTTGATGCGCGAGACCACCTCGCTGTAAACGCCCAGGTTGCGGTAGGTCTTCTCCCGCCCCGAGTCGTTCTTGCCGAGCAACCCGCCCAGGACGACATAGAACAGCACAAAGCAGGAACTTGCGATGAGGAATGCCCGAACACGGTTGCTCATGCGAAAATCCGCTCCTTTTCCGTGGGCGCCGGCCCCGATACGATTCAGTATAGCATGTCGCCGCGCCGCAGGCGCACACTCGTCTTCCGCCTGGATGCGCCCGAGGCGCCAGGCTGTGGGGCGCGGGCCGCCCGAAGCCAGTGGCGCCGCGAAAGAGCGATAACTTCTCGCCCCTGCGGCATTCTGACCGGGTCTGCTACTTGTTGGGAAGTTGTAGGGCGGGCAGCCAGTCGGGGAGCTGGCGGAGGCAGGCGTAGTCGGTGCGGTCCACTTGCAGGGGTGTGATGGAAATCTCGTGGGCGCGGATGGCGGCGTAATCGGAATCGGCCTCGGCGGCCTCGATGCGCATGGTCTCGTCGAGCCAGAAGTAGGGCCGACCGCGCGGATCGAATTTCTCGTGCACGATATTCTGGGAAATCTTCTGGCTCTGGCGCGAGATGCGGACGCCGCGCACCTCCCCGCGCGGTACGTTGACGTTGAGCATGACGCCGGGCGGCAAGCCCTTCTCGAGAATCGTTCGCGCCAGTTGGCCGGCGAATGCGGCGGCGGTCGTAAAGTCCAGATGCTTCCGCGTGGCCAGTGAGATGGCAAAGGCCGGAACGCCGTGCAGGGTCGCTTCCATCGCCGCCGCGACGGTCCCGGAATAGATCACGTTCTCGCCCAGATTCCCGCCCGGATTGATTCCGGAAACCACCAGGTCCGGCTTCCGCGGCAGCAGGCGATAGAGGGCCAGAATCACCGTGTCGGCAGGCGTGCCGGTGACCGCGAAGTGGCGCTCGTCCAGCTTGTGGACGCGCAGCGGCATGTGCACGCTGATGGATTGGCTCGTGGCGCTCATCTCGCGGTCGGGCGCGATCACGGTGACCTCCCCCACCGGCGCCAGACCCAGTTCGAGAGCCTTCAAGCCGGGGGCATAGATACCGTCGTCATTGGTGATGAGGATGCGCTTGGTTGGCATGAAGCTGCGACGAATAGTGTAATCGCCGGTGCGGGAAGGAAGCGACCGCGGGCTTCCGTGCCCCGAGCTGAGTCTTTGATTTTAGCACGGATGAGCAGCGCGCCCCGGTCGTGTGCCGTGTGAGGCGCTCATTACTGGACAAGGTGCTCGCGACGCTCTGTGAGCGCCGCCTCGAACATGGCGGTCACCGACCGCCGCTACAGCAGGTGGCCCGTGCGCAGCAAGGTCGCGGCGGAGTCGAGGGCGGCCGTCGCGACGGATCGCAGCCACGCGAGGCGGGGTTTAGGCGCAGGGCATTGGAGCACTCCGATCAAGATCGGCGGTCTCGCTCCACGGGTGCGCCATGCGACCGGAATCGACAGGGCCGGCGCGGGCAGCGCATCGGTTCCGAGCACCGTGCGAGTCACCTCGTTGAGCTGGGCCAGGCCATAACCGGCCACCGTGCCACGCCAGCCGAGTTGCGGCGCGCAAAGAATTCCGGACGTCCACCGCTGCCCAGGCACGTGCGGCCGCTCAAGAGCTGCGACGGCGCCCCAGGCAAACGAGGAACCGAAACCCGCTATCCCAGCGAGCGCTGTCGGCCACCCCGCGAGCGAAAAGCTCGCGTAATAGGTTGAAAGCTCGAGCGGCCCGCGGCCCACCGCGGGCAATCGCGAGCCCATCGAGTAACGGAGAGGACCAAAGGCGCCCAGCGGACCCAGGGGGCCGGAGAGCGCCCAGGATCCGCGCGGCCTTTCCTTCACAGGAATCGTGAGGTTGACAAGCCCACGGTCCGCCCTGGGCTCAAATCGCACCTCAGAGGGGTCCACGCCCTGAAGAGGAGCGATTCGATTCAGTCGCGCCAAACTGCGGCGGAGCCGCCGGGCATCGAACAAATCCCCTTCCTGCAGGACTAGAGCCTTGCGCAGTGTCGAGTCACTCACCACGCGATGACCACGAAATTCGATTCGGCCCACGCGATACACGGGACCCGGCTCGATGCGTATTGTGGCGTTAACGCTCGACGGCGTGCGGGGAGATTGCACCTCCGACTTTCCGTCGACGGCCGTGGTATCGGCCGGCATGATCTCCATCCAGGTTGTGAAACCGAACTCGCCGCGTTTTTCCGACTCCTCGCGGGCTTGGTGGAGACAACGACAAAAACTCTGGCCGAGAATGTCGTCTTCCGCGAATGACACTCGCCAGGGCGGCGTACCTCCGGCGACCATCTCCCATCGGGCGATGTTGTAGCGGGGACCGGAATCGATGCGGAGCGTCACGACGACTTTTCCTTTTACCACCTGCGTATCTGCTACGTCGATGCGCGCGTCGAAATAGCCGCGCGAAAGATAAAGCGATCGAAGCTTTTCGACCGCCGCCTGGAGCCGCGTCCGACTGTAAGGGGCGCGCCATTTCCACCCGCCCCAGAACGGTCGGAGCGCGGGCAGAATCTGTCGCGGACGAATCGAAGCGAGGGGTTTGCGCAATTCCCCCGACCTCAGACCGCTCTCACCGGCGAAACGAATCTCGTCAAATTCATATAGTTCCCCGCGCTTCACCCTCAGCCAGAGGTCGGCGCGGCGGAAATCGGCGGGAACAATTTCCGACTCGACCCTCGCCTCGGCGTAACCCTGCTCGACCAACTCCTGGCGGAGCTTTGCCGCCAGGCGCGCCGCAGCAACGCGGTCGATGCTGGCACCTTTCGCCATCTCGACATGGATGCGCTCGCCGCCCGGCTCGAATCGAACGTCTCGCAGGTAGAGCCGCGGCTTCTCCGTCACGCTGAAAGTGATCTGCACCCCGTGCGGCAGATCGTCCGTAGCCACCTGGATGTCCTCAAACCATCCGGTGGACCAAAGGCGTCGGACGTCGCGCTCAACGCGCGCAGCGTCAAAGGGTTGTCCCGCGCGTGTTTCCAGCTCCAGCACTCGACGTGTGCCGTGGATCTGCAGCGTCGCTATGAAAGGGCCCTCTGCCTTCCCTGTCCAAGGTAGGGAGACAAGTGCAACCAGAATGATGAAGGCCGGGGTGCGGCGGCGCATGGTCTGGATCCACAAGGAAGATGCGTCGGGAGCAGCATGAGTTGCCGGAGCGCAATTTCGATGCGCCCTCGGTCTGCACTGCGGCGGGCGGCAGGAGCGTTCCTTCCTCAGTCGACAGAGTGCGCTCAGGAGGTCAGCGTGGGCTCAGTGGCTGGCGAGGCGGCGGGTTTCCTGCCAGGTATAGACGACGCGATGGATGACGGTGAGCGTGGAGAGGACGGCGATGACCCAGAGGACGGGCGCCATGCGATCAAAGAAGGCGCCAATCAAGATCAACACCATGCGCTCGGGGCGTTCGAGAAAGCCGACTTTGCAGGTGGGAATCAGATTCTCGGCGCGAGCGCGCGTGTAGCTGACCATGACCGAGCCGATCATCACAATCGCCACGAGGGTTACGTACCAGAAACGGTTGATGCGCCCGTAGAAGACCAGCAGGCCGATCATCAGGCAGAGGTCGGAGTAGCGGTCGAGGACGGAATCGAAAAAACCACCGAACGGGGTGACACGATTCGAAAGGCGGGCGACGCGGCCATCGAGCATATCGAACAGTCCGGCCAGCAACACCATTCCCCCCGCCCAGCGGAAGTAGCCATAAGCGAAGAGATAGGCCGCGAGCAGATTCATCAAAAATCCGATCAGTGTAAGAGCGTTGGGACTGATGCGGGTGGCCGCCAGGAGGCGCACAATCGCCGTCAGCAGCAGGTTACATGCTTCGCCGATCTTGCGGGTGAGCATAACGGTCAGGTTCGCCGCGCGCTCGTGGTCAGATGCTTTCCGTACCACGGCGGACTCCGCTTGACGAGTCCTTGTCCGGCGCTAACGGCTACGCGTCGTCGTGCAGCGTCTGCAGGGAACGAATCTCGAACTCCCGCAAGCCATTGGGCGTAGCGACCTTGGCTGTGTCGCCCACTTTCTTGCCCATCAGGCTCCGGCCGATCGGGGAAGTGGTGGAGATCAAACCTTTCCCGACGTCGGCCTCTTCGCTGGTCACCAGCTTGTATTCGATTTCGGCGTCGCGATCCACATCATAGAGCACCACGCGCGACCCCAGGGCGACGCGGTCCTTGGGAATATTGTTCAGGTTCACCAGCGACAGATTGGCCAGCCGCTTCTTGAGCTGAACGAGCCGGGCGGCCACGATCTCCTGCCGCTGTTTAGCCATGTGGAATTCGGCGTTCTCGCTCAAGTCGCCGTGGGCCCGAGCCCGTTTGAGTTCTTGCGGCAACTCGTTTTTCAGTTCGTATTCGAGGGCCTGAATCTCCTCCTCAAGCCGCCGAATAATGTGCGAAGACATACCTTTCGTTCCTGCCGGGTGCCGATAGTTGGATTATAGGGAAAAGGGCCGAGCGAGGCAACTGAGGCATCCCGAGTCGTTGTCTGCCAGCCTCCAGCCTCGCTGAAGCGCCCCCCCGTCGCCCCAAGTCTTAACCCGGCAGCAGATTAGCAAGAGGCCCCCACGCGTGCGCGCGGGCTGAAAACGTTGACTTCGAGGGGCCCGTATGTTAGCGTAGCGTCATCGTCCACGAGAGTTGATGGTCTGCGGAGCCCGTGAATGGCTTTCAACAAGGCCAAAGCGATGCAGGAGGCTGAAAAGCTTGTCGCCCTGCGCAAGAACGCCGAGGCGATCAAGCAGTACCTGCATATTCTTGATAAGGATCCCGCCGACGTCACTATTCTGAACACCCTTGGCGACCTCTACTTCCGCGAAAACAACAAGGCCGAGGCGCTGAAGTGTTACAACAAATTGGCCGACGCCTACACCAAGGACGGCTTTACCGTTAAGGCCATCGCCATCTTGAAGAAAATCGCCAAGATCGACCCGGCCACTGTGGACCCGATCCTGAAGATGGCGGAGCTTTATATTCTCCAGGGACTTAACCGCGAGGCGCGGGAGCAGTATAGCCAGGCCGTAGAGCACTTCAAGAAGAAGAACCTTCCGGACCGGGCGCTTGAAACCTATCGCAAGATCGTAGCGCTCGACCCCGAAAACCGCACCTACCGGACGGGGCTGGCGGAGCTGGCCGAGCAAATGGGCCGCAAGGAGGAGGCGGCGCGTGCCCTTGTGGAAGTGGCGGAGAGTTCGCTGCGGGCTGGCGACAGTGCAGCGGCCGAAGCCGCTTTGACGAAGGCGCACCAGTTAGATCCCAAAAGCAGCGGCATCCCGTTGCTGCGGGCGCGTCTCGCCGCCAGCCGAAAGGACTATGCGAAGGCTGAAAAAATCCTCCAGTCCGATCGCGCACTCAGGAACAGCCCCGTCGGGCGTGAACTTCTTCTCGAAGCGTACCTGGCGACCCATCGCGTCGATGAGGCGGGGAAACTGGTCGGGGATAATTATCGGGAGCATCCGGAGGATTTCTCCCCGCTCGGACACTTCGCCAACCTCTGCCTCGAGCACGGGAACGTCGATGCGGCCGCGCGGGTGCTGGGCGACGTCACCGACTTGGCACTCTCCAAGAATCTGGCCGCGCCCCTGCTGGAGACCCTACGCTATCTCTGGTCCCAGCATCCGCAGCACATCGCCACCCTGGAACTGGTTCTGCGCGTAACGGAAAGGACCCGCGACGAGGCCGCCATGCCCGAGGTTTTGGGCGCGCTGGCGCGCGCCTACGAGCAGGCGGGCGAGCTCGAGAAGGCTGAGGGGGCCTTGCGCAACCTCGTCAAGCGCGAGCCCAACAACGAGGAATACCGCCGACGGCTGCGCGACGTCCTCGAACAGCAGGGCAAAGAAATCGAGGAGCCTTCCCTTGCGGTGCTTAGCGGGGTGGGATTGGAGGTTCCTGAAGCGGAAGTATCACCGCTCGCGCCGCCCGCCGTGGACGAACAGGCGGCGATGGTGAAAGAAGCGCTCGAGAACAGCGACTTGTTCTCGCGCTATGGCCTGATCGACAAGGCGGTGGCGGAACTCGAGAAGGTGCTGGCCGCCTATCCGGAACAGGTGGAGATCCACCGGCGGATCTTCGAGGTCTGCCACCGAAGTCAGCCCGCGCGTGCCGGCAAGGCCGCTGAGGCGCTGGCCAACATCTACCGTAAGCAGGGTGATGTCAAGCTCGCCCAACAATATGAGGATGTGGTCAAGCAACTGGCCAGCGGTGCTGCCGAGCTCGAAGTTTTGTTGCCGGTGGCTGGTCCGGCTGCGCCTCCCGTGCAGCCGGGCGGGGCGGGCGGGATGCTGGACATTTCCGAGGTCTTGGCAGCCCCTGTTCAGGAAGAGTTACCGAAAGCCGCGGAACCCGTCCCGGTGGAGATTCCTATTGACCTTTCTCCTCCGGTCGAGACCCCGGCCCCCCCGCCGGCTGCCCAGGAGCTTGACCTCTCGGCCGACCTGTATGCTTTTGCGGCTGCGCCCCCGCCAGTCGAGACGGCGGCCATCGAAGTTCCTCTGCCGGAACCCGTTCCAGAGCTGCCACCGACGGGCGTTGCCCAGTTCAATTTCGACGAAGCGCGGGTAGAAGTCGACTTCTACCTCTCGCAGGGTTTTGTCGAGGAGGCGCGCAACGCGGTCCGGGAGCTGGAGGAGAGATTCCCTGGCGAACCGAGGCTGGCGGAGCTTCGCAAGCTGTTGCCGGGCGAAGCTGCCCCGCCAGCACCGCCACCGGTCGAGCTCGAGGTGGTCGCGCCGGTGGAAGAGCTAGCGGTCGAGGCTCCGTCGTCAATGGCCCCCTCCATGGCATTGGAGATGCCTGCGGAGGTTGTTGTCCCGCCGCCTCTGCCGCTCGAGATGCCGGGGGCGGTCGGTGCACCCGCACCTCCGGTTGAACGGGTGGTGCCAGGTCCCGCTGTAAGTCGAGAGGCTCCCCCGCCTGTCACCGAAGCTCCACCCGCGGCCGGTGGCGATCTCCTGGGCGAGTTGGCGGGTGATTTGGCGGCCGGCTTGGAGGGATTCGGCGCGCCGCCGCAGCCGGGACAGGTTCCGGCCCCGGGCGGGCCGACCCCGGCCGCGCAAGAGGCCTCCATGCTGAGTGGCCTGCTCGAGGAATTGGGTGAAGTGGGCCCTGCCGCCGCTCAGGACGATCCGGAAACTCACTACAACCTGGGCGTGGCCTTCCGAGAGATGGGTCTGCTCGACGAAGCCATCGGCGAGTTTCAGAAGGTGGTCAAGGGTGCGCACAAGGGACATTACCCGGAGAATTACTTGCAGGCCTGCAGCCTTCTGGCGGTGAGCTTCATGGATAAGGGCATGCCCCAGATCGCCATCAAATGGTACACACGCGCGCTCGAGTTCCCCGACCTCGATGAGGAATCCACCCTGGCGCTCCAGTATGACCTGGGGGTGGCCTTCGAGCAGGCCGGGGATACGCGCAATGCCCTGGAAAAGTTTTCCGAAGTTTACAGTCAGAACATCGATTATCGCGACGTCGCCGAGAAGATACGCGCCCTCCAAAAAAAGGCCCGCTAGCGCTGTTTCAGCTCCTCTCGCACGAAGCCGCGCGTTGAGGTTGATACGCCAAGCGTGAGATGCGAGGCACGCCAACAAGAAGCTGGAACGGCACGAGGCGTCCCCGCCTGCGCGCTGGTCATGCTCCTTGACGCGGATGCGAAGTTCCGAGCCCGTGGATGCCCCGAGCCCTGATCATCCTCTACATTTTCTGCTGCTTTGATGTCGGAGTGTTTCTTCTCATTCTGCCCTGGACCCCGATCTGGACGCACAATCACTTTGTGGCGGAGTACCGGTGGGTCTCGGCCATCGCGCTCAATTACTTCGTGCGCGGAGCTGTGTCGGGATTGGGGGTGGCGGATATCTGGCTGGCGGTCTTTGAATTGTGGCGCCTGCGCCGGCATTTGAGATGGGTGAAATCGCGCCCGGCCCAGTGAAACGGGCCGATTCGGCCCGCGGGATTCTCCGGCATGGCCCTTTCTTTTCGGCTCTGTTACATCTCGGATCGCAAGGCACTCGAACCCCATGCGTTGCTGCCGCGCATCCAGGGCGCTATTCGGGCGGGTGTGGACCTC